>Ga0073932_1005319_pt1 | contig 14121 bp, 8 predicted proteins | sample DewCreD2012metaG_FD_76967 | JGI IMG/M metagenome (GOLD analysis project Ga0073932, IMG submission 76967) | Hot spring sediment bacterial and archeal communities from British Columbia, Canada, to study Microbial Dark Matter (Phase II) - Dewar... ... | reverse complement strand
GGTCCATCCGCCGACGGCTTCGAAACCTATGGCGTCACCGGCGTGGCGTTGATCACCTTCATTATGCTGGCGGTGAAGAGCCCGCTCGTTCAGGTTCAACTTCTGGTGTGGATCTTCACCATGCGCGTGATGATGGTGTTCGCCTCCGGCATCAGCTACTTTGTCAACCACGCGTACGCGAAAGCGCGGTACGGCAACGCCGACAAGATGAATTTCGAGGCGCCTCTCACTTCGCTGGTGTGGCTGACTTCGATCCTTTCGGTGGTGCTCACCTATATCGTGAGTTACCTGATGATTCCAGATCTCGGCGGCGACAGCACCCTGTGGTGGAAGCTGGCGACGGTGATCACCTGCGGCACTTTGGCGGGCGCGATCATTCCGGAGTTCGTCAAGGTTTTCACCTCCACCGAATCCCGGCATGTGCGTGAAATCGTAACTTCGGCGCGCGAAGGCGGCGCTTCGCTCACGATCCTTTCAGGCTTCATCGCGGGCAATTTCAGCGCTTACTGGCTGGGCTTCGCCATCCTGCTCCTGATGAGCATCGCCTTCGGCATGAGCACCATGGGACTGGCGGCGCTGATGATGGCGCCGGCGGTGTTCGCTTTCGGCTTGGTGGCGTTCGGCTTCCTGGGCATGGGTCCGGTGACGATCGCGGTGGACAGCTACGGTCCTGTGACCGACAACGCGCAGTCGGTGTTCGAGCTTTCGACCATCGAGACGCTGCCGGGCATCAAGGAAGAGATCAAGAGAGACTTCGGCTTCGTTCCGGATTTCGAGAGGAGCAAGGAGAACCTCGAAGAGAACGACGGCGCGGGCAACACCTTCAAGGCTACATCCAAGCCAGTTCTCATCGGCACCGCGGTGGTGGGCGCCACGACCATGATCTTCTCGATTATCGTGATGCTCACCGAAGGTTTGAAGCCCGAGCTGGTGACGAACCTCTCGATCCTGCATGCTCCGTTCCTGCTCGGCTTGATCGCCGGCGGCGCGGTGATCTACTGGTTCACGGGCGCTTCGACGCAGGCGGTTTCGACCGGCGCCTACCGGGCGGTGGAGTTCATCAAGCGCAACATCAAACTGGAAGGCACGGAAAAGGCTTCGGTGGCGGACTCCAAGAAGGTGGTGGCCATCTGTACGAAGTACGCGCAGTTGGGCATGTTTAACATCTTCATCACGGTGTTTTTTAGCACTCTGGCGTTCGCTTTCTTTGAGCCGTATTTCTTCATCGGCTACCTGATCTCGATCGCGCTGTTCGGATTGTTCCAAGCCATCTTCATGGCCAATGCCGGCGGCGCATGGGACAACGCCAAGAAGGTGGTCGAGACGGAGCTCAAGGCGAAGGGCACGGACCTGCACGCCGCGACGGTGGTGGGCGACACGGTGGGCGATCCGTTCAAGGACACCAGTTCCGTGGCGATGAACCCGATCATCAAATTCACCACGCTGTTCGGACTGCTTGCGGTGGAGCTGGCTGTGTCGCTGTCCAGACAGCAGGGTCATACCATCAACACCGTGCTCGGCGCGGTGTTCCTGGTGATTTCCATGGTTTTTGTGTACCGCAGCTTTTACGGCATGCGGATTGAAGGCAGCTCCGAGTAACAACCCCACTCGGAATACGCGGGGCGGGCTTCAAGCCCGCCCTTTTTTATCGCCTCAAGAAGTTGGCCAGAGCCAGCACCGGGAAATAGGTGCTGTACAGGCTGTAGCAAAGGTAGAAGACGCGCGGGAAGCCGGTGCCGGTGGCCAGATCCTCGCGCCACCAGCCGGTGGACTCCTGCGTGTCCAGCAAATGCTGGATGCCGCGGCGCACAGCGTCACTCGATCGTTCGCCGGCAGCCATCAAGCCCAGGAGCGCCCACGCGGTCTGCGACGGGGTGCTCTCGCACGGCACAAAGGCGTCGGCGTCGTAACTGGCGCAGCTTTCTCCCCAGCCGCCGTCCTTCTGCTGAACCGAGCGCAGCCACGCCGCGCCGCGCCGGATGGCTTCCGCGGCGCGCCGTTCCCCGCTGCGCTCCAAACCGCGCATGGCGAGGAAGGTGCCATAGATGTAATCCACGCCCCAGCGCCCGTACCAGCATCCCGGCGCCTCCTGGGAGCCGAGCAGGTAATCGACGGCTCTTTGTATGGCAGGGTCCGAGGGGGGAACGCCCCGGCGAACGAGAGCCTCGAGCACGCGTCCGGTAATGTCCGGGCACGTTGGATCGAGCATGGCGTTGTGATCGGCGAACGGCACCTGATTCAGAATCTCCATGTCGTTGTCGACGTCGAACGCCGCAAAGCCGCCGTTGCGGGATTGCATTCCGAGGATCCATTGAATCGCGCGCCGCTCGGCGCGCTCCTGCTTCTCGGGATGGCTTGACTTGGCGTGTTCGAGCGCCAGCAACACCATCGCCGTGTCGTCGATGTCGGGATAGTATTCATTGGCGAATTCGAAGTACCATCCGGACGGCTCGAGGTTCGGGCGTTTGATGGACCAGTCGCCCTTCCGGCGCACTTCCTTGGTTAGCAGCCAGTCCGCGCTGGGCGTCAGGTCCTCTTTGGGAACCGTTCCGGCTTCGCCCAAAGCGAACGCCGCAATGGCGGTGTCCCATACGGGCGACGTGCAGGGTTGGAAATAGAAGCGGTCTTCGGTTTCCACCAGCAGCGAGTCGAAGTGCCGGATAGCTTCCAAAAGATCCGGGTGGTCCGGCCCATAGCCGAGAGCGTCGAGCGCCATGATGGAATACATCATCGCGGGGTAGATGGCGCCCAGCCCTTCGGAATGGCGGCACCGGTCGAGGATCCAATGTTCCGCTTCCCGCAGCGCCCACCCGCGAATCTGCTTGATGGCGCGTTTGTCCCACAGTTTCAGCGCGCGGTCCACCCACAGGAAGAAGTTCCGCCAACTGGGCTTGATCCCGGTGTCGTAATGCAGCGGCTTGTCGGAGAAAATTTCGTGAAGGTGGAAGCCGCGCGGGAGAGGTTTGGGCGGCCTCACCGCCTGAACGATCGACAGCGGCACCACGATGGCGCGCGTCCAGGACGACATTTCATACAGGGCGTCGCCCGGAAGCAGAACCAGTTCCGGCGGCACCGTGGGGACGTGGTCGCGCGGATAGAGATCGAACAAGCTGAGGTTGATCTTGACGTAGCTGTTGGCAGCCTGCACGCCGCCGAGGTCCAGAATTCGCTCGCGCAGCTTCAGCATTTCGGGGCTGTGAGCGTCGATTCCAGCGAGTTTCAAAGCCGTGTAAGCTTTGACGCAGGCGCTGATTTCCGACGGGCCTTTGGGATAGATGTTGAAGCCGCCGTCGGGAAGCTGCCGGTCAAGGATCGACCGCGCGGCTTTGCGTATGCGGTCCCAAGTGGGGGGCTTCCATTCTCCGTCCACCGGCGGATGCAGCCACAGTTGCAGCAACACGTAATCGGATTCAAGCGTAGTGTCGGCTTTCAGGTCGCCGCGCCAAAAACCCTCTTGGTCGCGAGCGGCCATCAGCGCGTCAGAACTGAGAGCCAGAGCCTTGGAGGCCGCTTCCATCAAAGCAGGGCTCTCGCTGACCAGGGATGGACTCGCTCTGCGCGCATGGCGCACCACTGCTGGTTCCAGATTGTCGAATCGCATGGCAGGTGTACACTTCCATCATAGAATTGAAGTTGAAGTGAGCGCTTCCATACACATTCTGGGGGGCGGCCTGGCGGGATGCGAGGCGGCCTGGCAAATATCCAAAGCCGGCTTGCGCGCGACCCTTTACGAAATGCGGCCCGCCAGGCAGACGCCCGCCCACAAGACCGCCTGGCTTGCAGAGTTGGTGTGCAGCAACTCGCTCAAGAGCGAACAGGAGAACTCCGCGCCGTGGCTGCTCAAGGAAGAGTTGCGCCGGCTCGATTCCCTGTTGTTGAAAATCGCGGCGCGTTGCCGCGTCCCCGCAGGGCACGCGCTTACCGTGGACCGGGAGGCGTTCGCTGCGGAAGCCACCGCGGCGGTGGAGGCTCTGCCAGGCGTCGAAGTGGTGCGGCAAGAGATCACCGCTCTCCCGCCGGAAGGCGTTGTAATCGTGGCCACCGGTCCGCTCACCTCCGGCGCTCTGGCGGGCGAAATCGCGCGCGTCACCGGCAGCGGGCAGTTGTTCTTTTACGACGCCATCAGTCCCATCGTGGCGGCGGACTCGATTGACCTCTCCGTGGCGTTTCGGGCTTCCCGGTATGACAAGTCGCTTGACTCATCGGGAGACTATCTGAATTGCCCTTTGAACCGCGAGGAATACGAACGTTTTGTTGACGCTCTGCTGGCGGCGGAAATCCACCGGGCGCATATCCCCGAAGACAACACGCCATATTTCGAAGCCTGTCTGCCTCTGGAGGAACTCGCGCGGCGGGGGCGCGACACGCTGAGGTTCGGTCCCATGAAGCCCGTGGGGCTGACCGATCCCCGCACGAACAAGCGCCCGTACGCGGTGGTGCAGTTGCGCCAAGAAAACGCGCGCGCCGACAGCTTTAATCTGGTGGGCTTCCAGAACCGCATGCGCTATCCGGACCAGGCGCGGGTCTTCCGGATGATTCCCGGTCTGGAAAACGCCGAATTCCTCCGCTTTGGCCAGATGCACCGCAACACGTATATCAACGCTCCGGCGCTGCTCACTCCAACCCTCCAACTGCGGACGCAGACGCGCGTGCTGTTTGCCGGGCAGATTTGCGGCGTCGAGGGCTACGTCGAATCGATGGCCACGGGTCTCGTAGCCGGATTGCACGCCGCGGCGCTGGCGCGCGGTTCTAACCCGCGCCCCCTCCCGCGGGAGACAGCTCTCGGTTCTCTATGCCATTACGTTTCGTCGGCGGATCCCGAGGACTACCAGCCTGCCAACATCACGTTCGACCTGCTCCCTGCCTTGGATGAGGGAACCCGGCTGCGCCTGCGCCACGACAAGCGCGCGCGCCACGCCGAAGTGTGCCGGCGGGCGCTGGAAAAACTGGAAGAGTATTTGAGCGTACATGCCTGATCTCGCAGCCCACATCGCCGCCTTCATCGATCACCTCCGGCGGGGGAACCATTCGGAGCACACCGTGCGCAACTACGCACTCGACCTCGAAGAGTTTTCGTCGCACTTCGGGGCGGTGGACCCCGCTTCCTTGGACACGCTGGCGATGCGCGGCTGGCTGGCGGAGTTGCACGCCCGGAAACTGGCGGCGGTTTCCATCCGGCGGAAGCTGGCTGCGGTGCGTTCTTTCTACCAGTTTCTGTTGAAAGAAGGCGCCGTCAGCGTGAACGCCGCCAAGCTTCTTAGGACTCCGAAAGCGCCGAAAACCCTTCCTCCGGTTCCCGATCCCGAACTGACCAACCGCCTGGTGGACGGCGTAGGCGATCCTAAACTGGAGCGCCCGTTTCCGGCTCGCGACCGCGCCATCTTCGAGTTTCTGTACGGCTGCGGGTTGCGCGTGAGCGAACTGGTGGGATTGAACCTGGAGGATGTCGAGTTCAGCGAGCGCTGGCTCCGCGTGCGGGGCAAAGGCAAGAAAGAACGGCAGACGCCGTACGGGGAGCGCGCCGCGGAGGCGCTCGCACGCTATCTCCCGGAGCGCAGGGCGGCGGCGGATGAGCGTGCGCTGTTCACGAACTTCCGCGGGCGGCGTTTGACGCCGCGAGGGGTCGGCGGCATCGTCAAGTTTTACGCTTCGGCGGTGTTGCACGACTCGGCTTTGCACCCCCACACCTTTCGCCACGCCTACGCCACGCATCTGCTCGCCGACGGCGCCGACCTGCGGGCGATACAGGAACTCCTGGGTCATGCCCGGCTTTCCACCACTCAAAGGTACACGCAGGTGACCCTCGCCGATCTGATAGCGGTGTACGACAAAGCGCACCCGAAGGCGTGAGCGCGCCTACCCGGGGGAGACGAAGGACTCGATCTTCTGGCGCATGCCGGGCGGCAGAGTCGAGTCGAGGTACTCGACGGCCAATCCATAGAGTGCGGGGTCGCCGCTATGCAAGGCGCGAAAGGCGGTTCGCAGGGGCTCCCGGGGATAAATGGTCGCCAGCAAAGAAAAGAGGTGCCGCCAGCTTTCTCGGGCACGGGACGCAACGGGCTCATCGGCGGCGGGCAACTCGTCTTGGGAATCATCGGGGTCGAGGAGCCGGCGGCCTTCCCAAATGAAACGCCCCACCGCAAGCTCCCGCTGCACGGCGGCATGAATTCGGGATTCGGGGATCAGCGTGTCCGGGTTCTTCTGCTTGATATAGTCAAGCGCCCGACTGCACTGATAGCGCACCTCGAACCGCGAGTCCTCGAGGCCTTCGAGAAGGCCATCCACCGCGCGATGCCCTCCGGCGCGGGCCAGAATTCGCGGAATGCGGCGGCGCACGGCAAAGTCTTGATCTTGGTCGACAAGAAAATCCGTGAGCAAACCGGTGAGGGCCGCGGCGCGGGGCTCCAGACAGAGCCGGGCGTCGGCGGCCACCGCGTCCCAAGCCAGAAGACGGACAACGTGCGGGGCAATGATGAGATCCACGCGGTCGAGCGCCCGCAAGGTGCAGCGCACCGTTTCCGCGTCTCCGCTGCGCAGATCCGAGATAACAGAAATCGCCCGGTCCGCCGGCGGAGGCGCAGGCGGCGCGGCGGGGGCGGTTACGCCCTCCCCTTTGCGGGCGGCGCGCAGCGTAATCGACTCCAAAACGCCGGACACCGCCATCGACTCCTCAAAACCGCTAAGGTCCGCCGCTGCGGCTTCCGACAGCAGGCGGCGCTCGATCATCCCCGCGTAGATTCGATCCATGCGGGCGGCGACCCACGCGCCGGCAACTGCCAAAGCCACGGCCAACCCGATCACCCGCGAGAGCAGAAAAGATGGTCCCGCCCACAGCAGCGCCTGCACCGCTCCGGCGCCAATCGCATCCCCCAGCCGGTCGCACGCAACGTCGATGATGGTCTTGGCGGCGCGCTTGTCGGCAGGCGGTATGGGCGTGTAAACGATCTCGTAGCCGGAGCGGAACAGCGAACCCCGCAGTATAAACTCGATGGCGCGCGTCGCCGCGAACATCGGGAACACAGGGAACAGGAGCGTGACCGCGGACGCCGCGCCCAGGCCAACAGGAAGCGCGCCGATGGTCTTGGAGATGCCGAGACGTTCGAGCATCGGCCGTGTCGCCAGAGTCTGGACCGCGAACGTCAAAACTTGCGTGGAAGTGTAAAAGATGGCGAAGAACCGCAAAAGCGGCGCGCCCTTGCCGAATGTTTCCGCCGCTCCGGCTTTAAAAGCGTAGTCGGCGATGGCTGCTCCGGCGGTGCCGATGAGCACCAAGCCTGCCAGGCTGAACAGGTATGGCGAACGGCGGAACACTTCCCGCGGGGGCGCCGCCTCCGGCTGCGGCGCGCTCCTTGCCGCGCCTTCCGGCGGCGGGAACCAAAACAACACTGCCGCGCACAAGAAATGGAAAGCGGCTAGCAGCAGCAGCATCTCGGACGGGGGAAACAGCGCCGCCACCCGCTCCGCCATCAAGCCGCCGGTAATTCCGCCCGCCGTTCCGGCGCCCGCGATGCGACCGAAGGTCAGCTTCGCCGTACGCGGGTTAAACGCCTCGTTGGCGACAGACCAGAAGCCGGACAGCAGCACCGCGCCGAAACCGGCGATATGCAAGTAAGTGATGGGGGCCACCAACGGAGCGGAATCGGCGACAAACCGCCATTCGGCGACGTGTCCGGCGGCGCTCAGCAGGAAGCCGGCAGGCACGAGCGTGCGTGGTCCCGCCCAACTCATCAGGCGCGCCCAGAGAGGCACCAAGAGGAGCGAGAACGCCGCCGCCCCGATCACCATGCGCGGCAAATCGGTCGCCGGGTAGACCGAAAGAAAGAGAGAATCCCTGACCGCCTTGCCTGAAACCTGGTGCGCCAGCATCAAAGCGGCGCCCGCCATGGCGGCGTGGGTAAGGGTCCAAAACCTCAACCGGCGTTCCCCTGAAACTCAGTCATCGCCGCTCACTGCCACCGGGCGGGGCAGCGGCGTCTTGTCCGCGGAGCGCTCGCGGGTTTCCGGCAGGTGCAACGCCCACCATTCCGCCGATTGTTCTTCGGTCCATTCGCCGCAATCTGTGCAGGCGTCGAGCAAACGGCGGAGCTCCTGCGCGCTCCGCGGGCGCTCGTCCGGCTTCTTGGCTAAACACCGCATCACCACCTGCTCGAGCGACGGGGGAATGGCCACCTCCGAGCGCTGCGAAGGCGGTAGCGGCTCCTTCTGCACATGCGCCAGCGCCGTGGCGGTGGGAGTCGGTTCCGCAAAAACCGGCTGCCCCGTTAACAGAAAGTACGCCACGCAACCCAACGAGTAAACGTCCACCCTGCCGTCCAAATGCTCATCGCCGAGAGCGACTTCGGGCGCCATGTAGGCGGGGGTGCCGGCGGCGAATCCATCCAGCGTGAGATGGGTGCCTTCGTCAGGCGCCGTCTGTTTGACCAAGCCGAAGTCCAGAACCTTGACGAAGTCGCAACGCAATCCGACTTTGCAAATGAAAATGTTGGATGGCTTGACGTCCCGGTGCACCAGTCCCCGGCGGTGCGCCTCCTCCAGCGATTCGCACGCTTGCCTCAGGATGTTGCGCACACGGGCGGCGGGCTGCGGTCCGAAGCGGTCCACCAGCACTTGCAAGCTAATGCCGTCGAGCAACTCCATGACATAGTAGAAAACGCCCTGCTGCGTTGTTCCGAAATCGAAGAGGTACACCGTATGCGGGCACTGCAAGCTCGCGGTGACGCGGGCTTCGCGCTCGAACCGCCTACGGGTGACCTCCGCCTGTCTGCCGGATTGCATCGCCAGCAGTTCGGGACGGATGAGCTTGATGGCGGCGTCGCGGGCGAGCATACGGTGCCGGGCGCGCCACACCTCGCCCATGCCGCCGGAACCGATGAGATAGTCGAGTTGATAGCTCCCGAGCTCTTCGGCCCTTTGCTCGGCGATTTCCATCTGATAGATGCGCTTGGCCATGAAATAAGTCCAGAAGGCCACTACCGACGGTCCGAACATCCACACAGCCAGACGGTTCCAGGGAAGCGGGTCGAAATCGTTCCAGTAGAGATTCAACGTGTACGCCAGCGGCCAGGTGGCTGCCGCTCCCATGGCGGTGAGCAACTTCACCACGGGAGTGTTGGGAATCACCAAGCCCACCGCAAGGATCCACACAGCCACCATCGAGGTTCCGTGAACTGCCCGGTCCGCATGAAGCTGGACCGAGGTCTCGAAAAACGAGATCACGAAGGCAGCGACGATCTCGAAGGCCAAGCCGAGGTTCAAAATGGTGGACGGCGCGAGCAGCCGGAATCTCTGGACGGCGATCATCCCGGCCGAAACCAGAACGATGAACAGCGCCATCAAGGGCAAGGCCGGATTCCGCTGCGCTTCAGCCACCTCCGGCTGAAGCGTGCGGTGCAAGAGGAACGAAACCACCGCCGTCACGGCGCAAGCCAAGGCGATCCAACACAACCGGCGCGCCGCTCGTTCCACCATGGTGGGCGGCAGCCGCAGCGGACTCTGGGCGAACATGCCCGAAGGTGTGGGTGTCCTGGCCCGGACAATGGTGTCCATGTGTTCCCTAATACGCTAAGAATACGACAAACCGCCCGTGTGCCGGATCGGGAGCATCTGTTAGACTGAAGGTTCCCCATGAAGTTCGGCGTCGTGGTGTTTCCTGGCAGCAATTGCGATCATGATGCGTGGTACGCCGTATCGAGGAATCTGGGCCGGGAGGCGGTGATGATCTGGCACGATTCGGAGGACCTTTGCGGCGCCGATGCGATCATCCTGCCCGGCGGCTTCTCCTATGGCGATTATCTGCGCTGCGGCGCCATCGCCAAATTTTCGCCTGTCATGCGTGCGGTGAAGCGGTTCGCCCGCGACGGCGGCCTGGTCATAGGCATCTGCAACGGTTTTCAAATCCTGGTCGAGAGCGGACTGCTCCCGGGAGCGCTCATTCGCAACAAGAACCTCCGCTTCATCTGCCGGACCGTGGAGCTTGAAACCTGCACCGCCGACTCGCCTTTCACCTCGATGGGGCGCAAAGGGCAGATCCTACGCATTCCCATCGCCCACGGCGAGGGCTGCTATGTGGCCGATGAACGGACTCTCGACGAGTTGGAAGCCGAAGACCGGGTTGTTTTCCGTTACGTGGATAATCCCAACGGGTCGCTCCGCGACATAGCCGGAATCCTCAGCCAGGAGCGAAACGTCATGGGCATGATGCCGCATCCGGAGCGGGCGAGCGACCCGCTCATGGGTTCCTGCGACGGATTGGTGATCTTCCAGTCCATGGCGGCGGCCTTCGCTGCGAGCAAGAAATGAGCGCCATCACTCCGGAAGTAATCGAAGCGCACCAGTTGACGCCGGAAGAGTATCAGAAGATCGTCTCGATCCTCGGCCGGGAGCCCACCTACACCGAATTGGGCATCTTCAGCGTGATGTGGAGCGAGCACTGCTCATACAAGAGCTCGCGGCTCCACCTTCGCAAGCTGCCCACGCGCAGCCGGCTTGTCGTGCAAGGGCCGGGCGAGAACGCCGGCATCATCGACATCGGGGACGGCTACGCCATCGCCTTCAAGATCGAGTCTCACAACCATCCGAGCTTCATCGAGCCGTTTCAGGGCGCCGCCACCGGCGTAGGCGGCATCCTACGCGACATCTTCACCATGGGCGCCCGCCCCATCGCCGTGATGGACGCGCTGCGCTTCGGTCCCCTCGACGACCCCGAAACCGGAGCGCGCAACCGGCGCATCCTTACGGGCGTTGTGGCGGGCATCGCGCATTACGGAAACTGCTTCGGCGTGCCCACCGTGGGCGGCGAGTGCGTCTTCGAAAAGTCTTATTCCGGCAACCCGCTGGTGAATGTTTTCGCCCTCGGGGTGTTCAAGAAGAGCGAGATTTTTTACGCCCGTGCTTCCGGCGTGGGCAATCCGGTCATTTACGTCGGAGCGAAAACCGGCAAGGACGGCATACACGGAGCCTCGATGGCGTCAGCCGAATTCACCGAGGAATCCAAACAGAAGCGGCCCAACGTCCAGGTGGGAGATCCGTTCATGGAGAAGCTCCTTCTGGAAGCCTGCCTGGAAGCGATGCAAACCGGCGCCATCGTGGGCATCCAGGACATGGGAGCGGCGGGACTCACTTGCTCGACTTGTGAAATGGGCAGCCGGGGCAACGTCGGAATCGAAATCGACTTGCAATATGTGCCGCAACGGGAAAGCGGCATGACCCCATACGAGATCATGCTCTCGGAATCCCAGGAGCGCATGCTGCTCGTGGCCGAAAAAGGGCGCGAGCAAGAGGTGTTCGGCGTCTTTAGGAAATGGGGATTGGACGCGGTCACGATCGGCGTGGTCACCGGCGACGGGATGCTGCGGGTGAAGGACCACGGGGCGGTGGTGGCGGAGATTCCCAACCGCCCGCTGGCCGATGAGGCGCCGCTCTACAACCGGCCGTACACGCGCCCTTACCGCACGGCGCCGATGGACCCGCCTGCCGGTTGGGACGCCGCGCGGGATTGGACCGAGGCGCTCAAGACGGTGCTCGCCTCCGGCGACGTGTGCTCCAAGCGTTGGATTTGGGAGCAGTACGATTATCAGGTCCGCACGAACACCCTGGAAGGTCCGGGCGGCGACGCCGCTATCGTGCGCATCAAGGAGACCGGCGCCAGCATCGCCATGGCGCTCGACGGAAATGGGCGTTACTGCCACCTCGACCCCCGTGAAGGCACGAAGCTCATGGTCGCGGAGTGTTGCCGCAACCTCTCCGCGGTGGGCGCGCTGCCCGTGGCGGCAACGAACAATCTCAACTTCGGAAATCCCGAACGCCCGGAGATCATGGCGCAGATTGTGGAAGCCATCGAAGGCATGGCGGAAGCCTGCGCGTTTTTCGAAACGCCCATCACCGGCGGTAATGTAAGCCTTTACAACGAGACGTTGGGAGAGCCCGTCTATCCTTCGCCGGTGCTCGGGATCGTCGGGCTGATGAAGACGCAAGCGCCGGTGGGCATTCATTTCCGGAACCCCGGACGGACGGTCATGCTCATCGGCGGATTAGGCTCAACCGACAGTCTGCGGATGGGAGGCACGCAGTTCGCCAAGGCGGTTCTGAAAGCGGAATGGGGGCTCCCGCCTGCCTTGGACATGGAATACGAGAAACGGGCCCAGGCGGCGGTGCGCGAAATCGTCTCCGCCGGCTGGGCGGAGTCGTCCCACGATTTGAGCGACGGCGGGCTTGCCGTGGCTTTGGCGGAAAGCTCCTTCGGGCCCGGGGGCATTGGCGCGCGAATCGAGCTTGAATCGGATTTGAGCCCCGCCGCGCTTCTTTTCCATGAAGGTCCCTCGCGGGTGCTGATTTCCACGGCCGAGCCGGAAAGGGTCGAGGAAATCGCGCGGCGTCACGGCGTGGAAGCGCCCCGGATTGGCGTGACGGAGGCAAACCGTCTGAGTATCGCTTGCGGCGGCGCGTTTCTGGCGAACGCTTCCGCCGCCGACCTCCGCGCGGTTTGGGAGAATGGTCTTGAGAAGCTTCTCCATGGCTGAAGCTCCCTTCGACAAGCTGCACGAAGAGTGCGGGGTGGTGGCGGTCTATGGGCACCCGGAGGCCGCCAACCTCTGCTACCTCGGCTTGTACGCGTTGCAGCATCGCGGACAGGAAAGCGCGGGCATCTCCGCGTCCGACGGTTCGCGGATCGTCACTTACAAGTCCATGGGCCATGTGGCGGACATCTTCACGCCCGAACGCCTCTTGCGGCTTACCGGTTCCATGGCCATAGGGCACACGCGCTATTCAACGACGGGCGACACCGTGCTTTTGAACGCCCAGCCGTTCTCCGTGGCGTGCAACAAAGGGCAGATCGCCGTCGCGCACAACGGCAACATCACCAACTCGCAGGAACTGCGCGGCGAGTTGGAGCGCGAGGGGTCGATCTTCCAAGCATCGAGCGACACAGAGGTCATCCTGCACCTGGTGGCCAAATCGCGCGAGCGCACCATGGCCGGGGCGCTGCGCGAAGCCCTGCTTCAGTTGGAGGGCGCGTTTTCGCTGGTCTTCCTGGCGAATAACCGCCTGATCGTCGCCCGCGATCCTTACGGATTCCGCCCTCTGGCCATGGGGCAGATGGAACTCTCCGGCGGGCATGTGGTTTATGTCTTCGCGTCGGAAACCTGCGCTTTCGACCTCATCGGCGCCGTGTATCTCAACGACGTCGAGCCGGGAGAAATGGTGGCCATCGGACCCGAGGGCATGACGCGCGAGTACTTCGCGCCGCCGCGCGAGCGGGCGCAGTGCGTATTCGAACAGGTCTATTTCGCCCGCCCGGACTCGATCGTCTTCGGCGTCTCGGTTCAGGCTTCGCGGGAGCGCATGGGGCGCGCCCTGGCGCGCGAACACCCCGTGGAAGCCGATATCGTCGTCCCGGTGCCCGATTCCGGCGTGACGGCGGCGCTCGGCTACTCCGCCGAGTCCGGCATCCCTTTCCGGCACGGGCTCATCCGCAACCATTACGTCGGCAGGACCTTCATCGAGCCTTCGCAAGCCATCCGCGATTTCGGCGTGAAGCTCAAGCTGAACCCGGTGCGCCACCTGCTCGAAGGCAAGCGCGTCATTCTGGTGGACGATTCCATCGTGCGCGGCACCACCAGCCGCAAACTGGTGCGCATGGTGCGAGGCGCCGGCGCGCGCGAAGTCCACCTCCGCATCTCGTGCCCGCCCACGATTTCGCCTTGCTTTTACGGCGTGGACACTCCCACTCGCAAAGAGTTAATCGCAGCGAACAACACGGTGGAGGAGATCCGCCGCTTCGTGGAAGCCGATTCGCTCGGCTACCTGTCCCTCGCCGGACTCCGCGCGGCGGTGGGTGACGAGCGCCACGAATACTGTTACGCCTGTTACACGGGCAACTATCCCACGGAACTCGTCAACATCGAAGCCCTGATGCAAGGCGGCAAGAAGCCCTGAGAGGACGCTGAAAAATGGGGACAGACAGCCTTCTTCGCTATCGGCCGCATCGGGCCTGCAAGCATTTACAAGCGAAGAAGGTAGTCAGTCCCCATTTTTCAGCACCCTGCTGACTCGAATGCCCGCTCAAGTCGCTCCCTCGGCGCTCGCCGTCCCGTATTCGCGGATCCGTGAGATCGCCGAAAT
>Ga0073932_1005315_pt1 | contig 14126 bp, 8 predicted proteins | sample DewCreD2012metaG_FD_76967 | JGI IMG/M metagenome (GOLD analysis project Ga0073932, IMG submission 76967) | Hot spring sediment bacterial and archeal communities from British Columbia, Canada, to study Microbial Dark Matter (Phase II) - Dewar... ... | reverse complement strand
GCTCTGGAGGGCAATAGCCCCGGGTAGCGGGTTTAAAGGGGATCCCCAAAAACGCGGGATGCGTCATAATGCGCTTCTTCGCATTATTTGAGATTAAGGCGCAACCAGTGGGGCCAACAATCTCGATCGTTGGAGAGAAATTTCCGAATTTTGCTGACCTGACGATCGGCTGGGTAATTAATTTTTGGTTGGCCAAGAACCGGTTGAATTCCTCTTTTCCCTTTTCAAAACCGGAGGAATACAGACCGACAATGGTTTTTCCCTTGATCTGGTCTTTCGCTCCGATGAGATCCTCCAGCGGCATCTGCGTGAAACTCTTCCAGAAGAAGTCACCGGTCAAGTTCATGCATTTTTCCATCAGGTCCGCTGCACCCGCCCCGTCATCATCCATAATCTCCAAGACGACGGGATGGCCAAGGTGCCCAGAGGTCAGCACCACCAAATTTATCAACCCCATTTTCACATGTTCCGGCGGAAGGTTCTGCTTCCTAAAAAAGTCCGCGAATACAGAAAATGGGGTTTCCCATATCCCGCCTGGGCCGGTTGGCGCGGCCGCGGGGATATAAATCTGGAGAGATCCGATAATCTCATCCAGGGTAGGATGTTGGGGCACCAAGAATTTTCCCTTTTTCAAAGGAACCAACGCCGTCACTTCTGTTTCTTCAACCTTTTTCATTTCAAAAATTCCTTCTTTTTGTTTTTACAAGTCGGACCCTTGATATTTGGTCTGACAGGGATGACCGATTCTCGCAATGGTCATCATCACCGCGGGGGTTTCGATCCCCAACGCCTGATAGCCAGGGACCCTGACTGACAGGATTACATCCTCTTCAGGCGGGTTGTTATCACGCCTCCTCGCCGCTCACCCAGTGGGGGTTCTCACTTAACCCTACTCACTCCTGCCCTCTGACTCACAGGTCTGGGATTTTGCGGGTCTGGTATTCATTTGACAAAGAGCGTTGGCCACGGCCGGATTTATTTTCCGCCTCTTTTCATTCCGGGGGTCCGCGGGTTGAGATACCATAAAAATAATACATCAACCATTAAATGTCAATAACTTATTGTTATTATTATACTTTACATAAATAAAAATCGATTGAAATATAATATTATCATTAATGGTAATTTTTCTTTGACTTGAATCCTCCAAACAATTACAATGGGTTATGATCAGGAATCAAAAAATTGGAAAAAAATTGGCCCCGCAGGAGAAAAAAGCTCTGCAATTCCTCATAGAGGGGTTTTTGGAAAAAGCTGAGGACGAGATCCTGAAAAAAGAGGACCGGCCACGAGCTCGAGAAGTCTTCGAGAGGCTACAGTCGATTTTCGATAAGGGCCCTGAGTGGGATGGCGCCCCGGATTCTTCAGATCAGTCGGCCACGGACTTCCGACAGTTGGTGCACGACTCCTACAGGGTTTTGAAGCCGGCATGGGAGAAAATCAAGGCCCGACTGTTCGAGTTCAAATACGAAGTCATTCCGGAGAGACGAAGATCAGAGCGGGCCGAGAAACGGCTAACCAGAGAGCTTCCATCATCCATCGCCGAATACAAAGACCTGCTGGACTACTCCTTTGCGCCTTCCGAGAATTTCTACGACATTGACCTTTCCGGTTCCCCCCAAAGGATCACGCTTTCGTTCGAGTCTGGGAAGATCAGGGTGCATAGAAGGGATCTCCAGCTCCTTTCAAATTTCATCGAGCTGTTGAAGGACCTCCCCACTTCAATGTTCGCCAGGTGCAAGTATGAGCTCTGTGGAAAGTGCATCGTCGTGACGCGGGAAGGAAAAGAATTCTGTCCCGGCTGTGCGGCGAAGGCGAAACAGAGAGAATACTGGATGAATGATCCGGAAGGCCGCCGGGAGAAAGAGCGGAGACGATACCGCGAAAAGAGGAAGAGGAGAAAGGGAGAAGCAAGGTCTGCTTGATAACCCACCCGGAGAAAGTCTTTGGATACCGGCGGTTCCGGCCACCTGAACTTTTAAACTTTTAAGAATTCTTGGCGTCTTGGCCTGGAAGTCGATTTTTTCATAAAAGTTTAAAAGTTTCCCCCCCGACCCCAGATACTTATCAGTCCCGTTCCCCCATCCGATCTGAAAAATCTCCAGAACAAATAATAAATATGAACCAAGTAGGAGGTTATATCCATGGTTCCAGAAAGAGTAGTCCCAGTGACCATTGCTCTTCCAAAGCCGTTCCGTGACCTTCTCCGGAAGATCGCCCTGGAAGAGAGCTTAAAATCAGACCGGAATATTACTACCTCCCAGATCGGGCGGGAAATCCTGTGCGCCTTCTTGCGGGAGAGATTTGAAGGAACGAGCAAAAAGGTGGCGTAGTGGAGGATTCATCCATGGACTTTTACAGCGAACTGAAATCGAGGAATGAAATTCTATCCGTGGCCAACGGATTGGGTTACAACGGAACCAGGTCCGGGACCTGCTACCAGGGGGACTGTCCCAGGCACCCAAGCGCCCACGGAATCTGTCTGGTCATCTGGCCAAAAATCCAGGGATTTAAATGCTACCACTGCGGTGCAAGCGGAGACGTGATTGACCTGGTCATGCTCTACAAGAAACTGGACCACAAGGGAGCGGTAAAATATCTCGCCGACCGGGCGGGAATTCCTCTATACGGCAAAAAAGAGCTTTCTCCGGAAGAGGTCGCTCAGAGAGAAGCGGACGCAAATGAAAAGGTCTTGGTCGAGAATATGCTCACGGAAGCGGCCGGGTGGTATCACCAGCAGCTGAAAAACTACCCCAAAATCCTGGACCATTTGAGGAATCACTACGGGTTCTCCCAGGAAATCATCGACGAATTGAAAATCGGGTTTGCCCCGCCGGTTCAAGAAGGGTCAGACTCGCCATTAGCTCGGCACCTGAATTCCATTCCGGAGTTCCAGGGAAAGCTGTATTTGTCAGGCCTATTCGTATTCAAGATTCTCTCTGGTCCCTATACCGATTTTTTCAACGGGAGGATCGTGTTCCCCTACTGGAAAGCGGGTAAGGTCGTCTACATGACCGCCAGAGCGACCGATCTCACCCCGGTAAATCCCCACGAATGTTATCCTGACAAGGAAGGAAAAGTGAAGCTGGATGACCAAGGAAAGCCGACGTTCATCAAATATAAAAAGCTCCTGACCCATAACCCTGAAAGTCCCATGCGCATGAGCATTTCCAAATTCATTCAAAACGAGACCTTCATGGGCGAGGACACCATCCGGGGAGAAAAAGAGGTCATCATCACCGAAGGAGCTCCGGATTGGGTCTCTGCTGTGGATAAGGGATTTGCGGCTATTTCTCCGGTAACGACGAGATTCCGGGAAGAAGACCATGAGAAGCTCGCCGAATTGACTGCTGGAGCAGAGTCAATCTACATCATCAACGATAATGAGGAGAACCAAGCTGGTCGTGATGGAGCTTTGGATACAGCGCAATATCTTACCCAGAAAGGGAAGAATGTATTCCTGGTGGAACTCCCAAGACCTGAGGGAAAGGATAAGATTGACCTGAATGAATATTTTTTGGACCATCAACCCGAAGACCTTCGCAGCCTCATGAACTCTTCCAAGTCTCTCCTGGATATCCTGATTGATGACCTGCCGGGGGACTTCATTAAAGCGCAATCCACGCTAAGAGAAGAAATCGCTCCCCTCCTGATTGAGCTTGATGAAGCTAAGCTGGAGCACTACCTGGGGGTCATTCGGAAAAAGACCAAGACCAACAGGAAAGCTCTTGATGCGGAACTGGAAGCAGCGAGGAACGCCAAGAGAGAAGAGTTATTCAGGAAGGAAGAGATAAAAATCGACCCCGAGGTGGAAAAAGAAGCTCTGGCTATCTCCCAGGACCCTCTTTTGTTCAAAAAAAGAATCGACGCGGTGAATCAAGCTGGGGTGGTAGGGGAAAGGGGGACCGTGGCCATGTATTTCTGCGCCTTGGACAGCCGGCTTTTACCGGAAGACAACCTGAGTCCCAACGTGCTCGCAATTAAGAACGCCGGCCACTTTGGAGCCGGGAAATCCTATACCCTTACAACCTGTCTCCAAATCTACCCCAATTCCGCGTATTTCCTCATGACCAACGGGAGCGGGAAAAGCATCTTCTTCCTCAAGGGGGGGTTGAAACACAAAGCTCTCATCGTTACGGAGGGTTTCCAGTTCCAAGCGAATAATGCCGCCGATTCCGAGCTGGTCTATTCCGTCCGTTCCATCCTTTCTGAGGGCCGGGTAAGCTACTGGGTGGTGGAAAAGGACGAAAAGACCGGTCATTTGGCCACCATAGAGAAAAAGGTGGAAGGGCCCACCAGCTTCATCACCACCACGGTCATGGAAACCCTGGAAGCTCAGTTTGAGGACCGCTTGTTTACGATCCACCCTGACGAATCCGTAGACCAGACCAAGAGAATCATCATGATGATCATGGCCAAGAAAGCGGGAAAATCCCAGGGATTGGATCAGAAAACCATCGATTCCTGGAAGAGGTTCCATGAATCCCTTAAACCCGTGGATGTCCTGATTCCCTTCGCAGAAGACATTGGAAGGTTCATTACCAGGGATGGCGAACCGCCTATCTCCACCAGGAGAGCTTCAAACCGGGTCATGACGGTGATCCAGAGCATCGCCTGCGCCTACCAGCACCAGAGACAGAGAGATTCAAGAAACAGGGTCATCGCGGAGATAGCGGATTACTGGATGGCCTACCAGGTGGTCCAGGACGCTTTCCGGGAGAACATGGGTGCTCAGGATAAGAAGACGGAGCAATATTTGACGGTGATCCAGGAGAAGGGAAGAATCACCCCTGGAAATTTGGCCAAGATATTTAGGGTATCGGGAGCCGCGATCTCCGGGTGGGCCTGGAAGAGTATCCAGGCGGGAATGATCGAATGGTGTGATGAAAACGGGTATTATTTCGTTGACGAAAAAGCATTGAAGAAGGCGAAGCACCAGGGGAGAGCCTATCTCAAGATTTCGGATACCTACCAGAACGAAACCGTAAAGGGATTACCCACGCCTTTCGACCTTACCCAGGATTCAAGGTGGGACGAAGGTGGGGACTTGCTCAAATCCTACGACCTGCAACTGGAAAAGCCAACAGTGGTTCGGTCTGACCTTGATGGTGTTAAGCCGTTTTTACCGGTGTTTACCCCCGCCCCAAACACGGTCTACGAAGATGAAATAGTCAATATTATTGAATATTCCGGGGAAGAACCGGAGGGTGTTAATGTGTTAACCCAAATCCACGGCGGAGAAGGAAAAACTCTTGAGAAACCCGAGGAGGAACCAAGAAATGATCGTGGGAACGGAAATCAGGATTCAGAACCGGAGAATGGTCATGGTCTTTTCAGAGAAGAAGAATTAGAGGGTTTTGACGAGCAGACCAAAGCTCTGGCTGAGGAATTTGCTCCTTTCATGAATCCTAAAACCGTCTTTACCCCTCATCTTTGTAGGAAAGGATGCAAGCATTATGATTCCGTGGGCGATGAAAAGAGTGTGGAATTCAGGGAATTCTGCTGGAAGTCGGAGGAGTCCAGGATTGAACGTGGTATCGTCTGTAAGAAATATGAAAACAAGAATCCCAACCTCCCGGAAGGGGTGTTGAGGTTTTAGTATGAGAAATGATGGGAGGAGAATAATTTGTGTATCTTAAATTGGAAGTGCTAGGATCAAACCTGACGATGGGATATAATCCTCGGCTCCGGACAACCCCCTAGGAAGGGGAAAGAAAGGAGCGAGGAGCAATGACAAAGGAACAGAAGATCATTCGGAGCAAAGTGGGGTTGTTGGAGCTGGCCAAGCAGTAGGGAAACGTATCTCGGGCCTGCGATGAAGAGTTTTTAGGGAGCCGACGAGTATTTCCTCACGGGTAGGGGAAATCAGAACGATTTTTTGAGAAGCCGTGAAGGCAGCCTTGGTTTCTCCATGTCTTTCCAGGAGAGCTACATGTCCCCTTGAATAGTTCGCAATTAAAAAACCATTATGTAATTGTAGCAAAAAATAATTTTTAACGGGTCATTCCCTTGAGAGAACTTCTACTGCTAAATTATTCCATTTCACTATTTCTTTATGGGTATAAGCACCAGTCAGTTTTAATTCCTCATATTTTGCGGTATCTGTATAAAGCATCCTTCTATAATTTGCCCCTACCCCCATAAACGGAACTGGAAACATTCTTAATAGCCTAACATTGACATTAGAAGTCGCTAATAAATCCATAAACCAACCTCCATCTCGAGGGAACAAAATATCATAAACGCTCAATGCATTAGGGATCTCATCTATTGGAATATTTGTTTTTTCGGATAGCATTTTGTATTCTTGTTCTTCGTAATCTTTCAGGATAAAGCCGCCAAAAAGAAACATAAACCATTGCCAGAAAATAGGATATAAAAAGAAAAAGGGGTGACGGGAAACTGTTTCTAAACCGGTTAAAAAAGATGCTGGCAGATTGCCTCCCATGTCTATTTCTTGCCCCATTATTTTCAAAATCCACTCTGTTTTATTTTTCATCCCTGCTTCTCTATATAATTTATAATCAACAGCATTCTTTAGGACAGCAAGCCTTGATTTATGCTCTATAAAGGTCGATATCTGAATATCATTGAGAGCGCATGAGTAATAAGTGTCGGCATAAATATCCCTCGGCAACAAATCATATTCTGCATCGAATGGATTGCCAAGCATCTCATTACCACATTTGGCCGATATTCGTGGGTAACGTTGAAACGTAGAATAAAGTTCATGTAATCTTGCGGAGATAATTTCTGTAAAGAATAAATCACTATTTATTTTCTCGTAATAATCTTCCATAACTCTAAAACGCTCCTGATCCTTCTGTGATTTTTTCTTGTGTTTGAGAAGTGCTAACAGATTCCTTTCAATCCAATAGGAAAATCTCCAATTAACAATGTCAATTTTATTCGGCTTAGCAACAAAAATATCTTGTAATCCTTCTTCTATTTGTGACTCTCTAATCTTTCTCAGATCAATGTTTAGATGTGCAATTTTTCTTTGATAAAAATCAAACTTCGGCTTTTCTTCTTTAACAATAAAAAGCCCATTAGATATATTCAGATATTCCATCCATCCCTTCACTTTGAAAATATCTGGGAACCCCCAATCGCCGGATTTAACCTCTATTAATTTAATATCTGGGGGAGAAAGCCAATAGTTAGTCGCTATTAAATCCAGCTCAAGGACTTCTTCTACATCCTTCTCTTTAATATTTCTTTCAATAAAGAATCCTGCTGATTGAAAAAGGGCTGAAACCTCTTCCTCGAATTCTTTCCCTTTTGGCATCTCTGGCAAGGTTATATGGGCCATATGCTACCTCTGGGAATAATCGTTTGGGGTTATTAAAATATTAAGCGACGTTCGTATCCGTGCATGACGTATGACTACCGTGAGAGTTCGGTGGTTCGTGAACGCATCCGGATTATTGGAAGAAAAATATTTCTGGGAGAAATCTTTCAACGAAAAAGTATCGGAAGTTCCCTTCTCCGCACCTGTTCTTCGCCAAAAAGGAATTCTGTCTCATTATCCATTTCAGATCGAATATTGCAACTAAATATTATGACAATCTCTGAACTTTAATCCAACTTTCAAGATAAGCATTAGTCCCTATTATAGAGAAGGTCCCGAGGAGGGGCTGTCAACTGCTGAAATCAGTTCTCGTTAAATAGAAACAATAATGATTCCGGCTGGTGTTATCGATTCAAACACAAAGTTGCCATCTTGGAGCTTCCAAGCCCAGCTTTAGGGACAGCTGTTACGGATCAGATCTGTTCGACCCGCTACGAAAACGGTTCGGATCCGCCTTATAGGATTCGGTCCTTTTTCAATATCTTCTTCAAAAGGTCTTTATCGTCCGTGGAGGCGATATTGATCCGGTATTTGGTCTCGCTGATTGGTTCGACCATCGCATCGACAATGGCCTTCTTTATATCCGGAAATATCTCCAGCTTTTTCTGAATGAGTTTCCGAAGATCATGCTCCACATTCTCCGCATCGTCGGTTCCCGGATTTGACCTTTTATAACCCGCGATAACTCGACGAATCGCTTCTTCCCTATGCTTTTCGTCCAAGTTGGCGATATTCCACGCTGTGCAAGCCCCATTCAGGTAGCTCTGGCGTTCCTCCGTATTTTCCCCCATATTGATGTAGTCAGAAGCATATTCGCTGATAAGCTCCGACATCTTGATCCTCGGTGAGGTGTTGACGGTCAAATATTTCGGCTCTGATCTCTTGAAGCTCCGCTTTATTCTTAAACGACCCATAAAAAACTCCCGCCCCTATTTTTCCAAATGAATTTTCCCTAGTGACGGAGCCGAGCAACAAAAATTATCTCTATGGGTAGGTATTTCCAGGAAATTTTAGCAAATATTTCACTTTTCTCCGTTCATGTCAAAAGGAAAATATCTTATCCCTTCCCTCAAAATCCTTTAAACACCTTAACACCCCTCCAGGATATAATCCGTTTCGGAATAAGAATAACGCCTTCCCTCCGTCCCACTGTGTTAAGGACCAGGATAAACACCCATAAACACCCTTAAACACCTATAAAGCAACTACCACTCCCGCCGGACCAAATTTTAGACTTTTAGGATTTTCGGCCGATTTAGGTCCATTCCCGGAAAAATCTTAAAAGTTTAAAGGTTCATGTCTCCTGATTCTTCCATTCCCACTGCAAGACTCAATCAAAACCCAGATCCAACCCGAAAGCGGCTTCATTTTTCAATATATCCTTCCCGGGTCATATATATGACTTCCAAATATTCATAAATGCCCTTCCCTCAATGAGTGTGGGACGTTTCTGACGATTTTCCTCTCCTATAGCACCGCCAGGTAACCATTTTTCAGAAACCATTTCCCTGACCATTTTAACCGTGAAAGGAGGACCCATGGACCCAGTTCCAGAAATCCGAAGGGAAAAAGTGTTTATTCAAGCCGGTATGTCCACCGCTGAGATCATGAAAACCTATGCTCTTTCCTCGGACCAAGCTTACAAAGCAAAAGTGAAGGGATTCTTCGTCCGAAATTATTCCCGAAAGCAGATCATCATCGACAGGGAAAATTTCAATTCCGCGGTTGTTTATCCTCTGGCCAAGAAGGTTTTCGCCAAGAACTTCAAGAGGAACCCATTAGCCCAATCCCTTTATGACGACATGATCCAGGAAGCGGCCACCCGACTCTTTGAGCTAAGCGGAAAAGTGAAAGAAATGGCCAACGGGAAATACAATCAACAATATGCCGGGTTCTGGATATGCCACAACGCCATGCTTGCGTTCCTGAAATCTTGGGAAAAGCAGAACAAATGGTGCACCTCGTTTGAGGAATTGGCCAACCCGATCCGAGAGGGGAAACGGATTTATTCCCCGGATTTTGGGTGGATGTATGTTTGAACCGCATGGGAGAGGTCTGATTATCCCACGACCTCTTCTTGTTCATTTGTGGGAAAAATCAGATCCCGAGTCCTTTTATTACCTCATGCAGTTGCTGACCTTGCCATTGAATAGACGCTTCGACCTTCTCCGTGGTAACTCTCAAAAACGTGCTGATAGACTGCGACACATTTTTGATTATAAATCTCTGGAGTGAAAATATCGGGGAGTTCGTTGAGTTTGTCCATCACCGTCACCATGACCGCCGCCCGTCTCGCCTGCGTTTTCTTCCAATCCAGGACCAGCTTTTCTCGCTTCAGGGTTTGCAGGAGTTCCCTTGCCACTTTCTTGACCTGGGCCGCTTCCTTCTTTTTGAGTTTCATATCCGGCTTGGTGATGAGATCAAAAACCGCCAATTCTTCCTCGGATAATTCCTCCGCGACTGCTCGTTTTTCCTCCTCCTGCAGCTCATTGACGAAATTCAGAAGGCGGTTGAAAAACTCCTCCAAATTGGCCGCACCCTGGTTATATTCTTCGATCATCCGCTGGAATTTTTCCAGAAAATCAATTCTGGTCTTGTTCTGGCGAATCATCCGCTCCAAAGCCGAGTTTATGATCCCACGGAGCTTCTCGATCTCCATCCGTCTCCGTTCCTTCACGAATTCCTTTCTAAGAGCTTTGAAATCAATCTGGCTTAGATCAACCAGTTTCTTTTTACCGTAAGGAGTCACGGGTTCCCGGATGACATATCCTTTGGCCGTGATGCTCTCGTCCAGGAGATCCTCGACCTTTTCCATGACCTGGGATATATCGACCTCCGGTTGAAGAGACTCTATTTTCCACTGGATGGCTCGGAACAATGAGCATGGGGGAACAAATTCATTGGCTTGGGGATCGGGGAGTATGGCCTTGAAGATTCGGTTGACGGTGTTGGCCAGGTTGATGAACCGCCTTTTGGTGTTATCGTTGACCAGGATCGCATCGACCGCCTCATCCAGCAGCTTGACCCTTTCAAAACCCTTCGAAGTGATAATGGGTTCTACCTCAACGCCTGTTTCCTTGAGAAACTGGACCGTTTGGGCGATGGCGGTTTTGAGCATGGCGACCAGCTCGGACTTGTCTTTGACCGGTTCTTCTCCGGGTTTCACCCCTCCCCCCGAACCTGACCCATAAATGGCCAGCGCCCTCTGGAGGTCCCGGAATACCCCCACATAATCCACGATGAGTCCATTGACCTTGTCTTTAAATACCCGGTTGGCCCGAGCGATGGTCTGCATCAGGGTATGGTTCCGCATGGGCTTGTCCAGGTAAATGGTGGAACAAGAGGGGACATCGAAACCGGTCATCCACATGGCGCAGACGAAAACGAGGCGGAATTTGTCATCCGGGTCCTTGAATTTGGTGTCCAGATCCTCCTTGACCATTCGCTGGCGGTGGGGAGTGATATCGACCCCTTTCTCCTTCATCTCCGCCGCTTCATTCTGGGATGAAGAAACGACTACCGCCATGTCCGTTTCCTGCATGTAGGAGATCTTTTTCTTCAGTTCCTCTCGTTCAACCTCCGATACCTTATTTACCTGTTCCTTCAGACGGTCTATCTTCTTTTTCCAATATTTCTGAACCTTGTCGTACATCTTTACTGCGGTGGCCTTGTCAATGCTCACCACCATCCCTTTACCCAGCTGTCCTCTTTCGGTGAAGTGCTCGACGATATCCTCGGCGATCTTCTCAAGACGGTCATCTCGGGTAATAAGGTGATACTCCCTGGAAAATTCTCTTTCCAGCTTCTTTTCCTGGGCTTCGTCCAGTTCAGCTTCCTCAAGCAGCCGATCCATCCCTTCCTTGAAAGCGGTCTCATCCTTCAATTGAAGTTCGGGGATCCGGTTCTCGTAATAGAGCGGGACTGTGGCTCCATCGTCCACGGACTGCTTGAAATTATAGATGGAAACATAATCCCCGAAGACTTCTCTTGTCTTTTCTTCTCCAACGATAAGAGGCGTTCCGGTGAAGGCCAGGAAAGAAGCGTTGGGAAGGGCGTTTCTCATGTTCAAGGCGAGGGTATCATACTGGCTTCGGTGAGCTTCGTCTGTGATGACGATAATATCATCCCTTTGGGAAAGAACAGGATGGGGATTTCCATCCTCGGTTCTGAATTTCTGGATCAGGGTGAAAACGAACCGGTGGTCTTCGGTTAGGAGTCGTCGAAGGTTTCTTGAGCTTTCCGCCTGACAGTGGCCTTCGGTGATGACGCCGGCGCTTGCGAAGGTCTTGTAGATTTGATCATCCAATTCCTGCCTGTCAGTGACGATGACGAATGTCCAGTTACCGGGAACCTTTCTCAGGACCTTTTGGGAAAAGAAAATCATGGAGATGGACTTACCGCTCCCCTGCGTATGCCAGAAAACACCCAAGCGGCCACTCCGGTTCTTGATCTCCCTCAGGGCGGCCATCGCATTTCCCACCCCGAGATACTGGTGGTTCTTGGGGACAACCTTGATGATTCCGCCCTTTGCTTCCATAAAAAGGAGGAAGTTTTCAACGATGTCCAGGAACCGGTTCGCTTCGCATGTCCCCCGAAGAACGGTTTCAAGAGAAATGACTCCTTCTTCCCCCTCGCTGTTGATTTTCTTCCAGTCGTTGAAATGACCCCAGTCGGAGGTGATGCTCCCAACCTTGGCCTCGCTTCCGTTGGAGAGGATGATGAATGCGTTGAGCCAGAAAAGCTGGGGTATGGTTTCCTTGTAGTCCGTGAGGTTTCCAGTGAAAGCGGTCTGGATTTGCTTGTGGGAGGCTTTCAGTTCCACGAAAAGAAGGGGGATACCATTGACGAACCCCACAAGATCGGCCCGCCTCTTATACATCTCTCCCAGAACCCAGAATTGCGAGACCAGAAGGAAGTCATTGTTAGCGTGGTTGTCCCAGTCTATGAGTCTGACAGTTTCTACCTTTTCCTCATCTCCTTCCTGGTCGGGGATATGGACTTTGATTCCATTTTTCAGGAGATGATAAATTTCCCGGTTGGCGGCAGCCAGGCTCATGCGTGAACGGTCACGAGTCAGTTCTTCGAATGCGAGGTCAAATGCTTCAGGCGGAAGGTCCGGATTTAAGCGTTTAAAAGCATCACGGAGTCGGGATTGAAGGATGGTTTCTGACTGATTATCTCGCCCAAGGGTGCCGGAGGGACCAAAGGTTTCGTGAAGGGCGTTGATATGGTCCCATCCAAGTTCTACAAGAAGCTCGATGGCGGGTTGTTCAATAAGTTCCTGCTCTGAATATGAAGAACCGCCCTTGGGTGTCATGAATTGGCCTCGAGGACTTTAATATCCAGTTCCGACACGTCCAGGTCGCCGGAGATGAGTTTGGGAAGGAGAAGGTCACGGGTTTGGCATAATAGAATGTTCTTTTCTTCCAAGAGAAATCTTTGGTCAAAGACTGGCTGGCATATATCAAAAAAGTGTGAAAGAATTTCAAATGGCGGAAACACAGACTCAAACGCCCGAAGAGTTGAAATGTTGAGCATGGTCATATTGGTGGCACCAGTTTTTACAGAGTGGATCCACCCTTGTCCTTCTTCATTACTCAATTTTAGATAAAAATACAGGGTGACTCCAGGTGTGGTTGATCTGCAAATTGTCATATGTTGGTCCACAGCCCATTGATTTTCCGGCCCTTGAAAATAATGAACACGCCCGATCGTTCCCTCTCCCAGCGAATTGACCAAAAGGTCGCCTTTTCTGGCCATTTTTTCCTTTGGGACCTCAAGGTCAGGTGTCAATTCTTTGAGTTCTTCCCTCTTGATAGAACTTCCGCGATTTGATTTTTGATTTATTATGAATCTGCGAGAACCTTGAAGGTATTTAGGAGTTACACCTCTGACGATGTAGCTGCAAACTTCTTCGAGTTTTTTTATCTCCCACCCCTCTGGTATCTTCCCCAAGGGTGAGTCCACCATCTTGACCTTCTGGTGGCCGGGAAAGCGGAATTTGACGAACCATTCCCGGTAGAGGGTCTGGGCCATTTCCTCCAAAATCTTGATGCGCCGGAGATTGTTCTCAATCAGGTCGTCGTAAGCGGAGAGGATGGCCGCGATTTTATTTTGAATTCCTAAATCGGGAAACCAAATAATCGCTCTCTCAAAGGTCTCAGTATCAACGGCAGGATAGGCGGCCCCTTTCACATTTGCCGACAAATAATCTGTAAATCTTTGATTGGTAACTGAATAATAGAGGAACCGGGAATTAATCTTGTCTGTCGGGCGGAGGACGGCAAATCCAGTCGAAACAACCAGATTTTGGGGTGGATTTTTTATATAAAGGAACGACCGTAAATTCGGCCGGACCGTGGCGATAATAGTGTCTCCGTCTTCGACCAAACGCTTCGCCCTGCTCGGAGCTTCAGCAAGTAACATAGGTTTTGAGCCGCTATAAAAGCCAGTGCCAACCGAGGAAATGTCGATATACTCAATCTCACCATAAGGGTAGTTTTTGGAGATTGCAGCAGGATTAATTTGAATTACGGAACCTAGTTCCACAGTGGCTTTCTTGCGCATTTTTCTCAAGTCAGGACTTTGCCAATATTTTCAGAAATCCGCTCTTCCAGCTCCCTCGCCTCAGCATTCAGCTTTTCCAATTCTTCATTCAACTCCTGCAACCGCTCTTTGAAATCAAAGTCCTCTTCTGCTCCTTCAGCAACCCCCACGTACCGTCCAGGATTCAAGCTCCATCCCTGAGCTTCTATCTCCTTCAGGGTGGAAACCT
>Ga0073932_1005312_pt1 | contig 14140 bp, 11 predicted proteins | sample DewCreD2012metaG_FD_76967 | JGI IMG/M metagenome (GOLD analysis project Ga0073932, IMG submission 76967) | Hot spring sediment bacterial and archeal communities from British Columbia, Canada, to study Microbial Dark Matter (Phase II) - Dewar... ... | reverse complement strand
CCGCCGCCTCCGGCTTGTTCAGGATCAGCTTCATCCACCCGGTGGCTTCCTTGATGATGGCCAGGGGATTGTTGATTTCATGGGCTACCCCCGCTGCCAGCGTTCCCAAAGAAGCGAGGCGTTCGCAGGAGACCATTTGCTGCTCGATTTTCTTTCTGAATTCGGCTTCCGCAGCCTTCTCTTGTTCTCTCAGGATCTTTTCATAGGCCTGCCGGATCTTCCCGATCAGGTGCTCCAGCTCCACAGGCTTCATCAGATAGTCGAAGGCCCCGAGTTTGATCCCTTCCACTCCGTCCTGCGTGGTCGCATGGCCGGTGAGAAGGATGACTTCTGTTTTGGGGTGCTTTTTCTTTATGACATCGAGCACCTCCAAGCCATTCATGCCCGGCATCTTCACATCCAAAACGACCACATCGGCGCCCTCTCGGTCGAGAAAGGACAAGCCTTCCTCTCCCGTGCCGGCCTGGGCAGGGTTGAATCCGCGCCTTGCCAGACGATTGGCGATAGTCTTCCTGAATTCCTCCTCATCATCAATGAGAAGCAGCCTTATGTTCCCCGCTTGCATCCCATCCACCGGTCGGCCCTCATAAAACCCATCATGACTTAATGCAGGCCCATGGCCGCAACCAAAGTCCGCTTGAGCCCAGGACGGGGGGTGTGGTCTCTGGCGAGTCCGCAACCGGAAATGGACACCTCCCGCCAACCGCCCCCTTGCCTTCGAACCTTCCCCGCAGGAGGCGCAGACCCATCAGCCAGTCGGAGGGCCTTTACCAAAGGGCTTACACCTCGACCCACTGACTTTTCGGCGCCGATGAACGGCACTGAAGAAATGGTTGCGGCTCTAAAGAGACCACACCCCCCAGTCCTGGGCTCGTAAGATCTATGCATGGTGCAAAGAAGTTTTTCTTTATGACTCTAATTTCCTGACTAAATCAGCCCCAGAATGCCCCACCAGACAGCCGCCACCACCACAAGGAGGAGCAAGAGAATAGGCATAGCGACCACTCCGGCCTTGGTTAGATCAGAGGCTTTGAAATAGCGGTAGCTGTAAGCGATCGCGTTCGGCGGGCATCCAATAACCAAAAGCATGGCAAAGGAGGTGGCCATGCCGAGACACAGGGCAAGGATGGTGGGATTGACCCCCTCCAACTGGGCCATGGGGATGACAATGGGCAGAATGAGAGCCGCGGCCGCCACATTGGCCATGGCATTCGTCACCAACGCGCCGAAAACACCCACCCCCACAAACAGCAGCAGCCACCCTCCCCCCTTGATCAAGGGGAAGAAGAGGTTCGCAAAATACTCCGCCGCCCCCGAAGACCCCATGGCCAGACCCAGGGCGATGCCTCCGCCGAAGATGAAAAGGGCGGTGCCCCATTCCAGCTTTTGATGGATGTCTTCCCAGCCCAAAACACGGAAGATGACAAGCGCCGCAACCCCAAGCATTCCCGTCACGGAGTAGTCGATTCCATGATATCCCTTGGTCAACCACAGGGCAAAGAAAAGCACGAGAATCACAACCGTCTTTTTCTCAATGGGAGTCCATGGCCCGACCGCTTCATCGAACTGGGGAAGCTTGATGTTGGGATCCGGCCTGAAAATCAGATACACGATCAGAACGGCGGCATGCACGGTGATGATGGCCGCGGGCATGGCATAGATCAGCCAGTCCATGAACGTGATCTCAATGCCCGTAAATTCTTTGAGAAAGGCGGCGGAAACCATGCAGCGCCCTCCACCGATCAGGGTCCCCATGCCGCCGCATGAGGTGGCAAAGGGCAGGGAGAGCATCATGAACTTTGCGGTGTTGGTGTATGGTTCGATGCCTGCGGCCCTCATCAGCGGCAACATGATGACGATGCCGATGGCACAAGCTGCCGCATCGTGCATGACCGTCGAGGCGAGACCCAGGCCCACGGCAATGATGAAAGTGAACCTGGTGACGCTCGTGCCGGCTTTGCGGACAATGTAAATGCCAAGTCTTCGGGTGAGTTCCGCCTTGTCCAGCGCAATGGCAAAGATGAGGCAGCACATGATGAACACCACCACCGGGTGCATATAGGAACCCCAGGCTTCCTTCAGATCAGAGACGCCCGTGCCCACAAGAAAAACGCCGATGCAGACGGCGGTGATCTCCAGAGGAATCGGTTCTGCGACAAAAAGAAAAATGAGAAGGGCCAGCACGGCCAAAAACCGCTTGGCCTTGGGTGAAAGCCCGTTTACATATTCGACCTCCACTCCCTGCAACTTGAGCTCCGCAGACTTGCTCTCCAGATATTTGGCCGTCCCATTGGGGCTTCCAGGCTTTTTCGCCTCCACAAGATAGCCTTTCTTTTCTTTTTGATCGCTCGTGGCCAGGCTGAAATCTTCACTCACGTGACTCAGGAGCCGCCTCTCCACATCCCCGACAATGCGAAACCTCGTGCCTTCAGGTCTCGGCAGGGCAAGAACAATGAGTCCGATCCCTATGGCGAGCACAAGCTGGAAGCTCTTGCTTTTCAGAAACATGATCCACCTCCCTCGTTCGTGGTCCTCTCCTGCGGCCCGTTAATGGCCCGCGTTCCTATAACACAGGCGCCTGGTTCTGCCAAGAAGAAACTACCGGAAGTCGTTCGGCTTCCCATGACGAGAAAAGGGGAAGACATGGCCCGAAGGGCGGTTCCCCGGAGCGGGTTGCCTGGGTTTCCTGAAGAGTGTGGGGACGGCATGCGTCAGGGTGCGAAAGGTCTCCTGAGGCGGGGCTCGCATGTGCTTTGCCGTCCTTCTCCCCTTCCCTTCCACGGTAGAACGGCTTTTTCCTGGAAAGAGGAGAAGGCTCCGAATTTGCTTTGAAACCCTAGCGGTTGAAAATCTCCCGCTTGTTTTCCCGGCTGTCCACGATGTAAAGCATTTTGCCTTTTTTCTTCAAATCCTCTTTGAGTTGCGGCATGTTTTCCCGGTGCACGCCGTACATCCGGACATAAACGTAACGTTGGCCTTCCGGCGCCTTTTCGTAAGAGCTAAGGATCGACGCCATTCTTCCGCCGTACGCCCTGATCACATCCGTCACCTCCTTGATCGATCCGGGACGGTCTTCCAGCAGAAAGGCGAACTGGATTCCTCTTTTCCCTACACCGGTAAGAGAAATGAACACCTTGAACAGATCGGTCTGGGTGATCATTCCGATCACCTTTCCGTCCTTATCCATGACCGGCATCCCGGAGATTTTTGCCTGGAGAAGGATCTCCGCAGCCTCCTCGACGGTGTAATTCCAGGGAACCGTGATCGGGTTCTTGCTCATGATTTCTCGGACTTTGATGTTGGCGATGAGGTAGAGAATTTCGTGGGCTTCAAGGGTGGTGGCGTCAGAGGGAGAGGCCCTTTTGAGATCCCGGTCCGTGACAATACCCACCAGTTTCCCCTTTTCAAGCACCGGAAGACGCCGGATATTGTGTTCTTTCATCAGCTTTGTGGCATCCAGCATGGAATCATCGGCGTCCACGGTAACCACCTTTGGGTTCATCCAGTTCTCAACGAGCAGCATGGTCTATCCCCCTTTCCTGTTTAAGGTTCAAACCGAAACGATATAACCCCCCTGCCGGAGGATTCCGCTCGATCGCGTCCGGCCTGCTGAACATACTATTCCGAAACCCAAGTGTCAAGGCGCCCCATCTTACGGGGCCAAGTCCCTTCTGGCTTGAGCACTCAAAAAATGATAAAAGGGCGCCGTGGACTATTGGATCCTGAAAAACGAAAAGGTTGCGGAAACCATTTACCGTCTCACGCTGGACCTCTCAAGGGGTATTCCCGTTCCAATCCCCGGCCAGTTCTACAGCATCCGCTGCACGGACACAAAGGACCCCCTTCTGAGACGGCCTTTCAGCATGCACCGGCTGGTCAAAGAAAACGGATTGCTTTGCCTCCAGATCCTCTACAGGGTCATCGGCAAGGGGACCGAATGGCTCTCTAACCGCAAACCCGGAGACGCCTTGGACCTCATCGGTCCTCTGGGCAATGGATTTCTCCTTGAACCCCGAAATAACGTGGTTTTCATAGCCAGAGGCATCGGCATCGCCCCCCTCTATGCGGTTGCCGAGGCGGTTCATTCCAGGGCTTCTGGCCAGCATAGGCCAGCAGAACGTCGGCATCGAACGATTCCTCCAAGACAAACTCCCTTTTTTTCAGAACATAGAGCCCCCCCTTATCGTGAGTATTGGGGGAGAACGCATCGAGGAATACGTGAGCCTTGCGCGCTCGCTGGATCAACAGGCCCGAGTCCATGGGGTGGAGCTCAACGTCTCCTGCCCGAACGTCTCCAAAGGCGGCATGCACTTCGGCGTGGATCCCGAAGGGCTGAGAAATCTGCTTTCTCGCGTCCGGCAGGCCACTGCAAAGGTGCAGGTCGTCAAGCTCACGCCCATGGTTACCGACATTCGCCCCTTTGCGGAAATCTGCCAGAAAGAGGGAGCGGACGCCGTCTCCCTGATCAACGCTCCCCTTGGGATGGCGGTGGATATCAAGACCAGGCGTTCCAAACTGGGCAGGAACCTCACCGGGGGCCTGGCCGGACCGGCGATCAAGCCGCTGGCTCTGTATTGCGTTTGGCGCGTTTGCAGCGCCGTGGATCTTCCGGTGATTGGAATCGGCGGGATCACCTCTCTTGAGGACGCCCTCGAGTTCATGATGGTCGGCGCCCGGGCGGTCCAGGTCGGCACGTGCAATTTCATCAATCCGAGAGTGACCCTGGACATCATCGAAGGACTGGAGAGGTACATGGTGAAACATCACCTGAAGGATTTGTCGGAGATGAGAGGAAAACTACTGACGAGTGACAAGTGACGAGTAAATAGTGAAAAGACAAAACCGGACTGGTCACTCGTGACTCATCACTGATCAAACGACGGACAACTGACGACGGACAACTGACAACAAGCCCCCTGCAAGGGACAACCGACATCGGTCAACAGTAAACGATTTAAGGAGGTTCCAACATGCCGCAAATCCCCATTCGCCGAGCCTACGCCGACACGCCCGACGGGCAGATCCATTACGCTGAAGCCGGCCACGGAAAGCCGGTTCTCTTGCTGCATCAGAGTCCGCGATCGTGGGATGAATACAGGGACGTTTTGCCCCTCCTGGGCCGGAAATACCGGGCCATTGCCATGGACACCGTCGGGTTCGGCGATTCCTACAGATTCAAGGGGGAAGCGTCGATCGAGCTCTTCGCACGCGGCGTCATTCAATTGATGGACGCTCTGTCCATCCAACGAGCCTCCCTCGTTGGACATCACACAGGAGGGGTCGTCGCGGTCGAAGTCGCTGCCGCTTACCCTCCCAGGGTTGAAAAGCTGGTCCTTTCTTCAACTCCGTACGTGGACGAAGAAGACCGCGAAAGGAGAAAGACTCGTCCGCCCATTGATGAGGTGGAAGAAAAGCCGGACGGCTCCCACCTGACAGAACTCTGGCAAAGGAGAATGCCCTTTTACCCCGAATCCAGGTCCGACCTCCTGAGGCGTTTTGTGCTGGATGCTCTCAAAGTTTGGGAGGACGTGGAAGCCGGACACCGCGCCGTGAACCAATACCGGATGGAGGAAAGGGCGCCCCTGATCCAGGCACCCACCCTGGTCCTCGCCGGCACGGACGATCCCTTTTCCTTCCCGCGCATGATCCCCCTTTCCAAGGCCATCCGGGGAAGCACAATTGCGAAGATCCAGGGAGGCATGGTGCCCATGGTGGATCAGATGCCGGAAGCCTTCGCCAAGGTTGTGCTGGATTTCCTGGGAGGAAGAGGGCTCTCGCGGAGCCCACGATGCCATAGGACACGGCTCAACGGAGATTCTACAGAAACTTAGAAGTTAAGAGGGTAAGAGGGTGGGAGAATTAGAACATGGTTTCTTTTCTTACCTTCTGAACTTCTCACCTTCTTGCTATTAGCTGTGTTCATCCGTGTCCCAATAGTCTTTGCGTTCTCCGCGTCTTTGCGGTGAGAAGCTTTCATCTTTTTGCGATCGAGGGGAGGTACAGCGAAATCTGCGGAAAGATCATGACCAGCGCCATGGCGATCATGTCGATGATCACAAAGGGAATGCTCGCCCGGTAAATCTGCCCCATGCTGTATTGAGGAGCCACGGCCTTCATCGTGTACAGCACCAGGCCGTCGGGCGGGGAGATGGTCGCCATCTCCATGTTGATCAAGATCACGGCGCAGAACGGGAGGGGATCCACGCCGAGGTGCCGGACGATGGGCATGTAGATGGGAAGCGCCACCATGAGAATGGACAGAGGCTCCATGAAGATCCCCAGGATCACCAGAATGATTTGCATGAGGAGGATCACCGCAAGGGGCGGCAGCGCAAGGTTCGTGGCCAGGCTCACGAGATTCTGCGTTGCGCCGGTGAAGGCCAGGATCTGCGAGAACGCGGTTGCGCCCGTGAGAATCATAAACATCATGGCCGTCACCTTGACGCTCTTGACCAGCGCATTCATGACCACGTCTTTCTGGAATCCCTTGTAGCCAAAAGCGAGAAAGAAGCAGACCAGGGCTCCCACCGCGGCAGACTCCGTAGGGGTGGCAACCCCCAGAACAATTAATCCGATCACTGAAAAAATGACCAGCCCCAGGGGGAGGATGTATTTCAGGCTCAGGAGCACTTTCTCCTGGAAGCGCACCGACTCCAAGGAGTATTTGGGCGCAAGACTCGGATTGATCAGACACCGGATGACAATATAGCCGGCAAAAAGGAAGGCCATGAGCAGGCCGGGGAAAATGATGGACAGAAGGAAGTCCCCCACCGAAACCTGGGCGAGGCTTGCCAGCAGGACCCCCAGGGCGCTCGGAGGAATCATGGCGGCCAGGGTCCCGCAGCCCATGATCGGCCCGAGGGTGATGGGATATTTATAACCCTTTTTCTCCATCTCCGGGACGAGGGTCTGACCCAGCATGGCACATCCGGCCATGGAGGACCCCGACAGGGTGGCGAAAACAACCCCGCCCACGACCGCGAGCAGGCTCAACCGCCCCGGAATCCTTCCCATCCACTTCTCCAGAGTGTCCATCATGTTCTGGGCGATGCCGAAGAGAAACATGACCTCTCCCATGAGAAGGAAGAGCGGCACCGGAAGCAGGGAAAAGGAGGTGATGGACCGCGCGATGCTCAGCACCAGCTGGGTCAGCCCCATCTCTCCTCCCCAGAAAAGGTAGGCGAAAAGCACATTCACAAAAAGAAAGCAGAACGCCACGGGGACGCTGAGAAAGAACAGAAAGATCAAGAGAGAGAGAATCAGGGCAAAGAGCATCCACCATTCCATCGGATCACTCCTGTTGAACCAGCTTTCGGAGTTTGAGCAGCACTTCGAGGAAAAGGGGGACGCATCCAATAGGGATGATCATGATGATCAGGGCGATCGGCGTTTCAAGGATGGTGGGATTGAATACCCCCCGGACATAGTGGTTGTAGGTGGCGCTGAACCCGTAGTAAATCAAGAGGGCGGCCACGATGCCCACGAAAACGCAGCTGATCAGCCCCAGGATCTTTCGCCGCCGGGCGCTCCCGAAAACGAGAAAAATGTCGATGACCACGTGGGAGTTCTCCCGAAAGACCTGGGCTGCTCCGAGAAAGGTGATGTAGAGCAGCAGGATTTCCGTCACCTCCGTGCCCCAGATCAACGGGGAGTTGAAGGCGTATCTCAAGGTCAGGTCCACGCACACGATGATCATGAGGCCGGCCATCATGACGGAGGCGATGAAAATGAAAACCTTGTTGATCCCGGACGACGCCCTGTCGAGCCAGAGAAAGAACCTGTTCATGGATGCCCGCTTTCGCCCTTTCTGTCATTCCCGTGGAAACGGGAATCCAGGGAATTCAGAAAATCTGGACTCCCGTTGGAGTTTATCCGCCTCCGGCGGGCGGGAGTGACGGTTAAGGGTCCTTCGCCAGCAAAACCGGCTCAAGCCCAACGACACCGCCGTTATAAATCCCCCCGCCCCCCTTTAGTAAAGGGGGGATGGGAGGATTTCTAAATGCTCTTTGCTCTCCGCTAATACCCCAGCAGTTTCTTCAGCACCTTGGTCTCTTCCGGAACCTTCTTCTCCAGGTCTTCCCAGAACGCATCGTTGGCCGCTGCGATGAAGATCTTCGTATCCGCATCCGAGAACTTGATCCTCTGGACCCCGAGCTTTTCCATTGCCTGCTTTTCGTCTGCGATTTGCTTTTCAAAATGAGCCTGCATCTCCGGCTCGAATTTCGCACTGATGGCCACGAGTTTTTCCTGGACCGGCTTGGACAGCTTGTTGAAGGTGTCCAGATTCATGAGCATGAACGTGTTCTGCCTGGAGTAAAAGGGGATATCGACGACATACTTGGCGAATTCCAGCCAGCCCCACTCCTTGGGCCCGATCGTCGGCCATCCGAAGCCGTCCACGACGCCTCTCTGCAGGGCCGTGTAGGTCTCTCCGAATTGAACGGTCACAGGTACCATCCCGAGCTTGAGCATCATCTTGTCGTACTTGGCCGCGGTTCTCATCTTGAGGCCTTTGAGCTCTTCGATCCCCTTCACCGGCTTCTTGACATAAAGATAGAAAGGATCGTACAGCCATGTACCGAGAAGCATCATGTTGATCTTTTTGTGCATCTCGATGAAGTAATCGTAGACGCCTCCCGGCTCCCTCTCCTTCTTGAAATCGTACTTGGAAAGAGAGATCGCATCCGCTGCAGGGAGCAGACCTCCATAGTAGGCTGCAGGCAGAAAACCCACTTGGAAAATACCCTTCTTCACCGCTTCGGGCTGGTCAAAGGCCGGCATGACCTCGGGACCGCCAAGCCAGTTGATCTTGACGGCATCCTTTAATTCCGTGTTCACCGCCTCAATCCACTTGGGAATCATCGCGCACAAGCGGTGATCCTTCGGCAGGAAGGACACGGCTTTCATCTCCACCGATTGCGCCCACAGGGACGAAGCCCAGAACAGGAAAACCGACACGACCCCCAGAACACACAGCAGCTTCTTCATTTCAGATCCTCCTTTCTTCTCTTCTCTGGTTGGATTGCTTTCATGCATACCCGCTATCCGGATTCTAAAGCCCTGCCCTCTGTCTTTACCGATTTTCTGGGTAGGGTCTTCGCCGGTTTCACCCACGTCCCATTCAGGAGGTCCCCCGTCGAGGGGGATTGTGTGTCTCTTTCTTTCAAATATTCGGTCAGGTTCTTCTTGGCGTTTCCGAGGTGTTCCTTCATGACAAATTCCGCAAGAGCTGGATTCCTCGCCGTCAACGCATCAATGATTTTTCGGTGCCACAAAAGCGTTTCTTCACACTGTCCGGGCACGTGCGGGAAAATCCGCGAAATTCGGTCCACCAGCCGGCGAAAGTTCGTCCTTATCTGAATGAGGTACGAATTCTTTGTGGATTCCGTTATCAACCAGTGGAACTGCGTGTTCAAATCAAAAAGAAGGTCTTCGTTTTTTTCCTCGAGCGCTTTTTCGAACAGCAATTGATAGTCCTCAAGCTTGTTCAGCTGTTCTTCGCTGATTAAAGGGCATGCCAAGCGGCTCGCAGCGCCTTCAAGCACGATGAGAATATCATAAATATCCAGGGTCTCTTTGAGGGAAAGCTTGACGACCCTGGCTCCCGCCGCAGGGATCATCTTGACAAAACCTTCCCTTTCCAGCTGATTCAGGGCTTCACGAATCGGAGTGCGGCTGACCTTGAGCCTTTCGGAGAGAAGGGCTTCCGTCAGATGCTCGCCAGGGCCGAATTCACCCTTGAGGATCGCATTTCTGATTTCAGTTACCGTCTTCTCTTTGAGGTTCATGAAAACGCCTCTCCGCCCCCTCGCACCTCGCCGCTGGATCGAACTCAAAGTAGGAATTTCAGAGAGGGACCCTCACAAGCGCTTTTTCTATCATGATTATGTGTTTGATTTTTGTATGAGCGAATTTTGTATACAACACACAGGGGCTTGTCAAGGATAAAACAATGAAATTCATACACTAATAATTCGGAAAATTATTTGCCTTGACATGAACGTCGCATTGTATACAATTTTTGCCCTAAATAGCAAATGACTCTTTACTTGACTGCTTCTCCAGGTGGAAGAAGGCATGCGGATATCCATTGATGTGGGTGGAACGTTCACCGATGTGATCCTCGTGGATGAACAAAAGGGGAGCTTTTTCTACACGAAGACACCCACGACCCATCATGACCTGACTCAAGGCGTGCTGAACGGCATCGAGGAAATCGTCCGGCTTGCCGGCACTTCGATGAAGAAGGTCGATTACCTCATCCACGGCACCACCATTGGAACCAATGCCATTGTGGAAGGCAAGGGGGCCAGGGTGGGACTCATCACCACGGCCGGGTTTGAAGACGTCCTGGAAATCCGGCGAGTGGCCAGGCCCAAGGAGGCGGCCTTTGACTTCGGCGCGGACAACCCGCCGCCTCTGGTGCCCAGATATCTGCGAAAAGGCGTGACTGAACGGATCAACAAGGACGGCAACGTCCTCGTGCCCTTGGATGAAGACTCCGTCCTCAAGGTCATCGGTATGTTCAAGAGACAGAGGGTCGAAGCCGTGGTGATTGCCCTGCTCTTTTCTTTTATCAACCCCCGACACGAACGGAGAGTGGCGGAACTCTGCCGAGAGTCTCTTCCAGGAATTCCCGTATCGCTCTCCTCGGAGATCTGCCCGGAGTTCCGGGAGTACGAGCGAACCTGCACCACGGTGATGAACGGGTACCTCGGTCCGGTGATCGAGAAATATATGGACAATCTCCTCGGCCGGCTGAAGGAGCGGTACGGCGATGTTACCCTTCACATCATGCAAAGCAACGGCGGCACCATGACCGCTGAAATCGCCAAGACGCATTCCGCCCATCTCATCAACTCAGGCCCGGCAGGAGGCGCCATCGCCGCAGCCTTCATCAGTCGCCTGACAGGAAACGAGATGGCCGTGGGCGCCGACATGGGCGGCACGACCTTTGACATCTCCATTATCGACAAGCATCTTCCCAAGACCACCACCTGGGGAGGGGTCACGAATTATCCTATCAAGCTCCCCATGGTCGATTTGAAGACGATCGGCGCCGGAGGAGGGAGCATCGCTTGGGTGGATGAAGGGGGGGCCCTGCATGTGGGCCCCCAGAGCGCAGGGTCCAGCCCAGGGCCTGCCTGCTACGGATGGGGAGGAACCTTGCCTACCGTTTCTGATGCAAATCTTGTCCTTGGCCGCCTCAACCCCGATTACTTCCTCGGAGGAAAGCTCCCTCTTTATCCGGCTCTGGCGCGAAAGGCCATTCAAGATCACGTGGCCGAAAAGATGGGATTGACGGTGGAGGAGGCCGCCCTGGGCATCATCCGCATTGTGAATGCCAACATGGCCAAGGGCATCAGCGGCAATTCCGTGGAAAAGGGATACGACTTGAGGGAATTCGCTCTCGTGGCCATGGGAGGGGCCGCGGCGCTTCATGCGGCGGCGCTGGCCATGGAGCTGAACATGGCCAGGGTCATCGCCCCTACCCTGTGCGGCAACTTTTCCGCAGTGGGGTTGGCGGTTGCGGACATACAGCACGACTATGTCAGAACCTTTGCGCGCAAAGAGAGCCACCTGGTTCCGGGCGAGCTTTTGAACGTGTTCTTGGAGATGGAAGAGGAAGGCAGGAAACAGCTTCTCGAAGAGAGAGTTTCAAAAGAACGCATCGAGATTGCCTGGTCCGCAGACCTGCGCTACGAGGGCCAATCCTGGGAGCTCAATGTCCCGGTCCAGAGGACAGACACGATGGACCGGGCGGTCTTGCGAAGCATCGCCGGAACCTTTCATCAACTCCATCGCCAGGTCTATTCGTTTTCAGAGCCCAATGGCGTGGTGGAATTTGTGAATTTGAGGGTTCGAGCCATGGGCAAGAATCCCGCTCTCGCCTTACCCAGGGAGACCGCACCGGTCAGGCCGGGAAATCCGCAACCCAAAGGAAAAAGAAACGTCTATTTTGAACAGGTCGGATGGCAGGAGATCCCCATCTTTGAAAGAGACGCCTTCGCCGTCGGGTCGAGGATTCCCGGCCCCTGCATCGTGGAGGAGCAGATTTCGACCACCCTGATCCCGGCGGGTTTTGCCGGAACCATTGACGAGTTCAGGAACATCATCATAGAAAGCGTGGACCCTACGTAAGAGAGATGAAGAAGACGTTACTCGCAGGTTGCTCAAAAACGCTCAGAGACAAGGCGCCCGAAACCCCGAGGAGTGAGTCGTACAGTCCAGTACGTCGCAACGAAGAGGGGTGAGGGCAACGCCGTAGATGGGCCTTTTTCAGCAACCTGTCAAGAGAAAGGAATCCATGACATACAAAGCCGATCCCGTGACCATGCAGGTGATCCGCTACGGGCTTGAGGCCGTGGCCGACGATATGGGTTACAGCCTCATGCGCATGGGCCGAACCACGATAGTGAAGGAGATCATGGACATCAACTGCGCGGTCTTGGACGCCCAAGGGGGCATTTTGGCCCAGGCCCATCTTTGTCCTCTCATGATGTTCAGCCTCCCCACCACGGCCGTGAACATGCTCAAAAGGGTTCCGGATCTCCATGAAGGAGATGTGATCATCAGCAACGATCCTTATTTGGGAGGACAGCACCTGCTGGACGTGCAGTTCTTCTCCCCGGTGTTTGTGCAGGGTGAATTGGTCGCCTTTGTCGCCGATATCGCCCATCATCTGGACATGGGGGGCGCTGTGCCCGGAGGGGTGGCCGGAGGTCTCACGGAGATTTACCAGGAAGGCCTGCGCATCCCCTTTGTCAAACTCTATCGGAAAGGGGAAGAAGATCCTCAGATCTTCGACCTCATTGCCAGCAACATCCGAATTCCCGAGAAGACCCTTGAGGACTTCAGGGCTCAAGCGGCCACGACCTTCGTGGGGGTGAAACGGGTGCAGACGCTGGTCAACAAGTACAGCCTGAACGTCTTCCGTGAGTGCACCCGCATGCTTTTGGACTACAGTGAGGGCATGATGAGGCGCTTCATCGCCTCCCTGCCGGATGGAGATTACACCGGCATAGACTATCTCGACGATGACGGCATCGTGGACGATCCGGTCAGGGTCCAAGTGAATGTCCACATCCGGGGAGAGCGAATGGTCGTGGATTTTGACGGGAGCAGCCCCCAGACCAAGGGAAACGTGAACAGCCCCTGGTCCTGCACCCAGGGAGGGGTTTTCTACACCATGGTGGGAATCGTCGATCCCCAGATGGCGCTCAATTCCGGCGTCTTCCGTCCCATCGAAGTCACCAGCGCGACGGGTCTGGTCACAAACCCTCTGCCCCCTGCAGGCGTCACCGCGCGAAGCCAGACCATGACCAAAATCGTGGAAGCCATGCTCAAGGCCATGAGCCCCGTGGTTCCTGATCGCGTGGTCGCCGGCAGTCACGGCCAGGCCTGCACCAACAGCTTCTCGGGGATTCATCCTGAAACAGGCAGGCGGTTCACTCACATCGAAATCCAGGGTGGCGGGGCGGGAGCCCGCCCCACCAAGGACGGGCCGGACGGCCAGGACCTCCATCTCGGCCGCTTCATGAACACCCCTGTGGAGGCTGCAGAGCTGGAGAACCCGGTGATGATCGAACGCTATGAATTCATCCCCGACTCCGGAGGCGCCGGGAAGTATCGCGGAGGGCTTTCTCTGCGCCGGGATATCCGCTTCCTGACGGAGGTCACGTGGGCCCGGTACTCGGACAGGCAGAAGTTCGAACCCCAGGGCATCTTCGGAGGTCTGCCGGGAAGCAAAGGCAGTCTTCTTCTCAACCCCGGGACACCGGATGAAAAAAGGTGCAAATCCAAAGGCGTGGACCAGCTGAAGGCGGGCGACCTCTTGAGCATTCGCCTGCCTGGAAGCGGGGGGTATGGTCCGCCTAAGGAGAGGGACCCGGAGGCCGTCCGCTGGGACGTGCTCAACGGCAAGGTGAGCCTGGCCTCGGCCAGAGAACACTACGGCGTAGTATTGAACGACGATTTGACGATCCATCTCGATGAGACACTCCGATTGCGCCGCCTTTCTTGCGCGGTCGAAAGCCCGTGAGGCTCCACCCGCAGAGCGGGTGGCCTCAGGTTGCCCCCTCGAAGGGGGCTCTTGATCACCAGTTTGCCAAAATTGCAAAAATACTTCCTCCCCCTTGAT
>Ga0073932_1005304_pt1 | contig 14149 bp, 10 predicted proteins | sample DewCreD2012metaG_FD_76967 | JGI IMG/M metagenome (GOLD analysis project Ga0073932, IMG submission 76967) | Hot spring sediment bacterial and archeal communities from British Columbia, Canada, to study Microbial Dark Matter (Phase II) - Dewar... ... | reverse complement strand
GCTTGAAGCCGCACTTGAAGCAGTAGTCGCGCAGGCCCATCGCCAGTGCCTGGAAGATACCGGCCTCTTCGCCGGGGTACGCTTCGCAGCGCGCGCCGCCGTTGAGCATTTCGGTATCGACGACGAGCAGGTCTTCCTGGAAAGCTTTGGCGCGGGCGATCACACGGCCATCGGCGGCAAAGAATGTGCTGGCCCCGTCGAAGATCAGCTCGTCGTTGCCGCCGACTTGGTTGACGAAGGCGAGCGGCACGCCGAAGTCCTGGATCTGGGCGCCGAAGAGCCGCTCGCGGAAGCTGTGCTTGCAGCGTTCATAGGGCGAGGCTGAGACGTTCACCAGCAACTGGGCGCCCTGGCTGATGACCTCGCTGAGCGGGTTGCGATGGTAGAGCGGCCGCTGCAGGAAGCGCGGGTCGTTCCAGAGATCCTCGCAGATCGTCACGCCGATCTTGAGTGTCCGGCCGGCGGCGTTGACCGCCAAGGGGCTGACCTGCGGCGACGGTTCGAAGTAGCGCAGTTCGTCGAAGACGTCGTAGGTCGGCAGGAGGGTCTTGTAATGCTCGCCGACGATTCGGCCGTCCTGGAGCAGGGCGGCCGCATTGAACAGGTGCCGCCCGTCCGGCCGGGGATTCTGGCGGACGAAGCCGACGAGCGCACAGATGCCTTTGGCCTTGGCGGCGATCCACTCGATGGCCTGTTCGTTGTCGCGGACGAACTTGGGCTTGGCGAGCAGGTCCTTGGGCGGATAGCCGACAACGGCGAGTTCGGAAAACAGAACGAGGGACGCGCCGGCCTGCCGGGCCCGTTCCATAGCGGCGATGATCTTCTCGGAATTGCCGGGAATGTCACCTACAATGTAGTTTAACTGGGCGAGCGCGATCTTCATTCAAAACCGCTTCCATATGCATGTCACTTCCGCGTGGACACGGCAGCCCGCAGTGACCCGATGACTTGCTCCGTGGTCACCAACCGTACGCCCGCGGCCTTCATCTCGGCTATTGCCTGCCGATCACCCTCGGGGGTAATGGGTCTGACGGCATCGATTACAACATACGTCGGCTGGCCGGCCTTGGCCAGTCCCAGGGCGGCGGACTTTACACAGTAGTCCGTCGCCACCCCGAAGACATACCAGGCGTCGGCGCGGATCTCTTCGAGCAACTGCCGCGCGCCGGCACTGGTCCAAACATCGATGGTCTGCTTATGGATGATCACCTGCCGGTGGCGGTCGAGCAGGCCGGCCAGATCGTCGACGCGTTCGTGCGGCTCGAGCACGGCGCGGCTGGCCAGCAGGGTCTGGGGCAGCCTCTGCTGACCTGGGGTTCCCCGTACACAATGGGGCGGGAAGTGGGTGAACTCAGGGTCGTTGGGGGTATGACAGTCCGCCGTGCTGATGATGGGTATGCGGTCTTCGGTGGCCGCGGCGAAGAGCCGCTGGAGGTTGGGCAGGATCTCCTCGGCCCGGGGTACGTAGAGCGCGCCCTGCGGGTCCATGAAGTCGAACTGGGTATCCACATCCACGAACAATGCACTGTGTTTGAGAGCCATGTTGCACCTCTTGACATTAACGGACCTCGCGCATGAGCTGACTGGCAGGGGCGGTTTTATTGGACGCGACCCACTGAATCCGGCGATCAGGTGTGCCGAATCCACGTCCAGTCCCTGACGAGCAGCCACATGTGCTGTGGAATTTTTCGCGGCCTGCGGCAGCATTTCGCGGGCAAAAGGGGCATACTTCAATCGATCCTAGTGCAAAATGGGGAGTCTGCACCGTACCTCCAAGGGCCTGTGCGCAACTTGGCGGGGCTATGCGTGTGTTAAGACATTGACAGACAGACGATTAGGTGTTTTACTCGCGCCATGGCTCCCTCTTCCTGTAGACAGGCTGCTTCTGGCACGTAGTTTGCTGTAGACAACCAGCAGCGTTTATTCTGACTATCAAACTGACCGCTGGAGGTTACCGTGGCAGTCGAACTCGATAAGAACGGTGCGTCAGCCCGGGTTTGCGACAAACTCCCACCTTCGCCGTTCGAGGTGGTGAACCGCATTCGCGAGCGGGCCAAGGCGGCCGCCAAGACCATCGTCCTGCCGGAAGCGTTTGATCCCCGGGTTGTTGTGGCTGCCGATGCCGCCGTGGCCGAAGGCCTAGCGAAGATCATCCTGGTTGGAAATGCTGACACTCTGCGTCGCATTGCCAGTGAGAACAATGCGGACATCGACAAAGCTCTCATCGTCGACCCGGAAAAGAGTGGCTTGCTCGACTGGTTCGCAAGCCTTTACTACGAGAAGCGAAAGCACAAGGGCGTCACCGAGGCGCAGGCCCAGATGGCGGTTCGCGAGCCTCTGTGGTTCGGGGCCATGATGGTCGCAACCGGCATGGCTGACGGCATGGTCGGCGGCAGCATGTCGCCCACGGCAAAGCTGATCCAGGCGTCGCTGCATTGCGTGGGCCCCCGGCCGGGCCTCAAGACGGTAAGCAGTTTCTTTCTGATGGCCACGCCGCTGAAGGAGTTCGGCGTCAACGGGGCACTGATCTACGCTGACGCCGGCGTGGTGCCCGATCCGACGCCGGAGCAGCTGGCGGACATCACCGCGGCGGCGGCGGATCATTGTCGGCTGCTCCTGGAGGCTGAGCCGCTTGTTGCCTTGCTGAGCTTCAGCACGATGGGTTCCGCGGAGCACCCGCTGGTGGCCAAGGTCCGCCAGGCGCTGGAGATCATCCGGCAGAAGTACCCGGACCTGAAGGTGGACGGGGAAATGCAGCTCGATGCGGCGATCGTTCCCGAAGTCGCGAGCATGAAGGCGCCCAACAGCGTGGTGGCCGGCAAGGCCAACACGCTGATCTTTCCGGACCTGAACGCCGGGAACATTGGCTACAAGCTGACCGAGCGGCTGGCGAGGGCCAAGGCGGTCGGTCCGGTGCTGCAGGGTCTGGCCTCGCCGATCAACGACCTGTCGCGCGGCTGCAAGTGGGAAGAGATCTACGACGCCATTGCCATCACTGCCATCCAGGCGACGCTGAGCGAAGGCAAGAAGCAGTAAAGCGAGAATTACATGCCTACCAAAGTCCTCGTCATCAACTGCGGAAGTTCGTCGATCAAGTACCGCCTGTTCGATATGGCGGACGAGAAGGAACTGGCCAGCGGGCTAATAGAGCGGATCGGTCAGCCGCCTGCCGTGATCAAGCACAAGGCGGATGGCTGGAAGCACGAAGGCGGCGAGGATATCCACGACTACGACACGGGCATCCGGCGGATCGTGCAGTTACTGGCGGACGGCCGGGCGCCGGTGCTCAAAGGGGCAGAGGAGCTGCTGGGCGTAGGGCACCGCGTGGTGCACGGCGGAGAAGCCTTCACCGACTCGATTATCGTCGACAACGGCGTGGCCAAGGCGATCGAGGAGACGATTCCGCTGGCCCCGCTGCACAACCCGGCGAACCTGGCCGGCATTAAGGCTGCCCGGCGTGCCTTCGATGGCATTCCGCAGGTGGCCGTATTCGACACGGCCTTCTTCCAGACGCTGCCGAAGCAGGCGTACCTGTACGCGGTGCCGTACGAGTGGTACGAGAAGTACCGCATCCGCCGGTACGGCTTCCACGGCACGAGCCATCGCTACGTCTCGGGCAAGGCGGCGCAGATCCTCGCTAAGCCACAGGCGAACCTGATCACCTTGCACCTGGGCAACGGCTGCAGCATGGCCTGCATCAAGGGCGGCAAGGCGATCGATACGACGATGGGCCTGACGCCGCTCGAGGGGCTGGTCATGGGCAGCCGCAGCGGCGACATCGACCCGGCCATCATCTTCCACCTGGTCGAGCGCGGCGTAATGGACTACCCGCAGGTGCGCGAGGCCCTGGAGAAAAAGAGCGGCCTGATCGGCATCAGCGGCGTATCCCGCGACATGCGCGATGTCGAGTCGGCGGCCGCCGCCGGCAACGAGCGCGCCCAGATGGCGTTCAAGGTCTTCGCCCACCGGGCGCGCAAGTACGTCGGTTCGTTCCTGGCCGAACTCGGCCGGTGCGACGGCATCGTCTTTACCGGCGGCATCGGCGAGAACGACGCGTCGATGCGGCAGGCGATCCTGGAAGGCATGGAGCCGCTGGGCGTCTCGCTGGACCAGGCGGCCAACCGGACGGCCAGAGGGGAGACGCGGATCAGTTCGGCCGACAGCAAGGTGGCGGTGCTGGTCGTGCCGACGAACGAGGAACTGATGATCGCCCGCGACGCAGCGCGGTTGATCAACCAGCCGATCGGGGCGAAGCGGTAGGATGCCGGGCTGCCGGATGATGTCGATATCTCCTCTTGAAGGCAGGTCGGCGACGCTCACGCGTCAAGGATGCTGACTCTACTCACGTTCGGCTTCGTTCCCGCGTTCGGTCATCCGTTCCTGGCTGAGGTTTTCCCCGGGCGGGATGTAGCGCCGAACGGCGTGCAGCGCGCGCGGGTCAGGAGCACTTTCGTTCCTACCTTCAGGCCATGCCGCCGACGCACCTCGGCCGGGATGACGATCCCCCCCGCCCTCGGCCGCGCGGAGAATCGCAGGTACTTCCCGTCTCATGGTATACCCTTGTCTTTTGGCATCGCTGGCGTAAATGCCAATATCGTTCCATCCTGGCAACATGGGCATGTCACGCGTGTTTTGCACCGGCTCGACCGCATCGCTAGGATTATCGGAATGCTCATGTTGCGAACGGATGACGTGATTGCGGCGGTGTCGTCGCCGGCTGGGCGGGCGGCGCGGGGCATCGTACGCCTGACCGGGCCAGGGGCGATCGCAAGTGCAGCGGCGGTCTTTGCGCCTGCGGATGGCCGGTCCCTTGCGGCGCAGCAGGCCTGGCGAGTGATCCCGGGACGCCTGCAACTGCGGCAGAATGCGGCGGCGTGTAGCGCTGCGGAACGGGTCGAGATCGCAGCGCCGTCCAGCGCCCAGCCGCCGCCAGGCGTTGCGGGACCCGCCGGTCTCGCTCTACCGTGTAACGTCGTGCTGTTCCGGCCGCCTCGCAGCTACACCGGGCAGGAACTGGTAGAGTTTCACCTGCCCGGTTCGCCGGCCGTGCTGGAGATAGTGCTGCGGGCGGTTACCGCGGCTGGCGCGCGACTCGCGGGGCCAGGGGAATTCACGGCCCGGGCATTTTTCTCCGGCCGGCTGGACCTGGTCAGCGCCGAGGCGGTGCAGGAGCGGATCGCCGCGACGTCCGATGCGCACTTGGCGGCGGCGCAGCAACTGGCCAGCGGTGCGCTCGCCGAACGGATTGGCGGTGCGACCGACGAACTGACCGACCTGCTGAGCCTGGTGGAGGCAGGGATCGACTTCGCCGATGAGCCGATCGAGTTTATTGACGCCGCAAGTCTCCGGCAGCGGCTGGCCAGCCTGGAGGCGTCGCTCCAGGACCTGCTTGCACGGTCGATTGAGATGCAGCGACTGGAGGCGTTGCCGCGCGTCGCACTGGTCGGGCCGATGAGCGCGGGCAAGAGTTCCCTCGTCAACCGGCTGAGCGGCCTGGACCGGAGCATCTGCTCCCCGATACCCGGAACGACGCGCGACGTGCTGTCGGCGGTGATGGACACGCCGGGCGGGCAAGTGCTGCTGCTGGACGGCCCAGGCCTGGGCGCGCCCCGCAGCGATCTCGACCGGCTGGCGCAGGATGCGTGGCGGGGTCTGCTGTCGCAGGTGGATCTGGCACTGATCGTACTGCCGGCGGATTCGCTGTATCATGACGCGTTCGCGGACGCGGCGGATGCGGCACTGGATGCGGTGCACGGGCGCCCGCACCTGTTCGTGCTGAACAAGATGGACCTGGTGGATTCGACGCAGCGGGCGCGGCTGGAGGCTGTTGTGGCGACGCTGGCGGCGGGTATGGAGTTGCCGCCGGAGCATCGCGATGGCGTTGGTGCAAGCGGCACGCCTGCCAACCGCACAGGCGTGCCCGCCGAAGAGCAGGCTGACATGGCTGGATCGACCGGCGTGCATATGATCTCCGCTGCGACGGGTGCCGGATGCGACGACTTACGGTCGGCGATTGGCATGGCCGTCTCGGGCCGCAGCACCAGCAGCCAAGGGCGGATCGTACTGACGGCGCGGCACGGTGACGCGCTGGCGACGAGCCTGGAGGAGATCCGGGCGGCGCGGGAACTGCTGTCGGCAGAAGGCGGCGATCCGCCGGCCGAACTGATTGCCCTGCATCTGCGGGAAGCGGTGACGCAGTTGGGCCAGGTGACCGGCGCAGTGACGACCGAAGATCTGCTGGAGCGAGTATTCTCAAGATTCTGTATCGGCAAATAGGACGCAACAAAGACGCATGGCTGACGAGAAGATCCTCATCGTGGAAGACGAACGGTTGATCCGCTGGTCCATCCGGCAGCGCCTGGAGCGCGAGGGCTACCAGGTGACCGAGGCCGAGACGGGCAAGGCCGGCCTGCGCCACCTGCAGGAATTCGGCGCGGACCTCGTGCTGCTGGACTACAAACTGCCAGACCTGACGGGCCTGGACGTCCTGCGGCAACTGCGCCAGGCGGACAACGACACCGTCGTGATCATGGTCACCGCCTACGGTACGGTCGAGACGGCCGTCGATGCGATGAAGCACGGCGCATTCGATTACATCTCCAAGCCGTGCAACATGGACGAACTGGCTCTGCTGGTGGCCAAGGGGCTCGAGCAGACGGCGCTGAAGCGGCAGGTGGCACGGCTGCGCGCGGCGCTGGCCGAGCAGTACGGCTTCGATCGCATCATCGGTCAGTCGCCGGCCATGCAGGACCTGTTCAAGGTGATGAAGGACGTGGCGGGTTCGCCCTCGAGCACGGTGTTTCTGCGCGGCGAGTCGGGCACGGGCAAAGACCTCGTGGCCCGCACGATCCATTACAACAGCGCCCGGGCCGCCAAGCCGTTCGTGAACATCACCTGCACGGCGCTGGCCGAGACGCTGCTGGAGAGCGAACTGTTCGGCCATGAGAAGGGCGCCTTCACCGACGCCAAGATGACCAAGAAGGGCCTGCTCGAACTGGCCGACGGCGGCACGGCGTTCCTCGACGAGGTCGGCGACATGCCGGCCGCGCTGCAGGCGAAACTGCTGCGCTTTCTGGAAGAGAAGACCTTCCGGCGGGTGGGCGGTACGACCGACATCCGCGTGGACGTCCGCGTGATCGCCGCGACCAACCGCGACATCGAACGGGCGATCCGCGACAAGCAGTTCCGCGAGGACCTGTTCTACCGGCTGAATATCATTCCGATCTACCTGCCGGCGCTGCGACAGCGAACGGGAGACATCCCGCTGCTGACCAACTACTTCATCGCCTCGTTCAACCGCGAGTTCAAGAAGAACATCAAGGGACTGGACGACGACGCCGAGCGGCTGCTCGAATCGCACGCCTGGCCTGGCAACGTGCGCGAACTGCGCAACGCGATCGAGCGGGCGGTGCTGCTGGCACGCGGCGAGCAGCTGACGGCCGACGACTTCCCGCTGCTTCGCGGGCAGCACCCGGGCTCGGCAGGCGGTGGGGCGGGCTTCGAGGTCCGGTTGCCTGCGTCGGGCGTGGACATGGAGCAGGTGGAGCGGGCCTTGGTCATCCAGGCGATCGACATGGCGCGCGGCAACCAGACCAAGGCCGCCAAACTGCTCAACCTCTCTCGGGACCAACTGCGCTATCGCATGGAGAAATTCGGTCTGCTGTGACGCCTGCCGGCTGCATCGCGGCGATCGCAATGCCAGTATCCCGCAGAGGCGCAGAGGACGCAGAAACGCAGGGTGATCACCGCCCGTCAATGCCATGGCCCCTGTTCGCAGCTCCGGATCCACGCGGGTAATTTCTGTCCCTGCAATGGGGCAACAACTGCGATTTTGATGCCGATGGCGTGGGCAACAGACAGGACCTGATGCTCCTGACAGTGAACGGGAACAAGTAGGGGACACTGCGGGAGTCGGGGGTGGATGGCGCGCCGCGGGTTGCCTATAAACCTGTGTCGGGGGCAAGTCCGCGCGGCGATGGTTCGGTCGGGCCGGACCGATCGCAGGCGCTGGTGGACCCGGGACGGCAGCATGCAAAGGGGGACACTATGGTGGCTCCGAACATGATCAACGGCGTGGACGTGGCCGAACTGAAGCGAAAGGCCGGCATGATGCAGCAGGACCCGCGGATGGCGAAGTTCGAGTTCCGCGTTCGCAACAAGTGGCTCGACTGCGGCCACAGCCAGACGACCATCAGCGACTTCGACGGGGCGGGTCGGCACATCGAGCATCGGCAGACATTCCGGATCGACGCGGACGAACCGCCGGTGCTGCTGGGCCAGGACCAGGGCGCCAACCCGGTCGAACACCTGCTGAACGCACTGGTGACTTGCCTGACCGGCGCGATGGTCTACCACGCGGCGATCCGCGGTATCCGGATCGAGGAGGTGGAGAGCACGGTCGAAGGCGACCTCGATGTTCGCGGGTTCATGGGGCTTACCGACAATGTCCGCAAGGGCTACCAGAACATCCGCGTGAACTTTAGCGTGAAGGCGGACGCCCCCAAAGAGGCGCTCGAGGAGTGTGCGCGCTTCTCACCGGTCTTCGATGTGCTCTCCAACGGCACAGACGTGTCGCTGAATATCAAGAAGAAGTAGCGGTCGTACAACTTCACAGGGAGACGGGACGATGGCGGACGAACCGTTGGGATATGCGCTGGTCGGCTGCGGGCGGTTCGGCCGGTTCTGCCTGAACACCTACAGGACCATGGAGAACATGCGGCTGGTGGCGGCCGCGGATGCCGATCGGGCTTTGTCCAAGGCAACGGCGGAGGAATTCAACATTACGCCGCTGGGCAGTCTACAGGACGTGCTGCGCCGCGACGACGTCCACCTCGTGCATATCGCCACGCCCCCGTCTACCCACGGGCCGTTCACCCGCCAATGCCTCGAGGCCGGCAAGCACGTGCTGTGCGAGAAACCCCTGGCGATCAGTGGCGCCGAGGCCGATGCGATTGCCCAGATCAGCCGTCGGACCGGCCGGAAGGTCGCGGTCAACTTCATCCTGCGTTACTCGCCGATCGTCGGGATGGTCCAGCGAATTCTCCGCGAGAAGATCCTTGGCGAGCCATTGCACGCCTGTTTCGAGAACTACGCGCAGGACGAGGTGCTGCCGGGCTCGCACTGGTTCTGGGACAAGTCGCTCAGCGGCGGCATTTTCATCGAGCACGGCGTGCACTTTTTTGACCTGTACCGGCAGTGGCTGGGGCCGGGGACGGTGCGCTGGGCCACGGCCCTCACCCGGCCCGGCACGCACCAGGAGGACCGCGTGATGTGCGCCCTGGAGTTCGGCGATGCCCTGGTCACGCACTACCACGGCTTCGACCAGCCGATCCGCCTGGACCGCCAACGCCACCTCATTTTGCTGGAACGCGGCGATATCGTGGTCAATGGCTGGATCCCGCTGGAGGTCCAGGTGCACGGGGTGGTGGATGACACGCAGCGGGATGCCCTGGCGGCGGCGGTGCCGCAGGGTGTGCTCCGGACGGTCAAGGAGTATCCCGAAAGCGAGCAGCGGTTCCGGTCCCACGGCCGGGAGCACTACGTCACCGCGGAGGTCTTTTTGGACTATGCCATCCGCGCGCCCAAGATGGACATCTACGGCCAGTTGATCGGCAGCCTCATGCAGGACTTCGCCAACTCGATCCGCACGAACCAGCGGACGCTGGTCAGCCTCGAGGACGCGGTCGAGGCGGTCAAAATGGCGGAGGCGGCGGAAAACCTGGCCAGACAGCGCGGATCAAACCTATAGTGCATCGATGCCAGCCGCGCATCGCATGGCTGGCCTTCGTTCTGAGCGCCATGCGCCCCAGCTGGCGGGGTCAGGGCGGTGCTCGATCATGCGAGCCTCTTCGCTGCAGACGTCTTCCGGGTGTCCGCCGACGCCACGGGCGACAACAAGGTCAATGTCTTCGATCTGCAGGAGATGGCTCTGACCCGGAACAAGCAGCAGGGCCAGGGCGGCTACGACGCCACCTGCGACTTCAACGGCGATGACAAGATCAACGTGCTCGATCTGCAGATCACGGCTGCGAACTGCAACAAATGGTAGCCTGCCGCCGAGCCGACTCGCCACACGGAGCAACCCGGCATAATATGATGGGCATCCGGCCAGCAATCCACAGCCGGGTGCCCGCGTCTTTTGGATGCCAGGAGGAAGGGCTTTGACCAGGCCGCCTGACCGGTCGACATATCACGATCGCCGTGCCTTTCTGCGCGCAGCAGCCGGCGGTGCGCTGGCCTGGGTAACCTCGAGTGTGTGCGCCGGCGCGGGTCCTGCTGCATCCGCACCCGCTCCCGGACAATCAACCCGGAGTCGCCACATCATGCGCTCTGAACCGTTCTTCGGCCCGTACGGCGGCAACGCGATCGCCTATATCGACCGGTTCGCCGACAACGGCGCCAACGCCCTGTGGTTCCAAGGATTCAATGCGGTCGCCTTCGAGGCATGGGCCAAGCATGGCATTGCGCCGTGCGTGGAGTTCAAGACGTTCCGCGCGGACTTTGCCAAGCACCCCGAGCTGGTGCCCATCGGCGTCGATGGCAAGCCGATTCGATTCGGCCGACTCGTCCAGGGCGTGTGCCTGTCGCAGAAGGCCTTTCTTGAAGAGACCGAGGCGAACCTGATCGCGGGTGTTCGCGACTTCAAGCCAGCCGGCGTCTGGCTCGACTATCTCACCGGCGCGGGCTGGTTCGAGACGCCCGAGCCGGACTTGCAGGAGAGTTGCTTCTGCAAGGCGTGCGTGGCAGAGTTCTGCAACGCCAACAGTATCGACGCCGACCGCCCGGACCTTATCCTTCGCGAGCACCGCGCCGCCTGGACCCGCCACAAATGCCGCCGCATTGCCGCCTTCGCCGCACGATACTCAGATATTATCCGTTCGGCCTGGCCGGACTGCCTCGTCGGTGCGTATATGTGCCCCTGGATGCCCGAGGAGTCCGACGGCGCGCTGACGCGCATCTTCGCGCAGGACTATGCGATGTTGGCTCCCGCCATCGATGTATTCACGCCATTGATCTACGCCGCCAAGTCCGGCCGGCCCTCGATATGGGGGCGCGAGTTCCTGCGGCAGTCGCAGAACTTCATACCTGCCGGCAGGAAGGTGCAACTCATTCTCGACGTGTTGGACTTCCCGGCCAGCCTGGAGGCCGCGGCCGATGCCTCGCCGCCCAGTTGGGGCATCCAGTTGTTCGGCGGAGCCGATGTCTTTCGTGACCCTGAACGAGCCCGCGTGTTCCGCGATGCCGCAAGGCGCATCTGCGGCGGAATGATCCGTTCCATGACGTTGTGAATCCCAAGCGGACCAGGGGTGCTGCAGCCGGCTTGCCGCCAGATCCTATTGCGGCAGCGCGCACGACCCGCCGTGCTTGGCGTGGTAGTCCTGGTGGTACTCCTCGGCCTCGTAGAACGGCGTGGCCCTCTGAACCACCGTAACGATCTTCTTGCCGGCGAAGCGCGGGGACTTCTGCTGTTCCTCGATGAAGCCCCTTGCCTCGCGCAACTGCTCATCATCCACCGCAAAGATCGCGGAGCGGTACTGGCTGCCGACGTCCGGGCCCTGGCGGTTCAACTGCGTCGGGTTGTGGAACTTGAAAAAGTACTCCAGCAGTGTCTGGTAACTCACCTTCTTCGGGTCGTAAGTCACGCGGACGCTCTCCGCGTGGCCCGTTGTGCCGCTGCAGACCTGTTCGTACGTCGGGTTGCCGACCGTGCCACCCTGGTAGCCGGAGGTCACATTGATCACGCCGGCGACCTGCTGGAACTGGTCCTCGACGCCCCAGAAGCAGCCGCCGGCGAAGTAGGCGGTCTTGGTCTCGATCGGGCGCGACTCGGGCGGCAGGCCCGCTTCATTGGAGTAGAACTTCAGCGACGCCGAGTTCAGGCAGTACCGCAGACCCGTCGGCTTGGGCCCGTCCTGGAAGACGTGCCCCAGGTGCGCCGTGCACCGGGCACACTGGATTTCCGTGCGAACCATGCCGTGGCTGGAATCCTTGACGTACTTGATGTGGTCCGGGTCGTACGGCTGGAAGAAGCTGGGCCAGCCGGTGCCGCTCTTGAACTTCGCGTCCGAACTGAACAGGGGCAGCCCGCACAGTCGGCAGACATAGGTGCCCTTCTCCTTGTTGTCCAGCAGCAACCCGCAGAATGGCCGCTCGGTCCCCTTGTCCAGCAGGATATGACGCTCCTCGGCCGTGAGGTCCTTGGCCAGTTCGTTGATCCGCGCCTCGCTGAGCGGGCGGATGTCGTACCCACTCTTTGAATAGGCGTCGGCTTTCCCGGAAGGATGGGGGTCGCTCTGCATGATAGCCTCGGTTCTGGCGGCTTGGATCCGGCCGGCGGCGATGTGCACCAACGGCAAGGCCGGCAGCATCGCCAGCAGAATACCCAAGCCAATGGAACTGATACGCTTCATTCCGTTCTCCAATCGAAGACGCGATTGGCGGCGCCGGTCAGGTGCGACGCTTCAGGCAATGGATTCTTACGCCTCTCGGACCACCGAGTCGTGCCGGAACCATCTTCGCTGTGGCGCTATTGGGGCGCGGGTCACAGCAAGAAAAGAAGACACGTAAAAGGAGAGGGGAAAAAAACGAAGGTGATCCCAGTGGTTTTTTGTTGACCCTGTCGCAGGCGCAGCGGTATACTGGCGCCGTGTAGCAACTGTGGACGAATGTCTACACTGTTTCCTGCGCCGCAACTGCCGTATCATGTCGCGGGTCTGGCGGGACTGCCTGCGTTGCTACCGTACAGCATGTCGCTTGAGGAGGAGAGAGGGATGCGCTGCGCATCGCAACTGGCTGCGGCCGTGGTCTGCCTGACGACTTGTATGGCCGGTGCGGCCGACTTCACGTGGGACGGCGGAGCCTACACCAACACCGAGGCGACCAAGAACTGGGACCTGGTCGGTAACTGGAATCCCGACGGTTTGCCCTCTGCGGGACAGACGGCGATGGTGGCTATCAGTTCTCCATACCCCGTCGCCAATGTCGATCTCCCCGGCTCGCCCGCCATCGAGGTGGCAGCCGGCGGCACCGTCGTGCAGAAGAACGGCGTGACGCTCACCACGCCCGTCACCCTCTCCGGCGGCACGTGGAGCATCGGCCCGAACACGAATTACGCCTGGGGGCCGGACCGCGTGCTCAATGCGCCGCTGACGGTGACGACCGCCTCTCGTATGACCGGCGCGCGCGGCAACGTCCTGCGCGCCAATGGTGCCCTCACAGGCAGCGGGCTGCTCACATTCCAGGCCGTGGACTCGTACCTCGGGGATGGCCCCGACTGGGTCTTCACTGTTGCCAACAGCACGTTCAGCGGCGGCGTTCTTATCGAGGCGGGCAATTACCCGCACGTCTGGGCCAATGCCAGCCAGGCCCTGGGCACCGGAGACATCACAGTGCGTTCGACCGGCATCCTTCGCTTTGGTGCCAGCCAGAACTATGCCGGCGCGGCCCGCACGCCTGTTCTCTATCTCGAAGGCGGCGCCACCGGAACAAGCGACCATCTGGCCAATGCCACGATCCCGTTCAACGTAGTCGTGCAGGCGGCCGGCGGCACGCTGGGCACCGGCACGCCCAACTTCTGGTCCAACAACGCCGTGTACAGCGGCTCGGTTACCTTGAATGGCCCGCTTACCGTCGCCGGCTCCCGGTGCGACAGCTCTACCAGCATGTCCGTCACCGGCGCTATCACCGGCAACTTTCCCGTCACGGTCAATACCACCGATCAATACCAGGGCAACCGCGGCATCGTCGCGCTGACCAACCCCAACAATAGCTTCGCCGCCACCGTCGTCCAGCGCGGCTACCTTAAGGCTGCCAGCGAAGGCGCCCTCTCGACCGGCCCGATCACCGTCTATAAGCCCGACGACTGGACGAAACTCTACCTCGACAAGGCCGCCAGCGCCGACTGGACCCTGACCAATGACATTACCTCGGAAGGCACCATCCAGGTCGAAGACGGCTCGGCCGGCTACACGCTCAACTGTATCGGCTCGACCTTCACCGTCGGCACCAGCAGCAATGCGCCCGCTACCGCCACCGTCGCCGGCAACCTCGCCTTCGCCAGGGACGGAACCACCCCGGCCGTTCTGAAGATCGACGTGATCGGCTCGGGCGATCCCAAGGTGATCGTCAGCGATCTGCTGGCGGTCAGCCG
>Ga0073932_1005291_pt1 | contig 14189 bp, 11 predicted proteins | sample DewCreD2012metaG_FD_76967 | JGI IMG/M metagenome (GOLD analysis project Ga0073932, IMG submission 76967) | Hot spring sediment bacterial and archeal communities from British Columbia, Canada, to study Microbial Dark Matter (Phase II) - Dewar... ... | reverse complement strand
GGCGAGCGCAAGCGCCTCCTTTGCGTTGTCGCTCTTGATCAACAGGTCGATGTACCGCTCGGTGTGGTCTTCGATGCGCGGCAGCGATCCTTCGATCAGCAGCAGCTTGTGCAGCCGCGCGTGCAGCGACAGGTCGCTCGGCCGGACGCGCAGATCGTCGTTGCGCGTGTCGATCGCCTCGCGGATCTCGCCGGCGGCGACCATCTGGCCGATCATCGCGTCGCGCATCCTTCGCTGATGCTCGCGCGAGCTGACGCGACCCGTCGTCGCGACCTCGCCGGGTCCGACGACCGAAACGCCGAGGCGGTCGGCGTACTGATACATCACGTAGCCGATCAGCGCACACATCAGGATGAAGAAGTAGTTGCCGACGAAGCCGGCGACGAAGAACGCGGCGCCCATCGCCCGCCCGAGCGCGCCTGACAGCGCGGTCAGATCGGCGCCCGGCGCCAGCGGCTGCGGCTGCGCCTGCTGGCCGAGCAGCTTCGGCATCAGCAGTCCGCTCGCCTGCTGCGAGCTCACCATCAGCAGCAGCAGGAACAGGCACAGCGCCCAGTAGGGCTTGCCGATCTTGCGCGCGACTTCGAGCGCGCGCGCCGGGTTGATCGCCTCGAAAAAGCTGTCGGTCATCGTCATCACGATCGTGCTGGCGGGCAGCAGCGCGGCAAAAGCGATGAACAGCAGCAGCATCAGCAGCGGGCTCGTGAACACCGCGCTGACGATGCCGATCAGCACCGGCACGACCATCATCACGAGGAACATCTTGTAAGGCCGGTACGGGCTGCCCTGCTCGCCGAACTCCGGGTACTGGCTCGGATGAAGGTAGCCCGCCGCGGTGCGCTCGATGACGAGGAAACCGTAGCGCGCGATGTACACCGACACCGCGAGCAGCGCCGCGAACAGGAACAGCGTTCCGAACGCCGGCGACGTGAACAGGTTGCGCCCGAACACCCAGCCGGCGATCCCGTAGGCCAGCCCGCCGACGGCGATCCGGATCATCGGCGCGCGCGCCGCCGGGAAGAGGAAAAACTTCGGCATGCGCCGCCAGAACGGCGTGACCGGCGCCTGCATCTGCCACGGTTCAGCGGTCGTCGTCACGTCCGTCCCTCCGGCGCTGTCCTCGGCGCGCCACGTTGCGGCGATTCCACCGGCCCGATGCTACCGGCGGATCGGCGCTCGAATCGAAGGAATTGCGGTCAGAGTTTTTCGGTTTCGCCCGAGCGCGGCTGCCACTTCATCAGCCGTCGCTCGACGGAGCCGACGGCCCAGTCGAGCACGAGCGCGAACGCGGTCAGCACCAGGATTCCGGCCATCACCGTGTTGATGTCGAACGTGCCCTCGGCCTGCAGGATCAGGTAGCCCACGCCGCGCGCCGAACCGAGGTACTCGCCGACGACCGCGCCGACGAAAGCCAGTCCGACCGAGGTGTGCAGCGAAGAGAACACCCAGCTCGTCGCGCTCGGCAGGTACACGTAACGCAGAAGCTGCCGCTGGCTCGCCCCGAGCATGCGCGCGTTGGCGAGCACGGTGGGGCTGACTTCCTTGACGCCCTGATAGACGTTGAAGAACACGATGAAGAACACCAGCGTGAAGCCGAGCGCGACCTTGGAAGCGATGCCGAGCCCGAACCAGACCGCGAAGATCGGCGCCAGGATCACGCGCGGCATCGAGTTCAGCGCCTTGATGTAGGGGTCGAGGATCGCCGCGGCGAGCGGCGACAGCGCGAGCCACATGCCGACCGCCAGCCCCGCGACCGTTCCGATCGCGAACGCGAGCACCGTCTCGAGCAGCGTCACCCACAGGTGGCCGTAGATGTCGCGCACGCCGAAGAACCAGTCCCAGATCCTGGCGAAGATCTTGATCGGTTCGCCGAAGAAAAACGCCGCCTGCCGGTCGTTGTCGAAGAAGATCGGCGGCACCAGGCCCGGCTTGGTCAGCACGTGCCACACGACGAACACCGCGACCAGCACGCCGAGTTGCCAGAAGCGGAGGTTCTTCTGGCTGGGCTTCAGATACTTCAGCATGGTCTGGCCAGCCGACGGACCGCGGACCGAGGACAACCGACAGTGCGCCAGCGGCCCGTCACGCCGCCCTCTTCTGCTGTTCGTAGCCTTTGAGGACTTCCTCGCGCAGCACGCCCCAGATCGCCTTGTGCAGCTCGATGAAGCGCGGCGCGACGCGCACTTCGGCGACATCGCGCGGGCGCGGCAGGTCGATCGTGAACTCGCCGATCGGGTGCGACGCGGGGCCGGCGGACAGGACGACGACCCGGTCGCTCATCGCGATCGCCTCGTCCAGGTCGTGCGTGATGAAAAGCACCGCCTTGCGCTTGGCGGCCCACAGCTCGAGCACCTCGTTCTCCATCAACTGCCGCGTCTGGATGTCGAGCGCGGAGAACGGTTCGTCCATCAGAATGATGTCGGGGTCGAGCACCAGCGTCTGCGCGAGCGACGTGCGCTTGCGCATACCGCCGGAGAGCTGGTGCGGATAGCGGTCGCCGAAGCCGCCGAGGCCGACGCGCTTGAGCCACTCCTCGCCCTGCCGGCGCGCCTCGGCATCGGGCACCCCGCGGAACTGCAGACCCGCGATCACGTTGTCCAGCGCGGTACGCCACGGCATCAGCGCCTCGGACTGGAACATGTAGCCCGCGCGCGTGTTGATCCCGGCGAGCGGCTCGCCGAACACGTGCACGCTGCCGGCCGATGGCGCGAGCAGCCCGGCGGCGACGTTCAGCAGCGTGCTCTTGCCGCAGCCGGTCGGACCGACCACGCTGACGAACTCGCCGGGAGCGACCGCGAGCGTCACGTCGCGGACCGCGGTGTAGCGGGCCCCCGGTGCGTCGCGCGAGACGAACGTACAGGTGATGTTGTGCAGCGACAGCGCAGGCGTCATCGGCGGCAACCCGTTGTCCGTCGTCGGTGATCCCCCGCAACGATCGGCGGTCAGCGGTACTTGGCCAGCGCCTTGCGGACGAACTCGTTCGTGTAATTGGCCTTCAGATCGAGCTTGGCCTTTGCGATCGACTCGTCGACGCTCGCGAGCGCGCGATACGCGGTCGCGGAACCCGCCTCGGGAATCAGCCCGTCGGGCGACAGCGCCGCCTTGGCCTTGAGGAACGCGTCGATGTAGATCGCGCGGTCGCCCAGCAGATACGACTCCGGAACGACCTTGACGATGTCCGACGGCCCCGCCTGCTGGATCCACTTGTTCGCGCGCACCATCGCGTTGACGAGTGCCTGCGCGGTGTTCGGGTTCTTTTCGAGGAAGGCGACCGGCGCGTACAGGCACGCCGCCGGCATCGGTCCGCCGAAGACGCGCTCGGATTCGGCCGGATCGCGCGTGTCGGACACGATCTTGATGTCACCCGCGCGCGACAGGATCGTGATCACCGGATCGAGGTTCGAGATCGCGTCGATCTGCCCCGCGCGGATCGCCGCGACCGCGCCCTGCGAAGCGCCGACGCCGACGTACGACACGTCGGTCGGCTTCAGCCCGGCCTTCGCGAGCACGAAGTTCGCCATGATGTTGGTCGACGAGCCGGGTGCGGTGACGCCGATCTTCTTGCCCTTCAGGTCGGCGACCGACTTGAAGTCCGGCATCGTCTTAGTGCTGACGGCGAGCACGATCTGCGGCGCGCGCCCCTGCAGCACGAACGCGCGCATCGGCTGGCCCTTGGCCTGCATGTTCAACGTGTGCTCGAAGGCGCCGGAGACCACGTCGGCGCTTCCGCCGACGACCGCCTGCAGCGCCTTGGCGCCGCCGGCGAAGTCGACGATCTCCACGTCGAGCCCTTCGGCCTGGAAGTACTTCAGCTGCTCGGCGATCGTCAGCGGGAGGTAGTAGAGCAGGTTCTTGCCGCCGACCGCGATCGTCACTTTCTTCTTCTCGATCGCCTGCGCCGATGCGAGCGAAGGCAGCGCGGCGGCGGCCAACGCTGCGGTCGAGGCCGCGAGGAACTCGCGGCGGCGGATGGTCGTGCTCATCATGGGTCTCCTTGAATGGGTGCGTCGGGCAGCTTCCGTGCCCGGCCCGCGCGGATGTTAAATCACGCCGTCGCGCCGCAGGGCCTCGATCTCGCCGTCGCTGTGGCCGAGCGCGCGCAACACCTCATCCGTGTGTTCCCCGAGCTTCGGTCCCAGCCAGCGTGTGGCTCCGGGCGTGGCCGACAGTTTGGGTACGACGCCCGGAATCGCGAGCGGCGTGCCGTCGGGCAACAGCGCGCGTTCGATCATCTGCCGCGCCGCGTACTGCGGATCGCGGAACATGTCGGCGACGCTGTAGATCTTCGACACCGGCACGTCCGCGGCCGCCAATGCCGCGAGCGCGTCGTCGATCGTATGCCGGCTGCACCAGGACTGGATCGCGTCGTCGATCTCGGCCGTTCGCGGAACGCGGCCGTCGTTGCGCGCGAGCGTCGGGTCGTTCGCAAGATCGGTGCGGCCGATCGCCACCATCAATCGCTTGAAGATCGCATCGCCGTTGCCGGCGATCACAATCGCCTCGCCGTCGGCGCACGTGTAGGTGTTCGACGGCACGATGCCCGGCAGCGCGCCGCCGGTGCGCTGCCGAACGACGCCGAAGCGGTCGTACTCGGGCACGGTGCTCTCCATCATGTTGAACACAGCCTCGTACAGCGCAACGTCGACGACCTGCCCCTGCCCCCTGCCGCGACCTCCGGTCGCATCGCGATGCCGCAGCGCCATCAGCGCGCCGATCACGCCGTGCAGCGCGGCGATCGAATCGCCGATCGAGATGCCGATGCGAACGGGCGGCCGGTCCGGATGGCCCGAAACGAAGCGGATTCCGCCCATGCTCTCGCCGATCGCACCGAAGCCGGGCTTGTCGCGCATCGGCCCGGTCTGCCCGTAACCCGACAGGCGGACGAGCACCGTCGCCGGATTCTCGGCGCGCAACTGCTCGAAGCCGAGCCCCCATTTCTCCAGCACGCCGGGGCGGTAGTTCTCGATGATCACGTCGGCATCGAGCGCGAGCGCCTTGGCGATCGCCTGCCCGCGCGCGTCCTTCAGGTTCAACGTCACCGACTTCTTGTTGCGCGCCTGCACGTACCACCACAGCGACGTGCCCTCGTGCAGGTGGCGCCATGTGCGGATCGGGTCGCCGCCTTCGGTCGACTCGATCTTGATCACGTCCGCGCCGAACTCGGCGAACATGCGCGCCGCGAACGGCCCGGCGATCAGCGTGCCGAGCTCGAGGACTTTCAGCCCCGCGAGCGGTCCCTGCGAATCGCGTCGCTCGACCGTCTGCGTCATCGCGACCTCGGCTCCGCGCAGTGCATCGCGCGCCCGCCGCCCAGCCGCTTGGCGGCGTACATCGCGTCGTCGGCCTGCCGGACCAACTCGAACGAAGTGTCTGCGTCGGCGGGCGCCAGCGCGTAGCCGATGCTCGCGCCGATGTGCGTTCCGCACGGCGCACGCCTGACCGCGTCGAGCAGATGCGCGGCGAGCGCGGCGGCCGCAGCGCGATCGGCGAGCCGCGCGAGCACGATGAACTCGTCGCCGCCAAATCGGCCGACCATGTCCTCTGCGCGCACCGCGCGCGCGAGCGCGGTCGCCACGGCCGCGAGGACGACGTCGCCGGCGCGGTGGCCGAGCGCGTCGTTGACGCCCTTGAAACCGTCGATGTCGACGAAGAACAGCGCGACCGGTTCGGTCGCGCAGCGCGCCACCGCGTGGTCGATGCGGTCCATCAACGCGCGACGGCTCAGCACGTCGGTCAGCGCGTCGCGTTCGACGCTGCGCTCGAGCGCCTGACGCGCGAGCGTCAGCTCGTGCACGTCGACTGTCGACGTGTAGATACCGATCACCCGGCCCGCCTCGTCGAAGTCCGGCGAATAGGTCGTCCGCACCCAGCGCGGGCCGAGGTTCGCGAGCTCGGTCAGCCGCGCGTAATGGACCGTCTCGCCGGCGAGCGCGCGCTCGAAGTACGGCCGGTGCTCCGCCCAGCGCCGCGCGCCGCGCACCTCGCCGATGTGCCGTCCGATCAACTGCTCCGAGGTCATGCCCGTGGCCTCCATGTACGCGCGGTTCACGAAGCAGATCCGGAAATCACGGTCGACGTAAGTCAGCGGATACGGGATGTTCTCGGTAAAGCGGTCAAGCCTGCGGCGCGCAGCCTCCAGTGCCTCGCGCGCGGTCACGTCGTCGTGGATGTCGAAGGCGATCGTGTAGACCGCCTCGACGCGGCCCGCGGAGTCCATGCCGGGGAAAACCTGCACGCGAGCCCAGCGCGGCGGGCCGCCGCGATGCGTCAGCAGCCGCTCGTACGACACCGTCGCGCCGGCGAATGCCTTGCCGAACGCTTCGCGCGCCGCGTTCCACGCCGCCGGACCGTAGATCTCCTCCAGCGTGCGGCCGAGCAACTGCTCGCGCGGCCGCGCCGCCCAGTTCACGTACGGCGTATTGCAGAAGGTCAGCCTGTGCCGCGCGTCCCAGCGGCCGATCGGCAGATCGATCGCCTCGACGAGGCGCTCGATCGCGCCCACGCGATCGTCGGCTCCCTGGGTCGCGGCGAGCGGTGTCATCGGTTGCGCCTCATTGCACGCCGCTGACGAAGATCGTCACGGTGGCGAGCCAGCCGATCAGCCAGACGACCGATCTCGCCCAATGCCAGTCGGCCAGATAGAAGACCAGATACGCCGCGCGCGCGACGATGAAGATCACCGCGAGCGCATCGACCCGTTCCTGCGGCGCTCCGGTCAGGCTCGCGATGATCACCGCGGCGGCGAAAAACGGGAACGCCTCGAATGCGTTGGCCTGAGCGTTGTTCGCGCGCTTGCGCAAACCCTCCTGCCGTTCCAGCCACGCGCGCGGATCGCGGTTGTTGTAGCGCTCGCCGCCGGCCTTCGCGATCGTCGTCGCCAGGTACGGCATGAGCCCGGCGATCAGCACGCACCAGAACGCGATCGTCACGCCGCCCTCCGGTCGAGCATCGCCTGCGCGATCGTGTTGACGTCGGTGTACTCGAGCTCCGCGCCCGCCGGAACGCCGCGCGCGAGCCGCGTGATCTTGAGCTGCGGGTCGCGCCCGCGCAGCAGCTCGCCGATGTAGTGCGCGGTGGCGTCTCCCTCGGCGGTGAACGAGGTCGCGACGATCACCTCGCGAACGAGTCCGTCGGTTGCGCGGGCGAGCAGCCGCTCCATCTGGATCTCGCGCGGACCGATGCCGTCGAGCGGCGACAGCCTGCCGAGCAGAACGAAGTACAAGCCCGAGTACGCGAGCGACTGCTCGATCATCAACTGGTCGGCGGGACTTTCGACGACGCACAGCAGGCCGGCGTCGCGCCTGGGGTTGGCGCAGGTCTCGCAGATCTCCAGCTCCGTCAGCGTGTTGCAGCGTGCGCAGTGGCGCACGTCGTTCGCCGCGGCGAGCAGCGCCTCGCCGAGCGCGACCGCGGTCGTGCGGTCGTGCTGCAGCAGATGGAAAGCGATTCGCTGCGCCGAACGCGGTCCGATGCCCGGCAGACGCTTGAGCGCGTCCACCAGCTTGTCCAGCGTCGGGCCGAGTTTCACGGTCTCGCGTCAACGAAGAAGATCCGACGATGCGACCGGAACCGTGCTGCGGGCACCGGCATGTCGAACGCGCCGCTCAGAACGGCAGTTTGAATCCTGGCGGCAGCGGCATCCCGGCGGTGATCGACGCCACTTTCTGCTGCGTCGCTTCCTCGGCGCGGCGCACCGCATCGTTGAATGCGGCAGCGACCAGGTCTTCGAGCATGTCGCGGTCGTCGCCGAGCAGGCTCGGATCGATCGACACGCGCCGCACCTGGTTCTTGCAGGTCATCACGACCTTGACCAGCCCGGCGCCGGACTGACCCTCGACCTCGATCTGCGCGAGTTCGTCCTGCAGGCGCTTCATGTTCTCCTGCATCTTCTGCGCCTGCTGCATCAGACCGGCAAGTTGGCCTTTCATCATGTTCGCTGCTTCTCCGCTCGAATTTCGCCGTGCTTTCGACGCACGCCATCCCGGCCAACTTGCCGGTTCGGCGCCGCGCGCCGCCGGCATTCCGGGGAACGAGGGGGCTCGGCTGGCCCCCTCGTGCTCTCCCCCAGCCAAGGAACGACGCGTGCCGCTCGGTCCGTTCAGTCAGTCCTTTGGTCGGATCGACTGCGGGTCGACGGTCGCGCCGAAGTTCTCGATCAATTCTCGCACGAAGGGATCGGCGTAGATCGCGTCCTCGGCGCGCTTCTGCTTTTCCGCGCGCGCCTGCTCCGCGAGGCCGGCAGCGGTCGGTCCGCTCGTCGATCCAACCTCGGCCGAAACGCGGATCGGTCGGCCGAAGTGTTCGGCGAGCGCGGCTTTCAGCCGGTCGAGTGTCCCGGCGTCGAGCAGCGTCTTGATCGGAACGCGCAGCTTGAAGTGATCGCCTTCGACGGCGACCAGCTCGCTGCGAACGGCCAGCTCGCGCACCAGTCCGCTGACCTTCAACCGCTCGACCAGCGCGGGCCAGTCGACGTCCGCGATCGGCGCCGCGTGGCCGGCCGCCCGCTCGACCGCAGCCGCGGCGGGTGGCTCGGCCGCCCGTGCGCCGGTTCGCGCGGCCGGTGCGGACGTGCGCGGCGGCCGCGCGACGTTCAGCGCCGCCGCTTTCGGCGGCGCGGTTTCGACGGGCGCGAACGCGAGCATGCGCAGCAGCGTCATCGTGAAGCCCGCGTACTCGTCGGGCGCGAGATGCAGATCGTTGCGCCCGTGCAGCGCGATCTGGTAGTAAAGCTGCACCTCGTCGGGCGCGAACGCTTTCGCAAAGCGCGCGACGTCCGCGCCGTCGTCGGCATCGCCGAACGCCTCGGCCGCCTGATCGACCTGCTGGACGAGCGCGATCCGGTGCAGCAGCGCGGCCAGATCGCGCAGCGCCTGGCCGAACGAGAAGCTGCGCGCGGCCATTTCGTCGGCGATCGCGAGCATCCGCTTCGCGTCGCGCTCGGCGAGCGCGTCGAGCAGCCGCACCAGCGTGGTCGTGTCGATCGCGCCGAGCATGTTGCGCACGGCATCGAGGGTCACGCGGCCGGCGCTGTAGGCGATCGCCTGGTCGAGCAGCGACAGCCCGTCGCGCATGCTGCCGCGCGCGGCGCTCGCCAGCAGCTTCAGCGCGGCGGGTTCGGCGGCGATCCCCTCGTGCTGCAGGATGTCGGCGAGCCTTCCGGCGATACCGGCCGGCGTCATCTGCTTCAGGTTGAACTGCAGGCAGCGGCTCAGCACCGTCACCGGGATCTTCTGCGGATCGGTCGTCGCCAGAACGAACTTGACGTATTCGGGCGGCTCCTCGAGCGTCTTGAGCATCGCGTTGAACGCGTGCGTCGTCAGCATGTGCACTTCGTCGATCATGTAGACCTTGAAGCGCGCGTTGCTCGGCGCGTAGACGGCGCGTTCGAGCAGCGTGGTCATCTCGTCCACACCGCGGTTGCTCGCCGCGTCCATTTCGATGTAGTCGACGAAGCGCCCGGCGTCGATCGCGGTGCACACCTCGCAGCGGTTGCACGGCGTCGCAGTGATGCCGCCTTGCCCGTCCGGGCCGACACAGTTCAACGACTTGGCGAGGATGCGCGCGATCGTCGTCTTGCCGACGCCGCGCGTTCCGGTGAACAGGTAAGCGTGATGCAGCCGCCGCTGCTCGAGCGCATGCGTCAGGGCCTTGACGACGTGGTCCTGGCCGACCAGCGAAGCAAAGTCACGCGGGCGCCACTTGCGGGCAAGAACCTGGTACGACATGGCGCAAGTCTAGTCGGCGGCCTGCAGCCCGGTTCCAGCGCCCGCCCCCGCTTGCATCGCCGCGCAGCGCGCCAGCGCTTCTCCGGTCAGCCGGCAGATTCGCCAGTCCGGCAGCACCGTCGCGCCGAGCGACTCGTAGAAGTCGATCGCCGGCCGGTTCCAGTCGAGCACGGCCCATTCAAAGCGGCCGCACCCGCGTTCGACCGCCACGCGCGCGACGTGCAGCATCAGCGCCTTGCCGTAGCCGCGACCGCGCGCCTGCGGCACGACGAACAGATCCTCGAGGTAGATGCCGCGCCTGGTCAGGAAGGTCGAGAAGTTGTGGAAGTACAGCGCGAAGCCGACTGCGCGTTCGCCCTCCCAGCCGATCACCGCCTCGATCACCGGCCGCTCGCAGAAAAGTTCGTCGCGCAACTGCGCCTCGGTCGCGACGACCTGGTGTGAGAGCTTCTCGTAGTCCGCCAGCGCGCCGATCAGTTCGACCAGCGTGCCGCAGTCTTGGGGGCGTGCGGGACGTATCTGGAAAGCCATCGCTCGGGGGGAGTTCCAAGAGGGGGCACCGCCCCCGCTTGCATCAAGACAAGCCGCCCTTCCCGCCTACGGCGGGAAAGGCGAGCCTTGTCCTCGGCACTCGATGCACTCCGCTATGGCTGCTTCGTTCCCGACCTGACCAGGTTCACGGCACACCGATGCGAGGGGGCCCGCCGGGGCGAATGGTATCAGCGCCACCGCGCCGCTCCGATCACGCGCCCGGCTCGCCGACGGCGACCTCGATGAGCGCGCCCTGCGCGTCGATCAGCGCGGCGCGCACCGGCTTGTCCGGACGGATCTCCGCGAGCACCGATGCGTAGCGGCGCACCTGCGCTTCGTAGCCCGCACGCTCGGAGGCGAGCACTCGCCACTTGTAATCGAGCACCCACAGCGCGTCGTCCAGCTCGACGATTCGGTCGGCGCGCAGCAACGCGCCGTCCGCCGCGATCATCTCGATCTCGTCGGCGCCGCGCGCCTCGAAGAAGCGCCGCAGCGGCGCGGCGCCGCGAACACGCGCCGCAGCGGCGACCGCTTCGTGCGCGCGCTCGAGGCTCAGGCCGAAACGCAACGCGAGCGTGCGCGCATCGGGCGGCGCTTCGGCGGCGAGCGCGGCGTGCCACGCGGCGCCGAGCCGCACCGCCTCGCTCGCTTCGGCGCTATCGGCGGCATCGGCGCGGCGCTCGCCGGTGGCGAGCGGCTCGGGCAGGAAGTCGTCGACGTACCGCGCGCTTTCGCCGCGGGGCGCGACGGCACCGGGCATGGCCGGTGCGGCCGCCGCAAGCTCGGCGGCGACCGCAAGCCGCGAGTACGCCGTCTCGCCCGGATCGTTTCGACCCGCAGCGCCCGAGACGATCAGCACCTGCCGTGCGCGGGTCGCGGCGACGTAGAGCAGGTTCCACGCCTCGAGCGCGCGCTGCGCTTCCTCGGCCTCGAACCACGCAGCGCGCGCCTGACCGCGGCCCGCGGCAGCGGTGAACAGCGAAAAGTGCTGCGGTCGGTGCTCGCGCGGCGGCCACGCGAGCAGCACGCCGCTCGACTCGCGCGGTTCCGCACGATGCGCGTCGGCGAGCACGACGATCTCGGCTTCGAGCCCCTTCGCGCCGTGGATCGTCATCACGCGCACCGCATCGTCGCCGCCGGCGATGCCTTCGTCGGGCGACTCTTCGCCGGGTGCCTGCTTCAGCGCACGCAACTCGTCGATGAAGCGCGCGAGGCTCGGATAGCGGCCCGCGTCGATCGCGAGCGCCAGCTCGATGAATGCGTCGAGGTTGGCCTGCACCTGAGTCGCGGTCGCGGCGGGCGTGGCCGCCGCGTAGCGCCGCCGCAGATCGCCCTCGAAATAGATGCGGTCGAGCAGATCGTGGACCGGCAGCACGCCGGCCAGGTCGTGCCACCACGCGAGAAGCTGCCGCGCGCGCGCCAGCGCGGTCGGCGCCTCGCTCATCGCCTGCAGCCGCGCCCACCACGAGCCGCCCGGTGCTCGCGCGAGCGCGATCAGGTCGTCGTCGGATGCGCCGAACAGCGGCGAGCGCAGCACCTGCGCGAGCTTCAGGTCCGCGTTCGGCGTGATCAGGAATTCGAGCAGCGCGATCAGATCGTCGGCCTCGAGCGTGGCCAGCAGTCCGCCCCGCCGATCGCTGACGAAGGGGATGCCGGCGTTGCGCAGCGCCGCCTCGATCGGCCCGAGGTGCGTGCGCCGCGGCACCAGCACCATCGCGTCGGACCAGCGCGCCGGCCGCGCGCGGCCGTCTTCCTCGATCACCGTCGTCGCCGCGACCCAGTGCGCGAGCGCGGCGGCGATCTGCTCGCCCTCGCGCGCATGCGCATCGGCCTCGCCCCGGGCGCGCGGCGTCGTCAGCACGTCGCGCCATTCGGAACGCCCGCCCGCGGCCGCTTCGTCGGGCGCCGTCGCCAGCGGCAGCAGCACGAACGCGCCGTGCGCGGCGGCGCGAGTCGTGTGCGGCAGGTAGCGCGGGAAAGCGCCCGTCAGCGCGCGGTTCAGCGCGTCGACGATCGCGCGCCCGCTGCGCCGCGTGACGTTGGTCTGCAGGTGCACGGCGCCGTAGTCGCGCTCGAGCAGCTCGCGCGCGGCGTCGAACACGCGCGGATCGGCGCGCCGGAAGCGGTAGATCGACTGCTTGGGGTCGCCGACGACGAACACGGTCGGCCGGCCGTCCGCGCCGTCGTACGCGGCGAGCCAGCCGAGCAGCACCTGCCACTGCAACGCATTGGTGTCCTGGAACTCGTCGAGCAGCAGATGGCGGTAGCGCGCATCGAGCCGCGCCTGCATGTAGGCCGCGTGGTCGGGGTCGGCGAGCAGCGTGCGCGCATGCCACTCCAGATCGGTGAAGTCGAGCGCCTGCGACTGCGCCTTGCGTTGCTGATAGCACGCCAGCAGCAGCACGCCGCAGCGCAGGCCCGCTTCGTTCAGCCGCAGCGCGCTGCTTTCCTCGGCGATCGCGCGCAGCCGTCCGATCCGCGCGAGCAGCGCTTCGTGCGCCTGCGCGTAGCGCGCGGCCGCCGCTGCGGGCACCTTCTTTGCGATCGCCTCGGGCAGCAACAGCTTGCGCGGCGAATCGTCGAGCGTCAGCAGGATCGCAGCCGCGGCCTGCAGGTCCGCATCGGGCGCGGCGTCGGTTCGAGCGAGCCAATCGCGCGCGCGTTCGATCGCCTCGGCGAGGATCTTGCCGGGCGTCGCGACGCGCTGCCAGACGTCGATCAGCTCGGCGACCGCATCCAGCGTCGCCGGCGATCGCAGCGCCGCGATCGGGTCGGCTTCGCCGGCGCAGAGCGAATCGATCTCGGCATGCAGCGGCGCGCAGGCGCGTTCGATCGCGCCGTTCGCGTCGGCTCCGGCAAAGCTCCACCACTCGGCGCGCTTGTCGACGAACGCCTTGAGCAGTGCGCGCGCGGCCGGCTCGCCGATCGTGCGCAGCAGGTCGAGCCAGTCCGCGCGCTCGCGCGCGTTCGCGGGATCTTCGAGCGCGGCGAAGAACTGCTGCCACGCGTCGTCGAGCAGGCGCGCCGTGCCCTCGGCCAGCGTCGGCGCCATCGGCACACCGGCGCCGAGCGGCGCGCGGCCGATCAACTGCCAGAACCAGCCGTGAAAGGTCTCGATCGTCAGCGGCACGCGCGCCGTGGCGACGCGCTCGTACAGGTCGCGCGCCGCGCCGATCTGCGACTGCGCCTGCGCCGCTGTCAGCCCGCGCGCATGCAGCGCGGCGGCGACCGCTTCGTCCGGCGCCGTCGCGAGCAGCGCGAGCTCGCGCAACAGCCGTTCGCGCATTTCCTGCGCGGCCTTGCGCGTGAAAGTGATCGCGAGGATTTCGCCCGGCTGCGCACCGGCGAGCAGCAGTCGGACGATGCGAGCGACCAGCAGCCAGGTCTTGCCGCTGCCCGCGCAGGCTTCGACCACGCAGCTCGACGCCGGCGCGCACGCGCGGCGAACGAACTCTTCGCCGTCGACGGCGACACCGTTGCAAAGGTACTCCGCAACCGGAACACCGGCGGGCGCGCTCACACCTGCTCCTCCGGCGGCGCGCCGTCCTCGGCCGACCAGTAATCGCGCCGGCACAGCCCGCGCATTTCGCAGTTCGCGCAGACCGTCGCCGCGCCGATCGCCGGCAGCGGCGCACCGTCGGCGATGCGCTGCAGATCGCGCCGCAGCCGCGCCTGCAGCGCGTCGACGAGTTCCGGCAGCGGCTGCTCGGGCGCGACCTCGCGAACGACCGCGCGCGCTGCCGTCGTGCCGTCGAGGCTGACATACGCCGCGCTCTCGGCGGGCGCTTCTTCGGAGGCACGCTGCAAGGCGAGCAGCAGCCCGTAGAACGGCAACTGCAGGTCCTCGCCCGGTTCGGCGAGCGCCTGCCTGAGCGCGGTGACGGGCCGCGCCTTGTAGTCGATGACCTGGCGCCGGCCGTCGCGGTCGGCATC
>Ga0073932_1005290_pt1 | contig 14194 bp, 11 predicted proteins | sample DewCreD2012metaG_FD_76967 | JGI IMG/M metagenome (GOLD analysis project Ga0073932, IMG submission 76967) | Hot spring sediment bacterial and archeal communities from British Columbia, Canada, to study Microbial Dark Matter (Phase II) - Dewar... ... | reverse complement strand
GCAGCTACGAGCTTGCCGACGTCGATCGATTGTTGGAAGACTTGCGATTGACTCCGCGCACCGAAACGCAATCGGTCATCATGCCGTTGTGGAATACATGGCTGGCCTTTGTGCTTGTCGTCGCGCTGCTGCTGGGAGAATGGCTTCTGCGGAAGTGGGTGAATCTGCCATGACCCGATTGACCGATTTACATCGTCAATTGTCGAGCCTCCGCCGGCGCCGTCGCCGCGTGCGATGGGCGACCGCTTGGGCGGGCGCCGTTGTCGCCCTGTTGGTCGCTCTGGCGGCGGCATTCGCGCTCGATTGGGTCTTCGAGATGACCAGGCCGCAGCGGGGCCTTTTGCTCGTCTTGTGCGCGGCCGGTTTGTTCTGGGCTGTGCGGCGTTATTCTTGGCCCTATCTGGGTCAGCGGGAAAGCGAGCGGCAGTTGGCGATTCTGGTGGAGAGGGCGCACCAAATCGACAGCGACTTGGTTGCCGCCTTGGATTTCGAACAGCCCGAGGCGAAGCGCTGGGGGTCCGTCGAATTGGAAGAGGCGGTAATCGACCAGGCCTCGCGGCTGACCGGCAGGCTCGATATCGGCCGCGGGGTTTCGACCGAGACGCTGCGCGGGCGGCTGCGGTTTCTGGCGATGGCCGCGGCCGTTTGGCTTGCGGCGGTGATCATTGCGCCCGGGCATGTTGCGGTGTTCTTCAATCGCGTGATGCTCGGTGTTCGCCACTACCCCACACGGACGACGATCGAGCTGATAAAAGTGGGCGAGGTCGAGATCGACCCGGAGCGCCCCGGCCTGAAACCCGTTCGCGTCTTCTTCGGCGAGCCGGTGAAATTTCAGGTCTATTGTGCGCCGCGGCATGTGCCCACCGAGGCCGGACGTGTGGAGTTGATCGGGCGACGCAGCGGGTTGCGCACCACGTTGCTGCTGGAGCCTCGCGACGAGGGTAGCCGAGTGTTCGAGGCGCAATGGGCACGGCCGGCCGAGGATGCCGCGTTTCAGGTGTTTTTAGACGACGCTTGGACCGATCCCGGGCTGCTCTCGGTCGCAGCGCCGCCGGTGGTAGAATTGCGGGCCGAGGTGATTCCTCCGCTCTATGCCGGCAAGGGCGACGATCGATTGCGGTTGCCGCCGGGACTGCTGCAATTCTCCGTCGTCGAAGGCTCTCAGGTGGCGCTGGAATTGACATCCGACCATCGACTCGAGTCGGCTGAGTTGACCGTGGGAGATCGCCGCTGGCCCTTCCGTGAGCTGAGCGATCGTCCCGACGAGCAAGGGCGGTTCTGTTATCGATGGGAGGATCTGGATTCTCCCCTGGGCTCCGTGGTCGAGCTGACTCGTTTTTCGGTGCAAGTGACCGACACCGAAGGCCAGCGGTTGGAACGCCCTCTGGAGGGCCTCGTCCGTATCCAAGCCGATCAACCGCCGCGGGTGGCCGCAGCGGCTGTCACGCGATTCGTACTGCCGACGGCGCGGCCTCAGGTGCTCTACCGCGCGATTGACGACTATGGTATCGCTTCGCTGGAGGCGGTTGTCGAAGTACTGCGTTCTTCCGGCGAAACGGAAGAGACGGAAAAGATGGTGTACCAATTGCCCGCCGACGCCAAACCGGAAAAGAATATCGAAGGCAGCCTTCCATTGCAGCTCGACGAGCTGGGCGGCGGAGACCGTCGCGGGCTGCGCAAAGGCGACCAAGTGAAGCTGACGCTCCGCGCGACCGACTATCGCGGGCGTCGGCCGGGCAAGTCGGCGCTGTGCGAGCCGCTGGTGTTCGAGATTACCGACGAGCAGGGCATTCTGGCCAATATGATGGAAGCCGATCGACACTCGGCTCAGCAGTTGCGAGTGATGATCGAACGTCAACTTGGGATAGGAGAATCCCCATGACCGAATCAAGCAGTGCGAAGCGGGAAGGCATCGCCGGCGGCCTGCGGCCGGCCGTGCGCGCTTGCCGATGGGGAGTGCTGGCTGCGGCGGCAATTGCCGTGGTTCGTCCGGTTTGGGGCGCTGATCCGCCCAGCGGTCGGCCCGTGCCGTCGCCGGGCAGCGCGGTTTCGGTCGATGCAGAAGCGTTGCCCGGACAGAACGTAGCGCGGCAGCAGCAGGTGCAACAGCGGGTGCGGGCGATGGCCCGCGAGTTGGTCGGCGGCGTGCTCGACGTGCAATTGCAGCAGTTGCGCGACAACGGGATGACTGCGCATCCGATGTACGCCGAAATCGACGACATGCACAAGAATCTCGATCAGTTGATCGACCGCCAGATGCCCGAGGTTATCAAGCTGCTTAGTGAAATGGAGGCGGGTCGCGCCGATCCGTCCCAAACGTTCGCCGCGGCCCGCGAAAAGAGCCGGGAAATCGCCGTAGTGCTCTACGTTCAGCGGCAGGTATTGCTACGGCGGCTGAAGATCGCGGAGTTGGCCGCGCAAGTCAAACAGTTGATTCAGCACCAGACGAAGGTGAAGAACGATACCGAGGCGTTGCCCGAGCAGCCGGCCGCTCGGCGCGAGCCGCTCACGCTGGCGGCCTTGGAGGATCAGCGCGATGTTCAGGCGGTGTACACTCGTTTCTTCGAGGCGTTGCAGGAGGTGAGCCGTTGGACCGGGCCGTTCGGCGCCGAGGCGAGCGAGGCGGTGAAGATGCTTCGCGCCAGCCCGATCGACGCCGATTTCGCGGCCGCGCTGGCAAAACTGCAAGCGGCCGCCTACGGCGAATCGGTGGAAAGCCAGAAGTCGGTGATTCGCACGCTGGAATCGTTGTTGGTTCGAATGGAACGCGCCCAGGGGTTGATGGAGCAAGAGCGGAATGCCGCGACAGATCGGTTGCGGGAGCTGGTCGCCGAGCAAGCTAAGATCCGCGAGGCCACACGGCAGTCGGAGCTGAACCAGGAACAGGCCGACGCCTTGGCCGATCGCCAGACGGCGGTGCGCAAGTCGATTGCCGAGTTGGCCGAGGCCGCCGCGCAGCCCGAGATGAAACGGGCGCTGGAAAAAGCGGCGGAAGCGGCCCACAAGGCCTCGGAAGATCTGTTCGAGATGAACAAGTCGGAGGCGATCGAGCAACAGAACAACGTCGTGAACAATCTCGAAAAGGCCGCCGACTTGGCCGACCTTTTCTCGGGCATGGAATCCGGAATGACGGCCGAGCAGTTGGAACGCCGCGCGGCCGACTTGGAGGCCGCTCGCGCCGACATGGCGCGGATTGAACAGCGGCAGAATGAGGCCCAGTCGCAGGCCGACGCCGCCAAACCGGACGCCGCGAAGCGCTCCGAAGCGGAGGTGGCTCGGGATTTAGCCAAGGTGTCGGAGAATCGCGACCTTCCTTCGGCGGTCGATCGGCGGCTTGACGAGGCGCGGAACGAAGCCTCGGAAGCAGCCGCAGCGCAGGCGAACGAGGTGCCGCGGCAGACGACGGAGGCGAGTGAAGCGGTTGCCCGGGCGGCATCGGAGATTGAAGCGGCCGCCAAAGACGCGAAGCGCGAGGCGCTGACGGCCAAGGTAGCCGAATTGGCCTATGCGGCTCGCGCGTTGGACGAAGCGGCCAAGGCCGAGCGCCGCATCGCGGACCAGGCAAAGGCACGCGAGAACGAGGGCATTCGGGCCGAGGACGCCAAGAAGATGGCCGAAGAGCAGGCCGATGTTCGAGCGATTGCAGAGAAGGCGGCTGAAGGGGTGAAACACACGGCGCCCGAAGCGGCGAAGACGTTAGAGTCGGCCCGTCCCAATTTGGAGTCGGCGGCGAAGTCGCTCGATGCGGCCGCGAAACAGCCGCAGACTCCACCCCGGCGCAGGCGGCGCAAACGGCCGCGGAGGCGGGCAAGGCCGCGGAAAAGCTGGCCAAAGCGGCTGATCAGGCGCGGCAGGAGATGCGCAAAGCGCTCGAACAGCTTCGGGCCGAGGGCGGGCGGCAATTGGCCGATGTTCGCGACGCGAAAAGCGACGTGGACCGCCAATTGGCCAAGGCGCTCGATTCGCCCGCCGATGCCGCCGAGCGTTTGGCTCGGGCTGCCGAGAAGACACGCGAGGCGCAAATAGAGCAAAAACGGGCACAGGGCAAACCGCAGGCAGCTAACGCAGCCGATCTGGCCCATGAAGTCGCCAAGGCCGTTGAAGAGCACCGCCAGGCCGAGAAGGCGGCCGACGACATGGAGCGGCAGGCATCGGCGGATCCGCGGCGAGCCGTAGCCGCGCGTGCAGAGGCTGCCGCTGCCGCCGAGAAGGCCGCCGAGAAAGCGGCAGCTGTGGAAGCGGCGAAGACGGCCGCCGAGGCGCTCAATCGGGCGGCCGAAGCCCAGCGTCGTGCTGCGGAGGCAACCGACACGGGGAACCGTGCGGAGGCGAAGTCGGCCCGGCGCGAGGCGGCCGAGGCGCTCAAGCAGGCGGAACAGGCAGTGGCTGAAGCCGCTCGACAGGCCGAGCAATCCGAGGCCGGACCGCCCGATGCCGAGGCGCAACGGCGAACGACATCGGCGGCAGAGGAAGCCGGACGACTGGCGAGCCGCGACGCGGCCGAGGCCGAGGCGGCCCTGCGGCAGGCGGCCGATCACTCGAAGGAAGCGCAGAAGGCGTTGGCCGAGGGAAAGCAGGACCAGGCAGCCGAGGCGCAGAAGGCCGCCGAGAAGTCGCTTCAACGCGCGGCGGAGGAACTGGCAGCGGCTCAGCAGCGTTTGGCCCAAGGACAGGCTGAGGCAATGGCCGAGGCGGCTCGCGGCGCCCAACAGCTTGCCGCAAAGACGAAGCCCATCGACCGGCCCGCGCGCGACGCCTTGCGGGAAGCCGGGGAAGCCGCTGCCGAGGCATCTCGCCAGCCAGAGGCCAATCACGAGGCGGCTCAGTCCGTGAAAGACGCGATGGCCGAGGCAGGAGCGTCGCTTTCGGCACGCGAAAGCCGAATCGAAAACGACCTGGCGACTGCCGAGGCAATAGCTGCGGCTGCGAACGAGCCGACTGGCGAACAGCAGATGGCGGCCGACAATTCGGCCGGGGGCGAGCCTCCTTCGGGGCAGGGGACTGGGCAACCGGCACAGCCGTCGCAGGCCGGTCCGCCCGCCGGCGAGCAGTCGGGCGAGTCGGGGCAAATGGCCAGCGAGCCGCAGTCGGGCGAAGCGGGATCGCCGGGCGAACCGGCCGGACCGCCCGCCGGTATGCCCAACGTGGAAATCGCCAATCGGCCGATTCGCGAGGCCGCAGCCATTGCCGCCGAGTTGGCTGGAGCAACGCCGGGTGAGGCGGGCCAACCAGGCCAACCGGGGCAACCGGGCCAACCGGGTCAGCCTGGGCGGCCGGGAATGACTCCGGCCATGGCAGGCAAGCCGCTGCCGGGGCCGACGAGCGCGATGGCCCAAGGCGGAGGTACGTCGCAAAGCGGCACTCCGCAAGAGAACCAGGCGACTGCACAGGCCATGCGCGAGGCGACGGAACCGCCCCCGCCGGGCAGCTCGACGCCCAATTCCGACAAGGATGCGGCAGGAGGCGATAAGCGGTTTTTGGACAAGCCGTGGTTTGCCAAGCTGCCGCCGGAGGTGCGGAGCGCCATTCGCGGCAGCGCTGAGCAGCGGCCTCCGCGCGGTTACGAATCGCGTTTGCAACGCTATTTCGAAACGGCCGATTAGCAAGGCTCGGCCGAACTGGTGATAGTTCTGATGATCAATCAACCTCAAGACTCGAGTGCAAAGATGACGAACGCCGCCAACGAGAAAGAAGACCTGGCCGCCGTGGCCCATTGCAAGGAATCTTACGATCAGATTCGCCGCCAACTTGCGGCGGTGATCGTCGGACAGAGCGATGTGATCGAGCAGGTGCTCATTGCGATTTTCGCCCGCGGACATGCGCTGCTTGAAGGCGTGCCCGGGCTGGCGAAAACGCTGTTGATCAGCTCGCTGGCCGAGGCAACTCACCTGGGCTTCAAGCGGATTCAGTTTACGCCGGACCTCATGCCGAGCGATGTTACCGGCACGGATGTGATTCAGGAAGATGCGCAAACCGGGCAGCGCTCCTACAAGTTTTTGCCGGGCCCGCTGTTCACCAACATGATCCTCGCCGACGAAATCAACCGTACGCCGCCGAAGACGCAAGCGGCGATGTTGGAGGGCATGCAAGAGCGCCAGGTCAGTGCGGGCGGCAAAACGTACAAGCTGCCCGATCCATTTTTCGTGTTGGCCACGCAGAATCCCTTGGAGCAAGAGGGCACCTATCCGCTGCCCGAGGCTCAGTTGGATCGGTTTCTTTTGTACATCAAGGTGGACTACCCCAGCGGCGCCGAGGAGTGGGAGGTCGCCCGCCGCGTAACGACCGGTACGATGGGCAAGATCTCTCCGGTGATTTCCGGCGAAGACATCGTCCGCTTCCAGCAGTTGGTGCTTCGCGTTCCGGTGAGCGATCAGGTGCTGGGTTATGCTTGGGCCTTGGTTCGCGCCACCCGGCCCGGTTCGAAAGAGGCTCCGGAGTTCGTCGACAAATGGGTCTCGTGGGGGGCGGGCCCGCGCGGTGTTCTCACGCTGGTTACGTGCGCCAAAGCGAGGGCCATTCTCCACGGCCGGTATCACGCCACGGTGGCCGATGTGCAATGGGTGCTCAAGCCGGCGCTCAGGCATCGGTTGGCGCCGAACTACGCGGCACAGGCCAACAATCTGACCAGCGACAAATTGATCGATATGCTGATCGAAGCCGTTCCGGCCGACAAGCAATACGAGCGTCCGGCGGCTTGACGTGAGCGCTAGCGGCCGAAGAGGCGGCTGTCTCGAACAACAGGCCGCCGAGAAAGAAGATACCGCCGTTGTTTCGTTGCGCGAGGTGGACGTGGCCAAGACGATTCTGTCGCGATATCTCGACCCCGAAGTGCTCAGCCGTCTTTCCGGTCGGCGGATCGAGCCGCGCGGGCTGGTGCTGGGCAATTTGGCCGGGGCGCACAAGTCGCCGTTATCCGGCTTTGCCGTTGAGTTTGCCGGGCACCGCGAGTACGTCGTCGGCGACGATTTGAAGCATCTCGATTGGCGCGTGTACTTCAAGCGGCAGCGATACTTCGTCAAACAGTACGAGATGGAAACGAACTTCGTTTGCCATCTGCTGCTCGATTGCAGCGCGTCGATGCGTTACGGCACCGGGGCCGAGAACAAACTGGCGTACGCGGCGCGCTTGATTGCCGCCTTGGGGCACGCCATCGTCAGGCAAAGCGACAAGGTGTCGTTCGCCTCCTTCGACGAGCAGGTGCGGGGCTTCGTCGCGCCGGGGAACTCCCCGGCTCAGATCATTCGCATGACGGAACTGATCGACCAATGCCCGGCCGTGAACAAAACCCGCATGGCGGATTGCCTGGGCGAATTGTTGGGGCGCACAAAACGCCGGGAAATCGTGATGATCTTCAGCGATTTCTTCACCGACCTGGAGGAACTGGAACGCCCGTTGCAGCAAATGCGGTATCGCCGCCACGAAGTGGTGCTGTTTCAAGTGATGCACCGCGACGAGCTGACGTTCGAACTCGACGAGACGACCAAGTTCGTCGGCCTCGAAGCCCCGGAGGAACTGTTGGCCGAACCGGGGCAGATCCGTCGGGCGTATTTGCGGGCGCTGGAACGGTTTCAAACGCGATTGGACGATATCTGCCGCCGCAACCGCGTCGAGCGTGTTGTCGTCGATACCAGCCGCGACGCCGGAGAGGTGCTGAGCGACTATTTGAATCAGCGCAGCCGGATGCACCGCGGCCGTTGACCGTCGCATCCGCGGAGGCTGCCCCCCGTTTCGGCTGCGGCGCACACTGCCGAGACGGCCGCCGCGGTGCAGCCGGTTTTCTCGAAGACGCGATCGTTCGACCGCACAGTCGAGCGGAAGGACGAAACCGTTCAGCGTGCACGATGCCGGGCGCGGAGGATCACCGACCGAAGGCTTGGTGCAGTTCGTCGAGCACCGCTTGCTCTTGTGGCGAGACCTTGTTGCCCAGCCCGAGGAACCCGCCCGCGGCCTGGGCGACCCGCTCAGCGTAGCCGAGCACGAATGATTCCAGCCGTTGGCGCTCGTCCGCCGAAAGCTGCGTGCATAGCGCGGTGATGTAGTGCTTCCAGGCGTCGAGCAGCTCGCGCCCGGGCCGCCGATTCAGCCAATGGTCGAGAAGCTCGCGGAGCTCTTCGCGGGCGGTGAGGCCGATCGAGTCGGCTGCCGCCAGAATCGCTTTTTTTTCGCTCGGATCCATTTTGCGGTCGGCCCACGCCACGCAGATCAGCGGCACAAGCTCCATGGCCGCCAAGGTCTCCGGACCGATGTTCAACTCGACCAACCGATCGAGCACTGCTTCGTCGGTGATGCCCGCGATCTCGGCTAGTTGCGCCTTCTTCGTTTGACGAGCGAGGCGAGCACGCAACTGGTTGAGCAGCTTCTGGTCTTGTTCGTGAAAGAAGGCATCGATCAAAGTCGCTTGGTCAGGGACGATCTTTCCGGGCATGTCTCACCCTTTCCGTTGTGTTATTCTCGCTATCCGCGAGCAGTCGCCCCGGCGATGGGGCCTGTCTCTCTCCTTGGGAGACAGTTGGCTGCTGCGGGTTGGACGAGCGTCGGCCGCAGCAGCATCCACCGGCATGGCATCCATCGGCGAACGCCCGTCCCTTTGCAGCGCTGTCAGCCTGCTGCCGCCAGCGAGCCGAGTACGCCGACGACGAGTTTCCTCAGCTTCGGCTCGGCCTCGGCTGCCACGGCCAATATGTGTTCCAAAGCGGTTGGCTGCAAGGCGTCGGGGAGGCACATATCGGTAATGATGGAAAGCCCCAGCACGCGCATGCCGCCATGCACCGCCACGATCACTTCCGGCACGGTGGACATGCCCACCGCATCGGCGCCGATTGCCCTCAAAAAGCGATACTCGGCGCGCGTTTCCAGATTGGGACCGGTAACGGCGACATAAACGCCTTTGTGGGCCACGATGTCTTCGCGCCGAGCAACGGCTAGTGCGGCGGCCATCAGGCCGCGATCGTAGGGGGCCGACATATCGGGAAACCGCGGCCCGAGCTTCTCCTCGTTTGGTCCGATCAACGGGTTGCCGTGCATCAGGTTGATGTGATCCTCAATCACCATGATGTCGCCCGCGGCAAACTGCGGATTCATCCCCCCGGAGGCATTAGAGACGATGAGGATTTCGGCGCCCATCGCCCGCATCACGCGCACTGGAAACGTGATCTGTTTGTGGCTGTAACCTTCGTAGGCGTGAAAGCGGCCCTCCATGGCGGCCACCGAGAGGCCGGCCAATCGGCCGCAAACCAATCGCCCGGCGTGGCTGTGGGTGGTGGTTTGCGGAAAGTGCGGGATCGACTCGTAGGGGATCGACGCCTCGGTTTCGATCAACTCGGCGACGCCGCCCAAGCCCGTGCCCAAGATCAATCCGACTCGCGGGCGGCCGGTCCAATGGCGTCGAATCGCGTCGGTCGCCTCGTCGATTTGTTCCAACAATGCCTTCATGGCGGTCGATTTCTCTTCTACTCTTCGTCTTCGGGGATGTCGTCTTCGTCGTCTTCGCCGCCGGGCGATGCTTCGTCATCGTCGGGGTCGAGATCGTCCGATTCGTGATCGTCGAAGACGACCTCGGCGGGGGGAAGTCCTTCTTCGAACTCGCCTTCGGAAAGATCGTCGTCGTCCAGATTCAGATCGTTGTATTCGTCTTCCAGATCTTCCTCGAAGTCGTCGTCGAAGTCGTCGTCGAAATCGTCTTCTTCGAACTCCGCGAAGTCGTCGTCGCCGCTGCCGACGACGGAAGGGATTGCGCCGAACCGTTGGCGCAACCGGTCTTCGTCGAATCGCGGCGCCGACGGTTCGTCCCGGCCCCAACCCGATATCTCGATCGCCATTGCGAAGCCTCCGCGGACCAGATTCCTAAACTAGACGAGCTCCTAACAGACTACCGTGCATCCCTTCGACATGCAACCGCCGGAAGCTCGGCCCGTGAAAGGAATTGCCGCTTCACGTCGGATTTTCTCTGACCGGCCGGGCGGAGGGTGTTTCGGGCCGGGGGATCGGCATGATAAGATCGATCTCCATCGATCCGAGCGACCGGGAAAGCGGCCGTCGAACAATGCGCACCGACTAACGGCGCGTCGGCCCGAACCGATCCGGGGCCGGCTGTGGGGAGCTGCCGCCGTGTGTCTTTCCGAAACTCGATCTGACGCCAGACCGCCGCATGATCTCGGGCGCCGCGGCGTGGTTGCGGTCATCCTTCGCGGCGAAAGAATGCTAGTCATTCGCCGCTCATCTCGGGTGCGTGCCCCGCGGGCGATCTGTTTTCCGGGCGGAGGGATTCGGGACGGAGAAGATGAGCCGACGGCACTGGTCCGCGAGTGTCTCGAAGAGATCGGAGTGCAGATTCGACTGATTCGCCGACTCTGGGAATGCGAAACCGCCTGGGGAGTCCGATTGGGTTGGTGGCTGGCCGAGATCGATCCTCAGGCCGTTCCCGTAGCCGATCCCGCCGAGGTCGAAGAGATTCTCTGGCTGCGTCCCGGCGAAATGGCCGAACATTCCGACTGCCTAGAGAGCAACCGGGTCTTCCTCTCGATGGTCGGTAGCGGCGAGATTCGGCTCGCATAAAGTCAGCCCGTCGTCGATGACGAACGGCCGGCATGGTATCGAGATAGCACCCGATGATACCATGCGATGGTTCGGCCGGCCCATGCCGAAAGCGTGTGGTTGCGACGGACCCATTCTCGGGCGTTTCGACCATGATGTTGCCGCAAACCAGCGTCGCTGATGAGCCGGGCGAGACAGTCGGCCAGGGCGTCGGCGTCATTCGGGTGGAACAATAGCCCGCCGCCGCTGGCTTCGACCATTTCTACGAACGCCCCGTGGGCAGGCAAAACAGCGGGCACGCCGGCCGCCCACGCTTCGAACACTGGGAGGCCTTTGCTCTCGGGAATCACCGAGGGAAGGCAGAAAATGTCGAGGTTCTGTAGGAATGCGGCTTTGCCGGACAGATCAAGCTCCCCGCGGTGCACGAAACGATCGGCAAGGCCGAGTTCTGCAACCTGTCGGAGGCATTGCTCCCAATAGGCACGCTCGGACCGACTGAGGTAGCCCGCACATTCGATCCGCCAATCGGCCGAGTCGTTCGTTCGGCTTGTGCGCGCGAGGATTTTGCCGGCGGCTTCGATCAGTGTGTGCAGCCCCTTCTCGCGGCAGATCCGCGAGAGGAACCCGATGATCACACGTTGCCGAGGTGCGGGCCGGCACGGGCCGCCGCCCGAAGAGGCCATTGCCGACGGCGCAAAAAGTTCGACGGAAATACCCGGCGGGATGACTTCGATCCCTTCCAGTTCGATGCCGATTTCGCGGGCGAAGAAGCCGGCGTAAAACCCGTTCATCGCGGCCAATCCGTCGCACTCGCCGCAGCGCAATCGGAGCAGGTCTTTCGTTCGGCGTTGATACGGTTCGGGCAACCGCCTCCAGAAAACGTCTTCGCCTGAAAGCGATGCGACGACCGGCACCCCGAGCCGCGCCTTCAGACAAGGGGCCAAGCCGAGCAGAAGCGCATTGTTCAAGTGGATCACGTCGGGGCGGGCTTCCGAGCGGATCCAGTCGATGGCCTCGTCGAACAGCCGGTGATCGGAGGCGAAACGACCTTCGAGCATCGCTTCGCACATCGGTCCGAGCGACTCGGGGTTCGTCGTTTCGCCTCGTCGGCCTGCCCATGAGAGCACCGCGGGATGATCGAGCCAGCGCCGGACGAAGCGGGGCAAGCGGAGCCGGGGAAACCGCAGCGCAAGATAGAGATTCACCCCGCCCAAAGCGACTTGCGGCTCGCTTTGATTCGGCTCGTCGGTTCGCAGCGGGGAATAGAGCGGCAGCAGGAAGGTCTCGATGCCGGCCTCGCGCAGCGCTCGCACCAGCGCATTGCCGCTGATACAGCTTCCGCAATACATCCCGCCGGCACCGGCAATCAGATGCAGCACGCGCATGGAGACAACTCGGCTGATTCGTCGAGAACGATCGGCGACGGCGGAAGCACCTGCGCTTCGGCTGCGGCTGCTTGGCCCGCCGACGTGGATACGCCGCTGAACCAACGCCGTCCTTACGATGATGAACCACTGACGGAACGTTGACAACGGCCGCGGGACGACTTGGCCGGGTTTTCAAGAAACTTCGTCAAAAAAGGGGCTGCGCCGTGCGCAATCAACCGTCAACGCGGCAACGCGGACAAATGCAGCAAAGCGGCCAAATGCCGCCCGTTGAAGCGCCCGCCGTGAAATCGTGCTGGAGGTTCGGCCGCCGCCTGCGCTCAGGTGAGTTGCCATGCGGCCATCGCGAGCACGTCGCGCCAACGTCGGCCGGCGCTGAGCACGGCAGCCGGCTCGAAGCCGCAATGCGTCATGCAGTCGGCGCAGCGCGGATCGGCCCCGGGACCGTAATCGGACCAGCGAGTGCGATTCAAAAACTCGGCATAGGTCGAATGGTGTTCGTCGGCGATCAGATAACACGGGCCGCGCCAGCCGCGGGTGTTGAAGGTGGGATTCGCCCAAGCCGCGCAGGTCAGTTCCCGTTGGCCGCACAGGAAATCGAGATAGAGCGGCGAGGCAAGGAGGCGGACGCCCTTCAATTGCTTGCGCGCGGCCCGGAACTTGGCGATAATTTCGGCTCGATCGAGAAAGATCGCGGAGCCGCAGGTTGCCGACTGCTCGGCGACCGATGCGTAGCCGTAGGCCGGCGAGATCATCATGCCATCGACGCCGAGCGATTGGAGATATTCGAATAGGACGACGATCTCGTTCATCTCCGTTTCGCGGTAGATCGTCGTGTTGGTGCAGACAAAGCGATCTTCGGCCTTGGCGGCGCGAATGCCGGCCGTTGCCGCCGCGAACACGCCCGGCCTTCCGCAGGCGGCGTCGTGGGTGTGCTTCATCCCGTCGAGGTGAACGTTGATGAACAGTCTCCGCGACCGCGGCAACTCGGGCAAGCGCCGCTCGAGCAACACGCCGTTGGTGCAAAGGTAGATATGCCGGCCGCGATCGACCAATGCCGAGATCAGCTCCGGAAGCGGCCGATAGAGCAGAGGCTCGCCGCCGCAGATGCTGACAACGGGCGCGGGACACTGATCGGCGGCGTCTAAGCACTGCTCGACCGTCAACCGCCGGTCGAGCGAATCGGCATACTCGCGGATTCTGCCGCAGCCGTTGCATTGCAAATTGCAGGCGTGAAGCGGCTCGAGCATCAACACCAAGGGGAACCGCTGATCGCCCGCCCACTTGCGCTCAAGCAGGTAGCGGGTCATCGCTCGCGTCAGCGACAGCGGGAATCGCATGGCCATCTCCAGGTGGCGGGCAGCCGAACGCCGTTGGGCCGCGGCAAGCCGCGCGATTACGAGTTTAGCGGAATCGTCGCCGCCCACTGGCTCAGCGCCAGCAAGGGGAAGTAAATCCGGTAGTAGTGATAGCGGAGGTAGAACACCCGGGGGAATCCCGTGCCGGTGAACTCAGGCTCGGCCCATGTTCCGTCAGGAAGCTGAGTGGCAGCCAAATAACGAACGCCTCGGGCCACGGCCGGATGATCTTCCAACCCGGCGGCCATCAGTCCCAGCAGCGCCCAGGCGGTTTGCGAGGGGGTCGGTGCGCCCTGCCCGCGCAGGTGCGGATGCTCGTAGCTCTCGGGCGATTCGCCCCAGCCGCCGCAAGGTTGTTGATGGGCCAGCAGCCAACGCGCGCCGGCGACAACAGCGGGATCCTCCGCGGCGACACCGACGGCGCGCAGGCCCACAAGCGCCTGCCATGTTCCGTAAATGTAGTTCACCCCCCAGCGACCGAACCAGCTTCCGTCGGCCTCTTGAGTACGCCGCAGATATTCGATGCCGCGGCCGACGGCCGGATGCGCCCGAGTCAGGCCGAGCTTGCCCAGCGCTTCGAGCACTCGGGCGGTCAGGTCGGGCGTGCTCGGATCGATCATCGCATTGTGGTCGGCGAACGGCACGTAGCAGAGGAATTGGCGATTGTTGTTGCGATCGAAGGCCCCCCAACCGCCGTCGTCGTTTTGCATGGCCAGCATCCAACGCATGCCGCGGTCGATTGCGCCGGCAAGCCGCGACAGCACGTCGCCGCTGTCGTCGTCGCTTGTCCCCTGCCGTGCAGCGCGAAGAGTCGGCGCCCATTGGGCGGACGCCGCCGGCGGTTCGAACTGCGTTTGCAAGGCCATCAGCACCATGGCCGTGTCGTCGTTGTCGGGATAGAAGTCGTTGCGGTACTCG
>Ga0073932_1005289_pt1 | contig 14195 bp, 12 predicted proteins | sample DewCreD2012metaG_FD_76967 | JGI IMG/M metagenome (GOLD analysis project Ga0073932, IMG submission 76967) | Hot spring sediment bacterial and archeal communities from British Columbia, Canada, to study Microbial Dark Matter (Phase II) - Dewar... ... | reverse complement strand
GGATGGACGGATTACGGTTCGCACGTTTCGCAAGGGTATTCGCGATACCTTTACCTACGGCCGGGCCGATGTGCTTGAACGCTATGGATTGGAACCGGAGCAGTTGCGCGATTACAAGGCGCTTGTGGGGGATGTCTCCGATAACGTGCCGGGCGTGCCGGGCATTGGCGACAAGGGCGCTTCCGCTCTACTGAGAAAATATGGAAGCTTAGAGGGCGTGCTTGCGGCGCAGGATGATCCAAGGGTAAAGCTGGTGCAACAACACGAAAAACTTGCAAGGGAGTGCCAGCGCTTGGTTACGTTGCGGCGGGATGTGCCTTTGGGGGATTTGGGGTTAGAAGATTTAAGGTGCGTGTTTCAGCCGGATGTAGCAGAAAGGTACTTTATAAGGTTTGGATTTGAATCCTTAATTGCTCGTTTAAAAGGAGGGTCGTTATCCGGCGCGCAGAAAAAGCAGCAGAAAAAAGAAGGACCCGTAGTGCGCAATCCGGTTGGCGGATTATTTGCGTTGGCGCAGCAGGTGGGTGATGCACCGCAGCATGATTCCATGCGTACTGATGTACTGCTGGTATCTCGGGGTGGTAATATGGAAGATGGGCGCAGGAAGGTTGGTTTTTACTTAAAAGAAGCCATTAAAGAGGCGAGACGCCGCGGTATCGCATTAAAGCCGCCCTACTTTGATATTGGTGTAGCGTTCTGGCTGATTGACCCCGATGTAAAAGAGTATTCCCCAGAATTCTTGTGCCCTATTTTCTTGAAGGAAGAATGGGCTGGAAGTTCTACGCAGGAGCTTCGGTTGTATGCGCGCGCTATGGAGTTGTTGAACCAGAGCGGGGGAAGCAGTGTGATGGATAATATTGAAATGCCGGTGTTGCCGGTCTTGGCGGAAATGGAGATGGCGGGGATTCGCGTTGATGTGGCGCGGTTACGCAACGCCGAAGCAGAAATTACATTAAAAATTTCGCGGCTGGAGGAAGAGATTTATAGGTTGGCAGGAAGAGAGTTTAATATCAACAGTCCAGCTCAAGTGGGGGTTGTTTTATTTGATGAGCTACATCTGCCGGTACGAGGCAAGCGCTCCACGGCCTATGAGAAACTTCTGCCGCTTAAAGAGCGCCACCCAATAATTTCACTTATTTTAGAATATCGCGAAACATTTAAGGCGCTAACTACCTACGTACGCCCATTACAAGACAAAATTGATGCGGATGGACGAATTCATACTGAGTTCCTTCAAACAGCGACGGCAACCGGACGGCTTTCTTCCCGAAACCCAAATCTACAGAATATTTCTAAGGGCGCGCCCTATGCAGATGAGATTCGGGCCGCTTTTGTGGCTTCGCCAGGCAAGAAATTATTGTCTTTAGACTACTCTCAACTTGAGTTGCGTATCCTGGCGGTGGTTAGTAAGGACCCCGGCCTAACCGCAGCATTCGCCAAGGGACGAGATGTTCACACCGCAACTGCGGCGGCGGTATTTAAAGTGGAGGATTCGCGAGTTACACCCCAAGAGCGTCGAGTCGCGAAAGCGCTGAATTTTGGTTTGGCCTACGGGATGGGTGCCAATGCCTTTGCGTTGTCTGCCGGCATTAGTCGCAAGGAAGCAGAGCGCTTCATCCAATCCTATTTTTTGGCCTTTCCTCGCGTGCGTCAGTGGCAGGAAGAGGTGCGCCAGGCGGCTCGAGCTACTGGGTACGTAGAAACCTTATCCGGTAGGCGACGGTACTTGCCGGGTATAACCTCGAGTAGCCCTTTCTTGGTGGCCGAAAGTGAGCGGCAAGCGATTAATCATCCCATTCAGGGGTTGGGGGCGGACATCATTAAGCTGGCAATGAGTCGTTGCGCAAAAGAATTTTCTGCGCGAAACCAATGGGGGCGTGGGGTGCAGTTGCTTTTGTCTATTCACGATGAATTGTTGTTCGAAGTTGACGAGGATATAATTGATGATGCAGAGGCCTTGGCGCGCCGCTGTATGGAGGAGGTGGGGCAGCAATTTTCCGTTCCGCTCATTACCGATTCGCGTCAAGGTTATTCTTGGGGTGAATTGGGATAATTTTTTATGCTCAATAAATTAGTAGCTGGTTGGCAGGAATTTAGATCCGTTTCGGCGATGCCCGAGATGCGTTCTTTTTGGTTGTTGTTACCGTTTCTGGTGGTACTATCAATAGTCTCTGCTTATTTTAGCCCCTCACCCTGGAACCTTATTTCTGGAGCTTCCGCGGTAATTGTGGCATCCGTCGTATTTATTACCTCCTATTACATTAGCTCGCTAAACCGCCAAGTTAAGGTGGAACAGTCGGAATTAAAGAACATTATCCAATCATTGCCAGATGCGATTGTCGGTTACGATAATAATTTTCGCGTTATGTATTTTAACCCGGCCGCTGAAAAGTTGTTTGGGTTACCAAGAGACGAGGTGGTGGGGCGCATCATTCAGCCCCAAGACGCGGCGCGGTTGCAGATGAAGCGTCTCGTACAAGTCATCTTCCCCTCGCTTGCGCCGGTAATGATTCCCCGTTCCGCGCCGGGAACCTATCCGCAAATATTAGATCTTGCTTTTAGCGATCCTCAATTGGAGTTGCGCTGCATCACTGCCCCCATTAACAGCGGAACCAGCTTGCTTGGGTTTGTAAAAATTATCCGCGATCGTACCCACGAAATTTCACTGCTTCGCTCTAAGGATGAGTTTATTACCATTGCTTCCCACCAGTTACGCACCCCGATGACAGAGGTGGCTTGGGCATTGGAAAGTATCGCGGCCGCGCCATCCTTACCAGAGGACCAAAAGTCAATTGCCAACCAGGCCCTCACCGCAGTCAAGACGCTGGTGCGAGTTACGGAGGATTTATTAAATATTGCCAAAATAGAGGAGGGCCACTTCGGCTACCGCTTTGAACAGATGGACCTGGTGGCTTTTGTAGAGAAGGTGTTGGAATCTACAATGCCACTGATTAATCAAGCAGGCTTATCGTTGTATTTAGATAAACCCAAGGAGCCGATTCCAACTGTTACCGCCGATCCGAACAAACTAACCTTGGCGCTTACCAACCTGCTTGAGAATGCTATTCGCTACAATACGAAGAATGGGGAGATCGTTGTAAAAATAGAAAAGTTACCGGACGCTCCATTTTTGCGCGTCTCAGTTCGAGATACCGGTATTGGAATTGCCGAAGATGAAGTGCATAAGCTATTTACCAAGTTTTTCCGTGGAGAAAATGCGCTTAAGTATCAGACTAGAGGTTCCGGCTTGGGGCTATATATCGCAAAAAACATAATCCGTGCTCATGGTGGACAAATCGGGGCCTCTTCTGAGGTTAATCGTGGCTCAACGTTTTATTTCACCTTGCCAACCGATCCATCCTTGGTCCCAGTGCGAGAGGTTCCGACCGGTTTTTAGCGGGTTGCCAATGTCTATAAATTAGGCCTAGGATATGATCGTAGATACTCTATGATAATTTATTTATTCGGACCGGATTCATATCGTCGCATTAGAAGTAAGGAGCGCTATCTTGCGGCAACTAGAGAAAAATATCCGCATGCGGATGTGGCAGAATTTGATTTTGAAGCAGATGATGAACTCGCGTTTCTACGGTTCGCGTCTGCTGCTCCACTTTTTTCTCCGATTCGTATTGCGGTAGTTCGGAATGTCGCGCTCCTTTCCAGGGAGGGTCGAGAGGCTATTAAGCAGGCTAGCGAAAGCCCAATCACCAACCTGATCGTTGAAGAAGAAAAATCATTACCAACTGCAGAGTTTAGTTTCTTAAAAAAGAAAGCTTCCATCGTGGAAGAGTATGCGATATTGGAAGGTGAGACCTGGCAGAGCTTTGCGTTGACCGAGGCTACTCGTTTGGGTTTATCCTCCAGTGACCCACGATTACAACTCCTTATTACTATGTACGAGGGTGATAGTTGGGGTTTCGCTACCGAGGCCGCCCGTTTGGCCTTGTGGGAAAAGGCTCACAGCTCGGTCCAGCTTCCTACCGCGGATATTTCTCGCTTTGCCTTTGGTTCTAGGGGGGAGCGACTATTGCATATGACCATAGCCGTCGCTTCCGGAGAAGCGCCGGCCAGATTTTTTTACGCAACTGCGGCAATGACCGCAAAAAATCATACCCCACTATGGGCGGGGTATGATTTGGCGGTTAAAACCGGAAAACTAGACTACGAGGAGGCTTTACTGGATTTTGCGCTAAGTTGACGAGTAGCGCGTGATTTTAGGCGAGAAGCCTTATTCTTTTTTATTACGCCAGTTTTAGCTGCCTTATCTAAAGCTTTATATAGCAACGGCAACTTAGCGGCATCCCCCTTACGGACCTCTTTTAAAATTTTCTTGTAGGCATTCTTGCGGGCGGTATTTCTGGCCTTGCGGCTAATATTCTGCCGGAGTGCCTTTTTTGCAGATGTAGTGTTTGGCATTTTTGCTTGCTGATAATAATGAATTTTTATAATTTTCGCAAGGGTGGATGATTGGTGACCTTTTGACTACAAGTCTTTATACTTGAAGATAACAATGATTTGTCGTTTGCGTGGATATATAGTAGAGAGAGCCTCTAATTACTGCGTCCTGGAAACCGGGGGCGTTGGGTATAAAGTTTTTGTCGGGAGTCGGGCCCTTGCTTCTTTACCCAGCCAAGAGGAGATAGTTTTACATATTCACACCCACAACACTGATACTGAGATTTCGCTTTATGGATTTGAGTCGCTTGGAGAATTACAATTATTTGAACAATTACTTTCTGTATCGGGTGTGGGGCCGCGCAGCGCTCTTTCAATATTAGAAGTTGCCGAACCGGATCGCATTGTATCTGCAATTTCCTCAGGTCGCTCCGACCTTTTGGCAACTGCTTCCGGAGTGGGGGCTAAGACCGCGGCCCGTATTATTGTGGAACTTAAGGGCAAGGTGTTTGCGGAGGGCGCGCAGTCGGTTGTCTCAGTTATGGAGGCGGATGCGGATGTGGTGGAGGCCTTGGTTTCATTAGGATATAGTCGAGAGGCAGCTCGCCTGGCCTTGCAATCCGTGCCGGCAGACCATCAAACTGTTGAAAGTCGTCTTAAGGCCGCTTTGCAGATGTTGTCACGTAAAGGCAAGTAATACCCACTACAAAAATTATGAAAACACTTCGCAAACTCATCCAAAAAATAGCCCCCTGGTTACTGCCTATCTATCACCGCGCCATGGCATTTTTAATGGCAGTGAGATATGGTTTTCCGGCTAATAAATTGGTGGTGGTGGGTGTGACTGGGACTAAGGGGAAAACCAGCGTGTCAAATTTCTTGTGGGAGATATTCGCTGTCGCGGGATGTAAATCCGCAGTGGCAACTACGGTAAATTTTCGCATTGGAACGGAACATCAGACTAACACTTCCAAACAAACTATGTTGGGACGAGGCGGCTTACAAAAATTCTTGGCTCGCGCGGTGGCAGCAGGATGTACGCACGCCATCATTGAAACCTCTTCGGAGGGGATACTGCAGAGCCGACACCTTTTCTTGAATTACCGGGCAGCGGTATTTACCAATCTTTCACCAGAGCATATCGATCGGCACGGCTCATTTGAGAATTATCGGGCTACCAAGCTTAAGTTATTTGAATCGGTCGCTAGTCGGGATGGGGGGGTAATAGTGGTGAATGCCGACGATGAGTCTGCCGAAGAATTTTTGCGACCTTCGGCGGCAATTAAATATGCATTTGGCAAGAAGGCGCCGGCAACGGTTGTCACAAAATACGTGCCTCTGGAGATTAGGCGATTAACTCCCCAGGGGGGTGACTTCAAGCTGGGAGAGCGCGAATACCACATTCCCATACCCGGTGAATTTTCGGTCTATAACGCTGCGGCAGCGGCCACTACGGCGATTGCCTTGGGGATTCCGGAGGATGCGGTGGCTTTAGCTTTGGCTCAGTTATCCGGGGTTTCTGGCAGATTTCAAAAAATTGAGGCGGGCCAAGATTTTCTGGTGGTAGTGGACTACGCGCACGAACCTTCTTCACTGAAGGCGCTGTATGAAACCGTGTTATTGCACAAACCCCATCGCATCATTGGTCTATTGGGTGCTCAGGGTGGCGGGCGGGATGTTTGGAAGCGGGCGGAAATGGGGAAGATAGCGGCGCGTTATTGTGATGAAATAGTGGTCAGCAATGAAGACCCATATGATGATGATCCAAAAGAAATAGTGGAGCGTGTGGCAGAAGGGGTTTTGGCGGCAGGTTTTGCCTCTGAAAAGTTGCACAAGGTGATGGATCGCAGAGAAGCAATCGCTACGGCAATCCAGCTTGCTCAAAGCGGAGATGCTGTTGTGTTATCGGGCAAGGGCGGGGAGGTCTGGATGTGTTTGGCTGATGGGGTAAAAGTACCGTGGAATGAGGCAGAGGAGGCCAAGACGGCAATTATGTCCCGACTCGAAAAAGGAAAGTAGTTAGTTTGGGGTAGGTTAATTCAAATTCGTTTGGAGAAGAGTGGGTAAATACCGTATAATCGCCCCGTATGAAGATTACTTTCTGTTCCGGGGCGGGTACCGTCACCGGTGCTAATTATTTACTAGAGTCTGAAACTGGCGAAAAAATACTCATAGATTGTGGTCTAATCCAGGGTTCTGCCGCTTTGGAGCGGGAGAACATAAAGCCATTCACCTACGACCCCAAAGAAATTGCCGCCGTTTTTATTACCCATGCTCACATGGACCACATCGGCCGCCTCCCCAAGCTTTGGCTGGGTGGATTTAGGGGTGATATCTACTCCACTGCCGCTACGCGCGATTTGGCGGAGTTATCTCTTATGGATGCGCGTCATATTGCCGAGAAAGAGGGTGGGGATAAACTTGAATTGTACGCGGGAAATTCCGTAGAAGAAGTAATGTCTGCCTGGAAAATTACCGATTATCATGCAACCACGCAGATTGGGCCGTTTTCCGTGCGGTTCTATGACGCGGGGCATGTGTTAGGGTCGTCGTTTATTTCCGTTGATGCCGACGGCAAGCGAATTGTTTTTTCTGGTGATTTGGGTAATTCCCCGGCGCCCATTGTGCGTTCTACTGAAGCACTGCCGGAGTGCGACTATTTGCTGATTGAATCAACCTACGGCGGAAGGGTGCACGAGGATCCGGCAACTCGCGACGAAATACTGGAAGATGTTATTGAAGAGGTGGCCCGTTCCAAGGGCGCGCTATTGATCCCAGTTTTTGCGTTAGAGCGGGCGCAGGATATTTTGTGGCGACTCAATACCTTATTTGAAGAAAAGCGGGTTCCTCGAATGCCGGTATTCGTTGATTCTCCGCTAGCAATCAAAATGACCGATGTTTATAAAAAGTATGAAAATCTTTTTAACAAACAGGCCGAATCTAAGGTTAAGAGTGGGGATGACATTTTTAACTTCCCGGGATTAACTTTGTGTCGTACCAGCGAAGAGTCCAAGCACATTGTGGAAGTACCTTCACCAAAGATTATTCTGGCCGGCAGTGGTATGTCGCAGGGCGGACGCATTCTTTTTCATGAGCTTAACTATTTGCCGGATGAGCGAAACATTATCTTGTTTGTGGGATATCAAACCAACGGTTCTTTGGGTCGGGCAATTTTGGATGGAGAAAAACGGGTGCGAATTATGCATCAGGATGTGGAGGTGCGGTGTAAGGTAAGAAGTATTTCGGCCTACTCCGCTCACGCCGACCAACCTCAACTGATGAATTGGGTGCAGGGTGTGCGCGGTCGGGTAAAAAAGGTTTTTGTGGTGCAGGGCGAACCGGATCAAGCCAACGCGCTGGCAACCAAACTGCGCGACGAATTGGTAATTGATGCAGTGGTTCCGGAAACGGGTGATAATTTTGTGTTATAATCCGCCCAACAGCCATGGTAGACCAACTCCACAATCCTTTTAAGAGAAAAATTACAGTTTCTGGAACCGCCCTATCCGCGGGTCCATTTCCTCCGGATATGTTACAAAAGGCCTATGCGCTGGGTGCGGCAATTGCGCGTGCTGGGGCTATTACAGTAACGGGCGCAACCACCGGAGCTCCGCAATGGGCGGCCAAGGGCGCCAAGGAGGCGGGTGGTTTTGTGTTGGGGTTATCGCCCGCGCTAAACATCCGCCATCACGTGCATACCTACAAACTCCCCACCGACTATCACGACATCATTATTTATACTGGCGCCGGTTATGCGGCGCGCGACCTCCTGGTAACGCGCGCTGGAGATGCCATGATTTCTATAGCCGGGCGGATGGGTTCGTTGAATGAGTTTACGTGCGCCTTTCAGGATAAGCGGCCCCAGGGCGTGCTATTGCAGACGGGCGGAATCGCAGATGAGATAAAGGCGCTTTTGGATAAGACAAATCCGGGTTACAGTACCGTAATATTTGAAACTGACCCGGAAATTTTGGTGTCTAAGGTGATGGAAATGCTGGCGAAAGAGGATGAGCAGCTAGCGATCCCTCCTGCCCAATATGACATTTAATAGAAAGTTTTTTCCCGTTGGTAGCTCGCTATTTCTTGCAGGCGCGGCGGTCGGAGCCGGTATATTCTCCTTGCCGAGAATATTCGCGGGGGCATTGTGGCAGGCCTCAATTTTGCTAGTGTTGGCGGTAGCGGCCGTTGCTTCGGTGCACCTACTATTTTTGCGAGCATTAGAATCAAGACCGGCCGGCAATCACCACCATTTGCCCGGGTTATTATTTGAACGGTATGGGCAATTCGCTAAATTTATTGGCTCATTACTGGTAATTGGAGGGCTTTTTTTGGCGGCCTGCGCGCAAATCCTGCTTTCCTCAAACATCATATCGGGCTTGTTCCTGCTTAAGTTTGAGTGGGCTCTCTTGCTGGTTAGTATTTTATTTTTTATTCCGCTTGTTTTATCACACAAACTATTTTTTGGATTAGAACGTTATGCGGCGGTCGCGTTGGTGGTGATGTTGACCGTTCTGGCCATTGGCGTACCTCGCAGCCAATTCATTACCGGTAGCCATTTGTCCTGGATAGAGATACTGGGTGCGATTTTGTTTGCTTGTTCGTCTTGGACGGCCGTGCCGGCATTGCTGCATGTGGCAAAAGATCGATTAGAGAGGACATACGCAGTTATTTTGGCAGGAATATATGTCGCGTTGTTATACTTCTTCTTCGGATTTTTCTTGTCCCATACGGCCGCTGGCTATACCAATGATTTTTTCAAGGCTGCCGCTCTCTGGCCCCCAGTACTTGCCAGGCTGGCCGGAGCAATAGCATTTTCAGCCGTATTTCTTTCCTTTGGCCACCTTTCGCGAGAGTTGCGTTCCACCTTGCTACGAGATTTTCATAGTAATCAAATAGTGACATCTGCGGGAATTATTATTCTTCCTTTCGTTGTAATTATTTCGGGAGTTCGTGGTTTTATTTCTTTGGCGGCTTTTGCGGGTGGGGTATTTATTGCCGGGGAGTACCTGGCAATCCTAGCGGTCTCTTTGCCCGCCTCTGCACCTCGAGGATTGAAGATTGCGGCTGCGCTAAGCGGTATATTGTTTTTAGTTGCGATAGGGGCGCAGTTGGGGTATGTTTTCTAGTGAAAAATGTAAATATAAAAAATCAAAATTGAGACTTAGGGGGTTATTTTAGTCTCATTTTAAATTTTGATATTTCATTTTTTTATATGCCCCATGCTCTCGTAGTCCAATGGATAGAACATCTCCCTCCGAAGGAGAAGGTGCAGGTTCGATTCCTGCCGAGAGCACTCGCAATACCTAAGTTCTGAGAGTATAATCGGAATATATACAGATATGACAATTATTGATTATTTATATAAATATCGCGGTAAGTACGAACCAGTAGATTCTTTTGAATTAGTGAAGTATTTTGCTAAAAATTTCATATCAAACGAGGTGCTCGATAATTTCCATAGATTATTTCCTAAGCATTTTATTGATGCTTCTAAGTTTCCAGAGACAATACTAACTAGAGAAATCGCGGGGTTGGGTGGCATTGACTCGGAAAACTTATATTTTATGGAAAATCCTGATTTTAATGGAATGATTGATTTAGATAAGATAAATAACAAATTGGTCAATGTGCGCATCCAAATATTTTCAGAAGGAGTTTGGAATTGGTCTAGAAAAAGGAAAATACTACGCAAGTATTTGCTAATAAAGAATTATCTAGATAATAATTTTGTATTTGAGGATAATATTTTGGGAGAGGGGCTGGCTTGGGGGAATGAAGATTTTCTTCTTATGTTGAGAAAGGATAATAATCCGGTACCCTATCTTTCTTTTACTGTTACTGATAATCGATACATTTAGACAGCTACTGGGATAACAGAAAATTATATGTCCGATAAAGCAGGAAAATTATTGAGGCTGAAAGCAGAGATGGAGGATGATAGTAACCTGCCGTTAAAGCCATCTAATTTAGTGTTTGGGGAGGGGAATATTGATAGCGAAGTGGTGTTCGTTGGTGAAGCGCCGGGCCAAAGGGAAGATGAATTGGTGCGACCATTTGTGGGCAGGTCGGGGCAGCTTTTAAATAAGATGCTGGAAGGAATCGGTTGGAGGAGAGAAGATGTGTATATCACCAATATCGTAAAAAGACGGCCACCGGAAAATCGCGACCCAAGCCCAGAAGAAATTTCTCAATATGCGCCTTACCTGGCCAAGCAGTTAGAATTATTAAATCCCCTGATTATCGTTCCCTTGGGTAGGTTTTCGCTGAATTATTTTTTACCCCAAGCGAAAATAAGCCGTGACCAGGGGAGAGTATTTAGGACCAAAAAATACTTTATTGTGCCAATGTTTCATCCAGCGGCCGCTTTGCGAAATCCTTCGATAATGCGAGAGTTTGAGGCAACATTTCGCAAACTTCCCTCGGTGATTGTGGCTTGCAAGAAGAATTGGGATATTCATGATTTCGCCTAGGTGCTAATATTAATTTTTGCCATGTCTTGTGCTCTGCCCCCCAATATTTTCTCGTGGAAAGTGAAAAGGGGTTATAATTACTGTATATGGAATTTTCCGTTACCTACCTACTATATCGGGGAGTAGAACGTTTCTTGGCGTTTTGGCAGCATTGGTACTTTGGTGGTTCCCGTTACGCGGCGCACAGGTTGCGCAGCATTATCTACGCCATAGATAAAAATTTTGCGGTGCGCATAACGATTCGTCATTTTTTTGAGCCGTTATGGGGGGACTATACCATTATCGGTAGAATTCTAGGACCGATATTCCGAGCAGGAAGAATACTTATTGGTGGTTTGACGTATATTTGCGTTGCCGCACTTTGGGCAGTTTTGTTGATATTTTGGTATTTTTTGCCTCCCTTTCTACTCGCCGAAGCATTAATTAATCATTAAGCCAATGAGCGTTGTGGATTACGACGAATCAACCGAGAAAGCGCAGCCGAACTCGCGATTTGTATTTCGGGAGCCTCGTCTCAAGATGACGCCCTGGGGAAGGATGTTGGTGCGCGTGATATCGGATATATCGTCGGTGCTGATCCTTGTTTTTGCTCTTATTGCGCTAGCTTCTCCACTTCTTTCATTGAAATATATTGGATTATTTGCCCTTCTTTTTTCTATTGATTTATTTATTCACCGTGCTCGCTCCCAGCGAAATCTTGAGGATATGCCGCAAAGGGGACGAGTTAACCTGGCCGAATACCTAGAACCGGCAGCATTGCGCAGATTGGAGGCCGCGTATGATAGAACCATTTTAGGAAAGTCGGATTTTTATCTGGAACTTTTAAAGGAATTAATACGCGACAAGATGGTTGCGGAAGCGATTGAGCGGCTAGATGTGAATTTGAAGGAATTCCAGCAGAAAGTTAATGACACACTTTCATCTGTACGGGCTCAGGGTCTGACCAATCGAATACCGGTTGCAAGTTTGGCGGAATTATCGGTGATGGATGGTGCGCGGTCCGCCTCAGCGTCTAATCACCCCAGTATTTCAGCGGCAGATTTGTTTTGCGGACTTTTTCACTCTCCCAGCGAGTTTTTGAATAGGATATTTGCCTTGTTTTCGATTGAGGAAGAATCGGCGCGGAAGGCAGTTGTCTTTTCTTTGGCGAAGCGTCACTTCGGGCGTCGTAAGTTGCGTAATATCGGTCAAGTGCGGCCCATAGGCACAAGGCATCGGGCCGTAAACAGAGCTTGGACGAGTCGCACTACTCCGCTTTTAGATAAGTACGGCTTTGATTTTACGGATATGGCAGAAGGAGGGCAGGTTGGGTTTATGGTTGGGCATAAGAGCGAATACGGGCGAATGCTTGAATGCCTTTGTCGCGTTGAGCGGCCAAACGTGCTATTGGTAGGAGATTCTGGTATTGGCAAAGAGACCTTGGTGGCACATCTTGCGTTGGACATCTCGGAAGACAGAGTGCCCGAGGCGTTATTTGACCGGCGGTTAGTGGGACTGGATATTCCTAGTATGATAGCTGGGGTGGGGCCGGAGGAGGCCGCAGCTCGTATTCAGCGCATTGCTCAAGAAATTCAGATTGCGGGTAACGTTATTTTATATATTCCCGAAATACACAACCTACTGCATACCGGTGGTGGAGGGTGGATTTCTGCTGCCGATGCGCTCATGCCCATCTTGTCGGGTGATGCATTTCCGGTAATTGCCACCACCTATCCGCGAGAATTTGCTCGCGATATAGAAGGTAAAAGCGCGGTGGCTAATTCCTTCGAAGTAATACGTGTAGAAGAAATTACCCCCGCCGAGGCTGAAGAGGTTATTGTCTTTGATAGCATTATCCTGGAAAGTGAACATAATCTTACCATTACTTTTGGCGCCATTCGTCAGGCGGTTGCTTTGGCGATGCGATTCTTGCGACCAAAATTATTGCCATCTTCGGCTCAGGAATTGCTGCGAGAGGCCGTGGTGCACGTGACCCGTTCTGGTGGGCACCGAGTGGGGGCTACCGAAGTTGCGGAGGTCGTATCGGCTAAAACTAATGTGCCGCTACAAAACCCAAGCCAGCAGGAGGCCCGAGAGCTGTTATCGTTGGAGTCGGTATTGCATGAACGCATCATCGGGCAAGAGGAAGCGATCTCGGCGGTGGCGGCAGCTATCCGTGAATATCGCGCAGGGTTATCGCGTAAAAATGGGCCGATTGCCAGTTTTTTGTTTGTTGGTCCAACCGGAGTTGGCAAGACCGAGGTTGCCAAGGCTTTAGCTAAGGCTCAGTTTGGCAGTGAGGAGGCAATGGTTCGGCTAGATATGTCAGAGTTTCAAAATCAAGATGCTCTGGCGAGGTTTTTGGGAACTGCTGACGGGTCAATGGACGGCGCCCTAACCTCGCGTATCATGCAAAAGCCCTATTCTCTCATTCTTTTGGATGAATTTGAAAAAGCCCACCCCGACATTTTAAATATTTTTTTGCAGGTCTTAGATGACGGTCGGCTTACAGACGCCACCTCTCGAACCGTGGATTTTACCAACTGTATTATCATAGCAACCTCCAATGCCCACGCGCAGTTTATTGTGGACTCTCTTCGGTCTGGCCAAAACGGGCCGAGTCTTTCAGAGACACTCAAAAATCGCTTGACTGAGGTATTTAAACCAGAATTATTGAATCGTTTTTCCAGCATTGTAATATTTCATCCCTTAGAAATTACGGATATGGAAAAAATAGCCGCGTTGGCTCTTGCTTCGGTCGCAAAATCCCTACAAGAGCAGGGAATTATCTTGAAATTTTCCGAAGAGGTGGTGCGGGAAATTGGGCGCGCCGGATATGATCCGGTATTTGGAGCTAGGCCTTTGCGACAGGTTATCTCCGAGCGAATAAAGTCTCCTCTTTCGGAGCAGATTTTAAGGGGCTCATTGAGGCGCGGCAGCTCTATTGAGGCAAAATATAAAGACGGGCAGATACTCTTTGAGTAGGGGGTAGGCAGGTTTGATGAGACATGCTAGGATAACACTATGACAAACCCCGCTCCCATAAAGAGGGCGGCGGATAATGATCGGGTAACGCCCGACGATATGGAGCCGGGCGTAAAACGCCAAGTAGTTGCCGGCTTTATTATCTACCGCCGAACCGAAGAAGGAATTAAATATCTACTGCTTTACCGCCGTGGCGGTTATTGGAATTTCCCTAAAGGACATTTTGAGGAAGGAGAAAACGCCATGGAAACGGCGTTGCGTGAAACCTATGAAGAAACTGGTATTAAAAGGGAAGAGCTATCTATTTCACCGAATTTTAAGACATTGGTACGATTTCATTTCAAGGTCAATAAGAAAATTATTCAT
>Ga0073932_1005288_pt1 | contig 14196 bp, 10 predicted proteins | sample DewCreD2012metaG_FD_76967 | JGI IMG/M metagenome (GOLD analysis project Ga0073932, IMG submission 76967) | Hot spring sediment bacterial and archeal communities from British Columbia, Canada, to study Microbial Dark Matter (Phase II) - Dewar... ... | reverse complement strand
GCACGCCCGGGCCCCGCAGCGACAGGTTCTGGCGGGGTTCGCGCTTCAGCAGCTGCTTGACCATTCGCTGGCTGCAGGCGAGGATCCCCGTCTGCGTCGTGAGGTCGTCCACCTCCGACAGCACAGGCAGGTCCTGTGCCAGCACCCCCCGGCCCACCAGCTGGCATCGCAGGTCGCCCAGCGAGTGGAACGTCATGTCCACAATCGCCCGGGCCGGTACCACGGAGCAGAACACCGTCGCCGCGGCGGTGGCCGGCCAGCTCATCGGGCTATAGAGGCGCTGGACCCGGCGGATGCGGCCCTGCGGGTCGAAATCGACGCGTTCGCGCGTGTCGCCGGCGCTGCCGCCGACAGCCACCGCGTGCGTGGCGCCTTGGTAACGGCGGGCCTGAGCGGCGATAAACGGAATGTCGTGGCCGACTGTCGGCCAGTAGCGCGGATCCACCGCGAACAGGTAGTCGCCGGGCTCGCATTTGGCCACCACCTGCCCGAGTTCTTCCGGCTTGACGATTCGCAGCCGTTCGAGCACGTCCGGGTCGAAGCGCTGTTCATAGGGACGGTGTCCGCCGGGCGGCGCAACGACGAGGATTTTCGCATGGCCCAGCTGGGACAGCTCTGTGACCAAATGGTCGATCAGCAGGCCGCTGCCCAGGGGGAGCATCAGCAGCGATTCACATGGGTGTGTCGCGGCATCTGCCGGCAGCGGCGCATCCAGCACCAGCGGCATGAGGTAGGCATCGGTTTCGGGCGCTGTCTGCCCCGCGTAGGTCGGATCCGTCAGACCCCAGGGCAGCCCCAGACGCCGCCGTCTTCGTTCCCGCGTGATCACGCTGTGCTATCTCCCCATCCTCACCGGCAAATCGATGTCGTGCAGGTGGCGGGTAATCTCGGGCTGCTCCGCCATCGCCCAATAGAGTCCCCGGGCCGGTAGAGGCGCGGTCTCGCTTCGGCGCGGCATCCACACCGTGTCCCGCACGACCAGCCCGGCTTCCACCGTGCTGCCGCTGGTCAGGACGCTGTGGTCGACGAACGCTTCCTTGCCGATGCGGCAGGCGGGCCACATGGTCGTGCGACTGACGACGGCGCCGCGGCCGAGCGTGCAATCGGGTCCGACGCAGGTCGGTCCCAGCACCGTGGCGGCCTCGTCCAGGACGCACCCGGGCCCGATTATCGCCGGTCCGATCAGCCGAGCCGAGCGGGCGATGTAGCTCGACGCGTGCACCAGAGCCTGGCCGATGCGGTTGTAACGCCCCGGCAGGCACGGCGCGGCCTGCAGCGCCCAGGCAACCACCGACAGGTATGATGCCGCGCTGGTCACGCGCAGCACGGCCCCGGCCGGTACGCTGTATGCCGCCACCCGCTGCCCCTGCTCGTACAGCCGCGGGATCAGCATTTCCTTGATATCCTGGTAACCCTTGTCCGGTACCTGGTCGAGCGCCGCGCGGGAAACCACGTAGATGCCGGTCGGTTCGCTGGCGGTCGTGCCGGCCTTCTCGGCGACCACCACCGTCAGCTCGGCATGGTTCCAGCGATGCGCTGCCACCAGTTCCGCCAAGTCGATCCCGGTTACAATCGAACCGTCGACCACCACGAAGATGTCGGCCGTGCTCTTGTCGGCTGCGTCGCGCATGCAGCCCGCGGGACCCCGCGGCATCAGGTCGGCGTAATAATTCAGCTCCACCCCGGCGACCCTGCCGGTGCCCAGACACCCTTTAAAGATGCCCGTGTCGCTGTTGGCGCAGATGCTGGCCCGGGAGATCCCGCCGCGAGCCAGCCAATCCAGGACGTGCCAGACGAGCGGCCGGCCGAGCACCGGCAGCAGAGGCCGGCAGCAGATCTCTTCCAGTAGCGATTCGCCCCAGGCATGTACCCCTGCCAGAACGATTCCTTGCACGTTTCCCGAATTTGGCGCGATCATCATGGGCTCATCCCCTCGGGCTGCTTGCTGCAGCCTGGTCCGGCCAGGGCATCGAGGCCGTCAGCCGGACTGCCTGTCCCGTCTGGTTCTCTAGCTCGGTTGAGATAGGTGTTTTTGGGCCGGATGGCTGCACAACCGGCTGGTCCGGGTCGTGCAGGTGTGGCTCGCCATGGCTGCTCAGTCGCGTGGCCGAGCCGCGGCCGTAGGCGCGCGACCAGTCGATCCGCCTGGCATCCGGCAGGTGTACTTGGAGCACTCGCTGAATCCTCTGCCAGATGCCGCGCTGCTGCCAGTCGCGGAGCCGGCGCAGGCAGGTCATGCCGCAGCCGCAGCCCATCTCGCTGGGCAGGTCCTCCCAGGCCACACCGGTCTTGAGCATGAACAGGATGCCGGTGAGCACGTCGCGGTCGTGGATCAGCGGCCGGCCGCCTTTGGGTCGCGGCGGGGGCTTGGGCAGCAACGGCTCCACAAGTTGCCAAACCTCGTCGGGCAACAGTCGCCTGGCCATGCGTAAGTCCTCCACCTGTGCTAGAAAGTAAGGCAAGCCGGACGCCGGTCAGAAGATCCGACTGCCAGAGGCGTCAAGCGGTGTCTGACCTGCCATTGCCTTGTCAGCCCCGGGCGTCCTGCCTGCACTCCGTCCCCTTCAGCTACACACTGCATTTCGTGTAACTGTTAATTTCGCAAGGACTTATGCGACTCTCCGGCTACTCGATCGGCTCGAGCAGCGAAGGGTCGATCTCCAGCTCGGCCGACTGGCCGAGCACTTCGACCCCCACGTAGATGCGGCAGGTGTCGCGCCGCCGCAGTACCACGCCCTCCAGCCCCGCCAGCGGGCCGCTCAGCACGCGGCAGCGCCGCCCCTGTCGCAGGGCCGGGTACAGATCCACGGGCTGCTCACTCAACATGATCCGGTGGATCTGGCGAAGTTCGTTCTTGAGTTGCTCCTGGTCGAGTACAGGAATGATCCCGGCAACCCGATGTGTCGTCAGCGCGGTGTACCGTTCCTCGTCGCCGCCGCACAGGAAAAGGTAGCACGGGAACAACGGGATCTGTACGTTCACCAGGTGCCGGCCGTACCGCCGGCGCTTGACCGCCAGGGGCAGGAAATAGCCGATGCCGTGGCGATCCAGGTAGCCGGCCAAGGCCTTCTCGCAGCGGGATCGAGTGTGGACGACCCACCACTGTCCGGCGAGCACATCCACGGGGCACGGCTCTGCCAGGCCCACCGTCCCGGTCGGGCCAGCGAGCGTCTGCCGCATCATGTCTGTCGATCCGCTCAAAGCCTTGCTCCACTCGAATGCCCTCTTGCCCTGTAGCAACAAAAGGGTCGATTGAATTCCGGTCCTTGTTTACCGAAGACCAACGCTTTAGACGGGCCACATCGTTTACTGCGGTTCCCGGGGATGAACACGAATGCTGTCGACCGCACGTTTCGTGGAACGCCGGCAGCACGACGGTCGTGGCAGCGCCTGTCGTCTACGCCGAAGCAGGCTGTCCCCCGACCGGCCGATGCCAAGAGCCCCCTCTATTGCCTTCCCGCAATCCCGCCGAGCGGCGCGCTTAGGGCGCGATCGCCATGTTCAGCGGGCACGTTTGTTCCCGACAAAACTGCTTGCCTCCCGGTCCGCCAGCCGACCCGGTCGGACCCACCTCCGCCGCCGCAAGCGGCCACGCAACACACCGTCGTGCTGCCGGTTGCACAAATCTATAGTCGCTACCGGTGGCCGCCGTGTCGGCAGGCCCGTCTACATGTCGCCCTGTGACGTCGCCTGGAAACAGCGGCGTGCCTGGCAGACTGCGGATCGACTGCTGGGCAATGAACGCCGGGAAACCCTGCCTGCTGCCTGCGCCATAGCGGGACGCTTCTGCCGACCCGACCGCCCAAGCCCCACACTCCCGGTCGTATTGCGGCGGCCAGGCCGATACTGGTGTCTCCGCTGTGCTGCGATGGTATTCCCCACCCTCCGCCAGCCTAACCACCCTGCGGCTCGTGCTTCCTCGACGTCAAAAGAACAGAACCGACATGTACCAAAAGCCTAGCACTGAACTTCACAAGGTCAAGTTGCTTTTGTCTGCGGCGCGATGTTGTGCTAACAAAACTTTAGGACATTTCCGCGTCGTCATCGCCAGCGGGTTGCAGGCGGGCAGCTGGGCTGCTTCGGGCCATCCGTTGCCTGGGCCGGGGGTGCTCGTGTCGGGACCGCGCCGGCCCTATCGACGGGTCGCCCCAACTGCCGGAATATGACTTACTTAGCGCACCGGGCGGCAGAACGAGCTGGTGCATTCTGACGTGCAGGACTCGCGAGCGCCCGCCATGCCGCGTGATGTCAGACGGTGATTGTCGGCATCTGGTGCTCAATCCTGCTTCGGCGTCACGGTCCTGCTACAGTGGTGAGGGCTTGCGAGGGACTGACGCACCTGGCTCGGCGCCCGTTTCATTCATCGGCCGGACCGTTTTGTGAGAACGGGCCGCGGCTCCATGGCGTGCACTCTCAAACGCCTGTGTGTAACTCCAATCGGCAGCCACGACCGGCAAGCGCGCCTGCGATTCGCTACACTGCCGGCGCTCAAAGTATCGTTTGCTGGGATGTGCTGCCCGGCCAGTCGCCTTTCTGTGGCACAAGACATGCTGTTTGTGACAATCATGGCTTTCCAGGAACATGCCACGGGCGGATGCCATGGTCCTGGTTCTGCAAGTACCGGGGCGGGCCTTTGTCAGCGGCTGCCACTTGCAGTAGATTGCCAGCCAGCCGGCCGTAGTGCCGAGGAGGAATCGCATGTGTATCCCGCGTTGGCCCCGCCTCTTGGCGTCGCTGCCGCTGGTCTGGCTTGGCCGGATTGTCGGCTGGGTTCGACCCGACCTTGCCGCGAGGTTGTACGGGGTCGCCTGGATCCTCGGCGATAATGTGGATGGAGCGGTCCGGGCCATCGAAAGCGTCCTGCGGAGCAAGGGCCCTGCCGCCGCCATCGGTCTGGCGCGCGAGTGGATTCGCTGGCGCCCCTGCGCCCCAGTGGCTGCCATGGCGGGCCTGATCGCGGTGCAGCAGAACAAGCTGGCCCTAGCGGCCGGTCTGCTAGCGGAGGCCAAGGATGGCGGTCCCGACCGGTCGGGAATGGTCGACATGCTCGAGTGGCTTATCGAGAGCCGCCCCAACATACCCAGCTCCGCGCCGAATGCATCGGAGCTGGCCGCCGCGCATCGCCGGCGAACGTACGAGCTGGCCCGGCGGATGGAATCTCGTCGCGATCTGTCCCCGCAACTGAGCCGGACGGTCCATCTTGCCCTGCTCTGGGGTGATCTCGAAGGCCATCGCTTCGACGAGGCGCGCCGCCGGGCCAAGCGAATGCTGCAGATCGAGGAAGAGCCTCAGGCCGAGATCGTTCTGTGGGTGCTGGCGACGCGCGACGGCGACGACCGCCGCGCCGCCGAACACCTCCAGCGGGCTGCCCTGGAGCCCGTTGAACGCATGCTGTTGCAGGTGGCTGCCTGCCAGGCCATCGGCCGGCAGGACGAAGCCGATGACCTTCTCGCGCAGATCGACCGGCTGCGCTCCGCACAAGCCCAGGCTGTCTCACTTGAGGCGGCAGGCGCACGGGAGGCGGGCAACCAATGAACTGGCCGTCGATCGACGTCCTGCTGATGCTGCCGGCCCTGCTGATCGGCCTGACGTTTCACGAATTCGCCCATGCCTGGTCATCGAGCCTGCTGGGCGACGACTTCGCCCGCCGGCAGGGACGCGTCAGCCTCAACCCGCTGCGCCACCTGACGCTGCCGGGCACGCTGGCGATCCTGTTGCTGCCGTTCGGCTGGGGCAAGCCGGTGCCGGTGAATCTCTATAATTTTCGAAGCCCGAAGCGCGACTACCTGCTGAGCAGCCTGGCCGGTCCGGCCGCGAACCTGCTGCTGGCGCTCGTTGGCCTGGGCCTGGTGCAGCTGATGCGCCATACCTATCGCTTCGGAGAGCATGCAGACCTGGCGGCGCTGACGCACCTGTGGCTCGTGTTCTTCGTGATCACCAACTTCGGGCTGGCGGTGTTCAACCTTCTGCCGGTCCCGCCGCTGGACGGCTCCAAGATCTGGTCCTGCATCGTGCCCGGCTGGAAGGCCTCCACCCTCGAGCGCAAGGGCCTTTTCCTGATCATCATCGTTATCGTTTTCTGGCAAGGCCCCCTCGGCCGGCGGTACGGCGCGGCAGTCGATCGCCTGGTCGACTTCATGGCCAGCGATTACATGCTTGTTCGCGAGATCTCCCACAAGGCGAACGAGGCGCTCGCCGCCGGCCGGTTCGACGAAGCCGAAGCGCTGCTCGGCCAGGTCGTGGCGATCGATCCTGCCTCGCACACGAGTTACTACGCGCGCGGCGTCGTGCACATGCAGAAGGGCGATTTCACGCAAGCCCTGGACGATCTGAGCCGCGCGATCGAGCTATCGGGCGGCGATCCGGACTACTACGAGATGCGTGCACGAGCCTTCGGCGGCCTCGAGCGGATGGAAGACATGGAAAAGGACCTGGCGACTGCCAGGAGCCTTCGCGGCGAGTGCCCTGCGGCATCCCAGCCCGCCGCCGGCGCCGAGGAGCGATCCACCGGTATCAGGAACAGAGGACCTTAAGATGTCAGACACGCTCTACTCAACCTACCACGATTCGCGCAAGCAGTTTTGCAGGCACTTCGCCGCGCACAGCCGGCAGATGGGCTTGAAGGCCGATTCGGCCGCCGCGCTGAAGTCCTGGGCGCGGCGCGCGCGGGCGAGACTCGTCGAGATCCTCGGCCTGGACCGACTGGCCCCCGCCAAGCCCAAGGCTTGCATGACCCACCGTGTTGACTGTATCGACCATGTCCGCGAACACTGGGTCATGCACACGCAGCCGGACGTCCGCATGCCGTTCTACGTGCTGACTCCCAAGGATGCGCCGGACCGCCTACCAGCTGTCCTGTGCCCGCATGGTCACGGTGGCGGCGGCAAGGCTGCCGTCGCCGGCGTCCACGCGCACCCCGACGTGACCGCCGCCATCGCCCGCTACAACTACGACTACGGCGTCCAGTTCGCCCGCGCGGGCTTCCGCGTCTTCTGTCCCGACGCCCGCGGCTTCGGCGAGCGCCAGGAGAAGGAGGCGCGCGCCGGCGTTACCGGGGGCTCGTGTCACTACCTGCAGCTGATGGCCGGGCCGCTCGGCATCCCCGTCATCGGCCTGTGGGTGTTCGACCTTATGCGACTGGCCGACTATGTGCTGTCGCGCAAGGACGTGCTGCCCGACCGGCTGGGCTGCGCGGGCCTGAGCGGCGGGGGGTACCAGACACTGTTCCTGTCGGCGGTGGACCTGCGTGTGACGTGCGCCGTGGTCAGCGGCTACTTCTACGGCGTGCGCGACTCGCTGCTGGAGATGCCCGGCAACTGCGACTGCAACGTCGTGCCGCACCTCTGGGAGAGCTTCGACATGGGCGACGTCGGCGCCCTGATTGCCCCGCGCCCGCTGCTGATCGAAACCGGCGACAAGGACCCGCTCAACGGCGCCCGCGGCGTCAGGAACGTGACCGAGCAATTGGCGATCACGAAGAAGGCGTACAATCTCCACAAGGCCGGCGGGCGTGTGACGCACAGCGTCTTCGCCGGCGAGCACCGCTGGCATGGAGTGGACGCCATTGCCTGGACGAAGCAATGGCTGATGGAGTAGTACCAATGTCGCTGGCCATTCGGGTAGCAAACGCAGGGGTGTGTCCGCACACCAATGTCATTTGGCCGTGGAGGTTACAATGAAGCATCGACCATGAACCATTAACAGCCGCGGCCATTTACCCTTTGAGTGCCGTGGCCAGATCCTCCTTCGAATATCCCACCACCCCGGTATACGTGTCCGCCGCGCCGTAGTACACCCGCAGCGTTTCGTCCCGGTCCACGATGCCCGTCGGAAACACGATTTCCGCCAGGAACCCCTCCTTCTCGAAATCCACCTCCGGCACCATGATCGGCCCGTCCGTGTGCGCAATGATCCGGCCCGGATCCTCCAGGTCCATCAGGATCGCCCCGGCCGAGTACACGCCGACCCCCGGCCGGATGGGGTCCTTGTTGTTGCCGTGGTAGATCTCCAGCCAGCCGCCTTCGAACAAGATGGGCGGAGTGCCGCCGCCGATGCGTCCGAGTTCCCAGCCGCTCCGGCCGCCGAGAAAGTGCCTATGATGTCCCCAGTTGATCAGGTCGGGCGACCGGGCGATCCACATCTCCGGCGTGGCGAAGTACGTGCTCGGGTTCGGCCGGTGCAGCGCCACATAATCGCCCAGCACCCGCCCCGGAAACAGCAGGACGTCCTTGTTCTCCGGCGGGAAGATGATGCCGTGGTGGTTGTACGTCTGGAAGTCCCGCGTGCTGGCCAGCGCGGTGGCCGCCCCATGCCGCGACACGGCCACGTAGGTGAAGTAGAACGTGTCCCCGATCCGCGTGATCCGCGGGTCCTCCACGCCGTACTCCTCGCACTCGCTGTCCGGCACGAACCGCGGGCCGATGTCCGCCGGCTCGACCGTCCGCCCGTCCCGGCTGCGCAGGGCCCGCAGGTGCGACACGAACGTCAGCCGCTTGATGCCGGTCCTCTTGAACTCCACCACCCGCGGATCGATCGGGATGAGTTCGTCGTTGCTCACCCAATCGATGATCACGCCATGTTTCGGGTCCCAACGCGGCAGGGCGGTGTACCCCTCGCGCCGCTCGGTCGGCCGCTCCGCCACCCGCACCAGGAGGACCACCTCGCCCCCGAGGTCGGCCACACCCGGGTTGAACGTGCTGAGGATCTCCAACTCCTCGTGGGAAGGCGCCAGGTCCTGCGGCTTGAGGATGCACTCGGTAAACAGTCGTCGCAGCATGTCGTACCCCCGTCAAACAGGTTTTCGACGATCCCATGCCGGCTCGCCTGGAGGGCCAGCATTTGTCGCAGCAGTGGCCCGGGACGCAGCACGCAGTCCTGTCCTATCTCACATGACCTTCACCACCACCATGGTCTGGTCATCCGCCTGTTCGGCCAGCCCGACGAACCGCCGCACGTCCCACAGGATGTTATTGACGATCGGCCTGGCCTCCAGCCTGCCGTACTTGAGCAGAGACTCGCGCAGCCGCTCGATGCCGAACTGCCGGCCCTCAAAATTACGCGCCTCTGTAATACCGTCGGTGTAGAGCAGCAGCACGTCATTCGGTTGCAGGGCGAACCGGCTCTGGCCGTACCGCTCGTCCCGGTGGATGCCGATCACCAGCCCGCCTTGCGACAGGCTGCGGATCTTCCCTTTGCGCAGGAGCAGCGGGGGGTTGTGCCCGGCGTTGCAGTACGTGAGCCGCCGGCCGTCGGCGCTCAGCACGCAGTAGAACACCGTGGCGAACTCGTTGACAAGGGTGTCGCGCGACAGGTGGCGGTTGACCTCCTCCATCGTCCGCGCCAGGCTCCTGCCCTGCAGCGCCGTCGCCCGCAGCACCGATCGCACGGACGCCATCATCAGCGCCGCCGGGATTCCCTTGCCCACCACGTCGGCGATGGCCAGGCCCAGTTGTCCGCCCGGCAGTTCGATAAAATCATAAAAGTCTCCGCCCACGCCGAGCGACGGCTGGTACACCGTGCCGAAGGTCAGTCTGGGATGCTTGGGCGCTGTCGCCGGGATCATCCGCCGCTGCACGTCGCTGGCCATCATGATCTGCCGGCTGACGCGTTCGGCCTGGAGTGCCTCCTGATAGAGCCGGGCCGTCTCGATCGCGCTGCCCGCCTGGGCCGCCATCGCCCGCAGCAGTCCCGCTTCGAACGCGGTGAACCGGTGCTTCTCGCCCGTGTACACCCGCAGCACGCCGATCGGCTTGCCGCGGTGGAACATGCCCGTGACCAGCCCGCTGCAGAGCCCTTCGCGCCGCGCCTCTTCGGGGTAGCGGACGCGCGGGTCGTTCGGCACGTCCTCGATGTACACCGTCTGCCCGGACAGCGCCGCCGCGTCCACCGGATTCTCCGACACCCGCACCGCCCCCTTGTTCAAATACGCCGGGGACAGGTTGTAGACCGCCTTGATCACCAGCTCGCCGGTGTCCTCGTTGAACAGTCGCAGGCTGCATGACTTGACCCGCATGACCTCGCCGACCCGCCGTACCACCTCGTTGAGCACCTGCGGCAGATCGAACGACCCAGCGAGCAAGCCCGTGATGCTGTAGATCGCTCCCAGTTCCTCGATCCGCATCCGCAGTTGCAGGTCCTGGTGGCACAGACGGCCCAGCAGGCTGGCCAGCATCTGCGCCAGATCGGCAACCGATGTAACGTGCGGATTGTCCTGCCGCAGCGGTCCTGCGGGCAGTCCGAGTTGCCGGCTGGCCGCCGCGGCATCCGCGCGCGCCTGCAGTGCCTCTTCCGCCAGGATGATTATCCCCAGGGGCGCACCATCGGCCAGGATCGGTATCGCCAGATGCTCGCACCGCCCGCCGCACACGATGCATGCAGGCCCGTTCAGCGGCCCTGCCATCATGGCCTGCAGTTTTTCCGCAAACGTTCCATCCGCCTGGCCGCAGGGCGACACGCAGAACCGCTCCGGCGCATCCGGCACCGTGATCGGCCTGCCCGCTCGATTGCGAAAGCAGATCTCGACTCCCGTCGCGGCCGAAAAGGCCGACTGGATTTCCTGGAGCGTCCCGGCGTCCAGGAAATCCTCCAGGCTGTAGGCATGCGGCTGTTTGTCGGGAATATTTGCCATGCACATACTCCTGCGAACGAGGAAGGACCGCGCCCGCCACAGCGATCAGGACCCGCCCGTCCCGCGCGGCTCATCCCCCATCGGCTCCATCGGCAGCGTCAGTTGACCGGCATCCTGGCGCTTGTCAAGCTTGTGTCTGGGTTGCAAGGTCCGCCGGCCATCCTTGTGCACCACGCTGTGAAACTCCCCCTCGGCCGTCTCCGTCGCAACCGTCATTCCCGGCCGGACCATCTCCGCCGCCGTAATGATCCTGCCCGTCGCCGCGTTCCGCGTGATGGTGAAACCTCGTTTCAAAACACTCTTCGGGTTCGACGCCTCGACGCGTGCTTCCAGGGTTGCCAGCTGTTTGCCTGCGCTCTGTAAGTCCCGGCGGAGCACCGCCTCGATGCAACTGATCGACGAATCGAGCCGGCCGCGAAGCGTCTGGATCTGCCGCAGCGGACCGAGCTGCCTGAAGCACGCCGCCAGCGCATCCACCTGAGTATTCTTCGCTTTCCCGTAAGCCGCCACCGCGCGCTCGAGCCGCGCCGCCGTTTCCTCCAGCTGGATGCGATGCCGTGTCATCCGCATCTGCGGGTGCTGTTGCTGCATCCGAAGGCGCGCATCGGCCAGTCGGCCGGCGTGCGTCGCCAGGCAGCGCTGGAGCCGGGCCCTGGCCTCCAGGTCCAGCCGGTGCAGCTCCTGCCGGCGATGCCGCAACCGCCCGATCGGATCGACCAGCCACAGTTCCTTGCACACCGACTCCAGCCGCAGCCGGCAGGTCTCCAGACGGTCGAGCAACCTCCGGGCCAGTTGGCTCGCCTGCTCGTGTAGTTCCATCACGACTTCGTTGAGTACCGGCACCGCCAGCTCGCCCGCCGCCGTCGGCGTGGCCGCGCGGACATCCGCCACCAGGTCGCTGATCGTCGTGTCGCGCTCGTGCCCGACCGCGCTGATGACGGGCAGCGCGCTTGCATGGATCGCGCGTGCGACAACCTCCTCGTTGAACGCCCACAGGTCCTCGATGCTGCCCCCGCCGCGTCCGACGATCATCAGGTCGATCTGGAGGTCCTTGCGGAGTTCGTTCACCCGCCGGATCGCCGCGGCGATCTCCTCGGCTGCCTTCTCGCCCTGCACCCGGACCGGCACTACGATCAGCCGGATGGCGGGCCAACGGCGCAGGATCGTCTGGATGATGTCTCGCACCGCCGCCCCCGTCGGGCTGGTAACGATCGCAATGGTGCCCGGGTACGCCGGCAGCGGCTTTTTGCGCGCCGCATCGAACAACCCCTCTTTGCCGAGCTTCTCGTACAGCTGCCGGAAGGCCAGTTCCAGGGCACCTACCCCCACCGGCTCGAGCCGCTCGACATACAGCTGGTAGCGCCCTTGCGCGGCGTACACGTCGATCGACCCGGTCGCCACCACCTCCAAGCCGTCCTCCGGCTTGAACTTCAGCCGACGAACCTTGTCCGTCCACATCACGCACGACAGCTGCGCCTGTTCGTCCTTCAGGGTGAACCAGGCGTGCCCGCTGCCAGCCGGGCGGAAGTTGCTGACCTGTCCGGTCACCGTCACGGCCGGGGGCAGGATCGCCCGCAACGTGTCACGCACCATCCGGGTCAGCTGGCTGACGGTCAGCGGCCCGAACAGGCCCGGTTGCAGGCCGGTGAGTGCCTCAAATCCGAAGTTGGACGGCATAGCGCCCATGGCGATACGTTCCTGACAACGGTTCCCAAAGCTGAGAGACGGCCTCGATGAGGCTCCGCTCGAACGAAGCGGCAGTCCGCAAGTCTACCTCAAAGAGCTTATGTGCCTAGCTGCGAATAGGCGAAAGCGACTGACGGCGTTCCGTCACAACCGGCCAGTATCGGTCCCGTTGATATATGGTGGAGGCGCTGGTCTGCCCTGCCAAAACCTCGGTCTTGGATTGTCTGTGGCTTTGGCGATCGTACGGTGGTCGGCAAAGCGTGCTTTTGGCCCAAAGGCAATTGACGACGTATGTTAGGGAATATAAAATGTGTGCGAATGGTACCGTCGCCTTTGTCTGCGCGTGGGATTGCCTGCTCAGGGGTTCTGCACCAGCAGCGACTGCGGACGGTGTATGGGCGGCCCGGTACCCGATGTCCCTGCCGACAGAAGCGTTGTTGCTTGCCTTGGTGGGTAGTGGGGCCATTATGAGTTTTGCCTGTCGTGGCCATCCGGATATATACAAGCCCGAAAACTTCCGTGAATGCTTCAGAACTTTTTCGTGCTGCCTGGCATCCAAATGGATGGGCGTGGAACGGGCAGCTGAGTTGCGATAGAGTCAGGCGAGCGGGTAAGTTACCGCCTGCAACCTGCAACGAGATTCCTGCGGCGCACGTAGCGGCCAAGGGCATTGTGGCTTAGACTGAAGTTCCGCAGTTGCGGTGGCCATGCGGCAGGCCCACAAGGAGGCGCAGATATGCCAGGACAGAAGATTGTCTGGGGAATTGACGTCGGGCAATTTGCCTTGCGAGGTCTGAAATTGAGGCTGGTGGGCGACACGGCCGAGGTCCTCGCCTACGACGTCACCGAATACCCGCAGATTCTCTCGCAGCCTGAGGTCGACGCCGACGCCCTGCTGGCCGAGGCGGTCGAGAAGTTCGTCGGCCGCAACGACCTGCGTGGCACCGAGGTAGCCCTCGGCGTGCCGGGCCAGCAGACCTTCACCCGGTTCACGAAGCTCCCGCCGGTCGAACCCAAGAAGATCGGCAGCATCGTCACCTACGAAGCGCAGCAGCAAATTCCCTTTGATATCGACGAAGTGATCTGGGACTACCAGACCTTCCAGTCGCCCGACTCGCCGGAAGTCGAAGTGGGCATTTTCGCCATCCGTCGCGACTTGGTGCGCAAGTACCTCTCGGTCTTCACCGACCGCGGCATCGAGCCGGTGCTCGTCCAGGCTAGCCCGCTGGCACTGTACAACTATCTGGCCTTCGATGACATGCCCGGCGACGGCGCGGTCGTCATCCTCGATATCGGCGCGCAGAACACCGACCTGGTCGTCGCCCGCAAAGACGGCGCCTGGACGCGAAACATCCCCCTTGGCGGCAACAACTTCACCGAGGCTCTGGTCAAGTCCTTCAAGCTCAGCTTCGGCAAGGCCGAGACCCTCAAGCGCACCGCCGCCTCCAGCCGGTACGCCCGCCAGATCTTCCAGGCCATGCGGCCCGTCTTTGCGGACCTCGTCGCCGAGATCCAGCGATCCCTGGGCTTCTACAACAGCACGCATCGCGACGTCGCGATCAGCAAGATCATCGGGATGGGCAACGCCTTCAAGCTGCCCGGCCTGCAGAAGTACCTCCAGCAGAACCTCCAGACCGAGGTCGACCGCCTGGCCGGCTTCAAGAAACTGCAACTGGCCCAGGGTGTCAGTGCCGCCGCCTTCAACGAAGGTGTCATGAGCATGGGTGTGGCCTACGGTCTGGCCGTGCAGGGTCTCGGCGTTGGCATGATCAACAACAGCCTGTTGCCGACCGAGATCGCCCGTGCGATGACGTGGCGCCGCAAGACCCCGTGGTTCGCCGGTGCGGCCGCCGTGATCGCCGTCGCCGCCGGGGCCATGTGGT
>Ga0073932_1005285_pt1 | contig 14197 bp, 9 predicted proteins | sample DewCreD2012metaG_FD_76967 | JGI IMG/M metagenome (GOLD analysis project Ga0073932, IMG submission 76967) | Hot spring sediment bacterial and archeal communities from British Columbia, Canada, to study Microbial Dark Matter (Phase II) - Dewar... ... | reverse complement strand
GCTCTTGGCGCGGAGCCAGTTGTTCACGAACGTATGGGCGATGGTGGAGATGAAGAACACCACCACGGTGAACGCTATAGGCGCTGTGCTGTGGTAATCCGAAAACAGGATCAGCGGCAGGTGGAAGAGCGCCCACACGACGCCGCTGATCAGGGAGGCGGTTGTGAACGAGGTCATGCGCCGAAGCTCCGGGAACAGGAAGCCGCGCCAGCCAAGCTCCTCGCCCAACGAGCCGGGCAGGCCGCTCCTCAGATATACGATGGTGGCCAAAAAAAACGTGTAGACGGCGACCATCTGCCAAGCGGGAGCGCCAGCCATACCCGGACCCACCATCTCGGCGACGACCTCCGTTGTGAAGCCGCCCAGCCCGACCAGCCACGTGAGCCCGTAGATAACGGCGCCATACAGGATCGGCAGCAGGTAGGCCAGCCCGAGCCACTTTACCGGGCCGGGCTTCCAGCCGAGGTCCTTCAGGTTGCGGTCGAAGATCAACTTGGCGAGGATGGCGCTCACGCCGGGGCACAGCATCAGTGGCAACACCCAGGGCGCGATGCCTTCCCCGCCCGTGATGATCAATACATAGAAAATGCTGCTCAACCCGAATGCCAGCCCGAGGAAGGTCACGATACGGCCAATTGGCGCGCGGTTAGACAAGTTGGCGTGGCTCATTGGCTTTCTCTCCTTCTTTGGCGCCGGCCGTAAGAAATCGGGCGGCTACTGTGGAGACAATAGCCGCCCGGCGGGTGGAGCGTCATCAACCGAAAGGTTGACGCGCGGGTGGAACGGTTCGAAGGAGAGGGAGAGGGCGGTCAGCCGTCCAGCAGGCCCAACTCGCGGGCGCGGGCAATGGCCTGGGTGCGGCTGGCGACGTCGAGCTTCTGGAAGAGGTGGTTAATGTGGGTCTTGATCGTGCTCAGGCCCAGCACCAGCCGGTCGGCGATCTCACGGTTGGAATAGCCCGCGGCGATCAGGCGCAACACTTCCAGCTCGCGATCGTGCAGCGGCTCAATCAACGCGGCCCCGGCGGTGCGCGCCGGCTGCGGCGGGGCCGGCCCGGCGGCCGCCGGCTCAAAGGCCGCCAGCAGGCGCTGGGCATAGGCCTGACGTTCGCCCGCCACGCAGCTTAACAACATCTGCATCGGCTCGCCCTCATCTACGAATGACCGCACGAAGCCCTCCGGCTCACCCAGCGCCAGGGCATGCTCCAGCGCCGCCATGGCCGGGGCTGTATCCTGCTCCGCCCAGGCGGCCACCGCTTGCAGCGCCAGGATTTCGATCGCGCGCCCAATTCGCCCGGCCGCTTCGGCCGGCGGCAGCAGCCGCGCTAGGAGCTGCCGGGCCTCCGCCGTGCGCCCCTGCGCCAGCCACACCCGGGCCACGGTGATGAAGTCGTACTCCAGCGCCGGGTTCAGCGGGTCAGCGGCCGGCACCTCGACGGCGGCCGCCCATTGCGCGGCCGTTTCCAGGTCACCCATCTGCAGCAGCATCCGCGCCTGCAGCGCGGCAGCCGGGATCATAATCTGCTTGAGTTGATTCTTCTGGATGATGCGCCAGGCGCGGTCCAGCAATTCCCGCGTTTCGCCGCCATCACCCAGCGCCAGCGTGACGCGCGCGAGCAGGACGAGCGCGAAGATCTGCGGCCGCTTGAACGAAAAGCCGACGAGCTGCCCGACGCTGGGCGCCAGGGCCTCTCTGGCGCCGGCCAGGTCGTTATGCTCATAAAGCACCCGGCCCAGCATGGCCTGGCCCAGGGCGGCCGCGGGGATGTGTTCCCACCCAGGCACGTTCGCCATCTGGCACAGCGCCCTCGCCGCCGCCTCAGCCGCGCTCAGCCGGCCCGCGATCACCCGCATCGTGCTTAAGTGCACGTAGACCTGCATCACCGAGAAATTGTCGCCGGCAGCCCGGCACAGGCGCAGCGCATCCTGAAAGGCCTGCTCCGCGGCCCGCACGTCGCCCAGTTGAAGGTAGTGCGCGCAGCCCATCAGGTTTAGGGCATATCCGCGCCGCGCCTGATCACCCTCGGGCAGCAGCCGCAGCGCCTCCTGCCCGGCCGCCAGGATGGCTTCACCCGGATACTCAAGCACCAGGGCCGCCGTCTCGCGCACGAGCGCGACCTGCCCGCGCAGGGCGGCCTGCTCGCCCGCGTTGGGCAGCGGATTCTGCTGTAAGGCGCGCTCGGTGACCACGAGGCGTTTTTCGGCCGCCCGGAATTCATCCACGAACGTCAACATCAACGCGTGGGCCAGGCAAAGCGCGGGCCGCGCCTGGATCGCCTCGTCGGGCAGGGTGCCCAGCCAGCGCATCAGGGTGGCGACTTCGCCGCGCTGCTGGGCTTCGGACATGGACGCCTCAATCAGCCGCATGGCGCGCGGCCAGTCGCGGCCGCGCAGCGCGTACTCGATCGCCTCGGCGCTCGACCCGCTCTGTTCGAACCACTCGCTGGCCCGCTGGTAGTATGCCGGTTCGCGCTCCGGCTCCGCCTGGTGGAGGCGGCGCTGCAACACTTCGGCGAACAGGTGGTGGTAGCGATACCAGCGGCCCCCGTCGTCGAGCGGGATCACGAACATGTTCGCCCGATCCAGGGTCTCGAGCATGGCCTGTCCGCCTGCTTGGCCGGTCACGGCCTCACACAGCGGCGCGCACATGCGGTCGAGAATCGAGGTCTGCTGCAGGAAGTCCAGCGTGCCCCTGGGCCGCTGTTCGAGCACCTCCCCCACCAGGTAGCTCAGGATGTGCCGGTGGCTGCCGGAGAAGGCCTCGATGAAGCCGTCGATGTCCTCCCGTCCCTGCATCGAGAGCGCGGCCAACTGCAGCCCCGCTGCCCAGCCCTCGGTACGGCTCTCCAGGGCGGCGATGGCCGAGGCCGGCAGATCCCGCTTGAGCCTGCTCCGCAAAAACCCATCGACCTCGTCAACGGAAAAGCGCAGATCACTCGCCCGAATCTCGGTCAGCTGGGCGCGGCCGCGCCAGAGCGCCACAGGCAGGGCCGGGTCGGCGCGGCTGGCGATGATCACGTTCAGATTTGGCGGCAGGTGCTCCAGCAGGAAGGTCACCGCCTCGTCAATGGCAGTATTCGTGATGAAGTGATAGTCGTCGAAGACATGGACGAAGCTCAGTGGGCAGGCGTTAATGTCGTTGATGATCTGCGCCAGGAGCGTCTCGAGCGGGGGCGCTTGAGGCGATTCGAGCAGTCTCTGGGCATCCTTCCCTAAGTCCGCCTCCAGCCGCTGGAGCGCGGCCAGAAAGCCGCCCCAAAAGAGTGTCGGGTCGTTGTCACTTTGGTCCAGCGAGAGCCAGGTCACACAGCGCTCGCTGGTCGCGATCCACTCGGCCAACAGGGTGGTCTTGCCAAACCCGGCCGGCGCGGAAATGAGCGTGATCCGTTGGCCCCCTTCGGCGTTCAGGCGCTCGACCAGGCGCGGGCGCTGGACATTGTCCGGCCGGCGGCGCGGGATGAAGAGCTTGGTCTGTAGAATGGCAGGCACGCCGGGCTCCAGGGCGGGCTCGCTAGCTGGCGAGCAGGCCCAGCTCGCGGGCCCGGGCGATGGCCTGGGTGCGGCTGGTGACGTCGAGCTTGCGGAACAGGTTGTTGACGTGAGTCTTGACCGTGCTCAGGCCGAGCACGAGCCGGTCGGCGATCTCGTGGTTGGAGCAGCCCTCAGCGATGAGGCGCAGCACGTCCAACTCGCGCTCGCGCAAAGGCTCGGCCAGGTCAGCGCGCGAGATTGGGGGACGGGCAGTGGGAATTTGAGCGGCCTGGCCGCCGAAGGCCAACAGCAGCCGGTCCGCATAGGATAAGAGGCGTTCCTGCACCTCAGTCATGTCCTCGCGCTGGTATATCGCCGACCGCCAGGCGCCAATTGCCTTTTCTACTGCCTCGCCTTCATCGATAAAGACTCGCACGTAGCCCTCGGGTTCGGCCAGTAAAAGAGCCTGTTGCAGGCAGGCCGTCGCCTGGGCCGCCTCGCCTAGGGCATGGCCGGCCACAGCTTGCAGCACCAGCAGCTTGATCCGCAGCCAGGCCAGCCCGGTCGCCTCGGCGAACGCCTGCTGCCGGATGAGGTAGGCCCGGGTTTCTTCCAGGAGTCTCCGGTCGCCGCCGACACGCCCGTGGGCGATGAACACCTGTGCACGGGCGATCCACAGATGTTCACAGCGCCAGATCAAGTCGGAGGAGGTCCGGATGGAAGCCAGCGAGCCTTCTTCCCACTCCGTGGCTTGCGCCCAGCGAAGGCCCGAAGCGAGGCGGCCGCGCACCACCTGCCACTGCGCCGAGGTTGCGGCGACCAAGGATGGATGAAGCATGGGCGAGCCCTGTGGCAGCCGCGCTGAAACCTGAGCCAGCAAGTCCAACGCGCCATCCCAATCTCCTTGAGCCTGTTTCACTCGCGCCAGGGCGAAGCGGCAGAACATCACCTGGGCCGGGTTGGCGCCGTTTTCTGCCTGCAGCAGGCTCAGGTCTGCATGATGCCGGGCCTCATCCAGATCGTTGAATTCGCGCAGCAGGTCAGCTAGCGCCGTGTTCAGGGCGCTCATGGAGGGCGAGTCCTGCGCGCCGTGGCTGACCATCCATTCCAGCGCCTCGCGGCACAGGGCCGTTGCCTCCCTATACCGCCCCTGGGCGCGCCTCATCAGAATGCGGCTGGCGAGAGCGAATGTTGCCAGGTAAATATTGCCGGCCGCCTGGGCGGCTTCGGCCGCTTCGCCGGAAGCCCGCTCCACCTCGACCAAACCGCCTCGCATCGCATACACGAATGCCAAGGCCGCCGCCGCCAGTCCACGAAAGTTGTGGCGGTCCGGCTGGAGGTCAGCCCGCGCTGCTTCAGCCCAGGCCAGCACCTGGTCGAGGTCAGGCTCGCGAGTGAATGTGTGCAAGAAGGCGCGCATCGCCGCAATCGCCCCCCTCAAGTTCTGCGCCTCGTGAGCCTCGAGGCCAACCAGGGCCTGCTCGGCCCCGTCCACAGAGCGGATTGCGGTGGCAATGTCCGCCCGGTCGAACAGTTGCCAGGCGCGGATGAGATGGAGCCAGGGCCGGCCCCGGGCAATTGCTTCCGGCAGCGCGGCCAGCCAGCCCGGCAGCGAATATTGTACGGCGGGTTGGGCGAACAGAGTCATGCCGATGGCCTCGACCAGATCCGCCGCCCGGTCGAAATCTTGCGCCGCCAACGCATAACTCACCGCCTCGGCCATTGACCCATCGTGCTCGTGCCATTCGCTCGCTCGCCGCTGCAGCTCCGGCCACCGGTCGGGCAGCGACTGGCGCAAAAGCCGCTGCAAGACATCGGCAAAAAGATGGTGATAGCGATACCAGCGCCCTTCGTCGTCCAGCGGCACCACGAACAGGTTGGACTGCTCTAGCCTCTCCAGCATCGCCTGAGCGCCGCTCGTGCCGGTGACCGCCTCGCACAGCAGCGCGCACATCCTGCCGAGAATCGACGTCTGCAGCAAGAACTCCAGCGTGGCCGGCGGCTGGCGGTCGAGCACCTCGCTGGCCAGGTAACTCAGCACGTGCCGATGGCTGCCGGAGAAGGCTTCGATAAATCCCCGCAGGTCGTCGCGCCCCTGCATCGAGAGCGCCGCCAGTTGCAGGCCTGCCACCCAGCCTTCGGTTCGGCTCTCCAGGGCGGCGATGGCCGAGGCCGGCAGGTCTAATTGCAGGCGGCTTTTCAGGAACGCGGCCACCTCATCGAAAGTGAAACGCAGGTCGCCCACCCGCAGCTCGGCCAACTGCCCGCGGCCGCGCCAGCGCGCCAGCGGCAGGGCCGGATCGGCGCGGCTGGCGATGACCACATGCAGGTTGGGCGGCAGGTGCTCCAGCAGGAAGGTCACCGCCTCGTCAATGGTCGGGTTTTCGATGAAGTGATAATCGTCGAAGACGTGGACAAAGCTCAGCGGGCAGGCGCTGATGGCGTTGATGACCAGCGCCAGAAGCGTTTCAACGGGGGGCGCCTGCGGCGCTGCCAGCAGCTGTTGGGCGTCCCTGCCCAGGCTCGCGTCCAACCGCTGGAGCGCCGCGAGGAAGCTGCCCCAAAAGAGCGCCGGGTCATTGTCGCTGGCATCCAGCGAGACCCAGGTGACGCAGCGCTCGCTGGTCGCGATCCACTCGGCCAGCAGGGTGGTCTTGCCGAAGCCGGCCGGCGCGGAAATGAGCGTGATCCGTTGGCCCCCTTCGGCGTTCAGGCGCTCGACCAGGCGCGGCCGCTGGATAGTGTCCGGCCGCCGGCGCGGGATATGGAGCTTGGTCTGCAGGATGGTTGACAAGGCAGGCTCCCAAGAGCGTGACCAATCAGCCCAGGAACCCGAAGGCACTGCTCATAGGATGACCGGCGGTCGTGCGACCGCCCGCCCTCCCCCCGCCCCTATCGCGAATAAGAGCAGGTTCATCTAGTTTACCACCGATCTTCCACCCCCACCTGCCCGCCGCTCAACCTTTCGGTTGATGACGCTCCACCCGCCGGGCTGATACCGTGACCCCATGAACACCACACTTCCCTTGACCCGCCCTCCGCAGCCGGCCGCACTTGCGCCGGTGATCCCGGCCGCGGCGCCGGCGCTCGAGTTAAACATTGAGGCCGTGGGCAAGCAGTACCGCCGCGGCCTGTGGGCCCTGCGCGACCTCAGCCTGCGGCTCGGCCCCGGCGTGCTGGGCCTGCTCGGCCCCAACGGCGCCGGCAAGTCTACGCTGATGCGCATCCTGGCCACCATCACCCGCGCCACCGCCGGCCGCGTGACGTGGAATGGGGCCGACATCGCCAAGACGCCCGATGACGTCCGCGCGACGCTCGGCTACCTGCCCCAGGACTTCGGCGTGTATCCCAACCTGAACGCCGTGGAGTTTCTGGAGTACATGGCCGCCATCAAGGGCCTGGACGGCCGGGCCGCGCGCCGCCGCATCGCCGAGCTGCTCCAGCTCGTCAACCTGGCCGAGGCGGCCCGGCGCCCGCTGGGCGGCTACTCCGGCGGCATGAAACAGCGCGTCGGCATCGCCCAGGCCCTGCTCAACGATCCGCAGCTCCTGATCGTGGACGAGCCCACCGTGGGCCTGGACCCTGAAGAGCGGGTGCGCTTCCGCAACCTGCTGTCCGACCTCTCCGGCCAGCGCGTCGTGATTCTGTCCACGCACATCGTCTCGGATGTGGAAGCGACCGCCAGCGACATCGCCATCATCAACCGCGGCCAGCTCCTGGCGCACGCCGCGCCGGAAACCCTGCTGCAATCGGTGGTCGGCCAGGTGTGGGAGTGGACCATCCCCAGCGCCGACCTGCCGGCCGCCCGCCAGCGCTTTCAGATCAGCAGCACCGTGCGCGCCGGGGGCGGGGTGCGGCTGCGGGCCGTGGCTGAGGCGGCCCCGGCCCGGGACGCGCAGGTCGTGGCGCCCGCGCTGGAAGACGCTTATCTGCGCCTGATCGCCCTGCCTGCCAAGGGCGGCACGCTTTGACCACCATGCGCCGTCTCTACCACCTCATCCGCGCAGACTTCCTCGAGCGCACGCGGCGCTACAGCTTCCTGCTCGTCCTGGGCCTGACGGTCTGGGCCGGCTATGCGTTCGTCCCGCCGGCTGGCGCCGGCTACGCCGCCATGGCCCTGGGCGATTATCGCGGCCTGTACAACTCGGCCTGGATGGGCACGATGGTCGCCATCATGACGTCGGTGTTTTTGACCCTGGCCGGCTTCTACCTGGTCAACGACGCCGTCGAGCGCGACGAGCGCACCGGGGTCGGGCAGATCATCGCGACAACCCCTCTCAACAAAATCCTGTACGTGCTGGGCAAGGCGCTGAGCAACTTCGGCGTCCTGGCGACGATGTCGGCCGTGATGGCGGGGGTGGCGCTGGCGATGCAGTTCATCCGCGGCGAAGACCTGCGCCTGGACTTGTGGGCGCTGTGGTCGCCCTTCGTCTTCATCCTCCTGCCGGCTCTGGCCGTGGTGGCAGCCACGGCGGTGCTGTTCGAGGCGATCGGCTGGCTGCGGGGCGGCATTGGCAACGTCGCTTACTTCTTCCTGTGGGTGGCGGTGCTCGTGGCCGGCTCTATCCTGCCCTCCCAGGGCCGGGACGGCCCGGCGCCGATCAACGACCTGTTTGGGATCAACATCCCGCTCGCGCACATGGCCGCGGCGGCCAAAGCGGCCTACCCCGCCTACGACGGCGCCGTGACCATCGGCTTTACCGACGCGAGGGCCGGCGCGCTGGCGTTGCAGACCTTCGTGTGGGAAGGGATGGACTGGACGCCGGCCCAGGCGGCCGGACGCCTGCTGTGGGCCGGGGCGGCCGTGGGCCTGGCCCTTCTGAGCGCCGTGTTCTTCAACCGGTTCGACACGGGCGGCCTGCGACTCGCGCGGGCCGGGTCGGCCATCCGTGCCGCGGAACTCGAGCCGACCACCCTGCCGATCAAACAAGCGGTTACGCCCGTAGCCGGCCTCGCGCCTGTCCCAATCCGGTTCAGCGCGGCGGCTGTGCTGCGGGCAGAACTGCGGCTGTTGTTCAAGGGCCAGCGCTGGTGGTGGTATGCCGGGGCGTTGGGGCTGATCATCGCCGGCCTGCTGGCGCCGCCCGGGACGGCGCGGCAGATTGTCCTGCCGCTGGCCTGGGCCTGGCCCGTCCTGATCTGGTCGGGGCTGGGCGGCCGGGAGGCGCGCCACGCCACCGGCGCGATGATCTTCTCGGCCGCGCGCCCGCTGGCGCGGCAACTGCCGGCCGCCTGGCTGGCCGGCCTGGTCGTGGCGGCGCTGGCGGGGGGCGGCGTGTTCGTCACCCTGGCGCGCGTGGGCGACGGCGCCGGCCTGCTGGGCTGGGCGGCCGGCATTCTGTTCATCCCGGCGCTGGCGTTGGCGCTCGGCGCCTGGAGCGGGGGCAGGAAGCTGTTCGAGGTGATCTACGTAGTCTGGTGGTACTGCGGCCCGCTCAACGGGGTGGCTGGCCTGGATTTCATGGGCGCGCGGCAGCCCGGCTTGTGGCCCGTTTACCTCGCCCTGGCGCTCGTCCTGCTGATCCTGGCGGTGTTGGGCCGCTGGCGCCAGGTGCGCTGCACCTAGCGTTGCAGGTATAGAAAAACTTGGACGGCAAGATGACTTACCAGATTCGGGTCCAGGGTCACCTGGACCGCCAGTGGACCGACTGGTTCGGCGATCTCATCATCACGCACATCCCCAACGGGGAAAGCCATCTGGTGTGCCAGGTGCATGATCAGTCTGCCCTGCACGGCCTGCTCAACCAGATTTTCGCCCTGAACGTCACCCTGCTTTCCGTCGCCCGGCTGGAGAGCCCGCCGAAGGATCAGTGACTGCCGCGGGTTTGATTTTGAAACGGCCGGCTGTTTCTATGGGCCATGTCCGGTGGGGGGCATGCTTGCCTGAGCGCGCGCCCGATGGCTCTGCTGGACGGCCGTGGACCGGATTGCGCTCTGGAGCTGATTTCGAAGGGGGTGCACGCTTCCGCCTGGCCACCGGCGTCCCGCCGCCCAGCCTGACGGTTCACGCGCAACTCTATTTGATGACGGCGATGCACTCAATTTCCACCCGTGCGCCTAAGACCAGCCCGCTGACCCCCAGCGCACTTCGGGCTGGCAAATGTTGGGTGAAATAAGTCAGATAGACCTTGTTCATCTCCGCCCATTCATTAATATCGGCGAGCATGACGGTTACCTTGACGACATGATCAAGCGACGAACCGTACTGCTCCAGGGTGGCTTTGATGTTCTCCATCGCCTGGCGAGTCTCGCCAGTGATGCCTCCGGGCGCCAGTTTCCCTCGTTCCACAAGACCGATTTGCCCGGAGAGATACAGCATTCGCCCGACTCGCACGGCCTCGGAGAAGGGTCGGCCCTTCGTCTTTTCGGAAGCGTAGTACTCCACATCCTGGCCGTATTCGGTTTCCATAGTCTCTCTCCCGGGATTTGGCGAAGCTTCCTGACACAGAACTCTTTCTTCAGGGGGGGTCTTTCTGCAAAAGATTGCCGCACTCTCTCGTCGTTCACCGGGCGCGAATCTTCACCGCGCATTCTCGTAGATATAGGGAAACAGCAGGACCAGCGCCAGAATCAGCGCGGCCATGAAGAACAGAGCGCCCAACCCGACCCCCAACACCGCGAGCCGGCTGCTGGCTGGATGGTTCTTTGATCTTTGAAGCAGCGACGCGCCGCCCGTGATGATGCTGAGCGCCGCAACAGGCGTCCCGCACAACAAACTCTGGAGATAGCCCGGCCCGCCATTCACGGTGATCATGAACGCGATAGAGAGCGCTGGAAAAATTAGAGTCGTTAAGCCCAGCGCGAAACTCGCCCATGCCAGGCCGTCACGTTTTGGCGCGGACGTGATTTGGCTTGAGGCGCCCATTTTCTTTCTCCGGGTTCTTTTCAGGGGGCCCGTTTCGTTGCTAACATTTCCACTGGGCCCTTACGCCAGGTGGCTGCGCTCTTTAGTCATGCTCCAGAGTTTGGCGCACTTGCGCCAGATGTTCCTCTGCGTGCGCGACAATGAAGGATTCCAGAATATCGGCCACGGTCATCTCGCCCCGCCGAATGTGACGGCCTTTTCGGCCGCGTTCTGCCGGTGACAGGCTCCGAATCGTCGCGGCGGCGATGGCGATCTCCTGCTTCAGGAGATGCAGTAACTCGTCCAGGCCGGCCTTCTGGCCGCGTTCAACGCCTTCCAGCCGTTCAGGCGCGTCGAGAGATCGGCCAAACTGTGGCGGCCGATCGGCGCCGGCAGCCGTTATGAGCGTTCGACAGTGGTTGAGCCAGTAGGGGATCATCTCGGCCATATGCCCCAGGATTTGCATCACCGACCATCCCGTTTCGCCCGGAGCATTCCGCAGACGTTGTCTTACCTCCGGCTGGTTTAGCTCGGCAAGGAGGTGTTCATACACCTGTTCGAGCCGGCGGGCTTGTGCCTCAGCCGGGGCGACGTCGTTGTCCATGTAATGCCTCGCGACCGGGGTGATGTGCATCCCGCCAGCGCCTGTTGGACAGGGGATGGGCTTACGGGCCTGGGCGCCGGCCTGGTAGATAGATTATACGGCTCCTCAGGCCGGCGCGCTTCCAACGCCGTGCGTCATCCAGGCGCACGATGCAAGGGCCCATCCGCCAGTTGGCCGCCGGGCGCTGGAGGACGATGAGGATGTAATGGTTCTCGGGCTCGTTCATTCATCGGCGCCTGACGTCCTGGCGGAACCTTCGCCGGCGAGTTGGGCGGCCTGGGCTGTGTCCCGCGCCGGCCGGCAGGCCGCCAGCGCCGGCGGCAGGTCGCCGACGTAGGTGAGCACCACCCGCTGGCCGGCCCGGGTCAGGGCCATGTACAGCTTGCGGGTGTTGTCGCGGATCAGCTCGGCGCGCTCCTCGTCCGAGAGCCGCAGGCTCTGTTCCTGCTCGAAGAGCTGGTGGACGCCGCACAGGAACACGATCGGGCTCTCCAGCCCGGTGACGGCGTTGAGGGTGCAGACCCGGACGGCGTCAGCGGCGGCCGCCTTCGGATCGACCACGGCCGCCGCACCGAGCTTCTGGCGCAGCCGCTCCAACAGCCGCTCCTGGCCCCGCCAGTCGGCGTGGATGATCAGGATGTGGCGCCGCGGCAGGCCGGCCTGCACCAGCCGCTCGACCTCGTTCACCACCCGCGTGACCTCGTCCTGCTCACTGGTGAGCGGGATGACGTCCGGGAAGGCCCCGCCCGGCATCTCCATGAGATCAGGCGGGACGATGTCGTCGTCGTCGTCCGGCAGGCGTGTGCGGTAGAGCAGGGTGGCGAAGTCCAGGATCTCGCGCGTGGTCCGGTAACTCTTCTTCAGACGGTGCGCCCGGCCGCGCACCTCCAGGCCCACGGTCGCCCAGGACTGCCGCCGCTTCAGGAAACCCTGCCGGGGGTCCGCCACCAGGAAGAGATGTCCGACGCCGGGCCGGACGGCCCGCTTGATCAGCTCGAACCAGAGCGGCGCGAAGAACTGGGCCTCGTCCACCAGGATGGCGTCGTACTGCGGGAGTTTCAGTTCGCCGGCCTGGAGCCAGCGCCAAATCTGGCGCGGCACATCGCCCCAGTCCATGCGCCGGCGGCGATTGAGCTCGGCCTGGTAGGCCTCGAAGGCGGTGTACAGCCTGTGGCGCTGGGCCTCGGTCAGGGCGAAACCCCGGCCGGCCCGGTCGGCGGCCAGGTACTCGTCGCGCGAGAAGATCAGGCGGTCCTTGCACCAGTCGATCTCGTCGAGCAGCATCCGCTCGGAGATGGGCGTGTCCGCCAGGTGGGTGTGCCAGACCTGGGTGATGAGCTTCTCTTTGGCGTGAAGGCCGATCGGCTGGCGGAACGGGCGTCCGTCCGGCCAGAGCCGGCGGCACCACTGGTAGAACGTCAGCCACTGCACCGGCTGGCCGTCGGGGTTGAGGGCCTGGTAGCGCGCCTGCAGGTCGTGGATCAGAGGCTGGTTGTGGGTCAGGGCCAGGATCGGCTTGTGCGGGTAAAGCCGGCGCAGGAGCATGGCCCGGTAAACCACGATCAGAGATTTGCCGCTGCCCGCCACGCCGTTGACCAGGCGCAGGTTGAAGTCGTTGACGGTCGCCCGCGCCTCGTCGGGCAGGTCCAGGTCGCTCTTCAACGCGCGCTCCTGGTCGTAATCCAGCAGGAACGGCGTGAGACGCGCCGTGGTGTAGCGCTCCACCAGCTCGCGGGTCTGGCGGCGGCGATCGCGCGCCGCGCCGTCGACGCGGACCGTCAGCGCGGCCGGGATGACGACCTCGGGCGTGAAGGCTTCGCGCACGCGCGCGATCTCGGCCTCGGCCAGCGGCTGGCCGGCGGCCTCGGCCAGCCAGCGCGGGAAGGCCTGCGCGGTGAGCCGCTCGCGGCCGGCCCAGACGACGCCGGGCGGAATCTCGGCCAGGGCGCGCAGGCGGGCCAGGTCCGGCTCGTCCAGGTTCGGGAAGACCACGGCCGCCGGCAATTTCGCCGCCGCCTCCGGCCAGCCGGCAAAATGCCGGGCCGTGAACGCGGCCAGCGCCCGGTGCTCGGCCTCAGCCGGGCGCGACAGGCCTTCCGAGAACAATCCCGCTTCGCCGAAGACCCGGGCGCCGGCGGCGGTCAACGCGGCGACCTTGATGAGCAGCGTCCGGCCGTCCCGGCCGCGGATCCAGAAATCCGGGCCGGGCTCCGGGTGGATGGTCAGCCGGTGCCAGACCGCATACTCCGCGTCCGGGAGCTGCCTGAACAGGCGGAAGAGGCGCGCGACCTCGGGCGCGGTGGAGGCGGGCGGGGTTTCCGGGAAGAGGATGGCCATGCGGCGGCTACGGTTCCGCGCCGGGCAGGGTCTGCCAGGCGCAGGACGCGATCAGGTCGCGGAACAATTCCACTGCCGCCCGGTCGGCCTCGGCCTCAGGCTCGGCGCGCAGGACGTGCCGGCTGCCCACGATGATGAGCTTGGAGCGCGGCCGGGTGACGGCCACGTTGAGCCGCTCGGGCTGAAAAAAGAAGTCGGCCAGGTCGGCCGCAAAGCGCGGCAGGCTGGTGGTGAGCGAGATGAGGATGACCTCGCGCTCCTGGCCCTGCATGCGCTCGACCGTGTCCACGAGGATAGACCGGCGCGCCTCGGCGTCCGGCAGTGATTTGCGAAGCAACGTCCGGATTTGCCGGCCCTGCGCCCGGTAAGGCGCCACCACGCCGACCTCGCCGGCCGGCACGCCGGCCTTCAGCAGTTCCAGCAGCAGATCCACCACCACGCCGGCCTCGGGATAATTGCGGGTGGTGGTGTTCCGGTGTCCCAGGTCCAGAAAGACCTTGGGCCGGGCGGGGTCGAGCACGTCGGCGAAGCGCTCGACCGGGTTGAGGTACGTGATGCGGCGCGCGGCGATCTCCGGGCTGGCCGGGCGCAGGCGGCCGTCGTAGTGGGTGAGGCTGGGCCAGGCGGCCAGCGCGTCGTTCAGGCGGTAGGTCTCGTCCAGGAGCGTGTCGAAGCCGCGGCCGGCGAGGGTCTCGAAGATCGAAGCCCGGAACGCGCCGGCGCCGTACTTGCGCGTCAACACCGGCGGCAGCTGCTTGTGGTCGCCGAAGAAGATGTGGCGCCGGCCGGCCAGCATCCCCATCACGGCCAGCGGCAGTGTGATCTGGCTGGCCTCGTCGAAGATCACGGTGTCGAAGGTCACGCCGGCCAGGCGCTTCGTCAGGGTGGCGAAGGGCGTGGCCCCGATCACGTAGCCGCCGTCCAGCTCGGCCACGGACGATT
>Ga0073932_1005284_pt1 | contig 14198 bp, 12 predicted proteins | sample DewCreD2012metaG_FD_76967 | JGI IMG/M metagenome (GOLD analysis project Ga0073932, IMG submission 76967) | Hot spring sediment bacterial and archeal communities from British Columbia, Canada, to study Microbial Dark Matter (Phase II) - Dewar... ... | reverse complement strand
TGCATCCCCTCGGCGTGGGCAATCGAGCGCAGCGTGCCCCGGAAAACCAGCCGGTCAAAACCGGACAGCGTGCCCGTGATCTTGTCCTCGTGTCTTGCGATAAACTCGTGCATGGCGTTTCGGCTTCTCCTCGGATCAATGGTCGTGGAAAACCAATATCCTACGAGACCAGAAACGCCATCAATGTTTGGTTGCGGCTATGCCGCGCTGTGCTAGACTGAGACTTTGATATGTGCCTTGCGGGCACAGAGGTTAATGGAAGGCACTGCCGATGACCTCCGATGCTCTGTCCGCCCGTTCTGAGGCGCTGCTTGACGTCGCAGAGTCGATCGCTTCCCACCAGTCCTTGCCCGCGCTGCTGCTCGCCCTGTCCTCCTCGCTAGCCAAGCTGTTGCCCTTGGCGGGCGTCGGGATCGTTTTGTATGACGCTGGCCGGCGCGTGAGCAAACTGTACCATTTGCAGTCGTCTGTCCCCCACGGAATCCCGTCCGAATATGAGTTCACAGCCGAACAATCGCCGACGGCAACGGTACTGGAGACCGGACAGCCCATCTACTTCCCTGATCTCGAAGCGGAAACCCGCTATCCAATGCTGATGCGGATGCTGCGAGAGAGCGGTATTCAAAGCTACTGTGTGGCGCCTCTCTTCACTGAGCGCCGGCAGCTTGGCAGCCTCGCTTTCGGCTCGCTGGACAAGAACGCTTATCGCAGCGATCAGATCGAGTTCATGGCGCAGGTAGCCCGACAGGTCGCTCTCGCCGTCGAGAATACGCTCAACTACGAGGCCGCGCGAAGATATCAGGAGGAATTGATTCGTGAACGCGACCGCCTGCGGTTGTTGCTTGAGGTGAACAACGCCATTATGGCGCACCTCGAAACGGAACCGCTGTTCAAAGCCATCTCGGGATCTCTCCGGCAGACCCTAAAGGTCGAACTGGCGAGTCTGACCCTCTGGGATCCAGAGAGCAATCAGCTCCGCCGGCAAGCCCTGGACCTGGAGGGCGCGCACCATCTCGCGGAGCAGGACCCGCTGGTCCCGATGGAAGGCACGGCGCCGGGAGAGGCGTTTTTGCGGCGTAAGCCGGTCGTGATGAGCGGCCCCGAGTTGGAGAGCGTATCCTATCCCTTCCTGCGGGATCTCATTGCTCAAGGCTACCGTTCGGTCTGCGCGGTGCCCTTGATCTCATCCGACCGGGTACTTGGAACTCTGAACGTCGCCAGCCGCCGCGGGCGCATGGACCAGGAGGAAGTCGCGTTGCTCGAACAGGTGGCGGGTCAGATTGCGATCGCACTGGATAACGCAGCCGCTTACCGCCGCATTGAAGAACTCAACGCGCGGCTGGCGGAGGAGAAGATATATCTCCAGGACGAGATCCGCACCAATTATTTCTTTGAGGAGATCGTTGGGCGAAGCCCCGCAATCATGGCCGTGCTGCGTCAGGTGGAAATTGTCGCTCCCTCAGACTCCACTGTGCTCATCTGCGGTGAGACGGGCACGGGAAAAGAACTGATCGCGCGAGCAATCCATAACCGGAGTTCCCGGCGCCAGAGCGCCTTCGTCAAGGTGAACTGCTCCGCGATCCCAACCGGCCTGTTGGAAAGCGAATTGTTCGGACACGAAAGGGGCGCCTTTACCGGAGCCATCGCGCAGCGCATCGGGCGATTCGAGCTGGCTCATCGGGGGACGATCTTCTTGGATGAAATCGGCGACGTCCCCTTGGAACTCCAACCGAAACTGCTGCGCGTGCTGCAAGAGCGGGAGTTCGAACGCCTGGGCAGCGGCAAGACGATCCGCGTCGATGTGCGCCTGGTCGCGGCCACCAACGCCGACCTGCTCCGCATGGTGGAAGACAAGAAGTTCCGGGCTGACCTCTACTACCGGTTGAACGTCTTTCCCATCGTGGTCCCGCCTTTGCGCGAACGGCCAGAGGACATTCCATTATTGGTCAGCTATTTCGCCCAGCAATATGCAGCACGGATGGGAAAGCGGATCGCTACGATCCCTTCCGAGACCGTGGCGCAACTTGCTCGCTACTCGTGGCCAGGGAATATTCGCGAGCTCCAGAACTTAATCGAACGCGCCGTAATCCTGTCTTCAGGCTCGACCCTGGAGGTCCCGCTCGAAACCCTTAAGGCGGGTCGCGAACCGTCTCCCGGAACCTTGGAAGACGTTGAACGAAATCACATCCTCCAGGTGTTGAAAGAGACGAATTGGGTGCTTTCAGGGCCGAATGGTGCAGCAGCAAGACTCGGCTTGAAGCGGGCGACGCTTCAGTACCGGATGAAGAAACTCGGCATCACTCGCCCGCGGTAGCCGACACCTGCCAGCCCGTTGGCAGATGCCAGCATTTCAGCACCGGCCCTCACCAAGCACGGCCCCGCGGCCTCTAAGTTTCTCTAACTTTTCAAGAACATACGGCGGTCCGGGCTGGACTTCGTCCCGGAACCTGGCGTGCCCTCCCGAGTGGCAGGAGAAACGGAAACCCGTGCTAAGAATAACCACGGTTGACGACGGAGCCACGCTCCACTGCAAAGTTGAGGGCAAGCTCGCCGGAGTATGGGTCACGGAGTTGGAGCAGGCATGGCGGGAACGCGCTGCTCGAGCCCCTCACCAGGCGCTGGTTGTGGACTTGACGGCCACCGAATCCGTAGACCTGGCCGGCAAGTATCTGCTTGCACTGATGCACCACAAGGGCGTCCAGCTCATCGCGGGCGCCCCATACATGAACGCTCTCATCGAGGAGATCGCAGCTATGGATGCAGCCGCTGAGAACCGCTCCGCAAGCCGGCGGCCGCAAGGAGCGAAGTCATGAGAGGCCTTTCGCCGCTTATCGCGCGGATTTGGCGCAACGCAACGTATCGCGAGCCCCGTCGGCCCGCCGACGCCAATGACGCTTGCGCGGTCCGTGTTCGGAAGCGCCCGCTGCCTGGACAGATCGAACCGCGCCCTTCCAGTTGCGGCCTGTTCAAAGGCCGCCGCAACCCGCCCAGGTGGTTATCCGGTCCGCACAACCTTCGCGGTCGTTGGATCGAAAACCCGGCGAGCCGGGTGATGAAGCGGGCTCTTCCGCTTTGGTTGTTTGTGCTATCCGTATGCGCGCCGGTTTTTGCGCAGCCGGCGGGCGGCCCGCCCCAGAATCCGCCGGTGCCGGTCAACATGGCGCAAATCGTCACTTTGGTGCGGAACCGTAACCTGCTGGTCAAAGCCAGCCAGGAGGGCATCCGCATCGCGGAAGCCAGGGTCGCGCAGGCGGAAGCATTGCGGTTGGGGAAAATCGGCGTCGAGGGGTCGTACCTGCGCCTCAACGACCAAGTCGCCATCTCGTCCCCGCCCGTTCACGTTCCCTTGTTTGGCGGGATGACCCTGGCGGTCCCGCCTGTTGTGATCGCCCCAACCGACCTCTTGCACGTACGCCTTGAGGCGGGTCTGCCAATCTTCACCGGCGGGAAGATCTCGAATGCGATCGGGATGGCTCGCGCCGGGGAACGAGCGTCTCGATCGCTGAGCGGCGACACGGAAGCCGAAGCAATCCTCCAGGCGGAACGCTTCTACCTGGCCGTCCTGCTCGGCCGGGAGGTAGTCCGTCTGAACGAGCGCGCGCTTGACGTCTACAAACAACACCTGGCGGACGCGCGAACGGCGCACCGGCTGGGCGCCGCGGCCAATTACGACGTCATTCGTGCCGAGACTGCCGTGGCGGAGCAGGAGAAGAGACTTACCGAGGCGCGCAATCGGCTGGAGCTCGCGCAGGCAGCCCTTCGAACGGCACTGGATCTGCCGGAAGGCGCCGTCGTAGAGATCGGCGGCGCGCTCTTCGAGCCGCCGGAACTTCCGCCCCTGGCGGAAGCTCAGGCCGCCGCACTCAAAGGCCACCCTGGGCTTGAGGCGCTGCGGCAGAAGGTCGAGGCCCTGGCGCGCGCCGAGAGGATGGAAAAGGGGGACTATCTGCCGCAGGTGGCGGCCGTGGCAGGTAAAGAGACGGTCACTACAAAGCTGGCGCAGACGGATCCAACCTGGTTTGCGGGCGTGCGCGCATCGTGGAGCCTGTTCGAGGGAGGCGCAAGGCGTGCCCGCGTGGCGGAGAAGGCGTCGGAGACGGCGCAAGCCCGCATGGAACTGCGTCACGCTGAAGAGCAGGTCCGGCTCGCGGTTCGCAACTCACTGCTCGACTACGAATCACAAAGAAGCGCTCTCGCTTCGGCGCGCAAGGCCACGGAACTCGCCCGCGAAAGCCTGCGCCTGGCCACGAAGCGCTTCAATGTCGGGGCTGGCGCCAGTCTCGAGGTGCTGGACGCGAACCTCGCGCTCACGGCGGCAGAGACAGGAGTTCAGAACTCGCTGTTTCAGATGATCGTGGCCTACCTTGAGTTTCACCGGCACGCCGGTGACATCTCCGAAGTTGCATTGAGGTTGGGGAAATGACCAGACAACGAAAACTGTTCATTGCCGCGGGCTCCGGCGCGGCGCTGGCGCTGGCTGTCGCCCTGCTGGCGTCGCATGCCTTCAGCCGTCCGGCGCAAAAGGAAGAACTGATTGAAGGGACGCTCGAGTGCGACGAGGTGGATGTTTCCTCGAAGATCCCTGGACGGATCGCCGAGATGCTTGTCGAAGAGGGCAGCCCGGTGCGCGCCGGCGACCTTCTCGCGCGCATCGGGTCGCAGGAGATCGATGCCCGCGTGGCCCAGGCTGAGGCCGCTCACCAGGCGGCCCTGGCAAAGTGGCAACAGGCGGTGCAGGCGCTAGAACTTCAGCGGCTCACCGTATCAGACCAGATCCAGCAGGCGGAGGCCTCCCATCGAGCGGCCAAGGCGCGGTTGGAAATGGCTCTCAACGGCGCGCGGATTCAGGAGGTCCGCCAAGCCGAAAAGGCGTTCGAACAGGCTTCGGCGGCCTATGAGACGGCAGAGGCCACGTACCGGCGATTCAAAGGACTGTTCCAGGAAGGCGTGATTGCCGAGCAGGTGGAAAACGAGGTCCGGCTGCGGTACCTCTCGGCCAAGGCTCAGAAAGAGGCCGCTGAGGCGCGCCTGGAGATGGTGCGGGAAGGAACCCGGAAAGAGGAAGTCGAGCAGGCCCGCCAGGGCCTTGCGGCGGCCGAAGCCGCACTCCAACTGGCGCGGGACGGCGCCTTGCAGATATCGATCCGCGAGCAGGAGGCTGCCGCCGCGCTGCACCAGGTGGAAGCGATCAAAGCGCAGCTGGAGGAAGCGCGTTCGTACCAACAGGAGACTCGGATTGTAGCTCCGTTGGATGGCTACGTGTCGCAGCGGATCATGGACGCCGGCGAGATGGTGGCCGCGGGCGCTCCGATACTGACCCTGGCCGGCAAGACGGGTTTCAAGGTAAAAATCTACGCCGATGAATCCAAGTTTGGAAGCCTTCAGTTGGATCGTCCGGTGAAGGTCGTGCTGCCGGCGCTGGCCGGCGCTGAGGTGAACGGCCGGATCATCCGCATTTCACAGTCGGCCGATTTCGCGACCCGCAAGGCCACCAACGAACAAAACTCCTTCGACGTGCGAGCGCTCCAGATTGTCGTGCTCATTACCGACAACGATCCCCGGCTGCGGACCGGCATGACGGCGCGCGTCAAGCTCGTGTCCATGGGGAAGTGACATGAAAGTGTTCCGGCAAATTGTCCTGCGGGAATGGCGGTCGCTCAGCAAGGAGGCAGGCATGGCGGTGCTCCTGCTGACCGGACCGCTGGTGTTCGCGCTGGTGGTCGGGGCGGTGTACTCGCCGAAGAAAGTCACCGGTCTGGCGGTTACGATCGTCGATCAGGATTCGAGCGCACTTTCGCGCGACCTGATTCGATCGTTGTTGGCCACCGAGCCCTTCGTGCTCGGCCACTACGCGGAGTCTCCCGAGCAGTTCCGGTACTTGTCCGCCGTGGGACGATCCCAAATCTGTTTCGTGTTTCCTCGCCACTTCGAGCGCGACATCAAGGCCGGCAGAGGCGCAAAGGTCGCCGTGCTGGTGGACGCGAGCAACCTCCTTGCCGCCAACCTCGCTGTAACGGCGGCAAGCACGGTTCTGGCCTCTTACTCCATTGGCGTGGAGATCCAGAGTCTGGAACGGCGGGGAATGGCGCCATCGATCGCCGTCCGCACCGCCGTGCCGGTCATCCACGAGACACGCAGTCTGTTCAATCCCGCATTCAATTCCAACTACGCCAATTTCATCGTGCTGGGACTGATCGCGGTATCCATCCAGCTGGCGTCCTTGCTGGCCCCTAGCCAGGCCGGCGCGCGCGAGTTCGGCGGCGGCTCGGCCGAGTTGCACGAGCTATTCCGGAACCTCTTCATCATCGTTGCAGCGAAATCCGCCGCCTATGTCGCGATCCTGTGGCCTGTGTGCTGGCTAGCCATGCACGTGCCGCAATGGTGGCTTGGATTGCCCATCAAGGGGAGTGAGTGGCTGCTGGCTGCCCTGACCTTGTGGTTTGTGGCCAATATGGTCATGCTCAGCATCGCGATTTCGGCCTTTTCCAAGGACGCCCTGTTGGCTTCGGAAATCTGCGCTGTGATCACCATGCCCAACTTTCTGATCTCGGGCTTCACTTGGCCCGTTTTCGCCATGCCTGGGGGATTGGCCGCTGCTGCATACCTGCTGCCAATGAATCCGTTCGTCTTCGCGGTTCGCAAGATTGCGCTGATGGGCGCCGGGGTGGACGACCTCACACCGGAACTGTTGCTGTTTGCCGGATGGTCCGTGCTGGCCGGAATGCTGGCCCTCGCGGGCGCGTACGTGTTGCGGCGGGACGGGGAGCCAGGAAAGGCACACGCATGATCATTTGGAAGAGGCTTTTCCGCCGCGAACTGAAGCGTCTGCTGACAGACCGGCGCATCCTGGTGATCATGCTCGCCGGCCCGTTCTTCTATGCATTCTTGTTCGGCGCAGTCTACTGGCAGGGAAGAGTCCGTGAGATCCCCATCGTGATCGTGGATCAGGACCATTCGGAAATGTCGCGCGATCTCGCGCGCGCCCTGCTGGCCAGCGAGAACCTTTCGCTGGCCTTCTTCGGAGCTTCCGCGGCTGACTTCTTCGAAGCTGCAAAACGGGGCAGCGCACACGCTTGTGTCGTGATTCCGAAGGACTTCCAACGTGACCTGATGCGCGGGCGGCAAGGACGAGTGGCGGTGATTCTCGACGGCAGCAACATCCTGATCGGCAACGTGCTGACACGCTCGATCGGCGCGGTGATCGCCGCCTACCGGGCGGAGACGCGGGCCCGACGGCTCATGGCAGGCGGTGTTTCGCGCGCGCGGGCGGCTGCCACAGCGGCGCCCATCCAAACGATTGTGCGCCCGCTGTTCAACCCCGCAAGTCACTACGGTTACTTCATACTTGCCGGATTGGTGATTGTGGCGCTGCAACAAGTGATCCGCATGGGTGCGGCTATCTCGCTCAGCCTCGATTCCGGTCCTGCTAGCCGCGCCGAGCTTGCTCGGATAGGCGGCCGGCCGATGACTCTGCTGACGGCCAAAGTCGCAGCGACTGCCGCCTTAATGCTCCCGGCCGCGTTCGTGGCCATCCGCCTCCCCTTTGATCTGTTCGGAAGCCCGTTCCGCGGCAATTGGCTGCTGGCGTTTGCGATGCTGACCGTGTTCGTCATCGTGCAGATTCTGATTGGGTATGGTGTCTCGGGAATCTGCGGTTCCGCCCTGGCGTCTCTGCATGCGCTGCTGTTGTATTCCGTTCCGGTCTTCATGCTCTCGGGCTTCACGTGGCCGTCCTATGCGATGCCAGGCTGGCTCGAAACCTTGAGTTGGCTCATCCCTCTGACGCACGTCACCGACGCGTTTCGGAAAATCGCCTTGATGGGTGCCGGCGCGCAATCGCTCTGGCCGCAGCTGGCGGTGCTGATTACTTGGCTCCCGCTGTCCGTGCTTTGGGGATACTGGGGGCTGAAGCGTCAAACGGCGCTGCACCGTACAAGTTAAAACAACTCCCTTTTCTCCTGTGCCAGGCACGAGCGATTGACTGGGCAGACGGACGGGCAGCAAGGTTCGTGCTTCGGCGCGGCGTTGCCGTTATTCCCGTTCGCCACGTTCCCTCCCTGGCCGGTGGCCCAACCCATAGAACGCAAACCCATCCCAGCGCGTGCCCGTCGCCTCCGTCACCGCGCGGCTCAGCGACTTGTAGATCCTCCCGTTGCACTCGAACCCACCATCTGGGCGCACGTGGACGATGACGTCCTTGCCCCGGAAGCGGCGGACCAGCCTGGCGCCCGGCAGCGGCAGCCGCGGATCCGCGGTGGGCGGAATGCAGGCCTCGGCGGTGCGGCGCTTGTCGGGTTCCTCTTTCAGGAAGTTCTTGGGCGCCCGGATGCGCAGATCGGCGTCGTTGGCGATCTCCAGGGCGCGGCGGCGGGCACGCTCCGAAAGGCCGCCCCAGGCGTTGGCCTGGATGCGCCAGGCGATGCGCCGGAATAGGAACTGCTTGTGATTGGATCGCGACTCCTCGCCGAACACCTCGCGGTACTTCTCCTTGAGCTGCGCGGTCGTCATCTGGCGCAGGCTCTCGATCTCCTTATGGATACGCGTGGTCTCATCTTGCATGGCGTTAACCACCCGTTTCATGAGGGCTCTCTGTCTCCGGGAAGTCAACTCCGGGTTGGCCGAGAAGCAGGCGCAGATAGGCCTCGGCGAGGAGGTCGGCGATCTCCCGGATCGCGTCTGCAAGGGTTGGGTCGCGGCGCGGCATGAGCGGTCTCCATGCGGACCACCCACAGCCATCTCCGCCGCGCGGTCAACGCGCTGTCTGGCAGGTCTCGTTCACTATATACGCGGGGAGTGTGGAACTTGTCCGGTCTGGGGTGGGTCGATCGTGCGCCGCTGTTAACCAACTCAGAGAATCCGGACAGAGACCGTGAGAAACGGCCTCTGAGGATGTGGAAGAGGCGCACCTTTGGCGGGCCAAGAGGAACTGTGGAAAAAACAGAGAAGAGTCGAAGGCGCGAAGTCCTTGGTGCTTACGGACTTCCCGGAGGACAGCCGAGGTTAACCAACTGCGGGGAAAGAACTTCGAAAAAAAGGTTTGGCTCCTCAGGCAGGACTCGAACCTGCAACCCTCCGGTTAACAGCCGGATGCTCTACCATTGAGCTACTGAGGAATTGGGACCGCGTTCGGGTCAATCTCATTTAAGCAAACGCCAACCGCTTCTGTCAAACTCATTGGACCGTTTGGCTTCAACGACCTTGCCCGGTCCGCCCCCTCGCCATTGCTCCCCCCGCGCCTGCTGGTTGAACCGGCCAGCACACAACCCCCTTGCCCCTCCTGCAAACGCCGAAACTCCCGGCGCATTACCGTTTCAGATTGGCACCGGCGAAAAATCACTTCCGCGTGTTCAGATACGCCAGAATGTCTCCCACCTCTTGCGCTGTCAGCTCCTGCCAGGCAGCCTTCCTCTCCACGATGCGCGAAAGCATGCCTCTGCCGTGATCCCAAAGCCCGGACACCATCCAGTATGGAGAAACCGCCTGTGTCAACCGGGTGAATTCCGGCGCGCCGCTATACTGGTCATGGCAACTCGCGCAAAGCTTTGCTTCGTAGATCTTTCGCCCCCGCGCAGCATCGCCCGGAGGATCCGGACGCACCTTGCCCGCAATATAGGCCACCAGATCCGCCGCTTGCTGCTGGCTGATCTTTGGCTGCGCCATGCCGGCCTTCTCCATCGCTTCCCACATTTTCACCGCGTGGCTCCACATCGCTGCGGCTACGGCGTTCGCGGAATCGTGTGTCCCGGGTTTCACCCCAAGCGCTGGACCTACGCTTCCGCCCATTCCTCGCACCGCATGGCAACTCACGCACTTCATCTTCTGAAACAGCTCACCGCCTCGCTTCGCGTCGCCGCTGAGAGTCTGCGCCGTTAAGGCGCTCATGAAAAACAGGTAACAAGATGCTGAGATCCCGATTAGGCGCTTCATGCTCACGCATTGTACACCCCGGAATCGCAGCCTGTCTGCCTCGCGCTCCTCCTCCGCCTTTCCGCATTGGGATATCTCCACGCCGTCCAAAACGCTTAGCGGGCCCCCTTGCCACTGACCACCGCATGCACCGTCCGCGCCAGAATATATAGGTCCAGCCACACCGACCAATTTCGGATGTAATACGTGTCCAACGATTCCTGTGCGGCAAGATCCCCGTCGCTCCGGCTTTCCACCTGCCACAGGCCGGTCAACCCAGGCGGCACGCGGCGCCGCAGCGCGCGGAAGCCGGCATCGAACTGCTCCAGGTGATAGTACGGATACGGCCTCGGCCCAACCAAGCTCATCTCACCCTTGACCACGCTCCACAATTGAGGCAGTTCGTCCAAGCTGGATCGTCGGAGAAACTCGCCGATCACCGGCGCCACCCGCGGGTCCTGTCTAAGCTTGAAAAACCGCCGCCACTCTTCCATCGCCTCCGGGTTTTCCCGCAGGTGCTGCCACAGCAGCGCCTCCGCCTCCACGTGCATCGTCCGCAGCTTGCGCACGCAGAAACGCGCGCCGCCCATCCCCTCCCTCTCCTGCGAATACAGCGCCGGCCCCGGGCTCACCCGTTTGATCCACACTGCCGCCACGGCCATCACCGGCCCGGCCAAGACCAGCAACACCGTCCCCAGCGCCAGGTCCAACCCCCGCTTCAGCCAGCGGTTCACTGGCATCAGAAGGTTCTGCCGGACTTCCAGCCCTAACACTCCGGAGAGATCCTTAGGCGCCACCCACAGCGTCGGCACGCCCCACAAGTCCGGCACCACGATCAACCTTCGGAAAGCGGTCTCCAACCGCCGAAACACAGTCAGAAGCGGCTGCCGTCCGATGCCCGGCATGGCCAGGATTGCTTGCTGCACGCCGTGACGCCGGGCCAGTTCCACGGCCTCCCCCAGCGCGTCCTCGTCTACTTGGCTTGGCTCGGACCCCCTGCACGCTTCAATGCACGCCACCGGTTTCAGTCCGCAGGCGGGATTTGCCTCCAAACTCGCCGCCAGCGCCCGCCCGGCATCTCCGGCCCCCAGCACCAGAACCGGCACGCCCCACCACGCCCTTCGTGCAAACCAACGCCGCGCCAGCGCCCGGCCCAGCGGAGCGAGCCACAACGCCCCCGCCCACGCCGATATCAGCACGCCCCGCGAGTACAACTCCGCGTCCTTGGAGAAGAAGATCGCCGCTGTCGAAATCAGGCACACCGCCGTCGTGCCCATCGTCAGCCGCCGCAACTCTTCAGCCGGACTGATTCCCGCACCGGGGTACAACCCGGCACACGCGTATGCCGCCAGCGACACCACCAGCCCCGGCCAAAGCTGCAAGAAAAACTCCGTTCCGATTTCGCTGTTGACCCGGCTCCAGGCCACGAATCCCAGCCAGCCTGCCGCTGTCAGCGCCAGCGCATCGGTGGCCAGCAGCACCGCCGACGTCGCCCACGGGCGCGCCGTCCGGAGACCTTCCTCCGCCGCCCGCGCCCGGGACCGGGAACCTGCAATGAGAATCGGTGTAGCCACGAGGAGAAAACGCTGCCCCGAGTCAGGCTCGCGGCCGCAAACCCAAACCTTCGAGCGCGAGCAATGCCAGAAACTTGGGATTTTGCCGCAGGTACCGGGGCCCTAGCCGCCGCGGCTCCGTCACAAGCCGAAACAGCCACTCCAGACCCGCGCGCTGCATCCAGCGCGGCGCCTGCGGCTTGGTTCCCGCCAGAAAATCGAACGCCGCGCCCACGCCGATCATCACCGCCGGGATGCGGCTCCTGTGCGCCGCCATCCAGCGCTCTTGTTTCGGCGCCCCCAACCCGACGAAAAGAAGGCGCGTTCCCGAACTCCGTATCTGTTCGCACACGAGCGCATCTTCCTCGGGCGTGAGGTCGCGGAAAGGCGGCGCATAGGTGTAAGCGATCCAAAGGCCCGGAAAGCGCGCCGTCGCGCTCGCCGCCAGGCGCTCCAACGTTCCGCAGTCCGAACCATAGAAACCCACGGGCAACCGTTCCTGCGCCGCCGCCGCCAGCAAATGCAAACTCAGGTCCGGCCCGTAAACCCGCGCCGCCCTCCGCTCACCGCACAGCCGCAGCCACCACACCAACGGCATGCCGTCGGGGGTGACCAGATCGGCTTCATTCATCACGCGGCGGTACTCCGGCGATTCGCTGGCCAACACGGCATTGTTCACCGCCGCGCAGCACACGTACCGCGACTCGCCCCTTTGAGCCCAACCTAAGATCTGCTCCACGGCCTCCGGATAGCTGGTGCGGTCAACCCGCATGCCCAGCAGCTCGCGCCGCCGCGGGGGCCGCTCGCTTCGCCGATTGCTTCTCCGCCAAAACACTCTCGTAAATCTCCATCAAGGCCTGATAATTCTTCTCCGCGGTGTACTTGGCCAGGTACTCCGCCCGGGCTTCCTTCCTCATCCGTGCGGCCTCGGCGGGATGACTCAGAAACCAGTCCACCTTGGCGGCCAAATCTTCCGGATCCCCCGCCCGGAACAACAGACCCGTGCGGCCATGCTCTACCAGCTCCGGCAGCGCCCCCCGGTCCGAAGCAATGACGGGGGTGCCCTTGGCAAATGCCTCAATCACGACCCGGCCGAAGGTTTCATAACACTCGGACGGAACAACCACTAGGGCAGCCTGTCCCATTAGTCGCCATACGGAGTCGTTGCTCTGCTCCCCCAATAACTCAACGTCACCCAGAGTCTTAGCTCGCTCCCCTACCTCCTTTTGCAGAGGTCCGCCGCCGGCAATCTTCAAGGGAACGGGCCTGCTCAGACGCTTCCAGGCTTGAAACAGCGTGCCCAATCCCTTCTCAGCGGAGAGCCGCCCCGCGAAAAGCGCAAATCCCCCTCTTCCGTCTCCGATCCCTGGATCCTGCGACAAGAAATTGGGTTTCACTTTGATCTTGTTGGCCGGGAAACCTGCTTCCACGAATTTCTGCCGAGCGAACTCGGAGGGGGCTACATAGATGCTCACACGGCGGGCCCAAGTGCCTGCCGCCGCGTGCGCTGCGTTCATTAAGGCCACCGTTGCTGTGGCTGGGCGGCTGTCCTTGTAGCAACCATACAGCAAAGCGGGCCAGCCAAAAGATTTCCCCAGGCAGCTTTCACACGGTGCATCTGCTCGATAGAAAGTCGCTGCCGGGCACAGGAGCCGGAAATTGTGCAGCGCCTGAACAACAGGAACTCCCTCGCGCGCCGCTGCGTAAATGACCGATGGAGACAACAGGGGAAAAGAATTATGGACTTTGATGACATCCGGGCGGAAAGACTGGATTAGCCCCCGCACCCTCTTGTACGAGCGGCCGTTCCAAACCGCTCGCAACCCCACCTGCCAGAGGTCCGATTGGCCGAAAGAGTGATTATCCTCTACATAGGCGAGCACCTCGTGCCCGCGTTCCCGCAATAAACGGATCTCGCTCTCCGTGGACTCGTCTTCACCGCCCCGCTGCCGGTAGCGGTTATGTAAAGTGAGGATGCGCATTACCAAAAGACTTTCTTATGTACGGCCCGCTTCAACAGAAAAACGGACACAGGTTACTTTCCCTGAAACGGCAAACAAAACTCTTGCCCGCCTGAGGCAACCCGCTCAAGCCTGCCGGGGGAGGCTGCCGTTCGGCCAGCCTTGTAGTGGTGGAGGCCAGTTCAGGCGGTTCCCCCAAACCCAGCGGCCGTCGGCCAAGCGGAGGGGGCTCCATTCCACCAGCCAGCTGGCCCCTCCGGCCACCAGAGCTGTCAGCAGAAAGTACTGATGCGTCAGAAAGTTGCCCCCGTTCAGATAACCCGTGGCCAGGCTGCCCACCCCGAAGGCGATCAACCACTGTATGGCTCGCCGCTCGGTTGACCTCGCCGCAGAGGGCAGTTTCCGGAACGCCTCCCGCAGCCATTGAGCGACAAAGCCCAAAAACAGCAGCGTCCCCAGCCAGCCATTCTGAATTGTGATCTGCACCAGTACGTTATGAACCAGTCCCTTGCTCCCGGTCGCGGTAGATCCTCGCGCGCTCATCGCCTCGACCAAAGCCGCGTTGCCGCTTCCGATCACGGAACCCTCCCGCAAGGCCGTCCGGAGCTCTTCCCAGGCGGACGTCCGGGCCTCAATGGTTCCCACTGTCAGATATCGTTGCGCCACCGGGTTGTCCGTCACGGGCAGCCGCCGCGACAGGAAGACTTCCTGGTAGAGGTAGCTGCCGCCCACGACAGTGATCCCGAACAGACTCACGGCGGCTGCGAATACCAGCCAC
>Ga0073932_1005283_pt1 | contig 14200 bp, 8 predicted proteins | sample DewCreD2012metaG_FD_76967 | JGI IMG/M metagenome (GOLD analysis project Ga0073932, IMG submission 76967) | Hot spring sediment bacterial and archeal communities from British Columbia, Canada, to study Microbial Dark Matter (Phase II) - Dewar... ... | reverse complement strand
GCGCTCCGGCGACGAATCTTCCAGCCCTGTTCCACGACCTGTCGGAGCGCGGCCGTCTCGGCCGCAGGATAGCGGGCAAGATGCCCGCGCTCCGGCGACGAATCTTCCAGCCCTGTTCCACGAGCTGTCGGAGCGCGGCAGTCTCGGCCGCAGGGTAGCGGGCAAGATGCCCGCGCTCCGGCGACGAATCTTCCAGCCCTATTCCACGACCTGTCGGAGCGCGGCCGTCTCGGCCGCAGGATAGCGGGCAAGATGCCCGCGCTCCGGCGACGAATCTTCCAGCCCTATTTCCACGACCTGTCGGAGCGCGGCAGTCTCGGCCGCAGGATAGCGGGCAAGATGCCCGCGCTCCGGCGACGAATCTTCCAGCCCTGTTCCACGAGCTGTCGGAGCGCGGCCGTCTCGGCCGCAGGATAGCGGGCAAGATGCCCGCGCTCCGGCGACGAGTCTTCCAGTCCTGTTCCACGACGTGTCGGAGCGCGGCCGTCTCGGCCGCAGGATAGCGGGCAAGATGCCCGCGCTCCGGCGAATTCGGGGGACACAATACTCGTTTCGGAATTCTGGGCAGCTTGGGCGGGCGCGGAACGGCGTCCAGTCAAAGAGGTTCTGAAACGTAATCTTTTTGGGGGGTGTCCGCTTGAAGGGTTGTACGACGAACAGCCACAATCAGGGATTTCTCCTATCCCCCACGCCGCTTCGACCGGTTTATGGGACGGGTTGAAGGCCGGCTTGTTCCGCCAGCGGCACTGGGGGGGCTGGAAGCTGGGGAATCGCGGGCAGGATGGGCAGCAGGAGACTGGAGGGATGTGCGGCGTCGTGAAGGATCGTCACCGTCCCGGGCGGCGGGTGGGAATCGTATCGGTAGCTCGGAGCACCGCTCTTGGTGATCCCAATCGGATCGCCCTCCGGCGGCTGCATCACCAGCAGCACCAGCTTGTGTCCTGCGCGAAACACATGCCCGAAAGCGGGGATCTCGATCTGATACTCGGTCGGCTCGTGGGGGACCACGGGCTGAAGCGAGGTGTGCGGATGATGCGGCCGGATTAGTTCCTTTCGACCATCTTGCTCGGCGTAGTCGGAATGCTCCTTGTCGATCGCGCGGTGCGACGCACGCAGCAGCCCGCGCTGCAAACCATAGAGCTGGCCGTCCGGCCCCAGGTCCGCCACGAGAACAAAGAAGTCCGTGTCGATCGTGGTCAATTGAGCCCAAAGCGCCAGCACGGCGGGGCCGCAGACGGCGGTCGGTCCGGAGAACTCCAGCACGTAGCCTGCGCGCCGGTCCTTCCCGGTCGGCGCACTGTGTCCGACGGAATACGAGCCGGAGGGCTCGCGCCCCTCCGCCGGTGAGGGCAGCAGCCGGCCGCCGCTCCGCAGGAAAAACCGCGTCCACCGGGTTTGCGGCAATGGGAAATCACCGGCGCGGACCGGCTCGCCTCGCGACCGCACGCCGGCGCGTGGCCGCTTGCTCGTCTCGAAATGGCAGACGACTCGCGCCGTCGCATCGGGCGACTTTTCGGACGCCTCGTCGAGCAGCCAGCGAGCGAACCAGGCGGCCTGGTCATCCCCGCCGTTCGGCCAAACTCCATGGTTGCCATTGGTCAGCACGAGCCGCCTGGGCGTGGAATCGGGGATCCGCCTCCAGAGCAGCCAGCCGCTGGGGCCGGTCTGTTCGTCCTGCCAGGCGTGCCCGATGAGGATCGGCGCCCGGATCCGCGCGGCCTGGCCGGCCAGGTTCTGCTCGCGCCACGGGGGTCCGTCCAACGGCTCATGGAGCACCAGCCAGAGCATGTCCTTGGCGAGGTCGCGGACAGGCCGGGCGTTGACGATCTCGTCGTAGCCCGCCTGATCGAGCCCTCGGACGCCCATGGCGGCCAGGCCCGATCCGAACGGGCCGCCGGGAGCATAGTAGTTGTTGAGCCAATCGACGGGAAAGCCGCAGTTGCGGATTCCGCCGACGTAGCTGATGCCGCGATAGAAGTCGTCGATCAGGCCGCCCACGCACACGGCCCGCAACGATGGCGGCTGGGTGGCGGCGGTCAAAAAGCCCATCAACCCGGGCCAGGAATATCCGTGGATTCCCACCTTGCCGTTGGACCACGGCTGCTTGACGATCCAGTGCTCGATGACCTCGTGCCCGTCCTGCCAGGTCCTCGGCCGCCAGGGACTCAGTTCCCCGCCCGAAGCCCCGCTCCCCCGAATCGACGCATTGACCGTCACGTAGCGATCGCCGAATTGGGCCGGATCGGTCGGCGCAGTGACAAAGGCGTAGCCGCAGGTGGTGAAGATCGCCGGCCACTTCCGCTGCCGATCCGCCGGGTCGAAGCCCTTCGGATATCCCACGGCCAGCGCGATCTTCACCCCGTCCGACATCGTCGCGAAGGCATACTCCCGGCGGAACGCGGTCTTCCGGGCGTCTTCCCTCTTGAGCCGCTTTTGCTGGAGCCTCCGATAGTACGCCTTGGCTTCCTCGATGGAAAGCACTCCGTCGCCGTCGGCGTCGGCCTGCGGGTATTCCTTGAGCCAGTTGCGGAGTTGTTCCGCGGTGGCGCCGTCGATCGGGTCGGCCCGGACCGGACCGGTCAACACCAACCACGCGAGCACCACGCAGAAGAGATTTCTCTTCATTTGTTTCCCTTCCGGGATCAGAGATCCTTCGGCGCTTCGCGTTGGACGTTCCATCGCTGGCGCAGGCGCACGGAGTCGACGCCGAGCTTGCTGCCGCCGGACTGGCCGCTCGCGCCGGTGCATTCCAGCCGGATCGTGTGGCTGCCGGGCGAGAGGCGGCGCTGGCCGAGGTTCAATTCGCGGACCTTGACCGTGGCGTTGTAGAAGTCGACGGGGCCGCGGACCTCTTCGCCGTCCAAGAGAATCCGATACGCGCCGAAGTCGTAGGAATAGGTCATGCGCAGGGTGAGCTGGCGGAGTTCTTCCTTTTCGACGGGAAAGCTGAATTCGACCCAGGCGTCCTTGCCGTGCGGGTTGTCGAAGAAGAGCTGGCCGTCGCCGGTCCACTCGTAGCCCTTTTGCAGGTGGACCGCGCCGTGGCTCTTGGCGACGGTTTTGAGGAGTTCTTTGCCCTCGATGATGATGTCCAGATTCGGAAACTTCCGTTCGGCGGCCGAGGGGAGCGTGGTGAACCGCTTGGGCTGGCCGATCTGGTACCAGAAGGCCACGGTGGCGAAGTCGTCGTTCCGCTCGACGAACCCCTCGTGGGCCCCTGGCTTGAGTTCATCCTTGGAGATCCATCCGGCGTCCTCGATCTCGACGCGGAGCGATTTGTCGAAGCGCACGGGGTCGGGCAGGTGCCAGCGGTAGACCGTCGTGCGCCAGCCGACCATGTCCCACTCGCCCTCGAGGATCGGCACGCCGAAGTAGGCATACGTGCCCGTGCCCATGCCCCAGGCGTTGCACACGTAGTCTTCGGTGCCCGTGCCGAAGAGACTGGGGGTCTTTTCGCCGTCGATGTAGAACTTGTCGTCGCCTTCGCCGAACCATTTGGGGCTGCGGGCCCGGCCCGACAGCACGGTGCCCACGTACTGCCCGCGGCCCACCGCGTCGAGGATCAGGTAGTCGCGGCCCGACTGCACGGGAAATTCCTGGCGATACTGGGCGCAGAAGTACGGCGTGTCGGCCGCAAGCGAGGCTTCCTTGAAATAGTCGATCTGATAGTAAAAGGCGTTGAGCGGTTTGTCGCTTTGGTTTTCGACCTCGATCCGGGCCGACTTATGGAACGGCATGGGCCAGTAGCAGTTGTAGGCGTCGCCGCCCTCGACGATCACCACGGCCGAATTCACCTCGGCCCGTTCGCCGAACCCGGCGGCGAAGAAGTCGCCGATGGGCGACTCGACGGCCGGCTCCTTGGCCCCGTCCCAGTACATGCGGAGCACCAGTTCCGAGTGGTTGGGATTGCCCTGGCGTCCCAGCCAGCCTGGGGCAGGGTCGGGAAACGTCATCCAGATGTGTTTGATCGTGGCCGGGCCTTGCAGCTCGGCCAGCACGAGGGTCTTGCCCGGCTCGATCCGCCGGTTGTCCCAATTGCTGGAACGCTGGGGGGCGTTCGACGCGACCCTGGCCGAGCGACCCGGCCGCAGGACCGTCAAGTGGCCCAGCGACCCGCCGGCGTCCAGCCATTCACCAGGCGTCGCGGCCCGACGCGACTGGGCCTCCGCATGTTGCCTGACCGCCGGGCTTGCCGCGCCGAGCGCAACCAGCGCCGCGGTCCAGGCAAGGACTCTCTGAAGGTGCATGGCTGATCCTTTCACTCGCTCCACACCACGCCCCGCGGACCTTCGTGGACGCGGCCGATCGGCCAGCTTTCCAGGCCGCATTGGGCGAGTTGATTCCGGATGCTCTCGGCGTAGAAGGAACTGACGACGAGCACCATGCCGATGCCCATATTGAACACCCGTTCCATCTCGTTGCGTTCAATGTCGCCAAGGCGCTGAATCCAGGTGAACACCGCGGGGACCGGCCAAGCGCCGCGATCCAGGACGACCTGTCTTCCGTCGGGAACGATGCGTTCGAGATTCTCCAGCAGGCCGCCGCCGGTGATGTGGGCAATGCCGTGGACCACGCTCTTGACCGTATAGTGGGCCAGCACGCGCCGCACCTGCCGAACGTAGATCCGCGTCGGTTTCAAAAGGGCCTCGCCGACGGTCGAGCCGATCTCATCCACGTAGTCGCCCACCTTCAATCCGGCGATTTGGAACACCACTTTACGGGCCAGGCTGTACCCGTTGGAATGAAGTCCCGAGGAAGCCAGCCCCAGCACCGTGTCGCCCGGCACAATCGCCTTGCCATCGATCACGTCGCGCCGCTCGACCACGCCGACGCAAAATCCGGCCAGGTCGTAGTCGCCCGGGGCGTAAAGGTCGGGCAAGATGGCGGTCTCGCCGCCCAGCAGGGCGCAATCGCACTCCATGCATCCGTCCGTGACGCCGCGGACGATTTGCTCCAACAGCGGTGGATCGTCCTTGGGCAGGGCGACGTAGTCGAGAAAGAAAAGCGGCTCCGCCCCGCAGCACAACGCGTCGTTGACGCTCATCGCCACCAAATCGATCCCCACCGTGTGGTGCACGCCCATCATCGAGGCCACTTTAAGCTTCGTGCCCACTCCGTCCGTGCACGCGACGAGCACGGGATCGCGATAACGGCGGGCGAACAACGGGCTGGCGAAGTCCAGCGCAAACAGGCCGGCAAACCCCTGGTCCAGGCGGATCACCCGAGGCGTGTGCGTCCTCCCCAAAAGACGCGGCAGACGCTCCATCGCCTCGTTGTAACGATCCAGGTCCACTCCCGCGGATTTGTAAGTTGCTTTCGCCATGCGCGTCGATCCGGCCAGGTTGAAGGCGTGTCCCGATTGTAACCGCCGAGGGGCGAAGGCGAGAAGTCCCCGCGGATTGGGCGAGCCGGTTGCGAGGCTCGCCATCCCGGGTTGGCAGGTTGTCACGAGACGATCTGGCAAGCCGCACGCCGGGCGCCCGCCCGGAATTCCTCGCTTCGGAAAAGCCTTACGCTTCGCGCGGGGAAGGAGTTTTTTCGATACCGCGAAATGCGCCCGTTCTCAACCCCTTGCCCGCCACGGACCCGATCCCGCTGAGATGGGATTGCTTGCCCGCGTGCAGGGCGCGGCCTACGATGGTGGGATGGAATCCAATTCGCTGTGCGCTCGTCTTGACGTGGCCTGGTGCCGCCGCCAATTTCCCGGCCTCCAACGCCAGGTCCGCGGCCGGCCCGCGGTCTTTTTCGACGGTCCCGGCGGCAGCCAGGTCCCGCAACGGGTGATCGACATGGTCGCCCACTATCTGGCCCACGCCAACGCCAACCACGGGGGCTTGTTCGCCACGAGCCGGGAAAGCGACGAGCTGCTCGACGAAGCGCACCAGGCCGTGGCCGACTTGTTCGGCGCGAAGGACCCCAGTACGATCATCTTCGGTCCGAACATGACGAGCCTCACGCTGGCCTTGTCCCGCGCGTTGGCGCGGCAATGGGGGCCCGGCGATGAGGTGGTCGTCACCCGCTTGGACCACGACGCCAACGTCACTCCTTGGGTGCTCGCCGCGCGCGACGCGGGCGCTGCCGTGCGCCACGTGGAAATACGGCCCGACGATTGCACGCTCGACCTGGAGGACCTCGCCCGAAACCTCACGCCAAGGACACGGTGCGTGGCGGTGGGCTATGCCTCGAACGCCGTGGGCACGGTGAATCCGGTCGAACGGATCGCGGCCATGGCCCGCGCCGTCGGCGCCCTGGTCTATGTGGACGCGGTGCATTTCGCCCCGCACGGGCTGATCGACGTGGAGCGTCTGGGATGCGACTTCCTGGTGGCCTCGGCGTACAAGTTTTTCGGGCCGCATGTGGGCGTGCTCTGGGGCCGGCGCGAGCTTCTGGAGCGGCTGCCCGCCTACAAGGTCCGGCCCGCCCCCGAGTCTCTTCCCGGCCGATGGATGACCGGCACGCAAAACCATGAAGGGATCGCCGGGGCGATGGAGGCAGTGGACTACCTGGCCGAGATGGGGCGATCCGTGGGGCCCCCGCAGGCCGACCGCCGCGCGGCGTTGAAGGCGGCGTTCGCGGCGATCGCCGAGCACGAGCGGGCCCTGGCCAACCGCTTGTTGGACGGTCTGGCGGCGATGCCCGAGGTCAAGATCTGGGGCATCGTCGAACCATCCCGGCGCGCCGGCCGCGTGCCGACCGTGGCGCTGACCCATCGGCGGTATTCGCCGCGGGAACTGGCCGACAAGCTTGGCGAGCAGGGCTTCTTTGTTTGGCACGGCAACTTTTACGCCCTGCCGCTGACCGAGGCCCTCGGCGTCGAGCCCCAGGGGCTCCTTCGCGTCGGGCTCCTGCACTATAACACGCACGAGGAAGTGGACCGGTTCCTCGCGGCAATGGCGGGTCTCTAGTCGAGATCGTCCAGCCGGCGGCCGGCCGCCACAGCGACCAGGAAACGGTAGGCCAAGAGAAACAGCAAAGCCCCCCCCACCGACGCCAGGAGGCCCATCGGACTGATCGGATTGAATTGCTTCTGGTGCAAGGCCAGGGACAGCACGAGCGGGCCCAGGACGCTGCCGAAAATCCCGATCATGAGCGTGCCCAACGGGCCCGCTGGCTCCCGTCCCGGCACCAACAGCTTGGCCAACAGGCCGGTCACGATTCCGAATCCAATCCAGAGAAGCACCAGGTTTGTCCAGTGCTGGGCGGCGGGTGAAAGCTCAAGTTCGGACACGCGTGCGACTCCTGGATCGGGAGCCCTTCGCCGCGAAGCGGCGTCGCGCCGCTTCCTTTCGGATCGCCCTGGCGGGTCGCGTCTGGACGGGACAGGACCGCCCCGGGCCCCGCAAACGCGGACTCGCCCCGGCTGCTGACGTCAAAGCGGGCGCCTGCGAGTGACTGGGCCCCAACCCTGACGTCAGCAACCTGGAGCGTCGTCCCCCCAAGACGATTTGTTCATGGCGCCAGTGCCCATGCCTCGGCCGACCGCGGTTCGTCGCGCGGGCAAGGCCGCCTTGCGCGATCCGCGGCGATCACCTTCGCTGCAAATTCTGTTCGGCTCGGGCCTCGCGTTGCGCGGCGGCCTCGCGGGCGAGCTTGAACTCGGGGCCTGGGGCGTAATACTGCACGTCGTCGCCCATGTAATAGGGACTGGGGAGCGTCTGCCCGCCCACATCCACCTGACAGCCCGTCACCCCCACCACCGCAAGCAGTCCCAGGCCGACCAACATCCAACGCAGCGGGCGATTGCGCTTCAGTGAGCCGCTCATGCGTTTCCTCCGCCTTCCGGAACTCAAATCCGCCCGCTGTGTGCCGCAGGCATCCTCGACCCTCCGAAGATGCACAGGCACTACAACCGGCAAAATCGTCAATGTCGTTATCGTCCGCGGGCCACGGAAGACTTTAGCCGGTCAGAAAGAATCCCGCCGCGCCAGACACGCCCTCCAGGTCATCACGCCGAGTCCGATTCTCGGTGAGAGGAGCTGGATGGCCCGGAACCGTCCCCCAATGTGACAGCAAAGGGGTTCCCTGTCTTGGAAATCCACAGGCCCAGGACGTAAGATCAATTAGCGCAGGCCCTCGGCCAGTCGAAGCGACCCCGCGGCCAGCCTCGGCCGCTCATGCGGCATTTCCCCTGCAAAGGAGTAGGCGTCCATGCCCCGAAGACGAACCGGCAATGCCCGAGCCTTTCTCGCCGCAATCTACAGTGCGGCTTGCCTGGCCCTGCTCCCGACAGCCGCTGCCTTTGCGCAAGTCCGCGGTGCGCCTAGCGATACGTATCGAACGATCTTCAACGTGTTTTACGACGGGAACTACGACGACGCGTTGAAGTGGTATCAGCAGGAGTGGCGCGGGGCCATCAAGGCCGGGCAGATGCGTTGGATCGACTCGATCTGTTACGCGACCATGATGGGGGAATGCTACTACCACATGGGGATGCTGCCCCAGGCCCTCGAAAACTACACCACGGCGGTGAACCTGTACTTGAACTACCCCGATTGGATGATCCGCTGCCAATTCCGGCCGATCCAAACGGGCCGGGCCTCCCAGGTGCCCTGGGGACCGAGCACCCGGGGTTCGCAGCTTGGCCACTACCCGACCCGGACCTCGATGCTTCAAGGCGCGATCGACAACACGGCTCGGTACAAGGACGGGGGGCTGGTGCAACAAGCGATCATGTATCCCGTCGACGTCCAGGAGATTGTCCGTTGCACGGTCCTGGCGATCCGCCGCCGCGCGGAACTGCTCGGCCCGCTGTCCAAGCACGACGCCCTCCACAAGCAGTTGGAAGCCGTGCTCCAGCAACCGATTGGTCCGCGCAATCATTGGTCCCAGGCGTACGCCGACATTCTCTTGGCCGAGGCCCTCCTGGCCAACGGCAAGGACGCCCTGGCCGCGCCGCTGTTGACGCGTTCGACCGTGGCCCAAGGGCAATACGACCACCATTTGACGCCCACGGCGTTGTTCGAATTGGGGCGTCTTGCGTTGCGCCAGGCGAACTACCCCGTGGCCGCCAAGGCCTTTTTCGAGGCCACGATCTCGGCCTACTATTACGACGATTACGGCGTATTGGAGGAAGCGTTCCGCTACGCGGCCCAGACGCATTTGCTGGCCAACAAGAAGGGCGTTCTTCCCGCGCTCGTGCCCGCCGCCCAATGGGCCCAGGCCAAGAACTGGCGCCAGCTTCGGGCATCGTTCCTGCTCTGCGCGGCGGAGGGCGAGCTTTGCGCCGGCCAGACCGCGCGGGCCGCCGCGATGCTCGACGACGCGACCGCCGCCATCGCGCGTCGCAGCATGGGTGCGGGATGGATCGGCGCCCGCTTGAACTATCTTCGGTCCGTGGCCCATTTCCAGGCAAAACGGCTCGACTTGGGCGAACAAGCCTTGGCCGCGGCCTTGAAGTACATGCACGGAGGCTCGCTCTGGTTGTTCCATATCGCCCAAGTCGACAGCGCGGTCGCGTCCGGGGCGGTCACGGCCCGCAACGCGGTCGAGTTGTATCAAGACGTGCTGCGGGACCCCCAGCCAGCCGACTGGGCCGCCGATCCCCTGGAATCGCTCGCCGCGCTCAGCGTCCCCCAGCCGGACGCCATGGAGCGATGGTTCCTGGCGGCCTTGGAACGGTCGGACCGCGACGCGGCCTTGGCCATTGCGCTGGAGGTTTCGGATCGCGCGCGGCGGCGTCGGTTTTTCAGCACCTTGCCGCTGGGCGGACGGCTCCACGCCCTGCGATGGCTGCTCGAGGCCCCGCCCGCCGCGCTCGACAAGAAAGCCATGGTCCAGCGTCAGGATTTGCTCGCCGAATTCCCCGCCTACCAGGCCCTGCAACAGCAGGCCAAACAGGTCGCCGAACGATTGGCCAAGCTTCCCTTGGCCCCGCAAGACCCCGACGCCGGCCGCCTGCAAATCGCCTTGCTCGCCGAGTTGGGCAAGATCAGCGCCCAACAGGAAGTCGTGCTCCGCGAAATGGCCGTGCGCCGCGTCCCCGCCGACATGCTCTTCCCGCCCCTGCGCCCGACCGAGGAGTTCCAGAAGGCCATTCCGCCGGGTACGGCCGTCCTGTCGTTCTTTGCCGCCGGAAACCGGCTGCACGGTTTCCTGCTCAATCGAGAGAAAGGCGCGGTTTGGGTGGTCAAGCGGGCCGCGGCGCTATTGGACAAGGGCGGGATGGAGAAACTTCTCCGCGAGATGGGCAACTATGACGCCAACCGCGAAGTGCCCGTCAAGGATCTCGTCGATCCGCAGTGGCGCAAGACCGCCCAGCAGGTGCTCGACGTCCTCCTGGAGGGCTCGCAGGTCGATCTCTCCAAGGAGTTCCGCGAGCTGGTGATCGTGCCGGACGGGATGCTCTGGTATCTGCCTTTCGAGGCCCTCCAGGTCGGCGCGGGCGAGCGGCTCCAACCTCTGATCGCCCGAGTCCAGGTCCGCTACGCCCCCACGCTTTCCTTGGCCCTGCCCGACGGCCGCACCCGACGCCCCAATCCCAAGACCGCCCTGGTGGCGGGCCGCCTCTACCCGCGCGAGACCGACGCCGCGGTCGAGGCGGCGTCCAAGGAGATACTCCGGGCAGCGCCGGAGGCTTCCGTGTTTGGCCGCGGAACGATGCCCGCGAATTCCGCCTTGTTCAAGACGCAGATCGGCCAGCTCATCGTGCTCGAGGACATCCTGGGGACCGAGCAAGGTCCCTACGCCTGGGCGCCCATTCAGGCCGAGCGCTCGAAGCCGGGCAACACGCTGGGCGACTGGATGGCGTTGCCCTGGGGAGGGCCCGACGTCGTGATCCTCCCCGGATTCCATACGCCCGCCGAAAACGCGGGCAAACGCATCTCGCGCGCGGCGGCAGGCGCCGACGTGTTCCTGTCGGTCTGCGCCTTGATGTCCAGCGGGGTCCGCACCGTCCTCCTCAGCCGTTGGCGCACCGGCGGCCAATCGGCGGTGGACCTGGTTCGGGAATTCGTCCAGGAACTCCCCCATACCGAACCGGCCGACGCCTGGCAGCGGGCCGTGATGCTCGTCGCCGAAAGCCCCGTGAATCTCGACGCGGAACCGCGGATCAAGAAATCGCCGGGCGACCTGCCGCCCAAGGGCAACCATCCGTTCTTTTGGGCCGGCTACATGCTCATCGACCCCGGGGCGGGCGATTCCCGAGGCGCCAAACCCGAAAAGCCGCTGCCGAAGGAGACCGGCAAGGCCGAGCCCAAGAGAGCCCCCGAGGGCGAAATGCCGAAACCACCCGACGCCCAAGAGCCCAACAAGCCGGAGGCCGAAAACCCCAAGAAGGCCGGCGAGGGCGGGATGGCTCCGCCGCCAAAGCCCCCTGCTGCCGAGCGAACCGAGCCCGAGCCTCAACCTCCCAAGACCGCCCCGGGCAAAGGCCGAGCCAGGTCCGCGGCCAAGAGGAACCAACCCTCGTAGCCGCCGCGGCCGGCCGGTATACTTGGAATTGCGGCGACTCCCGCCGCGCCGCCCGCCGTTGGAACCCGTAGGACGGAATCCGTCGGGCGAAGACAACGTCTGCGAACTCGAGAGCTCGGCGACGCGTCGCCGAGCTCCCATGGTGGAACGGAGCACCGCGTATGCGCTGTTGGATTCAATGCGGATGGTTGATGCTGGCGATCGGGGTGGGGCTTGGCGGCGGACTAGCCCGCGCCGCCAACGAGGGACAAGACGACCTCGACAAGGCCACGCAGGCCAAAATCAACGCCAAGACGCTCAGCGATTTGTCGGAAGTCATCCGTCTGTGCGAGAGCGCGTTGGCCAAGGGCTTGGACGAGGAGAACGCCCGGTTCGCCAAGGAGCTTCTGGCCTCGACGCTCAGCCAGCGCGGCATCGACTACAGCAAGATGATCTTCGACAGCCTTCCGCCGGACCCGCGCTGGCCTCAGTACCGGCGCGTGGCCCTGGAGGACCTTGAAAAGGCCGTCAAGCTCGATCCCACCCAGGCCGAGGCCCACCTTCGCATCGCCCAGTTGAACCTCCTGCCGGACGGCGACGCGAAGCGGGCGGCCGAAGCGCTGGATCAGGCCGTCAAGCACTCCCAGAGCGAGCCGCCGCTTCACGCCCAGGCCCTCATGCTCCGCGCGGGACAACAGACCGATCTCGACAAGAAGCTCGCCGACTTGAACGAAGCCGTCCGCGTCGCGCCGCAGGACCCGGCGGTGCTCCGGGCCCGCGGCGCCGCACTGGCCCAAACCCCCAAGCTCGCCGAGGCCCTGGCCGATTTCGACCTCGCCTTGAAATACGAACCCAAACACGCGCCCACCCTCGAGGCCAAGGCCCTGGTGCTGGCCAAAATGAAAAAATACGACGAAGCCCTCGCCGTGCTCGACGAGGTGCGCAAGCTCGACCCCAAGTCGGTGAACCCCCTTGTCCAACGTGCGCGGGTCCAGGCCATGAAGCCCGATCTTCAGGCCGCCCTCGAGGAACTCGACGCCGCCCATCGCCAGGAACCGAGCCACCTGGCGGTGCTCTTGCTCCGCGCGACCGTCTACCAGGAGTTGAAACAGCCTGAAAAGGCCTTGGCCGACTTGGAGAAGGCCCTGGCCCTCCGGCCGAATTTCGAAACCGCGATGCGATTCCGCGCCAGGCTCCTGGCCGGTGAAAAGAAATTCGAGGAGGCGATTGCCCAGGTCGAAGAACTCCTGAAGACCGAACCCGACAACACCGAGGCCCAACTCGAACTCGCCTTGATCTTCACCGCCAACGAACAGTATGAGCGGGCGATCCAGATTTACAGCGAACTGATCGCCAAGGACGCCTCGAACGCCCTGGCCCTCCGGGGACGCGGCGACGCCCTGCTCGGCTTGGGCAAGCACGCCGAGGCCATCGCCGACTATGAAAAAGCCTGGAAGCTCCAGCCGAAGGATCCCGGCCTGTTGAACAATTTCGCCTGGGTGCTGTGCACCTCGCCCTTCGACCAACTCCGCAACGGAAAGCGGGCGTTGGAACTGGCCACGGAAGCCTGCCGCCTGACGGACTACAAACAGGCCCACATCCTGAGCACCCTGGGCGCCGCCTACGCGGAACTCGGCGATTTCAAGACGGCCATGGAGTGGTCGCAAAAGGCGGTCGCCGCCGGCAGCCCGGACCAAAAAGAAGCCCTTCTCAAGGAACTCGAGAGCTACAAGGCCGGCAAACCCTTCCGAGAACTCAAGACCCCGCCGGCCGCGGACAAACCGAACGCCAAACAGCCCGGCAAGACGAAGCCCAACCCGCCCCAAAAGGCCCCTGTGCCAGCCAAGCAATCCAAGCCCGATCCGAAACCCCCGGCGGCGAAATGAGTTGGCGCATTGCTGGCCCGCCGACGCGGCGCCGCCAGCCGAGTTGGGGGTTCTCCAGGCCATCGCAGGAATCTTCGGCCTCCCGGCTCCCTTGTCGCGCCCTGGATTCCCGACGGCGGGCTTCCTATAATTCCGAAGAGTCGAGCTAGCGGTCACACCCTGAGACCGTGGAAACCGGACACGACGCCTTGGCAACAAGCGGCGGTCCCGGCTTCTCGCCAGCTTGATCTGCGAACCGGGGGCGAACTGGGTTCGACCGGGCAGGTTGAGGCGAAAGTGGCGCGCCGTGGTTGGTCAGCAGGCCACGTTAAAAGCCGACCAAAACTTTAAGTGCCGAGAGCAATCTCGCCCTTGCTGCGTAAGAACACGCAGCACCGACTGCGGGCCTTCGCCGGAGAGGCCCAAAAGCCGGCCATCAATTCCGGATCGTCTTGGGTCAACGCCGGGTATCCCCAAGACTAAACCCAGTTCCTGGCTGGCTCGGAAGGCGCCCCGTCGGTTGGGGGCCTCCGAGTGACACTCAAATCATCCGACTACGCGCGTAGAGGCTTTCGCTGAAATGCTTCGGGACGCGGGTTCAATTCCCGCCGCCTCCAATCTGGCTATTTGTACAGTATCGCCACGATTCGCAGCGTGAAGCACAAGCCCTTGCCCAGCAAGGGCTTGCTTCGTTTCTTGCGATTCCCCGCGATACGCCGCGTGCGCGTGCTGCGCCGCTTTTTGTGCGCCGAGTGCGCCGCTTTGGGTGGCCCGCTAAGGCGCGCCCAGAAATAACTTGAACAAATTGGTATTGCCTCAATTGTCGGATTGTGCGATGACAGACGCATGCAGGATGCAGAACTCATCGCTCGGATTCGGCGCAAATATCGCTCCTTGGAACCGGAGCTGGATGAACGTCGGCGCAGGCAATGGGCTGCCGCCGAGGC
>Ga0073932_1005277_pt1 | contig 14215 bp, 14 predicted proteins | sample DewCreD2012metaG_FD_76967 | JGI IMG/M metagenome (GOLD analysis project Ga0073932, IMG submission 76967) | Hot spring sediment bacterial and archeal communities from British Columbia, Canada, to study Microbial Dark Matter (Phase II) - Dewar... ... | reverse complement strand
GTCGCCTTCTTGAGCCGGCGCAGCCCCTGGTTGGTGAGCTGCTCGCGGATCTTCTCCAGCACGACCTTCGCCCGCTCGCTGCCGAGCGCCTGCTCGAGGATCGCACGGGCGTACTCCACGCCTCCCTGCGCGATCGACTCGACGGCGCGGGCCACCTCGCGGTACTCCGTCAGGACCCCGTCCACCGTGTCGGCACTCACCGCCGGCAGCGACGCGATCTCGCGCGAGACGGCCTCGACGACCTCCTGCGGGAGGAGCTTCATCACGCGCGCGGCCTGCTCGGTGCCGAGGGCCATGCAGAGGATCGCGGCCTTCTGGGCGCCATCCAGCGGGTCGTTGCGCCTCGCGGTCGCGGTTGCCATCAGTCGCCCTTCACCCAGGCGGAGACGACCTGCGCCACCGTCTCGGGCCGGGTGGTGGACTCGGCCTGGACCGTCTGCCGCAGCTGCAGCGACGCGCGGGTCTGCGGGCTCTCGATCGGGGGCAGCGGCGCGAGGAAGTCGGACGAGGTCAGCGCCTCGGCGGCTGCCGACGCCGGCACCGCCGCGGTAGCGCCGCCCGTCGCCGCCCCCGCGAGCGCGGGCGCGCCCGCCGGCGCCGCCGGCTTCAGGGCGCGCCAGCCGAGGACGAAGGCGACGAGGATCCCGAGCAGCACGAGCGCCGGCCGACTGAAGCGCTCCGCCAGGTCGAGCGCCGTGGCGGCGCCCGCGGCGGCCGCCGCGCTGTCGGCCTCGATCCCGGTCACCGCGGCCGCCGCCGACACCTCGAACGGCATCGCGATCACCGACACCCGGTCCCCACGGAGCGAATCGAGGCCCAGGGCGTCGCGGAGCACCGAGTCGAGCGTCGCCACCTGCGCGGCGACCGGCGTGCCGGCGTCGGCCGCCTTCTGCAGCAGCACCTGCTCGTTGACCAGCGCCGCCACGGTGAGCTGGCGCACGCCGCCGATCGAGCCGATCACCCGCTCGATCCTCTTGGAGTTCTGGTACTGGTTCGCGATCACCGTCGAGGCGGCGCCCGTCTCCGGGTCGGCCCCGCCCTCGCTGCGCTGCTCCGTCTGCAGCACCTGGCCCTCGGGGTCGTACGCCTCGATGGTGCGCTCCACCTGCTCGAAGTTGAGCTGCGCCGCCACCTGCACCCGGGCGTTGCCGCCGCCGACGGCGGTGGCGAGGAACTCTTCCGCCTTCCGCGCCAGCTCCTGCTCCACGCCGCGCTGCAGCTCGAGCTGGCGCGACGAGAGGCCGATGGCGCTGCTCCCCTCATTGGGCATCGAGAGGAGCCGGCCGGTCTCGTCCATCACCGCGACGTTCTCGGGCGGGAGCTGCTCGACGCTGTTGCTCACCAGGTACTGGATCCCCTGCACCACGTCGGGGGCGAGCACCAGGCCGCGCCGCCGCGTCACCACGACCGCCGCCTCCGCCGGCCGCTCGAGCCGCCGGAGCGGGCTCGACTCGGGGAGCGCGAGGTGCACCTGCGCCTTCTCGACGCCGCGCAGCGTCCCCACCGTCCGCGCCAGCTCGCCCTCGAGCGCGCGGCGGTAGGTGATCCGCTGGGTGAAGTCGGTCATCCCCCAGGTGGGCTTGTCGAAGAGCTCGAGCCCCGGCTTGCCGGCGGCGGGGAGGCCGTCCTGCGCCAGGAGCACGCGCGCGCGGGCCACGTCGGCCTGCGGCACGAGCACGGTGGTGCCGCCATCCTCGAGGCGGAACGGGACCGACGCCTGCTGCAGCCCGTCGGTGACCTGCCCCACGGCGCCCAGCTCGAGGTCGCGGAAGAGCGGCACGTACTGCGGGCCCGCGGCCCAGCGGCTCGCGGCGAACAGGAGGAGCAGGCCGCCGACGAGCGCGCCGGCGACGAGCGCGCGGCGCTGCGGCGCCAGCTGGCGCACGGTCTCCTGCAGCGTGGGAGGGATCGGGCTCGCCATGCGTCAGCGCGCGGGGCTCAGACCTGGGTGTTCATGACGGTGCGGTAGGCCTCGGTGAGCTTGTTGCGCAGCTCCACGAGGAGCTCGAGGGCGACGCCGGCCTCCTCGCTCGCCGCCATCACCTGGTGCAGCTCCACCGGCTCGCCGCGCAGGAACGCGCCGAGCATGTCCTTCGACTCGTCCTGCAGGCGCTGGGCGTCGTTGAGGCCGCGCACCAGCAGGTCCTTGAACGACGCGCCATCGGCCGGCTGGCCGAGCAGCTGGATGCCGCGCTCGAGCGGCGAGACGACGGGACCCGGGACCGGGCCGATCGGGGCGGTCATCGCTCAGGCCCGCAGGTCCACGCGAAGGCCGAGCGGCGCGTCGGCGGCGCCGGCCGCCGGCTTCGCCCCCGGCCCGTACGCGAGCGGCCCGAGCTCGGCGCGGCGCAGGAAGAACGCCTTCTCCTCGCTCGTGAGCACCGCCCAGAGCTGCGGGTCGCTGCCGGCCGGCACGTCGGCCGCCGGTGCCGCCGCGGGCGCCGGGCGCGCCGCGGCGGCCGGCTCGCGCCGCTCGACCTGCTGGATGCCGTACGCGGCGCGGACGCCGCCCCCGATGCCGGAGATCGCCATCGTCGTGCTCCCCCTGGGGTCAGATCTCGAGCGCGCGGCGCAGCATGGCCTTCGCCACCTGGAACACCGTCGCGTTCGCCTCGTGCATCCGCCGCGCGACCATCAGGTCCACCGTCTCCGACGCGAGGTCCACGTTGGGCATCGTGACGTAGCCCATCTCGTTCGCGTCGGGATGGCCGGGGTCGTACACCTGGCGCCCCGCGGTCCGGTCGGTGTAGGTCTCCGTCCGCGTCCCCGACGCCACCGTCACCTGCCGCCGGTACGGCCCGCCCTCGGCGGTGCGCGTGGTCCCGGCGTTCGCGATGTTCGCGCTGATCGTCTCGATGAAGCGCTGCTGCACCGACATCCCTGCCGCCGACTGGAAGAGCGGGCGCATCAGCGCGCGCAGCGGCCGCGGCGTGACGGGCGGCTGCCCGACGATGCGCTCAGCCACGGTCGCGGATGGCGAGGCGGAGCTTGTCGTAGGCCCCGCTCAGCAGCTTCGCGCTCGCCTCGTACCGCAGTTGCGTCTCGGCGAGCGACGCCATCTCCACCTGCAGGTCGATCTCGGGCTTCGCGGGCGTCCGGCCGGTGGCCGCCGCCTCGAGCACCGTGCCGAAGCTGCTCGTGCTCGCCTCGCTCGCCGCCGCCACGCGCCGCGCGATCGCGCGCTGCGTGGCGGCCTGCTCCTCGAGCCCGCCCTTGAGCAAGTGGATGTTCGTCCCTGAGCCCCACAGCGACCTGATCATCCTCCGCCTCCATGCAGGACATGCGTCACCGGCCCGGGACAGGGCACGGCGCGTGCCGTCCCGACCGCGCACGTGAAGTCGTTGTCGCCGAGTGACTTGCACGCATGGGCCGCCGCGCGGCGGGCGGCGCGCGGGCTTCCTCGCGGAAGGATCTGCTGGCGGTCGAGGGGAAAAGTCTGCCGCCCCGCGGGCCGGGATCGGCGCGCGGGGCGGCGGGACGAGCTCACCGACAAGCTGCAGCTACTTGATGACCGCGGCGCCGGCCCGGCGCGGCTACCGCTGCTCGGCGGGGGCCTTCGGGCCGTTGAGCTTGTTGCGCAGGGTGCGCTCGCTGATGCCGAGGAGCTTGGCGGCGCGCGTGCGGTTGCCGCCGGTCGCCTGCAGCGCGCGGTCGATCGCGATCCGCTCGATCTCGTTCAGGTCGAACGGCATCGCCTCGGCCCCCGCCACGGCCGCCGGGGCGGACGGCGTCGCGGACGGCACCGTGGCCGGCGTGGCGCGCGGGCCGTCGGCCGGCGCCGTGAGGAACTCGGCGAACATGTCCGGCGTGAGCATCTCGCCGCGCGACATGATCACCCCGCGCTCGATCGCGTTGGCGAGCTCGCGGACGTTGCCGGGCCACGCATGGCGCTGCAGGAGCGCCATCGTCTCGGGCGGCACGGCGGGCACCCCCATCCCGAGCTGCTCCGCCGAGCGCTTCAGGAAGAACTGCACCAGGCGGGGGATGTCGTCGGGCCGCTCGCGCAGCGCCGGCGTGGTGATGGGGACGACGGCGAGGCGGTAGTAGAGGTCGCCGCGGAACTTGCCGGCCTCGACCTCCGCCTTGATGTCGCGGTTGGTGGTGGCGACGAGGCGCACGTCCACCTTGATCGCCTGGTGCCCGCCGACCCGCTCGAACTCCTGCTCCTGGATCACGCGCAGCAGCTTCGCCTGGAGGTCCAGCCGCATCTCGCTGATCTCGTCGAGGAGGAGGGTGCCGCCGTGCGCGCGCTCGAAGGCGCCCGCGGTGCGCACCGTGGCGCCGGTGAAGGCGCCCTTCTCGTGGCCGAAGAGGGCGCTCTCGACCAGCCCCTCGGGGAGCGCCGCGCAGTTGATCGTGATGAAGGGGCCGTCGGCGCGGGTGCTCTGGTCGTGGATGGCGCGGGCGAACAGCTCCTTGCCGGTCCCCGACTCGCCCTGCAGCAGCACGGTGGCGCGCGTGGGGGCGACGGTCGCGATCGTATCCATCACGCGGCGGAACGCGGGGCTCTCGCCCACGAGGGCGCGCCCCACCTTCAGCTTGCGGATCTCGGAGCGGAAGGTCTCGTTCTCGCGCCGCAGCCGCACGACCTCGAGAGCCTGGTTCACGGCGATCTCGAGCGTCTCCGACCGCACCGGCTTCACGAGGTAGTCGATCGCGCCACTCTTGATGGACATCACGGCGTGCTCGATGCTCGAGTACCCGGTCATGATGATGACCGGGAGCTTGTACCCCTCGCCCTCGAGCAGCCGGATGAGGTCGATGCCGGTGTGCTGCGGCATCCGGTAGTCGGCGATGACCAGGTCGATCGGGCCGCGGGCGACCTCCTGCATCGCCTGCTCGACCGTGTCCACCAGCACGGGACGGTGGCCGAGCTTGACCAGCGTGTGCTCCAGCACCACGCCGACCGACGGCTCGTCGTCCACGCAGAGGATCGTCGCCATGGGCCTCCGAAGCACGTCCGGCGCGCCCGCGGGGAGGTGCGCGCCGGGTCCGACGCCCGTGCGGCTCAAGTCCGCGCGGGGCCGGGCGATAATCTAACCCGGACGAAGATGCCTGTCACCGAGCCGCCGGAAAGGACTGCCGCCCCGTGAGGATCACGCAGGGACTCATGTACGGGCGCCTCACGCGCGACCTCTCCGCGGGGCTCCAGGCCACCTACGCCGCGCAGCAGCAGGTCACCACCGGCCGCCGGTTCGACCGGGTCTCCGACGACCCGGTGCACGGGATCGACGTGGTGCGGGTGAAGTCGGAGATGCGCGCGCTCGAGCAGTACCGCCGGAACGTCCTCCCCGCCCGCACCCGGCTCGACACCGAGGACGCGGTCATCGGCCAGCTCCTCGAGGTCCTCGACGAGGCCACCGAGCTCGCCGTGACCCAGGGCTCCGCCACCGCAGGCCCCGAGACCCGCACGGCCTCGGCGATCTCGGTGCAGGCGTGGATCGACCAGGCGATCCAGCTCGGCAACACGAAGGTGGGCGCCGACTACATCTTCGGCGGCTTCGACACCGACAACCCGCCCTTCGACGCGGCCGGCGCCTACAACGCCGACATCCCGGGCGTCGCCAACGCGGCGGTCCGCGACGGCACGCGCCGCTACGAGGTGCTGCCCGGTCTCGCGGTGGACGGCACCCAGACGGGCCAGGCGATCTTCGTGGACACGGGGCTCCTCCAGGCGCTCACCGACCTGCGCGACGCCCTCCAGGCCAACGACGTGGCCGCCATCGGCGCCGCCGCCACCGCGATCGACGCCGCCTTCGACCGCGTGCAGGAGCGGCGCTCGGTGACCGCCGGCCGCCTCCAGCAGCTCGACCGCGCCGAGAACGTGCTCACCGGCCTCGAGGAGAACGCGGTCACGCGCGAGGACATCGCGTGGAACGTGGACGTCGAGGAGGCGGTGACCCGCCTCGCCGCCGCGCAGAGCACCATGCAGGCAGCGCTCCTCGCGGCCTCCCGCGCCCTCACCACCAGCCTCACGGAGTACCTGCGATGAGCGTGGCCAGCGGCCCCGCGAAGGACCTCAAGCTGGTCGTCCCCAGCCGGCTCTTCGGGCCGCTCGAGGTGGCGCCGTCGTCGTGCATCCGCTTCCCCGACGGGATCCTCGGCTTCGCCGGCGACCGCACCTTCGCGGTGCTCGCCGCCGAGCGCGAGGGGCTCTACTGGCTGCAGGACACGCGGGACAGCGCGGTGGTCTTCCTCGCGGCCGACCCGTTCGTCTTCGTCCCGGGCTTCACGCTCGACCTGGCGTCCGCCGACCTCCCCTTCGACACGTCGCCGAACGTCTCGGTGCTGGCGCTCGTGACGCTCCCGCCGCAGCGCGGCGCCGCCGCGACCGTCAACTTGCAGGGACCGATCGTCCTCGACTTCGCGACGCGGCTCGGCGCGCAGCTCGTCCTCGACGGCACGCGCTACCCGACGAAGCAGGCGATCACGCTCTGAGCCTCGTGCGCGGCGGCGCCGCGCGCCGCGCCAGCCGACACCGACGACCATTCTGCCGGGCGGCCGGCCTCGACGCGGAAGAAGCTTCCGGGCCCTGTCAGCACGGGGCCCGTCGCGCTCCCGGAACCCGTTGTCCCGCAGCAACTTGTCGCCACGCCGCGGAGTGGCAAGGCGATTGCCTTCTCCCACGGCATGAGCTTCGTGGCGATCATCAACTCGGTCGAGAACCTCCGGATGCTTCTCGCCGCCGGCGAGCGGCCGCTCGCCGTGGGGAGCTGGTCCACCGCCGTGGTGGAGGCGGCGCGCGCAGCCGGCCTGCCGGCGCTCCTGGAGGACGAGGTCCTCGACACGCCGACCCGCGCCACGATCCAGGCGCACGCGGAACGGCTCGCGCGCGCGCTGGTGCCGGCCGGGGTGCCGGCCCACCGGCGCTACGCCGACTGGGCCTGGTGGGCGCTCGAGTTCCCCATGATGTACGTGTCGGCGCAGGGTGCGCGCACGCGCCTGCTGCTGCGGGCGCTGCTCGAGTCGCAGCGCGCGGCGCGCGGCATCGCGCACGACGTCGAGGGGTGGCTGCAGGGCGCCGTCGTCGTGCTCGCGGCCGACGAGCTGGGGATCCCCGCCTTCGCCTTCCAGCCGCACCAGAGCTGGGGCGAGAGCGTGACCCGCCGGCACGACTTCGCGCTGCTGCCGACGACGCAGGACGGCTGGCGCCCCGAGTGGCGCGGGACCCCGCTGCGGCGCACGCCGCAGCCGAACGTCCTGATGATCCACACGAACGAGATCGCGCACCTGGTCGGCGCGCTGGTCCACCCCGGCGGCCGCCACTTCACGCTGGTGCAGGACGCGCGCGACCCGTGGCCGAAGCCGTACACGGGCCAGGCGGTGGACGCGGTGCCGCAGGGCGAGCTGCGACCGCTGGAGGCGCCGGAGTGGCCCGCCGGCGCGCGCGAGGTGGCGAAGCCGTGGGAGCGCGAGCTGCTCGACCACCTCTTCGTGACCTGGCAGGCGCACCTGCGCGACCAGCACGCCTGGGCGCGCGCTGCGTACGACGCCGGCCGCGTGCGGCTCTTCCTGGGCGGGAGCGACCACCTGCCGCAGATGCGCGCCCGCCTGCTCGCCTGCCGCGAACTGGGGATCCCCACGGTGCTCGTGCAGCACGGGGCCTTCCTCGCGCTGCAGCCGGGCCGCTACGCGCAGCCCAACCACCGCTACGCCGACCACAACCTCGTCTGGAGCCGGTCGGCGGCGCGCGAGCTGGCGACCTACCTCCAGGCGCGCGGCGAGTCGCGCGTCATCGGATGGCCGCAGGCGGGCGTCGCCGCCGCGAAGTGGCGCCGCGCCCGGGCCGCCGCGCGCCGCCACGAATGGGTGGTGCTCCCCTCGGGCACCGGGACCCCGGCCGACGCGATCAGCTCGTACCGGGCGGCCGACGACTTCCTGCGCGACGTCCTCGGCGCCGTCCGCGCCGTGCGGCCCGACGCGCACCTCGTCGTGAAGTGCCACCCCTTCTCCGACAACGTCCCGCAGGTCGAGGCGCTCTGCGCCGAGTACGGGCTCGCGAACGCGCGCGTGGTGACCGGACTCGACCCGTGGCGCGCGCTCGCGCACGCCGAGCTGGCGATCGCGGGCGTGAGCTCGGCGGCGTTCAGCGCCGCGGCGATGGCGGTGCCGCTCGTGGTGCATGCGCCGGGCCCGAACCGGTGGTTCGGGCAGTTCGCCGATGTCACGCAGACCACCACCCGCGCCGAGCTCGAGGCCGTGCTCGCCGACCCGGCCGCCATTCGCGACGCCAGGTCGCTCCTGCGCTACGCGCGCGAGGACGCGCGCGCGGGGCGCCGGGTCGTCGCCGTGCTGCGCGGCCTCCTGCACCCGGCGCGGCGCCCGGCGCCGCCCCGCCCCCGGACCCGCGTCGAGCGCCGCCGGGCGGCGCGCGCACGCTGACCCTCGGACCCCTTCGGGAACGGACCCCGATGATCGCCACCCAGGAGCTGCAGCCAGGCCACCAGACGCACCTCGTCGACGGCGCCTCGATCCTGGTCACCGGCGGGACCGGCTCGTTCGGCCGGGCCTTCGTGCGGTACCTGCTCGAGCACCACCGGCCGCGCCGCGTGGTGGTGTACAGCCGCGACGAGCTCAAGCAGTTCGAGATGCAGCAGCAGGTCCACGACGACCGCATGCGCTACTTCCTGGGCGACGTGCGCGACCTCGAGCGGCTCCGCCGCGCCTTCGTGGACGTGGACATCGTGATCCACGCGGCCGCGCTGAAGCAGGTCCCGGCCGCCGAGTACAACCCGTTCGAGTGCATCAAGACGAACATCCTCGGCGCGCAGAATGTGATCGAGGCGGCGCTCACGGCGGGGGTGGACCGGGTGATCGCGCTCAGCACCGACAAGGCGGCGAACCCGGTCAACCTCTACGGCGCCACCAAGCTCTGCTCCGACAAGCTCTTCATCGCCGGGAACGCCTACGCCGGCGGCCGCGGCCCGCGGATGTCGGTGGTCCGCTACGGCAACGTGGTCGGGAGCCGCGGCTCGGTGGTGCCGCTCTTCCGCCAGCTCCGCGCGCAGGGGCGGATCCCGATCACGCACCCGGAGATGACGCGCTTCTGGATCACCCTCGAGCAGGGAGTGCGCTTCGTGCTCGACTCGCTCCAGCGCATGAAGGGGGGCGAGCTCTTCGTGCCGAAGATCCCGAGCGCCGACATCCTGACCGTGGCGCAGGCGGTGGCGCCCGAGTGCGAGTACGAGGTGGTCGGGGTGCGGCCCGGCGAGAAGCTCCACGAGCTGATGATCGGCGCCGACGACGCGCGCTCGACCCTCGACTGCGGCGACCACTACGTGATCGCGCCCCAGTTCTCGTGGTGGCAGCGCAACGGCGTCCATGGCCAGCCGGTGGAGGACGGGTTCATGTATCGCTCGGACACCAACCCGGCGCGGCTCGGCGTGCCCGAGGTGCGCGCGCTCCTCGAGCGGATCGGGCAGCTCTGAGATGATCCCGTACGCGCGGCAGGAGATCGACGACGCCGACGTCGCCGCGGTCGCGGCGGCGCTGCGCGCGCCGTTCCTGACGCAGGGGCCGGCCGTCGCGCGCTTCGAGGCGGCGCTCGCCGAGGCGGTCGGGGCGCGGCACGCGGTCGCCTTCAGCAGCGGCACCGCCGCCCTGCACGCGGCCTATGCCGCGGCAGGGGCGGGCCCCGGCTTCGGCGTGCTCACCTCGCCGGTCACCTTCGCCGCCACCGCGAACGCCGCGCGCTACCTCGGCGCCCCGGTGCAGTTCGCCGACGTGGACGCGGCCAGCGGCCTGCTCGATCCCGCGGCCGCCGCCCGTGCCGCCGCGCACGACGTGGCGATCCTCGCGCCGGTGCACCTCGCCGGCCAGGTCGCCGACCTCCCGGCCCTCGCGGCCCTCGCCGCGCGCCGCGGGTGGACCGTGATCGAGGACGCGGCCCACGCGCTCGGCGCCACGTGGCGCGACGCGGAGGGCCGCGAGCACCGCGTCGGCGACTGCGCCCTCAGCGCCATGACCTGCTTCAGCTTCCACGCGGTGAAGCACGTCACCACCGGCGAGGGCGGCGCGGTCACCACCAACGACGCCGACACGGCCCGCCGCCTGCGCCGCTTCCGCACGCACGGCATCACGCGCGACCCGGCGGAGCTCCAGGCCGCCGACGGCCCCTGGTACTACGAGCAGCACGAGCTCGGCTTCAACTACCGCCTGAGCGACCTGCAGTGCGCGCTGGGGCTCTCGCAGCTCGCGCGCCTCGGCGGCTTCGTGGCGCGGCGCCGCGAGATCGCCGCGCGCTATGCCGCCCGCTTCGCGGCGGCGCCGCACGTGCGCCCGCTCGCGATCCCCGCGGGCTCGCACGGGAGCTGGCACCTGTACGTGGTGCTGCTCCCGCCCGCGCGCCGCCGCGCCACGTACGACGCGCTTCACGCCGCCGGCATCCAGGCCAACGTGCACTACCTCCCGGTCTACCGGCACCCGTACTACCGCCGCACCGGGTTCGCCGCGACATCGCTCCCGGGCGCGGAGGCGTACTACGCGGGTGCGCTCTCCCTGCCGATGTGGCCCGGGCTCGACGACGCCACGGTGGACCGCGTCGCCGACCTCGTGATCGAGGCCGCCCGTCCCGCCGGCGCCGCCATCGCCGCATGAGCGCCGCCCTCGACTGGCTCGTCATCGGCGCCGGCTTCCGCGGCATCGTAGCGGCGCACCTGCTGGCGCGCGCCGGGGCGCGCGTGGCGCTCGCCGATGCCGCGCGCGAGCCGGGCGGCGTGCTGCGGAGCACGCCGTGGCGCGGGCACGCGCTCGACTTCGGCTGCCACCTCTTCGGCAACGAGAGCGAGGAGACGACGGCACTGCTGCTGGACCTGCTCGACGGCGACGTGGTCCCGGTCCCCCTCCGCGTCGCCTCGGCGACGAACGGCACGGTCCGCCACGGGACCGAACTCCCCGACCTCGGCGCCTGGGGACGCGGCACGGCGGCGGCGATCGTGCTGGAGCTGCTCGAGGTCGCGCGCGCGCCCGGCGGCGAGCCGGCGTCGCTGGCCGACTGGCTGGCGCAGCGCTACGGCCCGACCGCCGCCGGCCTCCTGGGCCCGATGGCGGCGAAGCTCCTCGCCACCGACCCGGCCCTGCTCGACGCCGCCGCCGCGGCCTCCACGCCGTTCCGGCGCGTGCGCGTGGTGGACGCCCCGCAGGCGGAGCTGCTCAAGGCGCACCCGCTGCTCGACGACCGCGTCGCCGCCGACACGCCCGACGATCCGATGCGCTACTACCGGCCCGCCGCCCGCCACTTCCCGCACCGCGCGTTCTACCCGCGGCAGGGCGGGATGGGCGCCTTCAGCGCCGCCGCCGCCCGCCGGCTCGGCGCCGCCGGCGTCACGCTCGCGCTCGGCGCCCCGCTCGTGCGGCTCGCCCTCGACGGCGACGGCGTCACCCTCGTGCGCGACGACGCCGCGCCGCTGCGCGCCAGCCGCGCCCTCTGGGCCGCCGACCTCCCGCTGCTCGCGACGCTGCTCGGCGTCGCCATGCCCGCCCCGGCGGTGCACGCGGTGCCGATGGTCCTCGTGTACTTCGACGTCGACGCGGACGCGGTCGGCGAGGTGCGCTACGCCCACGACTTCGACGCGACGACGCCCGTCTTCCGCGCCTCCGCGCCCGGGAGCTTCGGCGCCGGCCCGACCCCGGACGGCCGCAGCTACGTCTGCTGCGAGCTGCCGTGCACCGTGGCGAGCGACCCGTGGCGCGACCCCGAGGGGTGCGTGCCCGCCGCCTGGGCCGCGGCGGTGCGCCTCGGCGTCGCGCGCGGCGACCGGTGGCACGCGCACCTCGCGCGCCCCGTGCCGGCCTCCTACCGCGTGCCGACGCGCGCGGCCGCGGCGCTGGAGCGCGCGCTCGAGGCGCGGCTCGCCGCCGCACCCCGCCTCCACCGCACCGACGCCTGGGCGTTCAGCAAGCGGGCGATGGTCGCCGACGTCCGCCGCGTCCTCGACCGCGCCGCCTGACGTGAGGGCCACCCGATGACGACCGCCGCACGCCACGACGTGGTGACGGACCCCGAGTTCGGGCACCGCCGGCTGCACCCGCTGCCGACCGAGGAGGACGTGCGCGCCTTCTACGAGCAGCGGTACTACGAACTCGTGCAGGCGGGCCAGCGCGGCCCCGACATCCGGCGGCTGGCCGAGGGCGGCGAGGCCGCGGCACAGGAGCGCGCGTGGCTCGTGGAGACGCTCTGGGCCGACGTCCGCGACGCGCTCGCCGCGCACGGCGCCACCGCGGTGCTCGAGGTGGGATGCGGGACCGGCGACCTGCTCGCGCACCTCGCCGCGCACGGCCACGCCGTGGAAGGGCTGGAGCTGGCCCCCGAGGCGGTGGCGCACGCCGCGGCGCGCGGCCTGACCGTGCACGCCGGCGACGTCCTCGACACGTCGGTGCTCGGCACCGCGCCGCGCTACGACGCGGTGCTGTTCATGAACGTGCTGGAGCAGCTGCGCGACCCGCTCGCGGCGCTCCGCCGGGCGCATGCCCTGCTCCGGCCCGGCGGGATCGTCGTCATCCGCAGCGGCAACGACTTCAACCCCCTGCAGCTCGCCGCGGAGCGCGCCCTCGGCTGCGAGCGGTGGTGGGTGTCGGCGCCCGACCAGCTCTCGTACTTCTCGTTCGAGGCGATGGCCCGGCTCCTCGAGGCCGCCGACTTCCGCGTCGTCGCGCGGCAGTCGGACTTCCCCATGGAGCTCTTCCTGCTGCTCGGCGACGACTACGTCCGCGACCGCGCGGTGGGCCGGGCCTGCCACGAGAAGCGCCGGCGCCTCGAGCTGGCCCTGGGCCCCGAGCTGCGGCGCCGGCTCTATCGCGCCTTCGCCGATGTCGGCATCGGCCGCTGCCTCTTCATGGTCGGCCAGTCCCTCGACTGAGCCGCTGATGCCCGGCACGCTCCTCCTCCGCCCCGACGCGTCCGCACAGGTCGGCCTCGGCCACGCGAGCCGCTGCCTCGCGATCGCCGAGGCGTGGACCGGGCTCGGCGGGCACGCGCTGGTCCTCACCGGGCCCGACGCCGCGGGCCTCGCGCCCCGCGCGCGCGCCGCGGGGGTCGAGCTCCGCACCGACGCGCCGGCCGCCGCGGCGAGCGACCTCCGCGCCGTCACGGAGCTCGCCGGCACGCTGCGGCCGGACTGGCTCCTGCTCGACGGCGCCTTCGATGCCCCCTTCGTGCAGGCCGCCCGCGCCGCCGTGCCACGCGTGGCGCGCTTCGCGGAGAGCGGCCGGTACGACCCGGCGTCGCTCGGCCTGGTGGATGCCGTCATCAACCCGAACGCCGACGCCGCCGACGACGACTGCATCACCCTGCCGCCGTCCGCCGTGCGCTGCCTCGGCGTGCGCTACGCGCCGCTGCGCCCCGAGGCGCGGGCGCTCCGCGGCGACGGGCTGGAGCCCGCGGTGCACGGCACCCTGCTGGCCTTCGGCGGCAGCGATCCCGACGGCGCGAGCGAGCTCGTGGTGGCGCAGCTCGGCCGCTGGGGCGGGCTCGCGCCGGTGACACTCGTCGTCGGGCCGGCCAATGCCCGCCGCGCGACCCTGCAGGCCGCCGCCACCGATCGCCTGCGCGTGCTCGTGGCGCCCGAGCACCCGTACCGGTGGTGGAACGCCGGCGCGGTCGCGCTCGTCGCCGCCGGCGTCACGATGCTCGAGCTGCTCTGCGTGGGGATGCCCTGCCTCGTGTACGCGCGCCACGCGGCGCAGCGACGCGAGGTCGAGGCCCTCGTCGCCGCCGGCGCCGTGGCCGGGGTCGTGGACCGCGGCGAGCTGGCGAGCGGCGCCGCGCTGGAGCGGCTCGACGCGCTCCTGTCCGACGGCGCCGCCCGCGCGCGGCTCGGTCGCCGCGCCCGCGAGCTCGTGGACGGCCTCGGGGCGGAGCGCGTGGCGCGCCGCCTCGCCGGGGAGGCCGCATGACCCGCGTCGCCATCATGCAGCCGACCTGGCTGCCGTGGATCGGGTGGTTCGACCTGATGGACCAGGTGGACCACTTCGTCCTGCTCGACGACGTCGCCTTCTCGCGGCAGTCGTGGCAGCAGCGGAATCGCGTGAAGCTCCCCGGCGGCCTGCACTGGCTCACCGTGCCGGTGCGCACCGCCGGCCGCCTCGGGGCGCCGATCGCCGAGGTCGAGATCGCGGACCCGCGCTTCTTCGCGCGCCACGTGCGCACGATCGAGCAGGGCTACGCCGGCGCCCCGGGGCTCGGGCGGGTGCGCCCCGCGCTGCGCGCGCTCACCGG
>Ga0073932_1005276_pt1 | contig 14216 bp, 8 predicted proteins | sample DewCreD2012metaG_FD_76967 | JGI IMG/M metagenome (GOLD analysis project Ga0073932, IMG submission 76967) | Hot spring sediment bacterial and archeal communities from British Columbia, Canada, to study Microbial Dark Matter (Phase II) - Dewar... ... | reverse complement strand
TCCTGGCCGATGCTGATAGCGCGCCGGCGGGCGGGTTACACGGTCTTTGCCATCCTGCTGCAGGCGGAGAAGGCAGATATCCCGGATGCGCACGTAGAGGTCAGCGCAGGCCGGCACGGGACGCTGAAGGCAAGGGTGACGCTGGACGGCCTGCCCCGGCCACTTGACTTCTCCGTGCGGCGGCTGACTCCGCCTGCCGGATAGCTGTTTCGCTCAGCCTTCGTCCGCCTCCGGCGACAGACGGAAGTCCAGGTGGGCTGGCGGCTGCAGAGTGCGCCGCAAGCGCAGGCGCAGCGCGCGGTCCGGGATCCTTCCTTCCCGTCGAGCTATCTTCCAGGCCTGCCATTCGAACCAGAGGTCCGTCAGGGTGACCTCGCCCTCGCGGATGGTGGCGAACTCGCGCTCGAAGAAACCGTTCAGCTCCTCTTCGTGCCCCGTGGCCAGCGCCGCCCGTGCCGCCATGAGCTGCACCCGCTCGTTCGACGCGACATCCGTGGGCAGGCTCCGGCAGAACTCGCGCAGCTCTTCCGCGCAGCCCTGGCGCTGCAGTAACCGGCCGAGTTCCAGGGCCAGCGCAGGGATGCGCGGCCCGCACTCCCAGGCCCGCCACATGAGCTCCAGGGCCGTGTGTGGCCGCCTGGCCCTCTGCTCCAGCACGGCCAGATTGCGAAACGCCCACCCGGTGGGAGTCTCTTCGGCCGAACGCATCCAGGCTGACCGTGCTCCCCTGGAATCCCCGCCTTCCATCCGCGCCACCCCGAGATGCAGCAGTGAAAGCCAGTGGCGGCCTTTTCTGCCGCATACGGAGCGCTCCAGCGCCTCCCGCCACTCCGCCTGCACCATGTAATGCCCGGGTTCCTCCTGCGGAGGGCGCTCCGGCAGGATGCCGGTCCGCAGAAGCTCCCGCCACGGATCCTGATCCAGACCCATGGAATCCTCCGGGAACCATAGGCTGGCAGGAATCCCGCAGGGCTGACCCGAGATCCGGCAGCGCTCGCGCTCCAGCGCCCCCCATCCGGAGCCTCTTGCCAGGAGCTCCTGACAGGGCATCCGTGACGTCTCCTCCAGGGCAGCGTGAACGTATTCAAGCTCGCCCTCAGGCAGAGACTCCTCCAGGCGGCAGCCCACCTCGCTCACCGCCTGCGACCAGTCCTCCGAATGAGCAAGGGAGGGATCTACGTGGAGGCTACCGAACGCTTCCGTCCAGCTCCAGGTCTCCTGCGCCGGCATCGGCACGCATTCCAGCTGCGTGCGTGCCAGTCCGGCCTGCACCTCGATGTAGGCGCTCCCCGGCCCGCCCAGATACTCCTGCCACCGCCGCCCGCCGGGAGATTGTCCCCATGCGAATAGCTTGCGGCCCCTCAGGCGCCGGGTGGAGGTCTGCACGAAGCAGCGGCCCTCGCTATCGGCCTGCGCGATCCAGGGCCGGGACCCTTCCGGCACCCGGAAGAACACCTCTTGCGCAAACGGCACCATGGCCGGACGGCTGAGATCCACATCCCCTGCGCGGGGCACCTCCACCAGCCTGAGCGCCCCACCGCTCCCCAGAATGGCCGACTGCGCCGGACAGATGACCCGGCCGTCCGGGATCTCAGGAAGCGCGGTATTGGTCCACCAGTAGACGGGAAGCTCGAACGGGTGAGGATTGACCAGCCGCACGTGAACGAACAACCGGCGCGACCCCTCCGGCAGCCAGAAGTCGAGTTGCCACGTCAGGCCTTTCACGCGGTCCCACTCGTAAAGGCGCAGCGCCGGGCCTCCTCCAGGGGCCGGAGCCCGGGCCGCAAACACCGGGGAGCAGGTCAGGTAGTGGTGCCCGGGGTGGGAGGCGTTCCACTCGATCCCGCCGGAAAACCAGGCGCCGCGCAACGCAAGGTTGGCGGTCTGCAGGATCCGGTTGCGCTCGACGAGCTCGCGGCCGTCCTCCAGACTGCGCAGTGACACCAGCCTGCCCCCCATCTCTGGCAGGAACTCCGCACGCAGCAGACCGTTCTCCAGCACAACCGAACGGAACTGCGTGGGACGAAGGTCGCGCGACAGATCATCCTGCATCCGGTAAGGCAGAACGCGGAAGGAGGTCTCCCAGCCAATTCTCTCCCGGTCTCCTGGCGGAAGCTCTTCAAATCGCAGGCGCCGGCCCGGCCTTCGGCGGTGGCGGAACATCGGCAGCGGATTCTCAGGCCCGGGGAGGGCCGCGGGCAGGCTGTAAACGGAAGCTGTAAGGCGCGCGCCGGTCTGCATCACGCCAGACCGTCTACCCCACGGCGGCCACGTCTGTCAAACGCAGTCCGGGGGAGGCGCACTACTCGCCTCCCCCGGCCCGCTAAGCTGCCAGGAGGCCGGAGACGGGAGTCTTCAGCCCAGACGCCGGCGCAGGGCCGCAAGCTGAGCGTTCAGCTCCTGCGGGAACTCCTCTCCGAACTTGCCAAAGAACTCCTCGATGCTGTCCGCCTCCTCGCGCCAGGCGTCCCGGTCCACCGCCAGCAGCTCGCGGATGGCTTCCGGCTCCAGATCCAGACCGTTCAGGTTCAGCTCGTCCGCGGCGGGGACCACGCCAATGGGGGTTTCCGTGCCGGACACCTCTCCTCTGCAGCGGCGGATGACCCACTCCAACGCGCGCAAGTTGTCCCCGAAGCCGGGCCACAGGAACTCGCCCTGCGCGTTCCTCTTGAACCAGTTTACGTGGAAGATGCGCGGAGGCGAGGCGATCTTTTTGCCCATCTCCAGCCAGTGCCGGAAATACCGGGCCATGTTGTATCCGCAGAAGGGCAGCATGGCCATGGGATCCCTCCTGAGCACGCCGGCAGCCGCTGTGGCCGCCGCCGTGGTCTCGCTGGCCATGGTGGCTCCCACAAACGTGCCGTGCTCCCAGTCCAGGGACTCGCAGACCAGGGGGGCCAGCCGGGCTCGTCTGCCGCCGAAGAGAATGGCCGAAATGGGCACGCCGGCGGCATCTTCCCATCGGGGATCCATCATCGGACAGTTGCGCGCGGGAGCCGTGAAGCGCGCATTGGGATGAGCCCCCGGCTCGGGCGAGTCCGGAGTCCACTCGTTGCCCTTCCAGTCTATGCCGCGTGCAGGAGGATCCACGCCCATACCCTCCCACCAGACCGTGTTCTCCGGGGTCAGCACGACATTGGTGAAGATGGTGTCGCGCTTCATGGTCTCCATGGCGTTCGGGTTGGTCTTGTAGCTGGTGCCGGGCAGCACCCCGAAGAAGCCGGCCTCGGGGTTTACGGCCCACAGTCTGCCATCGGGACCGATGCGCAGCCAGGCGATATCATCGCCCACCGTGAAGACCCTGTACCCGGGCATGCTCTCCGGAGGAACCAGCATGGCCAGGTTCGTCTTACCGCAGGCGCTGGGAAAGGCGCCCGCTATATAGGTGGTCTCGCCGTCCGGACTCTGGACGCCCACGATAAGCATGTGTTCCGCCAGCCAGCCCTCCTGCCAGCCCAGATAGCTGGCGATGCGCAGCGCGAGGCACTTCTTGCCCAGAAGCACATTGCCCCCGTATCCAGACCCGTAGCTCCAGATGGTGTTATCTTCCGGGAAGTGCAGGATGTAGCGCCGGTTGATGTCCAGCTCACCCCGGCAGTGCAACCCCTTCGTGAACTCCCGGTCTGTCCCCAGCTCGTCCGCGGCTACCTTCCCCATCCGGGTCATGATCCGCATATTCAGCACCACGTAGATGCTGTCCGTCAGCTCGATGCCGATCTTATTGAAGGGGGATCCCGGCACGCCCATAATGAAGGGGATGACGTACATCGTCCGGCCCCTCATGGAGCCGTCGAACATCGCCCCGACCTTGCTGTAGGCCTCCTGGGGATCCATCCAGTTGTTGGTGGGACCGGCGTCTTCCTGCCTGCGCGTACAGATAAACGTCAGGTGCTCTGTGCGGGCGACATCGTTGTGGGCGGTGCGGTGCAGCACGCATCCGGGGAGCTTCTGCTGATCCAGCTGGTGCAGTTCACCGGTCCGGAAAGCCTCTTCCTCAAGCCTTCTGCGCTCTTCGTCCGAACCGTCAATCCAGACGACGTTGTCCGGCTTGCAGAGGGCGATCATCTCCTCGATCCACTGTCTTGCCTCCGGGTGTCGGATCATCTTACAGGTCCTTTCCTCCTTGGGGTGGCGCAATGGGAGAGCGGCCGCGAAGCGTGCGGGCCGGTCCCGCAGTCCCGCGGGGTGGCTTTGCCGCTCAGGTGTCTATGATGTACCATTTGCACCGTGTTCGCAGATTCTTTGCACGGCCCTGAGAGGCCGGACTTTGTGAGGATTTTCACATACTGTGCCAAAACTGTCAAGGCCCGCTCCAGGGATAATGGTTCTCCCGGCGTAGTAGATGAGATCGTGGGAAAGCGGAGGACCGAAGCGGCGCTTCCGGATCGGTCTTCAGCGCCTGGCGAGAGCGCCCCTTTCGTCCTCTTTGGTGGCCGCGGACGACGGGGAAGCGCAGACGCGGGCCAGCGCGTTGCGCGTATCAATGATGGCCCGGGCGTGACGGAGCACCTGCTCGTACGGCAGCGATGAATGATCCGTGCAGATGATGACACAGTCCGCGGAGCGGATCCGCTCCGGTGTCAGTTCAACAGACTGGAAGACGGAACCGCCCTCCTCGAACTCCGGAACAAGCGGGTCGTGATACTCCACCAATGCTCCGCGCGCTTTCAGGCGCCCGATGACCCTGAGGGCAGGCGACTCGCGCACGTCGTCAATATCCTTCTTATAGGCCACCCCGAGCACCAGCGTGCGGGAGCCAGCCAGATCCCTGCCCAGCTCCTCCAGAGTGGCCCGCACCCGGTCCACCACGCGATCCGGCATGCCGTCGTTGATCTCGTTGGCGAGCTCCACGAAGCGCAGCGTGCAGCCGTACTGCCTGGCCTTGTACAGAAGATACTGCGGATCCACCGGAATGCAGTGCCCGCCCACTCCCGGACCCGGGTAGAACGGCATGAACCCGAACGGCTTGGTGGCTGCGGCGTTGATGACCTCCCAAACGTCAATGCCCATCCGTTCGCAGACCTGCGCCATCTCGTTGGCCAGAGCGATGTTGACGTGCCGGAACGTGTTCTCGAACAGCTTGGCCATCTCGGCCACGCGGGGGCTGCTCACGCGCACCACCCTCTCGGCCACCAGAGAGTAGACGGCCTCCGCCAGATAAGTCGCTTCTTCCGTGGTTCCGGCCACGAGCTTGGCCGTATTGCGCACGTTGAACTTGGGATTGCCCGGATCAATGCGCTCTGGCGAGAAGGCGAGGTGGAAGTCCCGTCCTGCCCGAAGACCGGACTCCTCCAGCACCGGCTGCAGGATCTCCTCGGTGGTGCCGGGGAAGGAGGTGCTCTCCAGAATGATCAGATGTCCCCGCTTAAGCCGACTTGCGACCGTCCGCGCCGCCGACCGGATGAACGACAGGTCCGGCTCATTATCCCGTCCGCACGGCGTGGGGACGCAGATGATGACCACGTCGGACAGGGCGATGTGCCTGTCGTCGGAGGTGGGGAGAAGGAGTCCGTCGAGCACCAGGCTCCTGATGACTTCTGAGGAAACGTCCCGGATATAGCTCTCGCCGTCCCGCAGGCGGGCGAGCTTGGCGTCGTCCACCTCGTAACCGGCGACCTGTACGCCGTTGCGGGCGAACTCCACCGCCAGAGGCAACCCCACGTAGCCCAGCCCCACCACCGTGATCCTGATCTGCCGCCCCGTAATGCTGTGCAGTAGCTCCATTCGCGATCCCCGTTCCTGGTCGTGTCGCCGCCCCTGACTCAAGCGCGGGCCGGAGAGTCCTAACCGCCACCCCGGACGTATGCCCCTGAATGAGGCATTCTAGTTATAGGCATTACGGGCTGTCAACCGGAGGTTTCCTCCTGCGCCTGGAGGCCTCCGCCCGGTTACACCTCACCTATGCGCAATCAGTCAGCTATCACCAGGAAAGTCAGCGCCAGATTCCCGAGCATCCGGGTAAAGTCCGATATCGTCTCCCAGCCGCTGCGCGGAGCGCTCATAGCTCTGGGAGGGACGATGATGATATCCCCCAGCCTGACAGGCCCGGCTTCCTTCACGCGGCGAACTTCGCCACCCGCACGCACGATAACAGTATTCCCCCGATCCGCATCCCGCGCATAGCCTCCCACCTGGCGGATGTAGTCCTCGGCGGTCAACCCTTCCCGGAAGACCACCACAGAAGGGCTGACCACGGCGCCGGCAACAGACACCACCAGCGGACGCCGTGGGATATACAGGGTATCCCCGTCCTCCAGCGGCAGGTCGTCGGCCGACCCCGGCTCCTGAAGGCCCTTCGGCAGGTCGATCGGCAGCCGCATGCTGGCCACGACGCTCTCGACTGTCCGTGCCTCCTCCAGCGATACCTCGCCCACCGGTTCCGCGCCGAGCTTGCCGGCCTCCGCCGCCACACGTGCCAGCCCGGCAGCCGCTACGCTCGCCTCGGCGGCCCTTGCGTCCACGGAGGAAGGTATGGATGGCGTTGCGGCAGTTGTCGTGGTAGTGGTGCGCTTTGTGGGCGAGATGCCGTATTTCGCCATCTCCAGCTCGCGGATCTGCTCGGCAAGATCCTTCTGCGCCTGCTGGATCTCGGCGGCGACCTCAAGCTGACGCTCCGAGAGGAGCGCCGGGGTCTTCCGGACGAACACGGCCCCTTCCGGGAACGCCTCCTCCGTCAGCCCTCCCGCGCGGGCGATCAGACTGGAGACCCTTTCCCCCTCCTGCAGGAGCGCATATGTTCCCGGGTAACGCACCCGGCCGGTGATCGTAACCACCCTGGGCGTCCGGCGCGCGTCCGAGACCTCCTTCACCGAGACCTGATCCCCGTCAGCCAGCAGGATGTTGTCGGACTCTTCGCCCGCCATGGCGCGATCCAGATTCAGGTTGAGGATCTGCGTCTGCTGGCCGGCCTCCGTCTGGCGCGCCACCTCCACCACACGGTGGGCCTCCGCCTTCGCCCCTCCCGCGGCGATGAGCAGATCCCGCAGCCGCATCCCGTCCACCCGGTCATACACGCCCGGGCGGCTGACCTGCCCGGAGATGGTGACCGTGCGATCCAGCGCCGCCGCCTCCTGCACCGAATAGACGACCACCTGGTCCTTCGGGCGCAGTTCAACGTCCTGCTCCGCGTCTCCGGCCATCGCGCGCCCCAGATGGACGCTCAACATCTGCGTGGAGCCGTCCTCCCGGGTGCGCAGGATTGTCGCCCGCTCCAGATAGATCTCGACGTCTGCGAACCCCTCGGCCCGCCGGACGAGATCCGAGAGGCGCATGCCTTCGCTGAACTCATACTCTCCCGGCCGCCGCACCTGGCCGTTGATCTCGACCCGGTTGACGGCATCCTGAAGCACAGGCTGGATCAGCAGCAGGTCTCCGTGCTGCAGAGGAAATTCCCAGTCGGGAGAATCCGGCGAAGCAAGCGTCAGATCCACCAGGAACTTGCGCGAGCCCCCCACGACGCGTTCCACCCGGACGCTACAGAGCGACGCCTGACCACCGGGCCCTCCCGCCATCCGCATCACGTTGCGGACGCTCGTCTCCTCCAGAAGTTCGAAGATCGCCTGACGGCGGACCTCTCCCTTGACCGTGACCGTGGGACCGATCGCCGGGACGAAGATCGAATCGCCACTCTGAAGCGTGATATCCCCGCTACGGTCTCCCTCCAGAAGCAGCCGGTACAGGTCGGTGGTGGCGATGGTCTTCTTGTTGCGCTGGACGGTGATCCTCCTGAGCGACCCCGCGTCCGTCGGACCGCCTGCCACATAAAGCGCATTCAACAGCGTGGAGAGACCGGGCAGGATATAGGCGCCCGGTTTCTTCACTTCTCCGATGACGAAAACCTGAATGGGACGGATGGAGAGGATGCGAGCCTGTGCGGAGAGAGACGGGAACTTGACGCGCGTCTCCTTCGCGATGACACGTTCGGCCGCCCCGATGGTCAGCCCGTTCACGCGGACGAATCCGACGCTGGGAATGCGCAGCCTGCCTTCCGAGTCCACGATCTCTGTCAGCACCGTCTCCTGTCCGGCGGGGCTGCTCAGCACCACTTCCACAGTGTCTCCCGGCCCCAGCGGATACTCTGCCGGGGGCGGCAGGTTCGGGATCGGCTGAAACCCCTCTGTCACGCGGTCGAAGAAATCGTGACCGAACAGCCGGATCTCTGGCTCCGGCGGAGGGAACATCCCTGCAAGCTCCCCGGGAGAGGGAACACCCGGCGCGGGGGCGGGCTGCTGTGGCGTGCCCGGCACTCCGGCTGGCGGCTGCGTGGGAGCGGCGACGGGAGGCTGTGTTGCAGGGTACGGCGGGAACGGCGCGGGAACAGGAGCAGGCTGCCCCGCTTCGGGCTGGGTGGGACGGGCGTTCGGAGTGGTTCTCTCCGGCGCCGTGGGGAGGGTTACTCGAACGAGATCCCGGTCATCACGCGAAGGAGCGGAGACCGGCTGCGCCGCGACAGTCTCCGCGAGCAGGCTCAGGGCTATCAGCGCCGCCAGACGAAATCCTTTTCCTCGAAGCATCCCCGGTCCTTGAAGAATCTGCCGCGTCCCGAGACAGGATCTGCGGACCATTGCTGCGCCGGTCCGCAGCCGCGTCAGTATACCACACTCCGCCCTCCTGCTGCAGAACAGGGAGCCAGCCGGTATCCCGCACGGTACAGCGAAGCGCCCGGACCGTGCGGTCCGGGCGCCGATTCTTCTTTAGTCCAGTGCAATCGGATCTTCTCAGCCTGCCGGCGACCTGGCCGGAGGCCGGAAGGCGGCTTTCAGGAACCGGCCAGAAGCGAATCCATCGGGATCAGTCCCAGGCGGGTTGCCCGCCGGAAAGCCTGCACCCGGTTGGAAACATGCAGCTTCTCATAGATGTTGGCCAGATGAAAGTCCACAGTCCTCTTGCTTACGTACAGGGCGTCCGCGATGTCTTTGCTGGTCCTTCCCTCTACCACCAGGGACAGCACCTCGATCTCTCGCGGGGTCAGTTTGATTGTCCGCTCTTCCTGAGCCCCAGGAATTCCGACAGTCGACATCCGGTGTCTCCTTTCCCTGTTCGCCGCTATCAAGATGTTTCCACACTCGCAAAAGCAATCCCAAGCGCTTTTGCGCCATCCCTCGGCGGCGGCAGGGGCCAGCCTTGGCTTTATGCTGAGTTGGGTGTCCTCCCGTGTTCGCGCAGACGGAGCCGCCGGCACCAGGCGGTTCCCGCCCGTGGCGCGCCCTCACCGAATGACTTGTTCCTTCCCTGGGCCTTCCTCTGAGAAGAAAAGTTCACGCGCCGCGTTGCCCTTACCCGAATGCTTCCGGAAGCAAGACGAAAGGGCAGCGGGCAGACTGAAACGCTCCGCAGGGCCGGGGCTTTCCCTGTAGGCCGGAGGGTGGCATAATGGAGAGGCCGGACTACTACGGGAGCCGGCCCGGGAGGGCAAACGGGTTCATGTCGAAGAAATCCGTCCTTTTGATCCGTCTACTGGAGCTGCTGCGGGAAAGTCCCGGAATGACCGCCGCCCAGATCGGCGCGGAGCTGGGGCGTTCCGAGCGAACCGTCTACCGCTACATCCAGGACCTGGCTACCGAGCTGGACACGGATGTGGTGTTCGAGGACGGCTACCGCCTCAGCGGCGACGCGCGCCTGACACCCATCAACTTCACCCCGGAAGAGGTGCTCGCCATCAAGATGGCGCTGGAGGCGACGCCGCTTCGCAAGACCCAGCCTCTGGCGCGCAGCGCAGGCAGCGCGCTCCGGAAGGTGGAGACCACGATGTCCGGCATCGCCCGCAAACACAGCGAGCAGGCCAGAGGGAAGGTCTATCTCGCGCCTTCCACCCCGACACCTGTCCAACTGAAGGAGAACCTTCTGCCAGATATCGAAGGGGCCCTTCTGGCGGAGGAGACGCTGAGGCTCCGCTACTGGTCCGCAGAGGCTCCCCAGCCGTCCGATCGTGAGTTTGATCCCTACGCCCTGGTCTTCCGGAGCAGGCACTGGTATCTTCTGGGTTACTGCCACACGCGCAAACAGGTTCTGCAACTCAGGCTGGACCGTGTGCTTTCCGCCACGCCGTCCGGGCGCAATTTTGCCCGCCCGAAAGACTTCTCCGTCGAGCATTTCTACAAGAACAGCTGGGAGGTTATGACGGGGGATCCGGTCCGGGTGGAGATCTTGTTCGATGCGTCCGTCGCGCGGCGCATCAAAGAGACCCAGAGACACCCCACACAGCAGGTGGTGGACCACAAGGACGGCAGCGTCATCTTCAGCGCCGAGGTAGCGGGTCTGGAGGAGATCGGAAGGTGGGTGCTCACCTTCGCGGGAAACGCAAAGGTGCTGCAGCCACCCGAGTTCGTGGAATGGATGACAGCAAAGGCCCGGGAGCTGGCCAGCATCTACCTGGCCGCGCCGGGAGGTGCTGCGAGTGCCCCGGCCGGCGCATCAGGGTCCAGCCATCCACAGGCAGGCAGACCCGGAAAAGCGACGCCTTGAGCCTCCGCTACCTCTGGAAAATCTTCTCCAGGCTCTCCCGGTCCAGCCGCACCATGATGGGCCGGCCGTGGGGACAGACGTAGGGGTTGTCGCACCGCAGAAGCTGCTCGATCAGTGAGCGCATTTCCGGCTCGGACAGCCGGTCCCCGGCCTTCACGGCCGCCTTGCAGGCCGCACTGGTGACCACAGCCTCACGGGGAGCCAGCATCTTCCGGTCCAGCGTCAGCTCCACCACCTCGCTCAGCATATCCCGCACCGTCTGCTCCACATCCGAGAGCTTCAGACCAGCGGGCACACCGCGCAGCAGCACGGCTTCCGGCCCGAACTGCTCCAGCACGAAACCCAGGTCCGCGAACTCCTTCAGACGCTCCATCACGATGCCCGCCTCCCTGCGAGACAACTCCAGCGTCACCGGAACAGCCAGCATCTGCACGGGATTTGCGGAAGAACGGGAACGGAAGCGCTCGTAGAGCACCCGCTCGTGCGCGACATGCTGATCTATGATGGCCAGCCCCTGCGGCGTCTCCACCACGATGTAAGTCCCGGCCACCTGTCCCAGGATGCGGAGGCGGGAAGGATCCAGCCGCTGGTCCGCGACGTGGGACGACTCCGGCTGCAGGGAAGTGACAGGCTCCGGGCCGGGCGTCTCACGGTTCTGCTCCGGCGGAGCATAGAGCCGGTGCGCATCCGGTGGCGGAGCGGGATCGCGCTGCAACCATCCGCCGCCCACCGCCTGAGGCGCGGGCTCGAAGGAGAACCCCGGCCCCTGTGGCACAAGGGCGGGACCGGCGGGCGACGGGGCCACCCTGGGCACCAGCCCCTTCCCCACAAGCGCCTCGCGCAGGGTGTGGAACACCAGCGAATGCGCCTCCCGCTCCCGCACGAACTTCACCTCCGCTTTACGTGGATGAACATTGACGTCCACCAGATTCGGCGGGACATCCAGCAGGACCACCACGATCGGGAAGCGTCCGTGGGGCAACAGCCCGGCATACGCCTCGTCCACGGCGTGAGAGAGGAGACGGCTTGAGATGGGCCGTCCATTGACGAAGAGATACTGCTGAGAACGGTTGGGACGGGTCCGCGTGGGCGGCGCAAGGAACGCGCGAAGAGAAAGAACGGACTCCGCCTCCGCCGGGATCAGCTCCCGAGCCACCTGCCGCCCGAACACACTCACCAGGGCAGTGATGATATCCCCGCCCGGGTGGCTGAAGCTCTCCTGCTCCCCGTGGCGCACCAGGAATGACACATCGGGCCGGGCAAGCGCGAGCCGCTGGACGAAATCCAGGCTTCGGGCGAGTTCCGTCTGAGTGCTCTTCAGGAACTTACGGCGCGCGGGAACGCTTTCGAACAGGCGGGACACCCGCACTGTCGTGCCGGGAGGCGCTCCGGCTGGCTCATACTTCACCGTGACCCCGGAGCGGATGAGGACACGCGTCCCTTCCTCAGAATGGCGAGGACGCGTGATCAGCTCGAACTCGGAGACGGAGGCGATGCTGGGCAGGGCTTCCCCGCGGAACCCGTACGTGGTGATGCGGAACAGGTCCTCGGCGGAGGAGATCTTGGATGTGGCATGCCGCTCCACGGCCAGGAGCGCCTCTTCAGCGGTCATCCCCTCTCCGTCATCGGAGACCTCCACCAGGTCGCGCCCTCCATCCTCCAGTAGCACGCTGACGCGCCGGGCTCCGGCGTCCAGCGAGTTCTCCACCAGCTCCTTCACCACCGACGCCGGGCGCTCGATCACCTCGCCGGCAGCGATCCTGCTGGCAATCTCCGGAGGAAGCACGACAATCGAGGGACGCGGGGCTATTCGCGTCCCTGGCTTATGAGAGGATGAGTCTGGCATGTGACTGAGAGTTATCCTCTTCCTGGCAGTCAGCTGCCATCTGCCTGGTCCACCGGCGGGAGATTGCGGGCGTGCTCACGGTCGCTCATACACCACACGGCCTTCCCGAAGCGCGCGGGCGATGACGTGGTTGCGCGAGCCGCTCCACCGGTCCACTTCATCCCTGCTGTAGAGAAGAATATCAGCAGGCACGCGGAAACGGCGGATCGCCCTTCTCAGTCTCAGCTCTTCGTCCAGACGCTCCTTCGCTGAGGAGAACCCGTTTTGAGTAACGACGAGAAGATCCAGGTCCGAACCGGCGGATGTCTCACCCCTCGCCACCGATCCGAAGGCATAAACACGCGCGGGATTTCCCTCCCGTACGATCTCCGCCACTATCCCTGCAAGGACACTCTCCGAGATCAACCTGCCCCTCCGGTCTTTCCCACCGAGGCCATTGTATCAGAAGCTGTCACTCTTTCTCCGCCTCTTTCTGAAGCTGCCAGAGGGCGGTGAGCGCCTCCACCGGCGTCATAGTGGAGATGTCCATCTTCTTCAGCTTCTCCACCACCGGCGACGGGGCCGCCTCGAAAAGCGTCAGCTGCCTCACCTGGGCCGGCGCCGGAGCCCGGCGGGGCAAGATCCCTGCGCCACTCTCGTCCTCTTCCAGATCCCTCAGAACCTCCTGGGCGCGGGCCACGACCTCCTCCGGCAGGCCGGCCAGCCTTGCCACCTGAATGCCATAGCTACGGTCCGTCCCTCCCGGCATGATGCGGTGCAGCCAGATGATCCGGTCCGCCTCTTCCCGCACCGCCACCCGGTAGTTCCGGACGCCCGGCAGCTGAGACGCCAGCTGGTTGAGGTGGTGGTAGTGCGTGGCGAACAGCGTCTTGATGCGCGCCTTCGCCAGAAACTCCGCCACAGCCCAGGCGATGGAGAGCCCGTCGTAGGTACTGGTCCCCCTGCCGATCTCGTCCAGCAGCACCAGACTGCGAGAGGTGGCGTTGTTCAGGATGTTGGCGGTCTCCGTCATCTCCACCATAAACGTACTTCGCGCGCTGGCCAGCTCATCGCGTGCCCCGATGCGCGTGAAGATGCGATCCACCACCCCAATCTTTGCGCGGTCCGCGGGGACGAAGCTGCCGGCCTGAGCCAGCAGGACGATCAGCGCCGTCTGCCGCAAATACGTGCTCTTGCCCGCCATATTCGGGCCGGTGATGATGAGCAGACAGTCATCCCGCGTGTCCACCTTCACATCGTTCGGGACGAACGCTCCCATCCCCAGGCTCTTCTCCACTACAGGATGGCGCCCGGCCTGCACCAGGATCTCGTCGGAATCATCCACCTCCGGACAGACCCAGCGGTTCGCGTGAGCGGTCTCCGCCAGACTCGCCAGCGCGTCGAGCTCCGCCACGGCGCGGGCCACCCCGAGAAGCTCCTGAGCCCGCGCCGCGACAGCGCCCCGGACCTGCGCGAACAGCTCCTGCTCCAGCGCAACGGCGCGCTCCTGGGCCCCGAGCACTGTGGCCTCATGCTCCTTCAGCTCTGGGGTGATGTAACGCTCTGCGTTCGTGGTGGTCTGCTTACGGATGTAATGATCCGGCACCAGCGCTGTGTTGGCTTTCGAGACCTCGATGTAGTATCCGAACACCGAGTTGTAGCCCACCTTCAGGCTCTTGATGCCGGTGCGCTCCCGCTCCTCGGATTCGATGCGTGCGATCCACTCACGCCCGCCGTGCGCCACATCCCTCAGCGTGTCCAGCTCGGAGGAATAACCGGCCCGGATGACCCCTCCGTCCCGCACGTGAAGGGGAGCGGACTCATCAATGGCGGCCAGGATCTCCTCCGCAACTCCCTCCGGCGGCCGGCAACGCTCCGCCAGTTCCCGGATGAGGGGTGATTCGGCCCGTGATGCCACCCCGGCCAG
>Ga0073932_1005270_pt1 | contig 14226 bp, 10 predicted proteins | sample DewCreD2012metaG_FD_76967 | JGI IMG/M metagenome (GOLD analysis project Ga0073932, IMG submission 76967) | Hot spring sediment bacterial and archeal communities from British Columbia, Canada, to study Microbial Dark Matter (Phase II) - Dewar... ... | reverse complement strand
TGAATGTTCCCATCTGGGCGCTGGCCAGGCCGGCGCTTGCGGCGCAGACGGCCGCCCATATTGCAACTCGCTGGATCGTGCGCAGCATCTAAAAGACCTCCAGATCCTAATCAGACCTCATTCTCAGCGTACTACACGGCTCAGGCCGTTTGCATGACGCCGAAGTCCATTTTCCTAGGGCAGGAACTGCGCCAGATAGCCGCCGCTCTGCAGCAGCGCGGCCTGCCGCATTTCGAGGCTGCCCTCGTAAGCCCGGTCTTCCACTTCGATGCAGACCGGGCCGTCGTACACCTCGACGAGCACGGAGCAGAGCCGGCCCCAATCGACGTCCCCGAGGCCGGGCAGTTTCGGCGTGTGGTACTCGAGCGGGCAGGCCAGAAGGCCGACGTCGTTCAGCCGCTCGCGATCCACGCGGGCGTCCTTGGCGTGGAAGTGGAACAGCCTGTCCCTGAACTCCCGCAGGATCCTGACATAATCCATGCCCTGCCAGACGAAATGCGAGGGATCGAAGTTCAGGCCGAAATTCGGCGACGGGATGTCGTTGAACATCCGCCGCCAGATGGCGGGGGAAGTGGCGAGGTTCTTGCCGCCCGGCCACTCGTCCCGGGTGAAAAACATCGGGCAGTTTTCGATCGCGATTTTCACGCCGTGATCTTCGGCGAACTTCACCAGCGGCTTCCAGGTCTTGAGGAAGCGCGGCCAGTTTTCGTCGACGGTTTTCGACGGGTCGCGCCCGATGAATGTGTTCACGACGCCGACACCGAGCAATTCCGCGGCGCGGATCACCTTCTTGATGTGCTCGACGTACACCTTCGCCTCGTCCGGATCGGCGGCGAGCGGGTTGGGATAGTAGCCCAGTCCGCTGATACCGACGCCGTTTTCCTCGCAGAGCCCGAGCACCTCCTGGGCTTTGCTCTTCGTGAATCCGTTGACGTCGATGTGCGTGACGCCGGCGTAGCGGCGCTCGGCCTTGCCCACCGGCCAGCACATGACTTCGACGCAATCGAAGCCGCTCTCGCCGGCGAATTCGAGCACCTGTTTCAGATCCAGATCCGGCAGGATCGCGCTGACAAATCCGAGTTGAATCATTCCGGGGTCTCCCTCTCTACTCTACGCTGAAGCTACTCCACTCTCCACCTTTTCAGTCCGGCGCCGCGGCGCGGCGCCAGATCGACTTCAAGGCGCACGGCCTGCGTTCCGGCCGGCTGGCCGTCCCACTCTTTCCAGGCGCCGCCGCTCTCGACGAGCACGCGCCAGGATTGCGGCTCGCCGCCCTCGCCCCACTCGGGCGTCACGCGGCTCACCTGTTTCGGCCAGGGGTAGCGGTATTCGATCCACTCTTTTGAACCCCGCGCGCCACCGAAGCGGAACCCCTCCCGGTCTGGCGGGTCCTCATGCGTCGAGCGGCTCGCCAACACAATGGGCGTGTTCGGCTCCCATTGCGTTTCACCTCCGGCGACGGGGAACATCGAGATGCGCAGCCGGGCCGCGCCCATGGGGATCAGCTCGATCTGCTCGGGGGGGCGGTCCGTTTTCACGGGGCTGGACTGGATTTCGCCGGGCAGGCCGTTCGGCTCGAGCCGCCACTCGGGAATGCGGCGTCCCCGGGCGCGGATATAGAGCGGCGCGGCGCTCCAGAAGAATGGCTGTTCCGGCATGCTTCCGGCCCGCCGCAATTCGAGCGGCGCACCGAGGTCGAGGGCGAAGTTCCAGGGCGTTGCGGGGAACACTTCGAGCTGCCGCCACTGGCCTTCACCGCCGTACTGCTGATAGCGCTCGGCGATGCGGAGGGAGAAGGCCAATGGCCCGTAATGCACGGACGCCGCGTTCTTCTGATGCGGCCAGCGGCGGACTTCGATCTCTGCGGGGAACGTCAGTTCGATGGTGTCGCCGCTGGTCCATTCGCGCTCGACGGTCAGCCAGGCGGCGCCGGCGGGAATGTCGAGGGACCTGCCGTTGACCAGCGCGCGGGGCTGGCGGGCCCAGGAGGGAACCCGCAGCACGAGCGGGAACCTGACGGGTTTCTTCGACTGAAGGGTCATCCGCACGGTTTCGGCGAACGGATAATCCGTCTCCTCGCGGATGGTCACTTCTTCGCCCGTGCCGACGCGCGCCCGCACCGTATTGGCCGAATAAAAGACCGCGGCAAGCCCGTTGCCGCCGGCGGCCATCCACTGGCGTTCGGCGTAATAGGGCCAGCCCATGGCGGCGTTGTGCTGGCAGCAGCGGTAGCCGTAGGGGTTGTAGCTGTACATGTCGCCGCTGTTGTCGATGGCCGGGGCCTTGTTCTGGCGGTCGAGCTGGGGCTGGTTGGGGGCGGTGAGGTAGTGCAGTCCGCGCAGGTCGGCGGTCATCGAGGCAGGAAGCGAGTTGAAGGCGATGTCCTCCGTGCGTTCGGCCCATCGGGCGTCTCCGGTGATCGAGAGCAGCATCTCGTGGCTGAACATGAGCTCGACCCAGGTGCAGGTCTCGGTGCCCTGGCGCGGACCGCGGAAGCCGGGGCGGGCGTTTTCGTCGGCCGCGAACCCGCCGCCGGGGCCGTTGCCGTACAGCCGCATCATTGTGTCATAGTTGCGCTCGGCGGCCTTCAGGTATCGAATGTCGTGCGTCTGCTGAAAATACTGGCCGGGCTCGCGGAAACACTGCCCGAAATTCACCCCGTGCCAGCTGGCAATTCCGCCAACCCAATCCGCCGTTCTCTCATGATTGACCCGGGCGGCATCGAGCAGCCATTTTTCCCCGGTCTGCGAATAGAGCCAGTAAATGTGATCGAGATTGTCGCCGCCGCGCCACGTCTGCCAGCTCGCAGGGAGCAGATTGTACAGCGGCTGCGCGTGAAACCAGCGGAAATAGCGGAGCAGAAAGTCGAGAACGCGCCTGTCTCCGGTGGCCTCGTAGTGCGTCCGCAGGACGTAGATCATCACCATGTTGGGCCAGAGGTCAAGCGCTTCGAGCCTGCCTAGCGTATGCTCGCCCACCAGGTTCGCGGCGGGGCCGAAGTAGCCGTCTTCGCGCTGGGACCTGAGCACCGCTTCCACCCACTGGCGGCTTTCTTCGATGATGCGCGCGTCCCGCAGGACGTAGCCGAGGTTGATATAGCCCTTCAGCCAGTAAGGCAGCTCCTCCCACCCGAAGCGTCCTTCGCCGCGGGGGTTGAGCCAGGCGTTGCCTTCGCGCCTGCAGTACTGGCTCAGCTCGGGCAGCTTTCCGGTGAAACCGTCAGCCATCCGTTTCAGCTGAACGCCCAGCCAGCCGCCGGGTTCGATGGCACCCACGGGGAGCTTGACGAGAGGCAGTTCTTTGAGAGGCGCCCGGTTGCCGGGGTAGAGAGTGTTCTGTCCGGAGGGCAGTCCGGCGCGCACCCCGGCAGCCACCTTCACTGCGCCCTTGACCCGGGCTGGCGGCGCCTGAGCAGTCGCCTGAAGGCCGGCCAGAGCGAGGATCGCAAGCGGAAGGATGGACTTCATGCGCAACAGCATATCCGACGGCGGAACAGGGGTGAACCCGATTGCGTATCCTGAATCGACGGACTGCGTGCGCCATGGATCCGCTGCACACACTCGCACTGGCGCTGGGCGGCGGCGTCGCCGCCGGACTGCGGCTGTATGCCACGGTGCTTGGGCTGGGCCTTGCCATCCGGCTGGGCTGGCTTCAGCTGCCGGAGGCGCTGCAGGGGCTGCAGATTCTTGCGCATCCCTGGGTGCTGGCGGCAGCCGGGGTGGCGTACGCCGCCGAGTTCATCAGCGACAAGATTCCGTGGTTCGACACGTTCTGGGACGCGGTGCACACGTTCATCCGCCCGATCGGGGCGGCGATGCTGGGCGCGGCGGCGTTCGCAACGCTGGATCCGGCGGCCCGGACTTCGCTGGCCCTGCTGACCGGAGGCGCCGCGCTGTCGGCGCACGCCTCCAAGGCCGCCGTGCGGTTCGCCGTGAATCACAGCCCGGAGCCGTTCTCGAACTGGCTGCTGAGCCTGGCGGGCGATTTCGCCGTTCCCGCCCTGCTGTGGCTGACGTTCACGCACCCGCTGCTGGTGCTGGTGTGCGTGATCCTGTTCCTGATCGTGTTCGCATGGCTCTCGGTGAAGATCCTGCGCCTGCTGAAGCGCGCCTTTTCCGCCATCCGGCAGCGCTGGGGCGGCGCGCCGGCACGGCCGTGATCACGGTCCGCCGAGACATTCTTGGTAAACAGCGCGCCACTGTTCGACCATCCGGGCGAGAGAAAACTCCCGCTCGCACCGGAGGCGGTTCCTGCGGCCGGCCTCGCGGCGGAGATCCGGATCGGCCGCCCACCGTTTCAGCGCCGCGACAAAGGCAGGCACATCGCCCCGCGGCACGATGGCGGGCAGTTCCGGCGAGTCGAGCATCCAGGCGGAATCGCCCGCGTCCGTGCAGAGCGCGGGCAGCCCCGAGGCCATCGCCTCCAGCAGCACAAGCGGCATCTGTTCGGTGACTGACGACATCACGAACAGGTCGAACATGCGATACCAGGGCGCCGGATCGATTGCGCCAGGAAACAGCACGCGCCCGCCGAGGCCAAGGCTGGCGGCCATGCGCCGCAGGGACTCCCGATCCTGCCCTTCTCCGGCGATCACGAGCCGGGCGGAGTCGAGCCGCGCCTCGGCGAACGCGCGCAGCAGGAGCCCGTAGTTCTTCTCCGGGCGCAGATGGCCTACGGTTCCGATGACGAATTCATCCACGGCGATGCCCAGCTCGCGCCGCAGAGCGTCGTTTCTGCCGGGGCGAAAGGCGAGGCAGTCGACGCCGTTGGGAATCCTCGCCACCTTGCGGCGGGGAAGCCCGTAACGCTCGAGGGCGATTCTCTCCAGCGTGAGGGATGGCACGACGACGCGCCGGGCGAAGGGCAGGACCAGCCGCCGGGCGAGCACGCGCCCGGTCTTCGGACCGCCGGCCTCATCGGCGCTGAACCCGTCTTCGGTGTGCAGCAGAGGGCACGCGCGCGCCAGCACGCAGCCGGCCGCCGCATCGAATGCGCCCCAGTTGTAGGTCTGCACCAGGGCTGGACGCAGGCTGCGGATGAGGCGCGCAAACGCGGCGGGATTGCGTTTGCGCGGGGCTTCGATAATCTCCCAGAGGACGCCGGGTTCAAACCGCGCTGTTGCGGAATCGATTCCGGAGATCGGGACGATCCAGTGCCGGAAAGCTCCTGGCATCGCGGTGGCCAGGCGGACGAGGCGGATTTCGGCGCCGCCGGTGCCGAAGCCCCACATGACGTGGAGGATCGGCGGCGGAGCGGCGCGGTCTGGCTGCCTGGCCATGCTCACGCCGCCCATTGTCGCACGCGGATCGGCCGGTTCCTGCCGGGCGGCGGCAGAGGGCCGGGCTCGTGCGCCGGCGGCAGGAGTGGGGCGGAGCCCGGCAGTGAATGAACAGGAGCCGTTCAGTCTGTTGAAAACAGGAACGAGGCGGAATGATTTCTGCAACGGGCGCGTTTAGCGGAATCTGACGCCGGCCTTGCTGAAGGTTCGGCTCCAGCCGAAATTCCCGGCGTCGACGTTGCCGCCTGCGGCGAGCGGAGGACGGAACTGAGAGCCGTCCGAGCGGTTCGACTGCGACAGCAACAGGGCTCCGGCTGGCAGACTCTCTTCTCCGTCCACGGCTGAGGCGGGGAGCCTGGACAGGATCTCGACGGGGACGCGGATTTCGCCCGCGTCACCCCGGGCCAGACAGGCGAATCCGCGCATGACCTTCCGGGAGGGATCTTCCGGCGCCTGCCCCTCCGAGATGCCGAAAGCCCAGACATCGTCGTTCGCCGTCGCGCCCGTCCAGCGGAGGACGAAAGGCTGGCTGCGGTCGACTTCGTCGAGCTTGTCAGAGCCTTCCCATTTCATCAGGCTTTTGATCTCGATTTCGGACTCGAAGGTGCCAATGTCAGGACCGCCTTTCCCTTTCAGGCGGTATTTGCCGGCAGGGATTTTGTGTTTCGTGTCGCCGCCGGGCAGGCCGGGGATGGGGAACGAGCCGCCGGAACCGAATTGCGTGACATACAGGAGGGATTCCGGCGATTTTTTGATTTTTTCCAGCAGATTTTCAGGACCGGCCAGCTCAAGCTCCTCGCCGGCGTCCAGCATCTCGACGGATGGATCATCAGCTTCCTCCTCCCCGTCTTCGCCGAGGATCAGCATGCAGCCGTTCCGGCTGATGTAGATTTCGCTCGATTCCTGGCTCAGATTCGGGGCGAAATCGGCCAGTGTCAGCCGTTCAAAAGCGGCAGTGAATCCTTCGGCGGTGATTTCCAGGGGCGGGAATCCCGGGACAGGCGCGGAGACGATGGTGGCGGTTGAAGTCAATACGGCCGAGGCGATGGTCACCGGCGCGCCGTCCAGGATCTGCTGCATCCGCTCTGCGGTCCAGCCGAAGGGATGCTCGCAAGGTCCGTCGCCGGAAGCCACGGGCAGAAGGGCCCTGCGCGTCAACCTTTCTCCGATCTCGACCTGCACCTCGACGCCGCAACCCAGAGGAAGTCCTTCGGACGGAAGAACGGCGCGCACGAGGTCGAAGGCTGGCCTGGCGGGATTGCGGCCCAGGTAAGCTGCCCGCACCTCGGCCCTGTTGCCCTGGCGCAGCACGGCATCCTCCCCGATGGCAGCCTCGGGGGGATTCTCGTTGTCGGGGGCTGCGATCGGGCCCAAGCCGGCCATTTCGAGTTCTATTTCTTCGCCTGGGCGCGCGGGGGAGAGCAGGGTAATCGGGGCCCACGCTTCCCCGCGTCTGGCGCGGCCGAGGACGAGACCGCCGCCGACGGCGCCCATGGTGGCCAAGCCAGCGTTCCGCGGGACGATTTCGATTCCGACGGGTTCGGAGGCGGCCTCGCCGGCAATGACGGTCACTTTGTACTTGCCCGCGGGCAAGTTCGAGGGGACGATTCCCTGCACGCGGCCGCTGCTGACCATGGCGAGGAAAGCGTCCGCGGCTTCTCCCTCCTGCGGCTGGAACCGGACGCGCGTTCCTGCCAGCTCCTTTCCGAACGGAATTCCGCCCTGCACGGCTTCTTCGGGGCCGAGGCCCTTGCCGAGAATGAAGAAGGCCGAGCCCTGTGCGAGCCTGCCCGGCGAGGCAGGCGCGGCGCTTCTTACGCCTTTTTCCGCCACGACCGGCTGCGCGGAAGACGCGCCGGCGCACAACACGGCACACAACAACAGATTGGGAATTTTCACCAGAGTCTCCTCCATTTCAGGTGTCAGCGCTGCTCCTCCAGCGGCGCACAACTTGTTCGTAGGGTACTCACTGAAACGGTTCGGAGTCAAGGGGAAGGAAGGGGTCCACCGGCTGGAGCCCCGGAAGAGAGGCGCGGGAGGAGACCGTTATCCGTCCCGAAGCGTGACGCGTGGTCAGCGAAAGAGGGAGGATCAGTCGGGCGCGGGTTTGCCCAGCGAACGCAGGATGGAGGAGACATAGTCCTGCGTCTCCGGGATGGGCGGAATGCCGCCGTACTGTTCGACGCGGGAAGGCCCCGCGTTGTAGGCAGAGAGGGCCAGGGTCAGGTCGTTCTGGAAGCGGTCCAGAAGGAAGCGGAGGAAGCGGGCGCCGCCGAAAATGCTCTGCTCGGCGTCGAAGGGATCGGAGACGCCGAGGGTGGCGGCCGTTTCCGGCATCAATTGCATGAGGCCCATGGCGCCGGAACGGCTGACGGCGCACGGCTGGAAGGCGGACTCCTTGCGGGCCACGGCGCGCAGGAGGGCGGATTCCAGGCCGTAGGTGGAAGCCGCGCGGTCGAAGATTGGCGCGAGCGTGGAAAGGGGCACAGGCGAGCAGGCGAGGAGGGAGGCGGGTTCTGGGGGATCTGGCCAGGACAGGCGCGGCTGAAGAGAGGCGGACTCGCGCTGGCGGGCCAGGCTGGCGGAGAGGGGGCCGTCCTGCGGCTCAGATTCCGCCGGGTTGCCGGGTGGCTCAGGATGTGACTGTGGAATGAGGGCTTGAGCTGGCTCCTCCGGGCCAGGGCGGGCTGACGCGGTCTGGCGCGTAAGAGCGGCCTGCTGGCGCTGGATGGAGGCCATCTGCGCGGTGATGGAGGTCTGGGGCTGCGCAGGACTCGGGTCTCCAGCAGCGCCGGACATAACAATGAATCCAGCCCCGCGGGCCGCGGCCTGGGCGGAGATGGACTGTTGCTGCCTGAGGATGGATTCGCGCTGGATGGCGGCCGATTGTTCCTGCGGAGACTGCGCCCGGAGGAGAGCGGCCATCACGCACGCAACAGCAGCGCGCCGCACAAACGTGGAATCGGCTGCGGGGAGCGGCTTCACCATACACCTTATCGGCAGGAGGGGTAGGGTGCGATTGTCAAGATGGAGGAGGCGCGGCGCGGAGAGCGGAGGAAGGATGGCGGGAGGGTGCGGTGCGATGGCCGAGCCGGTTGACCGGCAGGGGGATGCCCAGCGAGCGCGGCGATGTGCGGCAACCGGCGCGCGGAGGCGCCGGGGAAGGCGCAAGGCCTGTTGACGCAAGCGATAACTGTAACTACTCTGGTTACAGATTGAGCGGACTGTCATGGGCGCGAGCGCAAGGTTCACTGTCGCATTGCACGTTCTGACGCTGCTGGCGGCGCGGCGCCGGGAGGCGCTGACGTCAGAGTTCATCGCCGGCAGCGTCAATACGAACCCGGTGGTGATCCGGCGGGTGCTGGGCCTGCTGCGCGAGGCAGGGCTGGCGGCGTCGCAGCCCGGGGCGCACGGGGGGTGGAAGCTGCGGAGGGATCCTGCCCGGATCACGCTGCTCGATGTGCGGCGCGCGGTGGAAGAGCCGCCGCCGTTCGCCATGCACGCGCGGGCCCCGAATCCTGCGTGCCCGGTAGGGCGGAATATCCAGAAGGCGCTGGGACGCATTTACGGGGAGGCGGAGAAGGCGATGGAGTTGCAACTGGCGCGGACGACGATCGAGAGCCTGGAGCGGCGGGTCCGGAAGCGCGGAGTCCGCTGAGGGAGTTGCAGACCTGCTGGCGATGGTTGCGCAGACGCCGCCGGAGACGGGCGGGAGGAAGGCTGGACGGAAGGAAACGGAGACACAGAGGAGACCATGAAGAACCTCATTGCCGTGATCATGATTTCGGCCGCATGGACGGCGGCGGGCGAGGCTGCAGCGGCGGAAGGGGCCGCGTGCAGCAGGGCATGCCTTCTGGAGGCGATGACGCGGTTTGTCGCAGCGGCCAGGGGAGGCGATCTGAAACAGATTCCTCTGACAGGGGAGGCGGAGGTGCGCGAGAACGCCCGCCTGGTCCGGGTGGAAGAGACGGCGTGGAGGCGGGTGAAGGCGGTGCGCTCGGAGATGACATTCGCGGATCCGGTCACGGGCAATGTGGTCTTGCGGGCTGGGGTGGAGCTGGAGGACGGCAAGCCGGGCTATCTTTCGACGCGCCTTCACGTGGGGCCTGGCGGGAAAATCACGGACGTGGAGATCAGCGCGGACGATTCGCCGCGGGTGGTGGCGGAGTATGTGTGGAAGCTGGATCCGCTGTTTTCCGAAACGCTGCCGGTGGAAGACCGCGTCAGCCGCGAGGAACTGCTGGCGCTGGGGCAACGGTATTTCCACAGCCTGTCGACGCATGTGGCGGTGCGGGAGGACTTCGCGCCGGAGTGCGACCGGTACCACAGCGGGCAGCGGATCACGAACGTCGAACGGAACACGGTGGAAGGCGGAGGGCCGCGCACATGCGCGAGTTCACTGGAGGGCAACCCGCCGTGGGGACCGGCGACAGAGCAGAGGTTTCCGGTCGCGGACCCGGAGCGCGGGATCGTGATCGGCATCACGCTGCTGCATTACCCGAAGGCCGCCGGAAAGCCGAAGATGTATGTGTCGGAGGTGTTCAAGGCCGTGCGGGGGCGGATCGTGAAGATCGACAACATCGGGCTGATGATGCGGGACGTGGACACGCTGGGGTTCGTGCATTAGCAGGTCGCTGAAATACGCCATCCGGTCACAAAATCGCGCCCGGAACCACCTGATTCTGCGTATTCCGTTTCACGGGGCTGCGCCTTTTTCAGCGACCTGTTAGCGCAGCGCGCCTGGGGAAGAGCGGAAGGGCTCCGGGGACGATCCGGGTTGGAGGCGGCGGCAGCGCGGGCAGCTGTGAAAGCAGAGGTTGGGGCGATTCAGCCCGGCGGGTTTCCGGCTGGACCCGGCGGGAGCGGCAGTCTGGCGTGGCCTTTGTGCGAGTGGCTTCGGCCGTGGTTGCGCCGCCATCGTTCGCGGCAAGGAAGCAGCGATGCGGGCAGCGAGTTTTCGACGCTGATGTCCCCGAGGATCATGCGAGTTGCCGAGGACCTGCGTACGGTGCATACGGGGCAGGCGCCGCTCGGGCGGAGTGGCGCGCGTGGGGGTGATGGCGGGCGGGAAAAAGGGGAATTGTGTTCCTGTCCCCTTTCTCAGAGGAAGAGGGAGTCGAAGAACTGGCGGGTGCGGAGCTGGATCTGGAGGAGCTCGTCTTCGAGGGGCTGGTCGCAGAGGTGCGGGGGGAGCCAGCGGCGGAGCAGTGACGTGAGGAGGCGGAGCTGGCGGGGGGAGCGGGGCAGAGTCGAGGGGGCGTGTCCGGACGTGATGCGGAGGGCGTGATCGAGGGCGCGGAAGTAGGTGGCGGCGTCGAGGACGAAGCGCGCCTGGGCGGAATCGAGATGTCCCATCTGTTCGAGGACGGCGATGCGGGCGGGGGTATTGAGCACCCTGAAGAACAGGCCGGCGCCGCGGAGGCGGAGCCAGGTGAGGGCGAAGTCGATGTCGTACCAGCCGCCGGGACCGGCCTTGAGGGGCTGCTCGGCGCCGAGTTCCTTCTCGAGACGGAGGCGCATGGCGCGGAGCTGCTCGCGGGAGCGGGCGTTCTGGCCGTAGCGGCGCCAATCGATCTGCTGGAGTTCTTCGAGCAGGGCGGTGGCGCGATCGACGGGACCGGCGACGGCGCGGGCTTTCATCCAGGCGAGGCCCTCCCAGGCTTCGGCGCGGGAGCGGAAGTAGTCGCGGCAGGCGGACTCGGTGTGGACGAGGGCGCCGGAGCGGCCCTCGGGGCCGAGGCGGGTGTCGACGCTGAAGATGATGCCGTCGCTTGTATAGGAGCCGAGGGTGGCGATGATGGACTCGGCGACGCGGGTCCATCGGGGCCGATCCGGGGCAAGCGCGTCGGGGAGAATGAAGACGAGGTCGGCATCGGAGCCGAGGTCGAACTCGGCCATGCCGAGGCGGCCGAGGGCGACGACCATGAGCTGGCAGGAGGGGAAGCCGGCTGCAGACGAGGCGAGGCGGGCGGCGGCGGCGATGGCCAGGTCGGCAAGGCGGGAGACGCGCTCGAGAGTCTCGAAGACAGGCCGCTGAAGGCAGACGCTTTCGGCCTGGAGCCGGAACATTTCCGCCTGAAAATGGCGGCGCAGCGAGGATGGATCGGAAACGGCAGCGAAAATCTCTTCCGGAGGGGCGGGCTCGCCGGCAGCGGCGAGGGCGTCGAGAAGCTCCGGGCGGCGGGCGAGCTGATCGGTGAAGTACGGGCTGGAGGCGGAGAGATCGAGGAGGCGGGACGCGAGCCGGGCGTCCGCGTCGAGCGCGCCGAGGCGGTGTTCATGGGCGAGGAGGCGTTCGAGGAAGTGGTCGAAGGCCGGGGCGGAAGCATCCAGAGGGGCGCGGCGGACGGCGGCGGCGAAGCGCGGGGCGCGCTGATCGAGAAAGCGGAGGAGGTTGGAATCGCGCGGCGGGGCGGCTCGGGCGGCGTCGGCATCGGCCAGGGGCGGCGCGGGCGAGGGCGCGGGCGTGAAGGAGGCGTCCGGCGGGGCGGGCTGGTGGGCGGAGAGAATGCGGTCGTAGATGGAGCGGACGGAGGAGAGATGTTCCTCGAGGCGGCGCCAGAGCAGGCTGGCGGAGGGGTCGTCGCCGAGCAGGTCGGCGGGCATGCGGCGGGCGAGGCGGTCGAGGGTTTCCGGGGAGGAAGGGAGCCAGTGGGTCTGGCGGTCTTCTTCGAGCTGGAGGCGGTGTTCGAGAGTGCGGAGGAACTGATAGGCGGAGATGAGGCGGGCGCACTCGGCGCCGGAGAGGAGCTCCTTGTCGCGGAGGCGCATGAGCGCCTGGAGGGTGGAGGCGTTGCGGAGCCAGAGTTCGCAGCCGCCGTGGAGACGCTGCAGGCACTGGACGAGGAACTCGATGTCGCGGATGCCGCCCGGGGCGAGCTTGACGTCAATGCCGGGGGCGCGGCGGCGGGAGAGGAGCTTGCGGTCGAGCTGCTCGCGGGTTTCGGCCATCTGGTCAATGGCGCGGAAATCGAGGGAGGTGGAATAGATGCGGGGCTGGAGGGATTCGAGCAGCGCTGCGGCGGGGCCGGGGTCGCCGGCGGCGGGACGGGCCTTGATCAGCATCTGGAGCTCCCAGTCGCGGGCGCGCGATTCGTAATAGCGCCGGGCGGCGTCGAGCGAAGGGCAGACCTCGCCGTGGCGCCCCTCCGGGCGGAGGCGGAGATCGATGCGGTAGATGAGCCCTTCGGGCGTCGTCTGGCCAAGCAGGCTGGTGATCTGAAGCGAGAGGCGGCGGAAGAACTCGGCGGCGGTGACGGGCTCGGGGTCAGAGGTGAGGCCTTCTCCGGTGTGAAGGAAGATGAGGTCGATGTCGGAGGAGTAGTTCAACTCGCGTCCGCCGAGCTTGCCGGCGGCGAGGATGGAGAAGGCCCAGGGCCGGGGCGGGTCCGCCGGGGGAGGACCATGGCGGAAATGGAGAGCGCGGCGGAGGCGGGCGCAGGCGGCGTCGAGGAGCGACTCGGCGAGCAGGGAGAGCTCCTCGGTGATCTCTGCCAGGGCGCCGAAGCCGAGGGTGTCCCGCAACATGATCCGCAGGATCTGTTTGCGGCGGAAAGCGGCGAGGCGGACGGGTTCAGGAACGCCTTCGATGCCGGAGAGCCAGGATTCGAGTTCGGCGTCGAACTCCTCGCGGAGGCGGACGCGGTGGAGGCTGCCGGAAGAGAGGATTTCGACAAGCCAGTCCGTGTGCTGTTCGATTTCGCTGGAGAGGAAGCGGCTGGTGGAGAAGACCGCGACGAGGGCCTGCATGCCGAAGGGCAGGTAGAGGATCTGCTGGAACTCGGCGGGGCGGGCGGCGGCGAGGGAGCGGATGCGCTCGATGACGTAGGCGCGGTCCGCGCAGCGGGACAGGAGCAGCGCGAGGCCGGGACGGAACTCCGGCGGGACGACTGTGTCCAGAGCGGCGATGTTGGCGTTCAAGGGCGGTTCAGACGGCGTGCTCCGTCAGCATGATGATATCGCCCGCGCGGATGAGGCCGGGCAGCAGGACGCGGGCGTACCAGCCGGCCAGATGGGGCTGGGCGGCGAGACGGAGCTGGATGGCGCCGGGCTCGCGGGTGTTGAGGAACTCGAGCTGGCGGCAAGGCTTGCGGAGGCTGGCGAGCTCGATGAGGGCGTCTCCGGCGCGGAAGCGCATGCCTGCGGCGAGGAGTGTGAAGTCGAGGCCGCGGGTGGTGAGGTTTTCGCCGAGCACGCCTGGAGATGCCGCGAAGCCCTCCGCGCGCAGCTGTTCGAGGGACTCGGCGGCGATGAGAAGGAGCGCCTTGTCCGGGCCGCCATGGATTCGCGGATGGTTGTGCGCATCGCCCTCAAGGCCCAGCGTGTCGGCGAAAGCCTGAGGGAGGGCGAGCTTGGGCAGCCCGCCGGGGGAGACGCAGACGGCCTCGATCACGCCGCGCATGGATCAGATGTCGTAATAGAGAGCGAACTCGTAAGGGTGGGGGCGGAGGCGGACGGCGTCAGCCTCGTTTTTCTGCTTGTAGTTGATCCAGGTCTCGATCAGCTCTTCCGTAAAGACGTCGCCGCGGAGCAGGAACTCGTGATCCTGTTCGAGGCACTGGAGGGCTTCGTCGAGCGAGGCGGGCATGGCAGGCACGCCGCGCAGTTCCTCGGGCGAGAGGTCGTAGATGTCCTTGTCGAGCGGCTCGCCGGGATCGATGCGGTTGAGGATGCCGTCGAGGCCGGCCATGAGCATGGCGGCGAAAGCGAGGTAAGGATTGGCGGAGGGGTCGGGCGGGCGGAACTCGATGCGGCGGGCTTTCGGGTTGGCCGAATACATGGGGATGCGGATGGCGGCGGAGCGGTTGCGGCGGGAGTAGGCAAGATTGACGGGCGCTTCATAGCCGGGCACGAGGCGCTTGTAGGAGTTGGTGGTGGGAGCGATGATGGCCGACAGCGCGCGGGCGTGATGGAGGAGGCCGCCGATGTACCACAGGGCGAGCTGGCTC
>Ga0073932_1005269_pt1 | contig 14227 bp, 14 predicted proteins | sample DewCreD2012metaG_FD_76967 | JGI IMG/M metagenome (GOLD analysis project Ga0073932, IMG submission 76967) | Hot spring sediment bacterial and archeal communities from British Columbia, Canada, to study Microbial Dark Matter (Phase II) - Dewar... ... | reverse complement strand
GTATTCGCGAATGGACTTCCAGCGAAACCTGCCGGAGGCGAAATAGAAGTTTTCTTCGGCGCCGAAGGCTAGCAGAACGGCGTCGAGGTCTCTGCGGTAGTCAAACTGCGTCTGCCTCACGAAGCGCGCGTATTCGGAGTCCTCGATCTGCCGGGCGCCGGCGAGCAAATCGAGCACCCCTGCCCGGCGCAACGCCACGACGTCTATGTGCAGCGCCACCCGGGTGGTGGGCGGCGCCAGCGCCGCGAGCGCCGCTGCGCCCGCCGGTTTCGAGTAGCGGTAGTAAAAAATCAGACCCGCGGCGGCTGCCAGAACCGCGGCTGCCGCGAACCAACGCCAGGAACGGAGATAGGGTCGCACCTTCACTCGTAGCCTAGCGCGCCACGGGCGCGGGCGCGAGGCGCGCCTGCTTCCACAAGGCGATCAAAGGACGCAGGTCCTCCATCATTCTGCGGAACTGCTCGCAGGTGAGCGACTGAGCCCCATCGCTCGCCGCCCGCTCGGGGCATGGATGCACTTCCACCATCAGCCCGTCGGCGCCGATGGCCACCGCGGCGCGCGAAAGCGGTGGAACGAGGCTGCGCTTGCCGGTGGCGTGGCTTGGGTCGAGAACCACCGGCAGATGGGTGAGTTCGTTCAGCGCGGCGATGGCGGCCACATCCGCCGTATTGCGCGTTTCGGTCTCGAAGGTGCGGATGCCGCGCTCGCAAAGGATGACGCTCGAGTTGCCGTGCGCCACGATGTATTCAGCCGACATCAGAAGTTCTTTAATGGTGGAGCTCATTCCGCGCTTGAGCAGCGCCGGACGCCCGCAGGCGCCCACGGCTTTCAGCAGCATGAAATTCTGCATATTGCGGGCGCCGATTTGCAAGACGTCGGCGTACTCGGCGACCAAAGGCACGTCGCGTTCCGACATCACCTCGGTGACAATCGCCAGTCCTGTCGCTTCTTTGGCTTTGCGCAACAGCTTCAAGCCCTCTTCCTGAAGTCCCTGAAAATCGTAAGGCGAGGTCCGGGGTTTGAACGCCCCGCCGCGCAGCAGGTGCGCGCCGCCTGCCGCGACGCTTTCAGCGGTTTCCATGATCTGAGACTCGTTTTCGACCGAACACGGTCCGGCGATGACGATGAACTCGTCGCCGCCGATGGCGTGGCCGTTCACCTTGATGACGGACTTTTCCCGTTTGAACTCGCGGCTGACGAACTTATATGGCGCCGAGATGCGGACTGCCTTCTCCACGTAAGGCAGGGCCTCGAGAGCTTCCAAGCACGGTGTTACGTCGCCAATGCCCACCGCTCCAATGACCACGCGCTCCTCCCCTTCGATGGAATGGACCTTATATCCGAACTCGCGAATGCGATCGCAAACATGGTCGATCTCTTCCCGTGTGGCGTTGCGCCGCATCGAAATAATCATCTTTCGAACCCCCTAAAAAGCCAACGGCCCACTCTGGCGAGTGGGCCGGATCGGAAAACCTGAAATTTGCTTCGGTCCAACGCCACTCGCCGGTTCAGCCGTAATAGCCGAACCGGTACGTAAAGGCGTAACCGAAGTACCACAACATAGAAGTTCCACTATAGGGCAACTGCCCGGCGTTGCGCAAGTCCAAATTCGTTTGGTCGAAGGGCCGCCGGTGTCGAATCGCTCGCCGTCCCTACGTCAAGCCGGGCATGCGCCAGCCTTTGCGGACTACGGGGCGGAGGAGTTTGTTGGCTTCGTTGTTATTGGTGAAGCGCATCTTCTCGGAATCCCACTCCAGCTTTCCTTCGAAATGGAGCGCCGCCACGCCCAACAGGATCCACTCCGTAAAAGGCGCGGCGAGTTCGAAATTCGAGCATGCCGGTTCGCCGCCTTTGCAGGCGCGGATCCAATCGCGGTAATGACCAGGAGAACGAGTCAGGAAGCGCGGGGGCCACTTGTAGCCCTTCATCTTTTCCATAGGAACCAGGCGCGTCATCTCGCCATAGGTGCCGGTGGTGAGCATTCCCTTATCGCCGATAAAGAGGCTTCCGTTGCTGCCCTGCCCGGCGAGCCTCGCCACCTGAGCGTCCAGACGCGCGTTCGGGTCAGCCGCCTCGGCTTGCTGTCTTCTGCGCTGCGGGGCTTCCGCCTGCCCCGCCTGAGCGGCAGCCGCTTCCAGCAAGTCGGGAGTGAACACCTGCCCTTGCGCCAATGGCTCTTGTTCCGGCGTTTCACCTTGCGCCCGGCGGCGCGGAAAGTCGCCCAACCGCTCGCCCGCCGGAACGCCGGCGATTTCCGGCTGCCCCTTCATGCCGTCATACCAGAAGATCTTCACCGGGGGCATCGAGCCCCGAGCCGGAAAATCGAAGCGGATAACCGACCTTGACGGATAGTAATACTTGCTCTTCCCTTCCTGCTTGATGCATTCCACGCTCACCGGCGCGCCCAAGCGCAGCGCGACGTTAGGAGCACCCAAGATGTGGCACGCCATATCCCCCAGCGCGCCGCACCCGAAATCATAGAACCCCCGCCACGCGAAGGGCGCGTACTTGTCGCTGTAGGGGCGCATCGGAGCGATGCCCAGCCATAAGTCCCAATCGAAGGTGGAAGGAACCGAAGTCTCGCCGGGCAAGTCTTGCAGCCCTTGAGGCCAGATCGGGCGGTTGGTCCAAGCATGCACCTCGGTGACGGCGCCGATCTCACCCGCCCAGATCATCTCGGCGCATTGCCGCGTCCCTTCGTTGGAATATCCCTGGTTGCCCATCTGCGTGGCGACCTTGTACTTGCGGGCGAAATCGCGCAGCAGCCGGCACTCCATCACCGTCCGCGCCAGCGGCTTCTGGACGTAAACATGTTTGCCCCGTTCCATGGCCCACAGAGCCGCGATGCCGTGCATGTGATCCGGAATCGAGACGATGACCGCATCGATATTGGGGTTTTCCTTATCCAACATCTGCCGGAAGTCTTTGTACTTAGGAACCTTGTCAAACTGCTTGTAGATGCGCTCGGCGCGGCGCTCATCGACGTCGCACAAGGCGACGATGTTTTCCGTGGCGGCGCACGCCAGGATGTCGCCCGCTGCTTTGCCTCCCGCGCCGATCGAGGCGATGTTCAGCTTCTCGTTGGGCGACCTGTAGCCGAGCGCCTTAAGCGACCCAGCGCTGCCGAATCCCGCCGCCGGAACGGCGCCGGCAAGCAAGGATCCAAAGAAGAAATAGCGTCTCGAGACTGTGAATTCGGACAATGCCTGACTCCTCACCTGCACAGTGTACTAGAAACGCTCCTGCGCGTAGGAAGCCTTTGACCGCCACATGATCGCGTGATCAGAGATCGCGGACGCAGCGGAAGCTGATGTTCGTGGTGGCGGAGTCGGGCGTATTGGAAGTGCGGGCCGCGACGCGGTAGCGGTTGCAGTAACTCTTATGGCAGAGATAGCTGCCGCCTTTCATAACTCTTTGCTCGCCGGAGGGAGGACCGGTAGGATTCACCGGGGAGGCGTGCAGGCGCCATGTGGGGTGGAACCAGTCGGCGCACCACTCCCAAGCGTTCCCGGTGATGACCTGCAAGCCGTAGCCGTTGGGCGGGAAAGCGGTCACCGGGCACGTGCCGCGCCATCCGTCTTCGCCGGTGTCATGGTCGGGGAAAACGCCTTGCCAGACGTTGCATAGATGAACGCCTCCGGGAGTCAATTCATCGCCCCACGGATATTTTTTCTGTTCCAATCCGCCGCGGGCGGCGTACTCCCACTCCGCTTCCGTGGGCAGGCGCTTGCCGGCCCAACGGGCGTACTCGCCGGCGTCGTTCCAGGATACGTGAACGACGGGATAGTCCAGACGGCTGTCGATAGAGGAATCCGGTCCTTCGGGGTGGCGCCATTGCGCTCCGTTGACCTTGCACCACCAGGACACTCCGGGCGCGCGGCGATCGACAAGCCGCGGCATCCGTTCCTGAGGGATGTGTCCCTGGAAGACGAAGGACCAGCCAAAGCGCTCGGCTTCCGTGACATAACCTGTGCTGCGGACGAACTCAGCGAACTGAGCGTTGGTCACCGGAAAGCGGTCGATCCAGAACCCTGTGAGGGTGACAGCCCGGACGGGTCCTTCTCCGTCTTGAGGGAAGCCCTCTTGGTCTTCGGCGCCCATGAAGAACCGCCCGCCATCGAGCTTCACCATATCCAGGGTGGAGCCCTCGCGGGCTACGGGTCGATTTGCGGACAGCAACCGGGATTGCGCCAATCGCTCGGCGCGTTCGCGGCTGGGAACACAACAAGCCGGTGGTTGAAATACAGGCAGCCCCATTTGCCCAACATTGTAGCGCGGTCGAGGCAGATGGGAAAACAGGTTGTTCAAGCGCGGAAATTTGGGATAAACTCAAGAAGAATATCTTTAGATTTCCAGTTCCCATAAAGCCGCGAAGCCGTGTTCCGATTTCGGAACAAAAATAACCGGCGGACGCTTGCCGGGGCGCACGCCTTCCCGTTATAATCCCGTACGAAAGGCCGAAGGGCCGCCCTCGCGCCGCGTGAGCGGATGAGCGGCCGCGCGGGCACATGGCCATGGAAGAAAACGCCGGACAGAAGCTAAAACGGGTTCGGGAGCGGCTCAACCTCCGCTATCGCGATGTCGAAGAGGCCAGCCTGCGCATCGCCAGCCGGCGCGGCAGCGACGAGTACGCCATCGCTTTGAGCCGTTTGGCGGATATTGAAAACAAGGGCACGATTCCGTCCATTTACCGCTTGTATTCGCTGTGCGCCATCTACCGTCTGGATTTGCACGAAGTTCTGGAGTGGTACGGAGTCAATCTGGCGCACCTGCCGGGGGACGCGGTGGATGTAGAAATCGAGCAGACGCATTTGGTGGCTTTCAAAGGCGACGGCCAGGGAGACATCACCATTCCCCTCACGCTCGATCCGGGAATCGATTTGAAGCGGACGACTTTTTTGAGCCGCTTTGTGCAGCGCTGGGGAAAATTGCCGCTGATGTTACTGGAGGGTTTGGACGTTCGAGCTCACCGTTATGCATTTGTCGGCACCGAAGATTGGAGCATGTATCCGGTGATTGCCCCCGGTTCTCTGGTGGTGATTGAGGAAACGCGACGCAAAATCTTGGATGGCGCGTGGGTGAGCGAGCACGAGCGACCGATCCATTTTCTGGAACACCGCGAGGGATATTGCCTGGGCTGGTGTTCGCTGCGGGAAGGAAAGCTCACCGTGCAATTTCACCCCTCCTCGGGTCTGGCTCCGCGGGTGTTCGCCTATCCGGCGGATGTGGACGTGCTCGGGCAGGTGACGGGCGTGGCTATGCGTCTGGATCAGGGCAAACGACGCCGAGCTCGTTCCTGAGGAGCGCCAGGAGCGCTTCCATTTCCGCCATGTAAAGGTCCCGCTCCACGGGGCGCGCCGCGGCGGGAACGAGGTTGCGGTACGGCTCGAGCACCAGCCAGGCGCGCACGATGGCTTCCCTGCCGCCCTCCAGGCTCAGCAAAAATGCGTCCAAATCCGCCTTCTGCCGGGCCAGCGGGAAATTCAGCCATTGGGCGAAAACTTCCTCGTGGCTGGCTCGCAACGCCCGGTCGGCTTCCTCCGCGCCGCACCAGTGCGCCAATCCGTGATGCTCGTAGCGGCCGGTGTTGGAATTCCGCAAGCCGGCTAAGTAGTGAAGGCGGCCGAAGTGGGTTTGAATTTGCGACAAAGTCCTCGCCCACACGTTGGAAACGGCATCCCGCTCCCACCGCTGCGCGTTGCCTTGCCCGGCCATATTGTCCGCCTTTCTAGCGCCATCCGGTATTCTAGCGCAACCGCGCGCCCGGTTCGAGACCGGCGCCCCGGAACCAAACCGCGGCGTTAGATGTTCCGAAATCCGAAAGTGTTTTCATAGAAGCTCCAAACAGGACTACCAGTACTTTACCCTGACTTTGGTGAGAAAAACTCACCACACTTTGAAAAAAGGAGCCTGCCCCATCATGTTGAAGAAGACCTTGCTTATGCTGGTATTCGCCCTCCAGTTCGCCGCCGTCATCGGCCAGGGATTGGCCTATGTGCCCGAGCCGGAGTGCTTCCCCTGCCCGAGCGAAGTTCCGCCGCAGCGGTAAAGCCATGTCTGTTGCGAGCAACCTCTGGCCGCGAGGTTGCATACACTCCGTGGGGTCATGGTGATACACTGGTGGCCCGAGGCCGCTAATCGCCATGACTCCCTCCTGGGGTTTCGTGCAGTTGTTGTATGCGGCCGTCATTGCTGGTGAAGCCGCGGTTCTACTCAAGTTCTGGCGGCACCGGCTGGCGGCCATTTATCCCTTCTTTACTCTCTTCATCTCTTTTCAATTCTTGCGTTCCCTCACTTTGATTCAGATTTCCCCGCGCTCCGAGCTATTCGGTTGGATCTGGATTCCGACCGAGATTCTGACCTGGGTTCTGTGTTACCTGGTGGTGTTTGAGATTTACTCCAAGGTGCTGGACGATTATCCGGGCATCCGCCGCGCCACGCGCCTGGTCCTTTCGGTGGCTTTGGGCTTGTGCCTGAGTCTGGCGGCGGCTACGCTGTGGGTTGACATCGCGCACGGAGTCGAGAAGTTTCCGATTCTCGGAGCGGTGAACGTGGTGCGCCGCTGGGCGGCTTCGACGTTGACGCTTTTCCTGCTCCTGATGCTGGGCTATTTGGCGTGGTACCCGGCGCCGCTGAAGCGCAATCTGATTGTGCACGCCGTGCTGAACGCCTTCTATTGCATAGCCATTTCGGTGGGGGTTTTCTATCGCAATATTCTGGGGCCGGATCTGGCGAGGACGCTCAGCGTGGCGCTAGGGGCGGTGACTGTATTGGTCCTGGCGGGCTGGGCGGCGTTGATGACGCGCGGCGGAGAAGAGCGCATGAGTTCCGGAGCCAAGCTTTGGAGCAGCAGGGATCAGCGCCGGGTTCTTGCGCAGCTAGCGGCCATCAACCGGGCGCTGGCCCGGCAGTAATTTCGTGGAATGCGGAAGTTTTACCAAATAAATATTTACAAACGGCAAACGATTCGTATATCCTGATCGGGAAGGGTGGACTTGAGCAGGGAGGCAGTGACATGGTGAATTGGACTATGGCGGGCGCCGCTTCGGCAGCGGCTCTTTTGTTGATTTTGGTCTGGATCGTTCGGCTTTGCGTTCCGGCGCGAGGCGCCATTCGGCCTGGACCGGAATGGGTGAGACGTTTCGATGCCCGGCGTTACAGTCCAGTAAACCGCCTGTTGTCCGGCGAAGACCTCGAATTTTTGCCTGTTGCTCCCGGTTATTCCACGGAAATCGAGCGCCGTTTGCGCGCCGCGCGGCGCCACGCTTTGGCAGGTTACTTGCGGTGGATGAAGGCGGATTTCGACCGTCTGTACCTGGCGGGCAAAGCCGCGATCGCCGAGGCTCAGACCGACCAAAGCGACCTTTTAGCCTCACTGGTGCGGATGCGGGCCGTTTTCCTTTGGCGGTACACGCTGGCCATGGGCCGGCTCTCACTGTCTTGGGCGGGCGCGGGCTTGCCGGACGCGCGCAGTTTGGCGGAATCCGTGGCGAGAATGGGGTCCACCGTCGGGACTCTGGCTCCTTTCGGCGCGCGGAGCTAAGAAGACGATTCTTTCAAGTTTTCTTCGTTGCTGCCGATAAGCCCGCGTGATGGGCCGCACGGGCTTGGAGTCGGGAGTACTTACCGCCGGAAAGGCACGGATGCCGGCTGGCTGGGAGGCCATCCTGGCATTGCACCGCCAATGGCTGGAGGGGCATCCCGAAGGGCGGCGGGCGGCGCTCGCGGGCCAAAACTTCAACGATTGCGCTCTGGGAGGAACGGACCTGCGCCGGGCCGACCTCCGTCAAACCACTTGGCTCGAGGCCGACCTGACAGCGGCGAACCTGGCTGGGGCGGACCTTGAATCGGCGGACTTCCGGCGGGCGGCCTTATCGGACGCCGACCTCTCCGAGACCGTTCTCTTCGGGGCGCGTTTCGATCACGCATGGGCGGCCAGAGTGCAGCTTACCGACGCCCGGATGCAAGCCTGCCTTTTGGCCGGCTGTACAGCCCCCGAGTCCCGCTGGATGGGGGTGGAAGCGCTGAACTGCGATTTCACGAACGCCCGGCTTTCCGGGGCGGCCTTCCATCAATCCCGGTTGTTTGAATGTTGCTTTTCCAACGCCGCCTTGGAGAACGCCGTCTTCTACCATGCCCGGCTGCAACTGTGCCGCCTGTACGGCGCTTCGCTTTCCGGCGCCAATTTTGGGCTTGCCCGCCTGCTGACGTGTGACTTTTCCTCGGCGGAGCTGGATTTCGCCCGCTTTGGCCGCGCCGACCTTTCACGATCTCAGTTTGACCGCGCCTCCATGCAGGAATGCGACTTTCGCGAAGCCAAACTGTCCGGCGCGTGCTTCACGCGGGCGGTCTTGTGCGGCAGCCGGTTCGGCGGCGCGGATTTGAGCATGGCGGATTTACGGGGCGCCAATTTGCGCGGGGCGCAGGACCTGACTGCCGCCCAACTGATGGCGGCGCGCACCGACGACCGGACTATCCTTCCGAACGGACGCCCGGGTCCATACCTAAAGGGATCCGGCGCGGAGCGCCCGCCGCGCCGCTGAGGGCGCAGCCCGCCGAAAACCGCGCTTCTTTCAAAAAGCGGCGGTCTCAATCAGCCGGTTCAGTTCCGATTCGAGCGCCTGCTTCTTGCCGCGCGCGGCGCTTTGCTGGTCTCTGAGGGCGGCCAGGCGTGACTCCTGGTCGGCAAGCTGCTTGGCGTAACGCTGGACCTGGTCCTGCTGCCCGGTGACGCGGTTGAGGCTGGTGATGTTCTCGCGGATGCGCTGCTGGTCCTGAACCATCTGGTCGATTTCGGCTTGCAGCCTCCGGATTTCAGCGTCCTCGGCGGCGATGTACCGCTTCAATTCAGCCATCTTCTCCAGTTGCCGCCGCGCCGTTTCACTGAGGCTCTTGTTACGCACATAGACGAGCAGCGCGTCCATGGTCAGGTTGGCGATTGAGGTGCTCGTATCAAAAACGTACTCTTCTTCGACGCTCAGCGAGGTTGTCGCCGCGGGCGGAAGCTTCAGTTCGAACCGGTAAAAATTGTTGGTGGTTTCAACCGGCTTGGGGGAGATCAGGGTGAAACCCGATCGGATGGGGTGCTCGATGATGAGCAGGCGGGCTTTATCCGTGCTGTTGCGCACGGTGTAAGTTTTCGAATCGGCGCGGGCGGTTTTGGTGGTTAAAATGCCGCGGTTCAGCCGCACCTCGCGCACGATCTGCGATTTGGAATCCGTCTTCGAGGAAACCCGCACGCCCGGCTCGACGCCGTAGCCGATCAGGCGTTTGTCGCCGGATTTCAGGGTTTCCATCAACGCCTCGCCGGCGTACGCACCGGAGTCGAAGATGGTGATGGGACCGCCGTCGAGCGTCTTGCCGCTGCTGTTTGAGAGTTCCGCTGCGGTGGTGGGATTCGGGCGGGCGTCCCCCGAGTAGATGAGCAATTTGCGCGCTGCTATCTTTTGCTGAAGGAAAGGCAGCATGGCGGATTCGTGGCGGCGGACGGTAACCGGCTGCGAGAAACGGTATTCGAACCACTCGCCAACCTCCCTGGTTTCCGTACTGACGGCGGCGGTGCTGGGAACGGATTCGCGGGCGGGCGCTTCGGCGGCGCGCCTCTGGGCCAGCATGCGCAGGGGAGAGGGAGGCGCGCCTGCCGCCGGCGCGGTTTCCACCCCAGCCTTACGCACGTCATCGACCAGACTCTCAAAGAGGACAGGCGCGGCGGCTTGATCCTCGGGCAACTCGGCTGAAGGGCGGGAGATGTATTTCGGCTCATACAGACGGCTGATGAAAGACACGGGGCGCCCGGAGACGAGCGCCAGGCGGACGTTGATCCAGTCGTCCGAGGTGGTGTTGTCGACGATAGCCCAACCTTCCAGCAGCGCGTCCGCCGCGTCGCCGAACAACAAGCGGTAGCTGGCTTTCCACGCCGGCATCGGCAGCGTGTAGGAGGCTGTGATTTCGCGGGCCGCGCGGTCCGTGGAATCGATGTACAGGCTGCGCCGGTCGCCGGCGCGCGATTCCGCGACAAGGGCGAGGTAGTCTTTGAATTTGCGTTCGACGCCCGGATCGAGGAAGCGCACACTTACCGCCGCTCCGAGCTCCGCGACGCGCAGTTCGCCGGAATCGAGCAACAGCGTGGCTTCCTGCTTTTCCGGCTGTTTTTCGGACGCGAAATGGCGCGCGCCCACCAGAACGCCGCTGGTGCGCTGCCCGCCAATTCCCACCTCGACGCGGGCGCCTTTGAACTGATCGAGAATCTTGGCCACGGGCGCCTGCCCTTCGATGCGGAAGGGAAATTCGGCCAGCTTGCGGTCCAGCGGCTCCATCGAGTCGTACCGAACCCCAGCCACCTTGCCGCCTCCCTTTTCGATCAGAACAAGGGATTTGAGAACATCGTTCATGTCCCCGGCTTTGAACTCAAGGCGGGCGGACTCGCCCGCCGCCAGAGTTCCGGCGCGTTCGATGTAACCGACGCCGTTCTTATACAGGATCACCTGCCTCACCGGGAGGTCCGCCGCCCCCGCCGTCAGGGACGCCGCGGCCAGCATCCATACACGCATAACCCTCCTTACGAGCTATTCGCCCATCACTTTGATAATGACGCGTTTGGGCCGCTGCCCGTCGAACTCCGCGTAATAAACCTGCTGCCACGGACCCAGGTCGAGGCGTCCTTTGGTGACGGGCACGATCACCTGATGGTGCACTAGGAGGCTTTTCAGGTGCGAGTCGCCGTTGGTCTCGCCGGTGCGGTGGTGGCGGTAGTCGCAGCGGAAGGGCGCAAGCTTTTCCAGCCACTCGTCGATATCGGCGATGAGTCCGTCTTCGGCGTCGTTTACCCAGACGCCGGCAGTGATGTGCATCGCCGAGACGAGGACCATGCCCTCCTGCACGCCGCTGGCGCGGAGCGCCGATTCGACCTGGGGCGTGATGTTGATGTACTCGCGGTGCTTGCTGGTGTTGAACGTCAGATATTCCGTGTGCGCTTTCATGATGCTCCTACGGTCAAGCGGGGACGTGAGAAAATGGAACCGGACATGGCGATTGGTTCCGAACCACAGCCCCGCGTATTGATTGTAGACGACGAGGCGCCGTTGCTTCACTTGATGAGCCGCTTTGTTGCGCAACTGGGTTACGAGGTGGAAACCGCGTCCACGGGGGGCGAGGCTTGGGAGGCGTTCTCGAAGAACCCATCGGAGTTTGCGCTGGTGATCGCAGACCTGACCTTGCCTGACGTCTCGGGGCAGGAGCTTCTGAACCGGATGCTTCAGGCGAATCCCTCGCTGCGCCTGCTGGTGTGCAGCGGATATCCGGCCAATACCGGAGTGTTCGGAGGCGGAACGGCGGCAGGCTTCCTCCAAAAACCGTTTTTGCCGAAAATGCTCGAAGCGGCGGTGAAAGAGCTGATGGAAGGCGGTTCGCCTTCCTAGTTTCCGTTCAGGCAAGCATATGACTCATATTCAACTGCCCGAAGTTCCTTTGACGCTGGAAGGATCAGGCGTCCTGCATCAGATGTTCCGCATGCGATGGCTGGACTGGCGCGCCGCTTCATGGGAAGAGCGCGAAGCCGCGGTTCGCGAAGCCTCGGCGGCGTTCACCGAGATGGAGGCGGGGGGCGCCGAGGGGAGTGCTTTCTTTGCGCTTTTGGGGCACAAGGGCGACCTCATGGCTATCCATTTCCGAAAGAGCTTCGATGCTCTGGCGGTGGCCGAACTCAGGCTGCGTTCGCTCAAGCTGGGAGGCTTCCTTGAGCCGTCCGCCTCTTATCTCTCGGTGGTCGAACTCGGTTTGTACGAATCGACCGCGAAGACGTACGCCCAGCTTGCCGAGAAGGGCTTTGAGCCGGGTTCGGAGGAGTGGAACGCCGGAATAGAGGAAGTCTTGGAGCGGCAGCGGCGCGCCATGGCTACCAGGCTTTGGCCGGAAATACCGCCGTCGCGTTATGTCTGCTTCTATCCCATGAACCGGTTCCGGGGCGAGCACAAGAACTGGTACCAACTGCCAATGGCGGAGCGGCAGCGGCAGATGCATGAGCACGGGCTGGTGGGTCGCCGCTACGCGGGCACGGTGAAGCAGGTTATTTCCGGCTCTATCGGGTTCGACGATTGGGAATGGGGCGTGGACCTGTTCGCGGACGACCCAGTGCAGTTCAAGAAGATCATTTACGAAATGCGCTTCGACGAGGTGAGCGCGGTGTACGGGCTGTTCGGAGCCTTCTATTTTGGCATCCGGATTCCTGGATCGCGCCTGGGCGAATTCCTGGCGGGCGAATTGCCGCGGTGAAGGAATCAGCCGCGCCTAGGTGTTTTCCACCCAAATCGGGCTGGACCAGGCCAACTGCCCATTGGCCTGGACGACGCGAACGTAGTAGTAATCGGCTTGCTTGCCGTCGCCCGAGTCGTGGACCTCAAAGGAAGTCTCGTAGTGCTCGTTGAAGACGATCCGGTTTAACAAAGCGGATTCCCTCGGGAACTCGCCCGTGTAGAGAGTCTCACTGGATTCGGCGAGCTCACGGAAGGTCATCTCGAGCGACGCCTTGACCGGCGCGGTGAGCGCCACTCTGATGCGGGTATCCGGTCCGCCGCGCATTTTGAGCACAACGGCTTTTTGAGACCGGTCCTCCAATTGCTGCCGGAGGGCCGTGAATGACCGCACACGAACGCTGCGTTCGGTGCGTTCAGCGACCCGGTCCCGGCGGTCCTCGTCGAGAGGTCCGGGGAGGAAGCAGGTTTGGAGGGCTTCCAGAACGCCGCCTTCGAGCGCCACGGTGAAGTCCCAATCGCAAGTGCGGGTGATGCCGAGCGCGGGCCAAGGACCCCAGCCGTATTCGAAGCGGGCGAGCACCGGTTTGCTCCAACTGGCGGGTCCGGTAACTCGATCCATCGGGAAGTCGCGGTGGATGACGCGGTTGTTTTTGAGGACTTCCACGCGGTCGACTTGGTCCCATCCGGTGGCTGATACGCGAATCTTGCGGTCGCGGACGTAAGGCAGTTCGCGCCCCATGACTTGGCCGTTGAGGGTGAAGCTCAGCAGAATACGGTCGCCCGTAACAGCGTAAGTACGGCGGTTCCGCAAGGCATCCAAGATGGCTTGGCGGGAAAGTTCCGGCGCCAGGATGGCGGCGAGCCCTTCGCCATAGCCGCCGGGATAGCCGAGGTGGTCATCTGTGCTGGCGATGACCCCGAAGCGCCGCCCTTGGGCGAGGATGTATTGCAGCGTGTTTTTCGTCCAACGGCCCGGCTCGGTGTGGCGGATGAAAGGGAACGGGGCGCGGTCGTGTTCGGAGTTGCCCCATTCAGAGAAGATTTCGACGACCGGGGAAACGCGCGGATCGCAATGGGCGAAGTTGGCGCCTCGGCGTCCCTGGCGCACCGACAGGTGGTGCGGAATCATGATGCAGCCGCGCCGGGCGGCGAAGGCTTGGAGTTCCTTAAGGCCGTTGGGCGTGAAGAGCTCGGCGTTGAGGTCGGGGAAGATGATGTGGTAGTCGCCGAGGTTGGTCGAATGCCATTCGTAACCGGCGAGCGTAACGAAGCGGCCAGAGACGTCGAATTCACGGGCCATGCTGAGCACCTCAGGCCAGCGGGCGCGGGTCACGTGAAAGCCGTTGATCCACTTCTCTTCGATGTTCCCTTCGAAGTGGCGTATGTCGTTCCAGTGGGCGTGCGGCGTATAGGCGAAAAAATCGAGATGGTTGCGCGCGATTTCGAACGCCCGGCGCAGGGAACCTTGGGCGTAGCCTACGTTGCCGTGGTTGTGGATGTCGCCGAAATAGGTTTGGAAGGCCTGCGTCTGTTCCACACCAGCGCCGGCGGTTGCCGCGCCGGCCATTCCGGCCACCGACCCCAACCAGGTTCTCCTCGAAAACCGATTGTCCATTGACCCTCCCGAAAGTCCTGAAAAGCTCAGCCTGATCTTTCTCCTCTGCGGATTTCGCCGCAGTAACCACAGATCCGGCGCCTTCGCGAATGTACCATACTGCCGGGTTTCACAATCGCCGGAAGAACTTGAAACAACATTAGTAGCCGAGGGCGCGGCCGCCGCGGCGGCCGTCGGACCAGCCCAGGCGCCAGCCGGTTTGCGGCTCAACCATGATGGCTTGCACATCGCCTTGCGAACGCAGTTTCTCGCTGAGCACATGGCCCATGGATTCCAGCTTCTGAGCTACGTCGAATATGATCGCCCCAGGCTCCATGTCGACGCGGTCGGGCAAATACTGGTGGTGAATGCGCGGCCATTC
>Ga0073932_1005264_pt1 | contig 14245 bp, 11 predicted proteins | sample DewCreD2012metaG_FD_76967 | JGI IMG/M metagenome (GOLD analysis project Ga0073932, IMG submission 76967) | Hot spring sediment bacterial and archeal communities from British Columbia, Canada, to study Microbial Dark Matter (Phase II) - Dewar... ... | reverse complement strand
TTTCCATTTCGAGAAACAGCAGCCCCATGACCTTTTCAAGCCGGCGCAGGTAGGCCGGCGCGCTGAAGTCGCGGTATTTGAACAACGTGTTGCCCAGATCGAATAGGACCGCCTCAATCATACGCCGTTCCTTGAGCAAGTCTGGCCGCGCCATGTCAGGCGTCACTGTCCAAAGTTTTCAGATTGGCGATTCGTTCCGCCATGGCCACGGTTTCGCCACTGTCGAAGTCGATGATGAGCAGCGTGTTTGCCCCGCGGGCCGATTCGATGTCGCGGATTTTGCCTTCGCCCAGGACGGCATGGCGGACGCGCTGGCCCTTGTGAAAGGCGCTGCGGGGCCCGCGTGGCGCGGGCTGGTCGAAGGCGCTGACGCGGGCGACCGGCTTGTGGCGGGGCGGCGATGCTGCGCCGGTGGCGCGGCGCGCGCCGCCGCCCTTCCATGGACTGTCGAATTCCCGGTAGCGCGCGCTCGCGCGCGGACGCCCAAGGCCTCCGCCCCACCCGGACCGGTCCTGGCCGGCGCGGGCGTAGAGCGAGCGACGGTCTTCATCGTCCACGTCCAGCAGTTCGGGGGGAATCTCGCGGAGGAAGCGTGATTCGGGATTGTATTTAGTTTCGCCGAATCGGTGGCGCGATTGGGCGCGCGACAGATAGAGCCGTTCCATGGCCCGCGTCACGCCGACGTAGAACAGGCGGCGTTCCTCCTCGTCGTCGCCCTGGGCTTCGACGGCCAGGGCGCTGGGAAAGATCGGCTCTTCCAGGGCGGCCAGGAAGACGACGCGGTATTCGAGGCCCTTGGCGCAATGGAGCGTCATGAGCGAGACGGCGTCATCCTCGCCCAGTTCGTCCACCGAGGCTTTGAGAGTGATCGTTTCGAGGAAGTCCCCGAGTTCGGCCGAACGGCGCTCCTGCTCGAACTCGGCGATGGCGGCGCTGAGTTCCTCGATGTTTTCCGTGCGGGCGACGACTTCAAAATCCTTTGGATCGCCGAGGCTTTCGACGTATTTGGTGTCTTCGAGGACCGCCCGATACAGATCGGAGATCGACTGGCGTTGGGCGCGGCGCGCTCGCCAGGCTTCGATTTGTTCGCGGAAGGCGAACATTTTTTCGCAGGCGGCTTTGGGCAGGGATTTTTCTTCGCCGGCTTTGAGAATCGCGTCGTAGCATGAGAGGCCATACTGGTCGGCGAGGCGCTGCAGGAGGCCGACGCTCTTTTCACCAAGGCCCCGGCGCGGACGGTTGATGACGCGCAGCAGGGCGATCGAGTTCGACGGGTTCTCGATCAGTTGCAGATAGGCCAGCAGGTCCTTGATCTCGGCGCGGTCGTAGAAGCGGATGCCTCCGATGACGCGATAGGGGATGTTGCGTTCGCGCAGTTGGTCTTCAAAGGGCCGGCTGAGGGCATTGGCGCGATAGAAGACGGCCATGTCGCGGTAGGCGACGCCGTCGGCATGGTGGGCCCCGATGCGTTCGGCGGCGATGCGGGCTTCCTCGTTGGCGTCCCAGGCGACCGTGAGGACGGGCTTGTGGCCGCCGGCGCGGGCGGTCCACAGGTTTTTTCCCAGGCGCTGCGTGTTGCGGGCGATGAACGAATTGGCGACAGCCAGCACGGCCTGGGTGGAGCGGTAGTTCTGTTCGAGGCGGATGACGCGGGCTTCGGGGAAGTGTTTCTGAAATTCGAGCAGATTGGTGATCTCGGCGCCGCGCCACGAGTAGATGCTCTGGTCCTCGTCGCCGACGACGCACAGATTGCGGTGTTGGCGGGCCAGCGCCTCGACGAGGCGGTATTGGGCGTGATTGGTGTCCTGATATTCATCGACGAGGACGTATCGCCAGCGGCGCTGGTATTCGGCCAGGGTGTCGGGGGATTCGTCAAAGAGGCGGACGACGCAATTGATGAGGTCGTCGAAGTCCACGGCGTCATTTTCGCCGAGGCGTTTTTGATAGAGTTGGAAAACATCGGCGGCCCGTTTCTCGCCGGGGGTTTCGGCGGAGGCGGCGAAGTCCGCGGCCGTCAGCATGCGCATCTTGGCCTGGCTGATGATGTTGAGGATGGCGGCGGGGCGCACTTCCTCGGGCTCGATCTGGAGGGATTTCATGCAGTCCTTGATGATGGCGGTCTGGTCGGAATCGTCGCAGATGGTGAAGTGGGGCGACAGGCCGATCTGATGCCCTTCGCGGCGCAGCAGGCGGGCGCAGGCGGAGTGGAACGTCGAGACCTGCAGCCCGGCGCCGGGGTCGGTCCCCAGCAGATCGACGACGCGACGGCGCATTTCGCCGGCGGCTTTGTTGGTGAACGTGACGGCGAAGATGTTCCAGGGCCCGGCGCCGCAGAAGCGCAGCAGATAGGCGACGCGGTAGGTGATGACGCGCGTCTTGCCGCTGCCGGCGCCCGCGATGACCAGCAACGGGCCCTCGACCGTCTCGACGGCCTCGCGCTGTGGCGGATTCAGTGGCGATAGGAACTCTTCGCGAGTCACGCGCGACCCTTTCTTCGCCTGGCCTTTGGCGGACCGGCCGAGACCGTTGGTTCGGTCGAGTCTTTCCCTTCGATCATATTCATCCTTCGTCCGCGTCGGTTGCGGTTTCGAGGTCGGCGCCCAGCGCGCGCATCAGATCGGCGAAGCCCGGGAATGTGACGGCGGCGGACTCGGCGGTGTCGATCTCGGTCCGGCCCTCGGCGGCCATGCCGGCGATGGCCAGAGCCATGACGACGCGATGGTCGCCGTGTCCATGAACCCGGGCGCCGCGCAGCCGGCCGCCCTGGATCACGAGACCATCGGGCCGCTCTTCGATGCGCGCGCCCATTTTTTCGAGTTCCATTTTCATGACGGCGATGCGGTCGGTTTCCTTGACGCGGGCCTGCGGGACGTTGAGCAGGCGTGTGGTTCCGGAGGCCAGCGCGCCGACGACGGCCATCATGGGCAGGGCGTCGGGCGTGGCGTTGAGATCGAGGTCGGCGCCCTGGAGATCGGCGCGGCGGACGCGCAGGCCGCCGCCGGCGACCGGATCGATGCGGGCGCCCATGGCGCGCAGGTAGTCGATGACGGCCTTGTCGCCCTGCGGGTCGTTCAGGTCGAGGCCCTTGAGGATGAGATCGGCGTCGAGGGCGGCGCCGGCGCCAAAGAAGAAGGTCGCCGATGAGAAATCCGCCGCGACGGGCCGATCGAAGGCGGGATAGGCCTGCCCGCCCGGAATGACGAAGCGCGACAGGTCCGGCGCCGCTTCATAGCGGATTCCAAGCGAGTCAAGCCAGTTCAGAGTGATGCGCACGTAGGGCGCCTCGTTGAGCAGGGGCAGATCGAGGATTGTCCGCCCCTGGGCCAGCGGCGCATTGATGAGGATCGCCGTGACGTATTGCGAGGTAATCGCCTCGATGCTCGTCTGTCCGCCTTTGATGGGGCCGTGGATGGCGATGGGGCAGCATCCGTTGCCGCGCGTCGAGAAGGCCCGGGCGCCGAGGTCTTCGAGCGCCTTGAGCAACGCGCCGGCGGGTCGGCGTCGGATTTGCTCGTCGCCGGTCAGAACGGTCCAGCCGTCGATGAGGGCGGCCGTGGCCATGACGACATACAGGGTGGTGCCCGAGTTCATGACGTCGATGACGTTGTCAGGCGGGGCGGGTTTTCCGCCGACGCCATCAACGACCCATTGGTCCGGACAGTGATCGTCGATGCGCGCGCCATAGGCGCGGCAGGCGGCGACGGCGGCCCGGGCGTCGAGCGAAACCAGGGGATTGCGGATGACGCTGCGCCCCGCGGCCAGCGTCGCGAAGACGGCGGCGCGGATGGTGTGCGACTTCGAGGCGGGAACGGCCACGTCGCCGCGCAGGCGGCTGGGCCGGACGATGAATCGCATGGAGGCGGACTCCGAGTGGGTCGATTGTGGCGACGCGGGGCCATCCTACTGTCTGGCGTGGGACAGTCAAGGGCGCAAGGCTTGGGGACACACCCCTGTTTTCAGGTTCCGCGCTTGATCGCGAACAGCGATTGCCCGCATCATGCCTCGAACGTTATCATGAAAGCGGGATTGCTTCATGGCAGAAATCGCCTCATTCGCTTCGTATGGCGCCGCGCGCGAGACGACCGGCTCGCGCCACATCCTCCGCTTCAACGGCGCGAAGCTGCTGCTGGACTGCGGCCTGTATCAGGGCCGCCGCAAAGACACCTGGGAGCGCAACAAGCATTTCGGCTTCGAGCCGAAGCGGGTTTCGGCGGTCGTCTTGTCCCACGCCCACATCGATCACAGCGGCAATCTTCCCAATCTGGTCCAACAGGGTTTCGACGGGCCGGTGTATTGCACGGCGCCGACGGCCGACCTGTGCCGCGTCATGCTGCGCGACAGCGCGCACATTCATGAAAAGGACGCCGAGTGGCTCAATCGCCGCCGCCGCAAGGGCCGGGGGCGGATGGATCAGGACATCGAGCCGCTCTATACGATGGAGGACGCCGAAGCGTGCATGGAGCGATTGCGCGCCATCGGATTCCATCAGTCGTTCGACGTGGCGCCCGGCGTCGCCGCGACGTTCCATGTCGCCGGGCACATCCTGGGCTCGGCCAGCGCGGTCCTGACACTGGGCCACAACGGCCGGCAGTTCCGCTTCGGCTTCAGCGGCGACATCGGCCGCGCCGGCCTGCCCCTGCTGCGCGATCCCGAGATTCCCCATGATCTGGACTGGCTCGCGATGGAGGGGACCTACGGGGCGCGCGCGCACGATCCGGTCGGCGAGGCCCGCGAGGAACTGCAGCAGACCGTAGAGCGCGTCGCCGCGCGCGGCGGCAAAATCATCGTCCCCAGTTTCTCGGTCGAGCGCGCACAGGAGATCATCTACCATCTCAACCAACTGCACAATGAAAAGCGCCTGCCCCCGATACCGGTCTATGTGGACAGCCCGCTGGCCATCCGTGTGACGGAAATCTTCCGCCTGCACAGCGAATGCTTCGACCGCGAGGCGCGGGAGCTGATGCAATACGATCCCGATCCGTTCGGCTTTGGACGGCTGCGCTACGTCCTCGACGTCGAGGAGAGCAAGAAACTCAACGGCATCACGTTTCCCTGCATGATCATCTCGGCCTCGGGGATGTGCGAATCGGGGCGCATCCTGCACCATCTGCGCAATTCGATCCAGGATTCCCGGAACTGCATCCTGTTTGTGGGCTACCAGGCCGAGGGCACGCTCGGCCGCAAGATCGTGGAACGCCAGCCGGTGGTCAACATTTTCGGCGAGCCGCATACGCTGCGCGCCGAGGTCGTGACGCTGAACACGATGAGCGGCCATGCCGACCGGAATGACCTGTTTGAATACGCGCGGACCGTCCAGGAGACCAGTCCGCGGCTGAAGAAGGTGTTCCTGATTCATGGCGAGGAAGCCGCGCTTCATGCGCTCGAAAAGCGCTTTCGGGATGAATTGAACCTTGAGGTGACGATCCCACTGTTCGGCGAGGAATTCGCATTGGAGGCTTGAGATGGACGAGGCAAAACTGGCCGGGATGGTTTCGGAAATTGCGGCGATCGTCGCCGGCCGGCGCGAGGAGTTCGTCGCGCGTTTGCAGGAATTGCTGCGCTTTGAAACCGTCGGCGGCGCTGCGGACGCGGCCGGCCAGGAGCGCTTCGGCCGTGAGCGCCAGCGCTGTCTGGAGTGGCTGCGCGGCCAGGCGGCGCGGCTGGGGATGGCGTTCCGCGACTATGACAGCGAGGCGGCCGTGATGGAATGGGCCGGTTCGGACCCGAACGCGCCGGCCGTCGGCGTCGCGTTGCACATCGACGTGGTCCCCGAGGGCGAAGGCTGGACGCATCCCCCCTTCGCGGGCGAGGTGGCCGACGGCGCGATCTGGGGCCGCGGCGCGCAGGACGACAAGGGGCCGGCGGCCGCCGCGCTGGCAGCCATCGAGGCGCTGCAAGAGGCCGACGTCCGTCCGGCGCGCTCCATCCGCCTGCTGATCGGCACGCGCGAGGAGACCAACGAATGGGACGACGTCAAGCGTCTGGTGGACGCGGGCGAGACGCCCGGGCCGGTCATGGTTCCCGACGGCGCGTTCCCGATCATCAACGGCGAGAAAGGGATGATCAACATCGAGATCCGGGCCGAGTGGGCGCCGGGCGCGTCCGCGCAGGCGGGAAAGAAACCGTCGAAAGGCAGGGCGCCACGGCTGGAGATGGTCTCATTACGCAGCGGCGAGCGATTCAACGTCGTGCCCAATCTGGCCGAACTGCGGCTGACCGCTCCGGACGACGCCGACGGCGAGGCCTTCGGCCGACTGGACAAGGCCTCCCTCGCACTGATGAAGATAAGCCCCGAGGCCAGCGTTGAAATCGAGGACCGGATGGAAAGGCCGCCGGCAGGGCCGGACAGAGCAGGCGCCAAAGAAGGAGCGTCGGCCCCTGTCTGCAGATTTGACGTCCGGTTTCACGGGATTGGAGCGCATGGCGCGCATCCGGACAAGGGACACAGCGCGGCGCTGGACGCGCTGCGGTTCGTCGCGCTTCTGGGCGGCTGGCCCGCCCCGGCGCAGCATTTTGTGGAGCGAATGGCCGAAAAGGCCGCGATCTTCGACGCCTCCGGATTCGGACTGGCCTGCCATCACGACCACCTCAAAGACACAACGGTCAACCTCGGCGTCCTGGAGATGGACAGCGGCTCCGCCCGCGCCGTGCTGAATCTGCGCTTTCCGCTCGGCCTGACGCGTGAGCGCATCGTCCAACGTTTTCAGGAGATGGCGCGGCAGTGGGCATCCGAATGCCCCGGCCTGCAGATTCGCGCCGACCGGGTGGGCCTGTCGTTTGAGCCGTTGTTTGTTTCGCCCGAAGAGCACGCGGACTTCCTTGCGCCGCTGGCGCGCGCCTATGAGGCGACGACGGGACGGCGCTCAAACTTTCATTCGATCGCGGGAACCACCTACGCCAAGGCCTTTCCGCTGGCGGTAGCCTTTGGCCCCGTCGATGAGTCGGCGGGCGAAGTGGAGATGGCTCATCAGGCCGACGAGCGCGTGACGGTGGAGCGTTACCTGGAGAACATCCGCATCTACGCGGTCGCGCTGGCGCTGCTGGCGGGCGAGGGGGGCCAGGGTGAGTGAGATTCGCGTCGCGCGGCGATCCGGCGCGAATCGCCATGGGAATCCCGCGGATTTCCGGCATATACTCGGTCGAAGGATAGAAATGCCCCTCAGCGTTTCTCGTCCGCTGTGATTGACAAAATGGACGATGAGGTCGTGTTCTTTTCGCATGACGGACATATCGACCTGCGCTTCGGTCTTCGCGCGCGCGTAGGGATCGGGCAGCAGGCGATCCAGTAAGCCGCCCACCAATTCGGCCACATAGAAGTTCTGGTATTGCCAGTATTGCTTGAAGGCGGGCATGGCGAGATAGATGACCTTGCCCTTGCCGGCTTGGCGCTCGATGGCGGCGGAAAACTCGCTGGGGCCGGCGGGAGGGGCGTAGCCGTGGCCAAACTGCGCGCCGCCTTTGCCCGCCTTCAGCGCTTCGACGCGCGCGATGACTTCGCTGGCACCGTTCGCGGGCCGCACGTTCGCAAACCGCCCCCGCACGGCAATCGGTTCTCATTCCGGCCGCGCGAAGTAGCCGTATTCCAGATCGGAGAATCCGGCGAAGTCCGCGCCCGCCAGATCAAGAATGGGCCGGCTGATTGCCGTCGCCGGGGACGTTATGGTTGCGCGGGTCCCGCGCGCTGGTGGTATTGACCAGCACATCGGTCCAGATCGGAAAAGCCTGGCCGGTCAGGTCAGCGGGACCGGAGCTATCCGTTATCGTGATCGTATCGGCCATTACGGCGTAATAGGTGTCTGACGGCCAGGCCCCGGTATGGTCGCTATGACCATCCTCGGCGCCGGAGCTCATGTAGGGCTGCGGGACCCGTCCCAGCAGATAGACCAGTTTGACGTTGGCCGGATCGGCGTTGTAGCGCCCCTGGATGATCGTCCTGACGTTTTGAATCTCCGCCAGGCGCGCTGCGCCGACCTCGGTCCCGGGTGTGGCGGGATCGACCGCCATGCGCGGCGCGTATTCGGTGATCACCGTCCAGCCGTCGCCCCGCAAATCCGTCTGCAGTTGGCGCGATCTCCGGCGCCGGCGTGTTTCACGCCGGCGCCATTTTTTACGAATCCACCCGCGTATATTCATCCTGCAACCGCCGGTAAATCCTATACTGGTCAAGCGAGACCTCCGGCGGCGTCTGATGGTCCACGCTGGGGATGAAGCCCCCGGCGCGGATCAGAGGGCGCAGCCGCTCGAACTCCGCGCGCATGGCGGCCTCGCCCTGCGACATCGTCAGCTTGTCGAAGTGTCCGATCATGAGAAATCCCGGATGCGCCTGCCGGATTTGCGCGCCGTCCACGCCGGCCCGGCGTTCGAGCGGGAGCATCCCTTCCACGCCCACGTCCAGGAGCCACGGGATCAGCTGGGTCACGTCTCCATCCGAATCCACAAAGACGCGCGTTCCCATCTCCTTCAGCACAGGGACGACCCGGCGATAATACGGCGCCAGAAACTCGTCAAACAGCTCGCGCGAGAGCATCGGGCCACTGTTGAAGGACATGTCTTCGCCGATGGTCGCGAACACCGGACGGCATAGTTCGGCCGTCTTTCGCAAAAGGCGAATCGTGTATTCGGCGACATCGCGGTTGATCCGATGCATCAGTTCCGGCTGTTCATAGAAGGCCAGCAGATGCCGTTCGATCCCAAAGAGATTCCTGGGAGTTCCGAAAAAGCCGGGCAGCGTGATCCACAGAAGGCATTCGCCCCGTTCCTGCGCCGCCTGATACTGCGCCAACCGTTCCCACGTCCAGTTCAGCCATTCATTGGACGGATACAGATGCGGCCGTTCGCGTTCGTAGCCTTCTTCGTCGGTGATAATGCCGGCGCCATGATATGCCGGCGTGGACAGTTTGCCGTCCGTGCAGCGAAACCAGTGTTGCTGATAGACGTCCAGCCCCAGCGCCCGCGTCATCTCCGGCATCAGCGCGAGGCGGTTTTCCCGAACGCTGAAGGGCTTCGACAGCGCCAGGCCTTCGCCCACCCACCGCGCGATGGTCTTGTCCCACCACATCGCCCATTCCACGCGCGGCAGGCGGTCCACCGGCTGAAAACTCATGACAGCCCGGAACCGTTCCTCGTGACTCATCGCTTCTCGTTTCATTCGCCAATCCCCTTGGTGGAACCAGTTTTCAAAATCAGAGGAACGGGGGCGTCTCGCCCCCATTCGGATGTTCTTTCTCATCAATTCAGGGCCTGTCGATTTAGCCGCGACAGCGGACGTGGAAGCGGCGTCCTCGCCGCTTTTCCCGCAGATTTCGGGCCATTTGAAGCGGCGAGGACGCCGCTTCCACGTTCTCCGCAACGGTGTTCAAACTAAATCGACAGGCCCTTCACGGGGGGGCGAGACGCCCCCGCTGCCTTTGACGCTTCATTCTGCAACTGGGCGCGTTTTGAAGGATTCAGCGTCCGACGCGCCCATCACCGCGGCCCAAGCCCCTCAAGCCGCCTTTGACACATTGCGCCGGCCCAAAAAGCCAGATAGATCGAACCGGACAGGGGAGAATGTTACATCAAGAGGGAAACGGCGCGCAACCCTAGATCGACCTAGCCTCAAAAAATGGGTTCTTCACAAAGTTTTGTGCAACAGTCCGTTGATTATGATACGGAAGCGTCTTCCAATAGCGGCGAAGACCTTGGCGGAACAATCGAAGATTTCGACCGATCGTCGCGAAGCGCTTTGGAGTGTGGAGGCTTGCCTCCGCTATGGAGGGCTTTGTCGCGTGGTTGAAAGCGGAGGCAAGTCTCCACACTCCAAAGCGCTTCGCGCAGATACGACCGTTGATTTCTCGAATTGCTGTCAACGGCCGGTATGAGCAAACGTTTCTCTCGTCCCCAGGGCTCCCGGCATTCGGCGCAAAACGTTGTGATGAACCAGGTTTTCGTTCCCTGATGGGAGCCAACTGGAAAATGAAGGGAGCGGGGGCGTCCCGCCCCCGTTTTGTCGAATCCTCCTGCTGAATATCGGGGGCGAGACGCCCCCGCCCCCTTCCCCTTCACATCTTGAAACTGTCTTGCCCATCAGTTGACGCGGCAACGCAACGGCGCCCCCTGGACGGCGCGGACGGCTTCCTCGGCCGCCCAACGCTGCAAGCGGGCAATGCTGGCGTCGCTGTAATAGGCATTGTGCGAGGTTAAGATCGTATTTGGCGCCTGGAAAATCGGATGGTCGGCTGGAGGTGGTTCCTCTTCAAAGACATCCAGCCCGGCGGCGGCCAGGGCGCCGGCCTGCAACGCGCGCGCCAGGGCCACCGTATCCACCAAACCGCCGCGCGCGGTGTTGATGAGGATGGCGCGGGGCTTCATCTGCCGCAGCCGGGTTTCATTCACGAAATGCCGCGTGCTGTCGGTCAACGCCAGATGCAACGACAGGATGTCCGCCTGCGCAAACAACGCGTCGCCTTGCACGCGCCGCACGCCGGCCTGTTCAAAGACGGCGTCGTCCACGAATGGATCGCAAGCGATTCGCCGGCAACCGAGGCCGCGGATTTTTTCGTGCAGCGCCCGGGCGATGCGGCCAAAGCCCGCCGTAGCGAAGGTCAGTTCGGCGAACGATTGCAGCGAGGCCGGCGGCGAATAACTCCACACGCCGCCGCGCAGGCGCCGGTCCAGTTGCGGCAGTTGCCGGTTCAACGCCAGCGCCAGCGCCAGCGCGTGTTCGGCCACTTCGCCGACGCCGTAGTCGGGCACGTTGCAGACCGCAATCCCCAACTGCGTGGCCGCGGTTACGTCCACGTTGTCCACCCCCACGCCGTAGCGAACAATCGCCTTGCAGCGGGTCAGCGCCCGCAACGCTTCGCGGGTCAACCGGACGTGCTGGTTGATGAGCGCGTCGGCGTGCGCGGCCTGGGCGGCGACCTCCGCCGGCGTGCGGCATTGCAGGACTTCGAGCCGCATCCCGGCGCGCGTGACAATGCGTTCTTCTTCCGCCGTGGAAGGGAATCCGCAATCGGTGATCACAATCAATGGCATGTTCATGATGGGAATCAATCCGCATTGGTTGCCTTCGGTTTGCTCATGAGGACTTCACCTCATACGGAATCGGGCGGGATGTGAACTCGCAGCGTTTTTTCTTCTGCGCCGCGCCAAAATAACCGCTTCCCCTGGGATTGGGGGTAAACGGGGGTAAACGGTGACGGCCCCCAAATTGGTTCCTCATTCTCATGGGCGCCGAAGTATTCATGCAGCGCCGGCCAACTCGTGGCATGCAGCTTGCCTAGCCACAGACCGCAGCGATCCCCCGGCCGCCCGGCAATGATCGCGCGAATTCGCTCACGACTTGTCATCAGTTTTACGCTTCTCGCGCGCTCTGACGCAGCGTCGAACATCACGGGGAGGCGAACCCCGCGCCATCAGATGCATGCCATGTGGGCGTCCCTTTCACAATTCATGCGCACAAAAATAGGCGAGTGCCAACGTAATTGAAATCGCGTGACGCGTCCATGGAAGAAAGAATATTATCACTTGGCGCTTCAAGACGATTGGCGAAAATGGTCTTCGCGGTATTTTGAGAAATAGTAAAGCACTGATCGTTCCGCAATGTCTTTCATGCACTTGGCCATCTCGTCAACGGTCCATTTCTCTGGGCGGAAGTAGAAGCTGCCTCTGTTGAACTTTCCATTCTCTTCGTTATGCAGGTACGTGGCGTTCAATTTGCCAAACATCGCTATTGTGACTACGCGGTCCAGAATAGAGGAATTGTCTTCGAAATCGCAACCGTAGCCGAAACACACAAACGGGAAAATACCCTCTCTCATTAGAGCAGTACGAAGACCTATAACGTTTTTGCCCAAACGTTCAATTGCATTACCCTTGGCTTGCTTGGGCAGACCCTCACGGGCGCGCAAGTCATTTGTTCCCTGGTTTTTCACTTCCGCGATTAGAATTGGGTATGTATAAGGATCATCTTCTCTGCGCGGCAGGATGGAGAGAATTCCACCATCCGGGCGGATAGCACTGGCGACAAAGGGATCGTGAAACTCAATATCGGGATAAGTGTGCTTAAGTTCGGCCACAATATTACTTAGTAGCCATCGTGGGCTATGATAAAGACTTATTCTCTTCCCGAACCGATGCTGTAGATGGGCAACAACGATTTCCAAGGCTTGGATAATCTCGGTCTCCTGCTTCTTTGAGGTAACATTGATAACCATCCCTTTATGCTGCTCTCGGAGTAGATATTTTCGCGCCATCATCATCTCCTTTTATCAGCGCTCTACAAGAAACATGTGCTCCGTAACATGCTTCTTGCGATTCTGTATGTTGCGGCACCCACGGTAAGTGTTGTATTTTATTTCCACCACTGTAACATGTCCCAAACGACTTAGGATGCTTAGCATTTCTGAGCGATGGATGAAACCTTCATCGTTGAAGGAAACGAGCAAGTAACGTGCATCAAGGGACTCAACCAGCTTCTGAAACGATGCGGCAGATTGTGTTCGTACATTGTAGTCAGAGCGTTTCCAGTCAATTGGTATTCCAGACACTTTGCTGATATGCGTCGGTCGCTGATACGCAACCAGAAGATTCAGCATGAAGTAATTTGAACCATAGGGGTGCTGATTGTATGGCGGGTCTAGATAGACAATGTCAAGGTTCGGAATGGTAGGCGCAATCCTGTTGGTATCTCCACAATACACGCAGACGTCACAGTCAAACCTGCTGAGAATCGGCAGACTCAGTTCGATGTCCCCAAGAATTCGCTTTAGGGCATCTCCGTTGGTCCCTCCGAACCGGCCTATTTTCGAGTGTCGGTCCTTGTGAAAGCCCTTAAACACGCCGGATGTGTTTGCGTGGATTGACGCTTCGCTAAGCAACGGCCCCAGAAGGAAGTCCATCAAGTCGGGAGGCGCCTGTGATATCATCCGTCTGTAGTTATCCAATCTGCGGGCATTCCGCCGTGTATAGAAAACGCGGTCTTCCTTAGATATCGATTGACTATCCCGCGGCGCATAAAGTTCTTCTATAAAACCCATGGGAAGATCGATACTGTCGACACGGCGATTCAGATCCGAAACGAGAGCAGCCAATTCGCTAACAATAAATGCATTTGAATTAGCCAAATAACATCTTGCTGTTACTGCAGCGTATTCTTCAAGATCAATGGTTGCAAGAAACTCGGCGTGCCGCTTAAAATACCGTGCAACAACGCCTGAACCAGAAAAAGCATCTAAAATGCGAAGGCGCCGGCCTCCCAGTCTTTGTCTTATCGTTGTCGTGACTTGATCAATCTCGGGAATAAGCGCCCGTTTGTTGCCAATGTAGGTAAGCAATTGTTCTGTAAGGTAACCTGGGGTTTCCTCAACCGGCGCCTGCTGCAAGAAATCATGCTGATAGGCAACAGGAGACCGCTTCGGACCGGCGGAAGTGGATGGGAATATTAAACCTTGTGTATTCATTCTACCTTTCATCCTATTGCCACAAGTTCGCGCTCTGCATCTGCCGGAAGCCCGCGAATAGCGTCTTGACGGCGGTCCTCAAGGATCAAGTCGATGGCCTCAGACAAGTTCTTGATGGCCTCCGCCTTGCTCGTTCCCTGTCCGTTGGCGCCAGGGATTTCAGCGCAGCAGGCAATGAACCACTTGCCATCCCGTTCGATAATGGCAGTGAACTCGTTGTGCATGCGTTTTCTCCTATTTGCGTCAACGATACGGAGACCTGCGCATTGCCTCAATCGCATCGTTCAGGCAGAAAACCCGTTGATGGAGCTGTTGGCGTGGATCGCCCCGCTAAAGCGCCAGACCTCGGGTCGACAACATGGCGACAGAAAACAACCGCGTTCAAAGCGCCCGATCTTGAAAAGCCGCGCGTCAAGGACGCCTACAGCCGTTGATCTGTTTGACATCCATGGTTGCCATGTTCATGATTGCCCATAACAAGGCGAATTCAGCCCCCGCCCGTGCGCGCGTGTCAACGTAAATCCGGCAGTTTGGATTCCGCGGCGTGCGCCTCGCTTCCGATTACAAATCTCATACCACCCCGGAGCGGTCCGGTCTGTCGGCTTCAGCCGACACCCCCGTCAGCCACCGTCTTCAGACGGTGGACCCGCGCGCCTCTGATTATGGAAGCCCGCTTCAGCGGCTGAGCATTACCCACAATTGCTGGGAACTGGGGCTGTTTTGATCAGAATATTCAAGCGATGGGTTGGGACGTGACGGGCCGGCGTGAGGGATCGGGCGCGGGCGCGCCTTGTCGCAGACAG
>Ga0073932_1005258_pt1 | contig 14265 bp, 5 predicted proteins | sample DewCreD2012metaG_FD_76967 | JGI IMG/M metagenome (GOLD analysis project Ga0073932, IMG submission 76967) | Hot spring sediment bacterial and archeal communities from British Columbia, Canada, to study Microbial Dark Matter (Phase II) - Dewar... ... | reverse complement strand
GGGGTGCTGGACCGGTTGCCAACCGGCATGGACCGAACTTGGTGGCGGCAGGTCACCGCTCGACGGGCCTCGGTGGCCGCTGCAAGTCGCGCCAGCATGGCCACCGCCTCCACCGGATAACGGCCCATGGCCGACTCGCCGGACAGCATGAGGGCATCCGCGCCGTCCAGCACGGCATTGGCCACATCGGTGGCCTCGGCCCGCGTCGGCAAGCGGCTGTGGGTCATGGACTCGAGCATTTGCGTGGCCACGATGACCGGTTTGCCGGCCTGGCTGGCCCGGGCGATGAGCTGCTTTTGCAACAGGGCCATTTGCTCGATAGGCACTTCGACGCCCAGATCGCCCCGGGCTACCATCACACCATCGGCAGCGTCGAGAATCTCATCCAAGTGGCCAAGCGCGCCGGCCCGCTCGATTTTGGCAATGACAAACGGCCGATGGCCGGCAGCCGCGGCAGCCGCGCGCACCGCCGCCACATCGGCCGCCGTTTCCACAAACGACTGGCTCACGGCGTCCACGCCCTGTTCCAAAGCAAACCGCAGACACGCCTCGTCCTGCTCCGTGAAGGCGGCAAGACCAAGCTCAATGCCCGGTAGGTTCAGCCCCTTGCGCGAGCGCAGTTCGCCGCCCACGCTGACGACGCAGTGAACCTCCGCGCCGGAGACACGTTGGACCTGCAGTTGGACCAGCCCGTCATTGAGAAACAGTCGGTCGCCCGGTCGCACCACTTCCGGCAGGCGCGTGAAGCTGACCGAGGCCCGGCGCTCGTCGCCAACCACGTCCTCGGTGGTGAGCGTGAAGGCCGCCCCGGCTCGCAACTCCACCGGCTCGGGCTGGATCTGGCCCAGGCGCATTTTGGGACCCGGCAGGTCGGCCAGAATGGCCAGCCGCCGGCCGGTGGCGCGCTCAGCAGCACGCAACCGGGCGATCCGGGCGGCGTGTTCCTCAAAGGTGCCGTGCGAAAAATTTAGCCGCGCCACGTCCATGCCGGCGCGCAGCATGGCCTCCAGCGTTTCCGGCGACTCCGAGGCCGGGCCGATGGTGGCCACGATTTTGGTCCTGTGGTCAGGCAGTTTCATGAGGATGGAGTGTGCTCAAGCTTGCGGCTTTTCAGATAGGGCCGGCGATGGGGGCGAGGCCGGTTCGTGCCGGACAGGACGGACAGGCCCTGGACAAGAACCGGGCGTGGCCGGATTGGCGTGCGCTGGCTGAGCGGAACGGACCTTCATACGTCCAAGCTGAAGTCGCCAAGCAGCAGCGGGTAGCGTCCGTTGTCCCGGACCAGCTTCACAATGTAGTCGTAGGTGTGGCCGGACACGGCGCTGGAGACGGAATGATCGGATTGGAAGATGTAGCCGCCGCCCCGGGCAGCATTGAGTTTGCGCAGCACTTCGCGCCGGATCGCCTCGGGGTCGCCGGTTTCCCAAACCGTCACATCGCTGTTGCCACAGAACCCGATGCGGTGACCGTATTGACGGCGGAGTTCCACCACGTCCAGACCGGCCTTGGCTTCGAGGGGATTCAGGGCCTCGATGCCCATTTCGACGAAATCGGGCAGGATGGCTCTGATGTTGCCGCAACCGTGGTAGATGACCGGCAAACCGAGGGCATGGGCGTGGGCTGCGATTTTGGCCACCCACGGCTTGAAGTGCTGGCGCCAGTAGGCCGGTGACATGAAAGTGGCTTTCTTGTAGGCCACGTCGCCCCAGATCACGAAGCCGTCCAGCCGGCCGCGACCGGCCGCCATTTCGGCCTTGGCCATTTCGAAATAGAACTCGCCCAACCGCGCGATCACGGCAGCCATCCGATCCGGGTGTTCGCCCAGCCAGAGCAGGGTGTTGGTCTGCCCCACCAAGCGGGTCAGGCATTCGCTGACCTCGATGATGCTGCCGTAAACCGGGAAGTTCGGGTGCAGCGACTCGACAGTCTGTGTCCAGGCCGGGGAATGGCGCTGGCAGCCGTCGCCCACCCCGGCAATCTGGTTGTCGCCCGGCTCGAAGAACCGGCGGCGGTCGTCCGGGGGGTCGAACTCCACCCGCTCCAGCTTCTCCAGCGTGTCCACTTCCCAAGCGCACATCTCGGGCATGGGGCAGGCAAAGTGTTTCCGCAGCACGGCGCCGAAACCGGTCTTGACCACCACTGCGTCGGGTGTCTCTTCGAGTGTTTCAAAGGGCCGAATCCACGGGTCCATGTTCGGCGTCGTAACCACCCAGTCCAGGTTGTAATAGGTGTAGGGGTCGGCGTCCGGCGGCAGCCCCAACTCCTGCCGCCAGCGCCGGATGAAGCCGCCCCAGAAAAAGTCGCTGATCGGGACGCGATCCGGCTCTTGGTGTCGCAGGGCGGCGTTCAGGCGGGCGAGCTTGCGCAGGGTGTTGGCGGGGCGCGCCGGGCAACCGGCCGGGCTGGCTGTCCCATCCAACTTGTGCATGGCCTGTGGCGCTTTTCTAGCAGTATGCGGTCAAGTGCCGCCGATGGACAAGGCCGGCCCGGCCCGCCGGACGCCCCGCCGGCTCACGGAGCGGTACGCCCCTGGAAGCGGGCCAGCATGACGGCGATGGCGTCCAATTCGTCCCGCGCGCTGCGCTCCGGGTTCGGACTGCGATACCGATTCAGCATGGCGCAGAACGCCAGCCTCTCGCCCGCGGCGGTGGTGACGTAACCGGAGAGGGCATGGGCCCAGCGGAGTGTGCCGGTCTTGGCACGCACGTTACCCGCCGCCGGGGTGTCTCGCATACGATTGCGCAATGTGCCGTCCACGCCCGCCACGGGCAGGGCTGCCAAATACGTGGTCGCCTCGCGGTGCCGGCTCATGTAGCGCAACAGCGCAACGGTGGCGTTGGGCGTGGTGAGATTGTTGCGGGACAACCCCGAGCCTTCCTCGAACTGCACCTCCGTCGCTGGGATGCCAGCCTCCGCCAGAAACCGTTCCAACTCCCGTATGCCGGCCGCCTCGGAGGTCATGTCCTCGGCAGCCCCGGCGGGGCGCGTCATTTCTCCCACATGCGCCAGCAGCAGGTCGGTGTACAGGTTTTGGGAGGGCTTGAGAATGTCGCTGGCCAGCTCGCGCAAGGGTGCCGATTCCACGGCGCCCAGTTCTACAAGCCGCGTCCGGTCAAGCGGCGTCACCTGCCGGTCCAACCAGTCCACGGCCCGCACCCGGCCACGGACGGTCACACCAGCACGCGCCAGCGCCTCGCGCAAGAACGTGACGAATAGCCCGGCAGGGCGGGGCACGGTCACATCCTGGGCAAAACCCGAATGGTCCAGAGCCAGCCGGCCCCACACATAAACGACGTGGCCGTCAAGTGGCCGGTAAAAGGTCAGGTCGCGCCCGCTGCCAGCGGGGGCGGTCACCGTGCGGTTGCTCAGGACAATCCAGGGCGTGGGCGGGGACACGGCCAGGACACAGGGCGCGTTGGTGGTGGGCCCGGGTTTGACCGTGACCTCCAGCCTGTTGTCGTTAATCGTCAGGGCAGAGACGGGCGCGCCGTAATAAAACTGCGTGTCATCCCAGTCCCAACCGCTCCCAAAGGGCGGCCCACGGAAAAAGCTCTCGTCACCCACCAGGTCGCCCTCGATGTGGCGGACGCCGGCGTTGGTGAGTGCTCGCACCAGTGGCACCAGCGCGCCAAACAGGTCGTTGCCGAAACGGTGGGCGGTGAAGCCCGGGTCGCCACGGCCGAACACCGTCAGGTCGCCCCGGATCACGCCGCCGGGCGCCGGTCGGCCTGGGGCATACAGCGAGGTCCTGATGCGGTAGTCCGCCCCCAAGCGGTCCAGCGCCAACGCCACGGTGTAGAGCTTGGTGTTGGAAGCCGGGCTGAAATACTTCTGGGCGTTCTCCTCGAACACTACCCGACCGGTGTCCAACGAGATCACTTTCACACCCCAGGTGGCGGCGGCGAATTTGGGTTGTCGGATGTGCTCGGCCAAATGTTGCTGCAATTCGGCCACGCTGGTAGCCGGCGGCGGTTGGACCTGGCTGGCGCCGCTCGGCGACCCGGACAGCCAGACGCACAAGGCGAGGGTCACGGCTGGCGGTCCCATTCGGCAAAACGCGGCTGGCCGCGCAGCAGGCGCGCGCCGGGGCTTGATCACCGGCTCGCTGCACGGCAAGCAGCTCAGAGGGCGATGGCGTGGTGTTCTCATGCGTTTGGGCCGTGGCGTTACCGCTTGCCCGTGGACTGTGGAGCCGCTGACGTCGGCAGGACGGTTTGACGTGCTCGGCAGAACCGTGCCGCGTGCTTCGGGGAGAGAAGTCCCCCTTCCCGCGCATGCACGGCTCTGAAGTTGGTCCGCCGGGTTCACGATGGCGCCATGCGCGGCCCAGACTACAGGGGTCAGGGGCCGACGGCCAGTGCGCGGCGCGGCTGGCGGTTGGCCCGGGCACATTTTATTGAACCACCCGCCGCCAGGTCAGCCAGCCCGTGGCTTACGGCTTGGCCAGAACTCTGTGTGGGCTGGGGCGGCGAGCTGGAAGGTTGCGCCGCGCCGTGTGGCGGTTTCGCTCAATGACGCCCGGTTGGGCCGGGGCCGATGGGGCTCTTGGGCCTCAATTCCGGCCCAAAAGCCGGACAATGGCGTCCACCGCCACGCGCATTTCGTAAGGCTTGTCCAGGACACTGCCGTTGCACCGTTGGACGCGGGCGCGGGTGGTGTCGTCCAGGTAGCCGGACGCCAGCAGGAACTTGACGCTCGGCCATCGGGATGCCACGGCCTCGATCAGTTCCACGCCGGTCATTCCGGGCATGCGATAATCGGTGAACACCAGGTCCACGCCTTCCGGGGTGGATTCCAGCAGTCTGAGGGCTTCCGGGCCGCTGGCCGCCGCTTGCACCTGCAGGCCGGCAGCTTCGAGGAATTTCACCGTGAAATCGCGCACCAAATCCATGTCGTCCACCACCAGCACCCGCCCGGCCACGGGCTGAATCTGCCTGGGCGGAGGTTCGGCGGCAGCGGTGGGTTGCCCTGCGGCCAATGGGAAGTAGAGGTGGAAGGTGCTGCCCTTGCCGACTTCGCTTTCCACCTCGATGAACCCACCCGCCTCTTGGACAATCCGCTGCACGATGGACAATCCCAACCCGGTGCCCTTCCCTGGCGCCTTGGTGGTAAAAAACGGCTGGAACAGTCGCGGCAACAAGTCGGCCGGTATCCCGGCCCCGGTGTCGGTGACGCTGCACCGCGCCAGTTGGCGGCCCGCCTCCAAGCCGTGTCGCTGCGCCAGCGCCGGCGGCAACGCTACCAGCGCCGTGGCCAGGGTCAGGCGTCCGCCGTTGGGCATGGCATCCTGGGCGTTCAGGCACAAGTTGATGAGCGCCTGGTGAGCGCGAGAGGCGTCCATGCGCACGAGGACTGGTTCGGAGGCAGGCTTCAGTTGAAAGTCAATGTTCCGGCGCAGGGTATGGCGGGCGAACTGGGTTGCTTCCTGAAGCACTTGGTTCAGGTCCAGCACCCTCTGGCGCTCCGCAGACCTGCGGCTGAACGAGAGCAACTGCTGCGTGATCTCGGCGGCGCGGGCGGCAGCCAGGTCAATCTGCTCCAGGAGCGAGCGCCCCGGCGAGTCCGGCTCGGCTTGCAACAGCAGCAGGCCGGTGTTCCCGCGGATGGCTTGGAGGAGGTTGTTGAAATCGTGGGCGACGCCGGCGGCCAGGGTGCCGATGATCTCCATTTTCTGCGCCTGGAAGAGCTGATCCTGCAGCTCCTGAAACCGGGATTGGTCCGTGATGCTGCAAATCAAGCCGCACACCGACCCGTCTTGAACCCAGGGCGAAATGCGGACCAGCCAGTGCCGCCCGTCCGCCGCATGAAACCGGCTTTCCTGAGTGGTGGCGGTGCGGAGCACCTGCTCGAAGACGGCTCGCAGTTCGTCGCGACGGCCCAAATCGGTCACATAGTCCAGCAGCGGCCGGCCCAGTTGAGGCGGGCCGTTCAGGTGGATGCCGCCGTGGTCGGCGGGCAGATGTCGCCAACCGTCATTGGTATGTGTGAGCCGCAATTGGCGGTCCAGCGTGTAAATGGCGCCGTCCAGCGACCCCAGGATGCTCCGGACGAAGTCGCGTTCGCGTCGCAGATCGTCCTCCAGTCGCTTGCGAACCGTGAGGTCCCGCTCACAGGCCACGTAGCCCACGAACCGACCGGCCATGTCCGAGATGGGCGAGATGGTGGCCTCGACGGGGTAGAGCGTGCCATCGGCGCGCCGATTGATCAGCTCGCCCATCCATTCGCGGCCGTGGCTGACGGTCTCGATGTATTGGCGGATGGTGTCCTGCTGGCCCGGGGCGCGGAGGAATTCGTCGGGACGCCCCAACACCTCTTCAACCGGGTAACCTGTCGTAGTTTGGAAGGCGGGATTGGCGAACGCGATGCGCAGCTCGGGGTCGGTGACGAAGAACACGTCCGGCGTGGCGTCCAGTGCGGTGACCAGGTGGCGCACGTGAGCCTCGAGGCGCTGGCGCTGGCCGGCATCGCGGAAGGTCACCAACGTGTGGCCGTCGCCCAGGGGCAGCAGCTCCAGATCGGCAAACAGGCGTGGGACGCCGTTGACGGTGGTCATGACCGAGTGCAGATGGCTGGGCGAGGGGGAACCGCGCTGGAGGAGGGCCAGCACCTTGGCGCGGGCCACGGACGGTAGCAAATCCAGAACACAGAAGCTCCCGGCGTGCGTCCGGGGATCGAGGCCAAACCGCCGAGCCGCCGCCCGGTTGATCTGGACCGCGGTGCCGTCAGTCCGGCAGACGATCTGAGCCTCGCGGTTGGCCGAGAACACGGCCTCCCACCACTCCGTCATGAGCCAGGCATCCAGGTTTTGCGCAACGGACGGTCGGTTCATCGAACAGCCGGTCCCACTCGTGCCATCGGCATACACAGGCAGACCCGGACCGCCGGGCATCCTAACCGGCCGGTCGGGTTTCCACGCGTCAACAGTACACCGTCAGCGTCTGTGTTATCGGCTGGATCCGATGATGGTTGAGAAGTTTCTCGATGAAGGTGGCGCTGAGCTGCTGGCCTTCAGGGGCTAGCAACAAGCCGTTGGGGGCGTAGACGTCGCCGGCCAGCACCATGCCGGGCCGCAGTTCGGCAAGGCCGACCTGGCGCTGCCGCCGGGCGGTCGGCACGGCCGGCCACACGCGCAGCAGGACGCGCACAGCCTCCGGGTCATAGAGCGTGCCGGCGCTGCGCTGAATCTGCTCCATGGTGTCGGGACGCGTCAGCCGGCTGCTGGCTGCCGCCACCGCCACGGCCAGCAGCCGCGCCAGCCAGGGGATGGCTTCGCCGACCAGCCGGTCCGGGTAGCCCGAGCCGTCGAAATTCTCATGATGGGCGCGGATCACCTGCCCCACACTGTCCAAGCCGCTACCAAAGCTGGCCAATTCCTGTCCCAAGATGGGGTGTTGTTCGATGAGGGCGCGCTCGGCCGCGCCCAGGCTTTCGGGCGACTCCTGCCAACGCCGAATAATCTGGCGGGGCACGCCCACCAGGCCGATGTCATAGAGCTGCGCGCTGGTTTCCAGCACGCGGCGCTCGGCAGCCGCCAGGCCCAGGGCGTCGGCCATCGCCGCACACAACTCGCCCACGTGGCGGACCTGATCGCCCAGCGACGGGTAGAAGGTCTGCATGGTATGGACGCACAGCGCCACGGAGCGGGCGAGGTTGCGTTCCAGCGCCGCGTTCATTTCGGCAAGCTGACGGTTCTGCTGCTCGACCAACCGGACCTGCTGCTCCAGAGAACGGGTCAGCTCGACCAGTTGCTCGTTCATGGCCTGGGTGGCGCTCTGGAGGTGGGCGTTTTGGCAGATGAGTTCGTAGCGCTGGACGGCGTTCTGGACGGTGGCCAGGAACTCCTCGCGCAACCACGGTTTGACGATGAACCGGAAGATTTCGCCCTGGTTGATGGCCTCGATGACGATGTCCAGGCTGAGCACGGCCGTGATGAGAATTCGGGTGGCAAACGGCTGCAACTGGCGGGCGCGGGCCAGCAGTTCCAAACCGGTCATGCCGGGCATGCTCTGATCCGCAATGATCACCGAGAAGTCCTGGCGCTGCAGTTCCTCCAGCGCCCGGGCCGGATCGGAGGTGGTGACGACCTGATAGCCTTCGTGGGTGAGGGCAATTCTGAGGGCCGTCAGGACGATTTCCTCGTCGTCCACGACCAGGATCGGCCTGGGTGACGGAGCCTGGGTTGGTGCGGGGTCGGACATCGGGTCTGCTGGTTAGCGCTCGTTCAATACGGTGTTCAGGCGGGCCACGAACTCCCGCGGGGGCAGATCAAACGGCACTATGGCATCCACCGCCTCCAACTGCGTCGTGTTGAACTCGTCCTGGCTGCCATCGGTGAGGCTCAGGAAGGTCTTGATGGGCAGTTTGCCGGCCCGGACGTGGCGGCAAAGCGAAAGGCCCTCCGGTTCGCCGCCCACCCGCAGCAACACCAGGCCGGTGAATTGGAACTCCGGCTGATGCAACACCTCGATCGCCTCGGCCTCCGCGTGGGTCGGAACAACGTAAAAGCCGTGCTGGCGCAGCGTGGCCACAAACCGCTGGAGCGTCTCACCCGCCGGGCCGAGAACCAGGAGCGTGTGCCGACCCTTGCGGGGTTCGTTGGCGGCGGTTTGCGCCTCGGTGAAGTCGGCCTGCGCCAACCAGAAACAGAAGGTCGTGCCGCGCTCTTCGACGCTCTCGACCGAAATGGCTGCGCCGTGCCGCTCGGCAAACAGTCGGGCGTTGTAAAGGCCCAGGCCCGAGCCTTTGCCCAGGGGCTTGGTGGTGAAAAAGGGATCAAAAATCGAGGGCAGCAGTCGCGCCGGAATACCGACGCCAGTGTCCTGAACCGAGAAGCAGACCAGCGGTGGGTCCGGCAACGTGCCCTGCACCGGAGAAACGGACGGCGCGCGCTCGTGCCGGGCAGTGCGCAAGGTCAGCGTGCCCCCCTGGGGCATCGCGTCCGCCGCGTTCAACACCAGGTTCACGATGACTTGCCGCAGTTCGAACGGGTCCAGATACACCGGCAACGGGCTGACAGGGGACAGTTCGGTCACCACGCGCACACGGCGAGAGATCACCTTGCCCAGAATCTCCGCCATCATGCTCACCACCTCGTTGAGATCCTGGTAGCTTTTCTCGCCGGGGGCGTCCTGATGCAGCAGGCGGATGCGGCGCGCCAGTTCCGACGCCTGGGTTGCGGAGTCGTGAATAAGCCCCAGTCCGGTGTGCAGCGGATGCCCGGCCTGCAGCTCGGCCCGGAAACTCTCGCTCAAGCTCACAATCCCGGTCATCAGGTTGCAAAAGTCGTGGGCCAGGCCCATGGTCAGTGTGCCCAGGTTTTCCTTCCACGAGGTGTGGATCAACCGCCTTTCGGTCAGCACCTGTCGGGTAATGTCCTGCCAGATGCCGTCCCAGCCCAGCAACCGGCCCTCCGCGTCCAAGACCGGTTGCCGATGCTCGGCCACGTGGGTGACGCGACCGGTGTGTTTGTGCCGGATGCGGAATGTGCCGGTTTGTGGCCGTGGCTTGTCCCGCAACTGGCGCATCCGGGCGCGCATCGTTTCCACGTCCAGTTCGTGGATCACCCTCCAAAAGACGTCCGGATCGTCCCGCCAGACATCGGCCGGCAAACCGGTCCACTCTTCGATCCTGGGGCTGACCAGCACCATCCGGAAATCGTGGGCTTGGCTGAACAGCACACCCGGCCACTGTTCAAACAGAGTAGCCAGGCGCGGGTTTATCCCTCGAAGGGGAGCATACTCCGGCCAGGTGTCCGCCTGCTGGCCGGCGATCTCCGACCATATTTGGGCGGCGCCAGGCAAGACCGGCGATGCAGCAAGCCGAACGAACGTGTGTGCCCCGTGCCGGCACGTCTCCACGCGGCACCGCACCAATCCCGCGCCCGCAGCGGCGGTCAATTCCAACTGGTCAAAGGTAGCCGCTCTGGACAGCAGGCTCGCGACCGGGGTTTCCCATGCCGGACAGCACTCGCCCAAGACGCGCGCCAAGGGTTTGCCGAGCAGCGGGCGAGGAGCGCACCATGCTTGCAACGCCGCATCGGTGTCAAGGATGCAGCCCTGGGCATCCAAAACCGCCGCGCCCCGCGGCAACTTGCTTGGGGACGCCAACACCCCAAAGGGGGAATCCAATCCGGGAAGTGATGAATCGGGCTGCGTGCCCGAGCCTGCGAGGCTGCTTGTACCGTCCATTTGTCTTACCTCGTCGTTGCGCTGTCCACGAGTTGCCAGATGGCGGCTCTCCCGGTCCTCATGTCGGCGAGATTTGCAAACATCCCTTGCACCGCGGCGTCCATTCCCCGGCAACCGACTTTGCGGGCACTGTATCGAATTTGATCGGTCAACACAAGCCGATTGCACATGGGATTCTGCCGCTGGGGGCGACCAACAGACAATGGAGCGCGCGCTCGCCCACGGCCGCGCCTGCTTGTCCACGCGGTGGCTGCAGCCAGGCGACCCACAGCAAGGGCAGGTGACCTCCAGACTCCTAAAACGGCCGGGGCTGGCCTTGTGTGGAGGGCCCCCGGCGCGGGCGCACCCCGCTTCGGGTAACAGGCGATGCCAAGCCCCTGCCTCAAGGTACCAGTCGCAGCGCGCGGTAGTAGCGCTGGCCGAAGCTGGGCGTGTCCGGGTCGGTGAACTTGATTTGGCCGCTGTAGGAGGAGTTGGTTTGGATGCTCTCCCAGATCACCAGGTTGGTGGAAGCTTGCAACACGTAGGTCTCGCCCGCCTGACCGCTGAGGAAGACCACAAACAAGCCGTTGGTCGGATCAATGCTGCCGGTCAATTGCGCAGGCACGACAGCATCCACCCGGGTTTGCACGCTGGCGGCGTTGTCGGTGATGTCCAGGTCGGTGCTGTCGGCGATGATCACAGCCTGGTTCAGGGCGCCTCCCACGTCGTTCAATCGCGCCTGCAGTGTGAGGGATACGGCGGCGCCGGCCTCGAGCCTGCCCAGCGTGAACGTCACCACCGTGCCATCCTGAGTCACCGTACCTTGGGGAGCCGTGGCGGAGACGAAGCTGGCCCCTGCCGGCAGCGTGTTGTGCACGATCACGCCATCGGCCGCAGCCGGCCCGGCGTTGCGCGCCTGCAGGGTGTAGGTGACCGTTGCCCCGGCCAACAAGGTCATGGGCGTGCCTTGAGCCGCCAGCGAGAGGTTGGCCAGCGGGCTGACCGGCTCAGCAACTTCGAGGGTCAGCGCCCAGCCCTCATTGAGCGCCCCGGCGTCACCAGTGGTGTCGTCGGCCATGTAGAGCGACCAGACACCATTGGGGTCACTGCCAACAAAGGCCGCGAGCAGCGAGCTGTAAGGCCGGGCCGGAGCAGGCGTGGGCAACGTATCCGCCGGCTCGTAATCACTCGGCTTGAACGTGCCGCCGCTCAACGGCCCACCGTCAGGCAGCGTCTTCTCCGCGGCGTCATCCAACGTCAGCGCCAGGTTGGTCACCGACCAACCGCCGCCGGCGTCCGACATCAGCGCCACTTTCTGACCCTGCGGACCGACCAGCAAAATGTCTGCGTCGTCCGGGAACGCGTGCGAAAACCCGCTCAGGCGCACAGCGACCCGGCTGACGATGCCGGTCAGCCCGGTGACGGTGATGGTGGACGGGTACGGACTGGCAATGCCGCGGTCCGGCATGGTCACCGGCGTGAGGTTGGCGAACGTGGCGGCTTGGGCGACGCTCAGCGTGGCGGAGACGGGCGCCAGCGCGCCGTCCGCGTTAGCAAGTTGCCATTGGGCTTGGACCACCTCGCCCGCGGCGGCATTGACCGTGAACGCAAACTCGCGCCACACGGTAGCCGCGCCGGGCAGCAGCACGCCGTAGTCCTGGGGCTGGCCAGGCGAGGCAACGCCACCTTCGGCCAGCAGTGTGGCGACCAGATTCGTGGCTGCCGTTTCGCCCACGTTTCGCAGGCCCAGAGCCAGCGTGACGGTCTCGCCGGCGTCCAAGACCCCGTTGGCCGGGGCACGGCTCTCGGCAGTGAGTTTCATGGCCGCAATGGCAATGCGCGGTTGCGGCAGGGTCGCCTCCAGCGCGACGGAGGTCGCGTTGTCGGCCGGGGCCAATTCTTGGGAAGTGGTGCCAACCACGATGGCGTTGGTGAACGTGCCGGCCGCCAAGGGACGGGCCACGATGGTCGCCTGGGCGGCGTTGCCTGCGACAAGTTTACCGAAGCGCAACACAACTGTTCCGTTGGTCACCTCAGCGGCCCCAACCGACATCTCGACGCTGACCAACTCGAAGTCCGCCGGCAGCAGGTTGGTCGCGGTGGTCTCAAGGGCCGCGCCGGGACCGACGTTGGTCACAACCACGCTGAAGGTCACATTGCTGCCCACGATCAGGGCCGCCGGATCGGCTGTCAGCGTAGCGGCCAGGTCAGCCTGCGGCGCCAGGACGCTGGCCGGCACCGAGACGGTGTTGTCAGCCGGGTTCAGGTCCACCTCACTGGCGCTGACCGAAGCCACGCTGGTCACCGCGCCTGGCTCCAGCGCTGTGACCACGAGTGTAACCGTGGCGGCCCCACCGGCTGGGATGTTCCCGAGCACGCCGACGACGGCCGCACCCTCGATCTGCACCTGGCCCTGCGAGGGACTGGCGGACACAGCGGCCAAGCTCGCCGGGAGGATGTTCGTGAAGGCTACCCCGCCCGCGGTGTCCGGCCCGGCGTTGGTAATGGTGTAAAGCAGCGTGAAGGTTTCGCCGGCATCAACGACCGCAGGCGAAGCCGTTCCATGCAGGCTCAGATCAGCCAAACGATTGACCGGTGAAATCACGGCAAAGGCCAGACTCCAACCGGCCGCGATGCTGCCCGCGTCGCCCGCCTGCTTGTCCGTGACAAACAAGGACCACGTGCCGTTGGGGTTGGCGCCGGCAAACTCGGACAGGGCCGAAGCATAAGGCCCGGGGGGCGCCGGTGACGGGAAGTCGAGGGCCGGACTGTAGGAAGCGGGCCGGTAACTGCCGCTCTGGATAAGGTCGGCGGCAGGCACGGGCTGCTCGGCGGTGTCGTCAAACGTCACCGTCGCATCCGTGACGCCAAACGGGCTGCCGGCCGCGGACATCAGCACGACCTTCTGCCCGCGCGGGCCTACCAGCAGCATGTCCACGTCCGCAATGTAAGTGTGATTGAGGTTGGAGAGCGTCACGGTGACCTGTCCGACCGTGCCGGTGATGCCCGTGACCTCCAGCGTCGAGGGATAAGGCGTGGCTGATCCGCTGTCGGGAATAGCGACGGCCGCCGGGTTGGCGAAGTGGAGCACCTGCGGCAACTGGAAGGCGAATGAAACCGGTGGTAGGGCGTTGGTACCGTCGGCCAGTTCGAGGGTGGCCGTGACGGTAGTGTTGTTTGAGCCATGTGCCGTGAACGTGAACGAGCGGCCCACGGGCAGACCACCAGGAGCCAGCACACCGTAGGTCTGCGGCCCGGACAGGGACTCGACACCGCCGGTGGACAGGAGCGTGGCGACGAGGTTGGTATTGCTGATATTGCCGGCGTTGCGCAGGCGCAGCGTCACGGTGACGGTTTCCTCCGGATCAACCGCCCCGTTGGCGGGCGCCAGGCTCTCGGCGGTGAGCACGGCGCCGGCCGGCTCGATCGCCACAAACGGCGTGGCCACGACCGTGCCGACCGTGGCGGTGTTGTTGGTCAGGTTCGGGTCGGCCTCGCCGCTGCTGACGACGGTGGTGGCGCCGATCGTGCCGATTGCGTTGGGTCGAACGGTGATGGCGAGTGTGGCGGCGTTGCCAGGCAGCAACCGGCCCAGCGTGCCCTGCACGCCGTTGCCGGAGACGCTTGCCCCGCCCTGGGAGGTGTAGTTGGAGAGCACACTGACGGAGGCCGGCAGTGTCACGTTGGCAACCACGCCATTGGCCACACTCGGACCAAGGTTGGTCACGGTGATGAGGTAGGTCAGGTTGCTCCGTGTGACGACCGGATCGGGCATGTCCGCCATTCCCACAGCAAGGTCCGCCGCCGGGCCAACAGCCGTGCTGGCGGTGGAGATGTTGTTCGCGCTGATGGGATCAAGCTGATAGGCCGAAACCCGCGCCGTGGCCATCAGGCTGCCCTCGGCGGTGGGAATGACCCGGATGGTTGCGGTGGCGCTGCCTGCGGAAGGCAAGCTGCCAAAGCCGACCACGACCTGGTTGCCGAAAACCGAAGCCACGCCCTGAGAGGGCACAACCTCTTGCACAAGGGCGCTGACGGGCAGGGTGTTGCTGACCGTGACCCCCGAGGCCACCGACGGGCCGTAGTTGGTCACAAT
>Ga0073932_1005254_pt1 | contig 14271 bp, 8 predicted proteins | sample DewCreD2012metaG_FD_76967 | JGI IMG/M metagenome (GOLD analysis project Ga0073932, IMG submission 76967) | Hot spring sediment bacterial and archeal communities from British Columbia, Canada, to study Microbial Dark Matter (Phase II) - Dewar... ... | reverse complement strand
CACCGGCGCGATGCAGAGACCGCCCCTGCCAGTTGGCGATACGACAGGCCGCGAGCTTGCGCCACTTGCTTGCAGCGCTGGCGCCGTGGTGGACCCGTCACGATGTGCCCCGTGCCGTGGACGCAAGAAGGATCGGATTGCATCCGGTGCCGGCTCCGGGACAATGGCTGCCGGCTTTCGATGAAGGCGACTGCAAGCTTCCCGCCGTCCGACGCGCCCACCGGCGCGCCGGTCGCAGCCGCGTCGCCCGTGGCTGTGGCCCGCCCGCGCCGGGGTTTGTGGCACCTGGTGAGCGAGGTGCTGGACCACGGCGGACCGGGTTACCTGCAATTCGCCATCACCAACCTGTGCAACGCCGACTGCCAGTTCTGCGGATTCGCCCGCTCGCAACTCGCCCCGGCTGCGCGTCACAGCGTCACGCTGGAGCAGGCGCGCGACGTGGTGGACATTTGTGCGCGCAACCACATCGGCTATCTGCTGTTTGTGGGGGGCGAGCCGATGGTGCACCGGGACATCCGGGCCATGACGCGCTACGCAGCCGAGCGGGGTGTGCGGCCCATGATTTGCACCAACGGCGGGCTGTGGACCGAGGCCAACATGCGCGGTCTGGCGGACGACGGCCTGAGCAGCGTGATCATGTCCATTGACGCCCACGACGTGGTACGGCACGAGCAGAATCGGGGCTTGCCGGATGTGTGCCGCAAGATCAAACGGGCCAACGAGTTCTTCCGGGGCGCGGGCATCCAGACCATCGCCAGCGTCACCGCCAGCCGGCTGATCGAGGATTACGACAAGCTGCCGGCCTTCCTCGAGTCGCTGGGCTTCAAGAGCTGCACCTTCAGTTATCCCCTCACGACGCTGGGGTCCAGCTACCTGAGTTTCAGTCCGAGCAGCTTGGTCCGCTACACCCGGGAGGAACTCATCGGCCTGTTCGAGCGCATCAAGCAGATGAAACGGCGCAGCGGGTTTGCCGTAATGAACCCGATGGAGTCGCTGACCGAGATGCAGCGGCACCTGCGCGGCCAGCCCGAGCGGTTCGGCTGCCTGGGCGGGCACAAATACTTTTACCTGGATTGGCATCTGAACCTTTACCGTTGCCACTTCTGGGAAACGCCGATGTGCAGCATTTACGAGTTTGACGCCTCGAAGCTCATCCGGGACGGGTGCCGGCGCTGCATGATTGACTGCTACCGCGACCCCAGCGTGTTGCAGCACGTGGCCGTGGCGGCCAGCGATGCCTGGCAGGCGGCCAAGCGGGGCAGGTTGCTTGCCGCCGCGCGGCACCTGCTGGATCGCCGCAATCTCACGTCGCTGAAGGCCGTGTGGGAGGGGCGGAAGTGGATTGGCGGGGTGTAAGGCCGCGACGGCGGTGCGCCGGTTGTGTTTGGCGTCCAAGAGCGCTGAGGGCCGTTCCTGTCGTCTCGCCAAGGCGGCGGCGGGCACCGATGGCGGGAAGGCGAAGGCTCGGGCGCGGGGAAGGCGTGGCGCTCAGGCGCTTTGGCCCAGTCGCTGCGCGCCCCAGCGCAGCAGCCGCTCGGTGGTTTCCCAACTGATGCACGGGTCAGTGATCGAGACGCCGTAGCGCAGCGCGGCAAGGGGCTGAGGGAAGGGTTGGTTGCCTTCGTGGATGTTGCTTTCGAGCATCAGGCCGATGATCGCCCGCGTGCCGGTGGCGCGCTGCTCCAGCACGTCCCGCCAAACCACTTCCTGGCGGGCGGGCACTTTGCCCGAGTTGCCGTGGCTGCAATCCACCATCAGCGCCTGCGGCAGGCCCGCCCGGGCCAGTCGTTGCAGGGCGTCCTGGATGCTGGCGGCGTCGTAATTGGGGCGCTTGCTGCCGCCGCGCAGGACCAGGTGACCGGCCGGGTTGCCGGAGGTGCGCACGATGCTGGTGAAGCCGTATTCGTCCACGCCCAGAAAGTGGTGCGGGTGGCGCACGGCTGCCAGGGCGTCAATGGCCACTTGCAGGCTGCCATCAGTGCTGTTCTTGAAGCCCACCGGCATGGACAGGCCGCTGGCCATCTCGCGGTGGGTCTGGGACTCGGTGGTGCGCGCTCCAATGGCCGTCCAAGCAATCAGGTCCGCCAGGTATTGCGGCACAATGGGGTCGAGGAACTCGGTGGCGGCGGGCAGGCCAAGGCCCACGATGTCCAGCAACAGCTTGCGCGCCAGGCTCAGCCCCTTGTCAATCTCGCAAGTCCCGTTCAGGTCTGGATCGTTGATCAAACCCTTCCAACCGATCGTGGTGCGCGGCTTCTCGAAATAAACGCGCATGACGATTTCCATCCGATCGGCCAGCTCGATGCGCAGGGCGGCCAGCCGCCGGGCATAGTCCATGGCTGCCTGCGGGTCGTGAATGGAGCAGGGCCCTACGACCACCAGCAACCGGGGGTCATCCCCGGCCAGGATGCGGATGATGGCCTCCCGACAGTCCGCCACGGTCTGCGCCACCGTCTCGCTGCAGGGCAGGGCGTCGCAGACCGCCTTGGGCGGGCGCAGCGGCTCGATGGAGCGAACATGCAGATTCTTTGTCTGAACCATTGTCGTCAGTGTATCGCCCCGAGCCGCTGGACGCAAAAGCTGGTTGGGGCCGCGGGTGCGGTCGCGGCTCGTGTCCGCGGGCCGCGACATCCGGTGCCCGGCTGCGGATGTCCGGGGCAAGCGCAGGCGGACCGGCCGCGGTTTACTCGCCAATAATCTTGACCAGGACCCGCTTGCGGCGGCGGCCGTCGAACTCCCCGTAGAAGATCTGCTCCCAAGGGCCGAGGTCCAGTTGTCCGTTGGTGATGGCTACCACGACCTCGCGGCCCATGATCTGGCGTTTGAGGTGGGCGTCGGCGTTGTCCTCGCCGGTCCGGTTGTGGTGGTATTGCCCCACCGGCTCGTGCGGGGCCAGCTTTTCCAGCCAGACCTCGTAGTCGTGCAACAGGCCGTCCTCGGCGTCGTTGATGTACACCGAGGCGGTAATGTGCATGGCGTTGACGAGGCACAGCCCCTCGCGCACGCCGCTGGCGCGCACCAGCTTCTGGACCGTGTCGGTGATGTTGATGAAGCCCCGGCGAGTGGGGATCTCGAACCACAGGTGTTCAGTGAGACTTTTCACGGCTCGGGTATAACAGCCCGCCGGTCGGTTGGACAACTCCCGGTCGCCGACCGCCCGCCAGCAGCGCGGCGGGGCAGTCCGCCCCCGCCCACGGCTCATGGTGACGCGGACACGCGGTAGAAACGGGCCGACGCGAGCGGTTCAGACTCGGCCCATGAGGCCGGCGAGTTGGTGGCGGTGAATTGGGCGCGGACCTCGAACGGACCGGCCAGCTCGGTTGCCGACCAAACGGCGTAACGACGGCCCACGGTGGCGGGCCAGGACAGCTTCAACGGTGGGCCGCCGGCTTGCAGGGCGAACGGTGGCTCGGGGAAGGTCTCTTCGACCAGGCGCACCCAAACGGTCTCGGTGCGGTACTGCGCGCCGTCCGGGCCTGTGACCAGCGCGCAGAGGGGGTGCAACCCCAGGTCCAGGTTTGTTCCGGGCAGCTCGATGATGGCGGTGGGCTGGTTGGAAACACTGGCGAGGAGACCACCGGTCCCCAGCAGGTCAATCCGGGCAACCGCGTTGGTATTGGCCTCGACGGCGAAGGCGAGGGTGGTGGTGACCAGCGTGTTGCTGCCGCCCACAAGCGTGGTCAGGGTGGCCGATAGCGACCCGTTGGCCACGCGCAGCCGCCGCGCGGCGCGCCCGGCAGTGCGGACGTGGCTGCCCTCGTAGGCTACGACCTCCAACTCGTGCCAGCCGTCGGCCAGGGCCGTGGTGTCCAACGGGAACTCCAGCGTCAGGTTCGTGACGCCGGCAGTCAGATACAGGTGATTGCGCGGCATCAGGTCGCCGATGTTCTCGTCCAGGCGCACGGTGCCTTCGGGCTGAATGGCCAGGTTGGTCGAGCCCCCGAGCGTGACCTGAATTTGCGCGGCGGGCCAGCCGGGCGTCCGGGCGCGGAGATTGAATTCGGCCCCGGGAAGGCTGGACCATTCAATGAAGTCCTCGGCTGCGACACCGTCGGCCTGAAGCAGGTCGGGGTGCGTGTTGATGGCCTTGACCAGGGCCTCGACCAGCGGCGCCGGGTTGGTGTGGCCGGCGGAGTTGGTGACGGCCAGGGTGGTTGTGGCCCCGTTGGTTTTCAGGACAACCAGTTGCAAGTAGGCGTCCGGCGTGGTGAGGTTGGTGACGAGGCAACTGCGGATGCCGTACACCACCTCTTCCACGAACGAGGGCCGGGCCGCGCGCAGGAAGGTCGTTCGCGCCGGCGCGCTGCCCGAGGCGCTTTCGGCGGACATGGCGACCGCCGCCCCGGGTCGGCCCATCTCAAAGGACCGCAATTCCAACCGATCCCCGTGCACCAGGGCGTGGACCCGGGTAAGGTTGGTGTGCTCGGGCGCGTTGATGACGCCGGCCACGGCGGCGGCCAGCGAGCCAAGCGAAGCGTTTGTTGGCACGACACACGTCATCGGCGTGCCGGCCAGCGTGACCGTCAGCACGTTGCCGGCGGCAGGGCCGATGTTGGTCAGGGTTTGCCAAAAGCGCCCGTCCACGAACAGGTCCACCCGGCCGACGGGACGCGAGGGGTCGGGCGCGGCGACGTGCACGGTGAGGTTGGTGCTGCCGCGAAGGGAGGTGTCGGCGGGCGGGGTGAGCCAACTGACTTGCGGCGGTCGGGCGAACGGGGCCGCCAGTGGTTCGCCCACCAGCACGCCTTGGAACGGGTTGGTGAGGCTCTGGTAGTAGCATTCCGCAATCGTGAAGCCGCGCGCCTGGTAGAAGTAGTTCAACGGCGAGGGGAACTTGTCGGGCCAGTTGCATGGTTCGACCACCGTGCCGTAGCTGGCCGTGGCGCCGGCGGCTAGGAAGTCGGGCACACGCGTCATGCCGCAGGCGTTCTCGAACAACCATCCGCCAAAGGAGGTCAGATTGTCCGCCATGGCGCCCGGCACGAACAGGTTGGTGGTGAGGCCGAACCCGTAGTAGCCGTTTTGGCTGCCAAGCTGGAGCCCTTGGGCGGTGGGAGAATTGGCATTGGTGCGGACCAAGTTGACGCAGCCGAGCACGCGGTTTTCGAGGATGGCGTTGTCGAAGGCGCGGTATCGAACGTTGCGAGCCGGGTCGCTGCTCTTGGTCAGGAAAACCGCCTGCGTGGGAAATGTGCCGTCGGCCGCCACGCCCCGGTCCACAATCGCCCGGGCCTCGGCCAGGTTTGTGGCGGTGATCATGAAGGCCAGCCAGTGGTTGCTGGCGGTGGTGTCTCGGAACGGCGCTTCGGCCGCCGCGTAAGGATTGAGCGATGCCGCCGGCAGACTGCACGAGGCGGGCGCGCCGGGCACGGGCAGAGGCTCGTCCGGCTTGAAGCCGTAGAACAGGACTGACGTGGTGCTGTTCTGACCGCCGTCAGGCGGTGGGCCGGGTTGCACGACCCGATAGGGGATATCCATCGCAAGGACCACCACCTCCACCTGCCCCGTCAATCCCCGCGCCGCGAGTGTGTAGGACAACGGACCGAGCAAAACAGACTCGCACTCCGCGCGTGTCCACTCCGTGTTGCCGCCGGGCCAGGCGATGCGGATCAGGTTCTGGGGCGGGACCTGGCGACGTTCGCAGTAGTAGTTACCGAGCCGGACCGAGTCGGTGCTGCAACTGTTCACGACGACGGCGACGTTCAAACCGCTGCCACCGGCGCGGGCCGTGGCCACGCATGCCGCTGGCAGCAGCGCCGCAAACCAGAGAATCCACCCCGCGGCCACGGGCCAATGTTGCCGCAAACCGCCCGCCCGACAAGTCTGCCGGCAACTGCCCCGCCGGGACGGCGCTGTCCGACCAGGCGGAACGCGCGGCCCTGCCCGTCCTCGTGCAGGACCTCAATCGGATGCCGCCAGCGCCCCCGTTGGGCGGTGTTCGGCTCGCCCAAGTGGACTGTCAGTCGCTGGTGCTGTGGCCGCTGGAGGGCAGGTTTGTGAAGAGGAAGCAACCGGCGTGAGTCTTGCCGTCTTTGGCGCAGATGCGGTGTGTGAGACGTACCGTCCGTTTGCCGCGGCGGGGGTGCGTGGGGCGCACGGCGCCGGACGGCCCACGGCCCTCTTGGCGAAGGCCCACCGGCTCGTTGGAGGTCTTGGGCGCAAAAAACCGGGAAGCCGCCAAACCGGGCGAGGGGCGAGCGGACGAGACCGTTGAAAAGCCAGGCCCGGGCTTGGCGGGGGAGCAGCATGAGTCTGCGCTCCCCTGCGCCAGTCCGGCAGCCGACAGCAATTGCCTTTTACGCTTGGGCTGAACAACTCGGGCGGAGGCAATTGGGCTTACGGGCGAATTCGGAAGAACCGGGCAGGCCCGGTGGGATCAACCAAGATCGGGTTCGACGCGTTGGGCACGTCCAGCCAAGGACCGGTGGGGTCGCTGGCGAACTGGAGCACACCAGGCCCCTTCCAAGCGATGCGGACTTTGCCGTTTTCCAAGACCGGCGGATCAAATCGAATGACCAACGGCTGGTTGAGCGCCCAACTGAGGGCCGCATCGAAGAGTTTCAGCCCCTTCTCCGAGAGCCAGGCAAAGGCGTTTTCCTGCATGAAAAAGTGAACGCGCCGCGCCGGTGCCGGCGTCGTGCCGTCCACCAGCAACTGGCCGGCATCGTAAGCGTAAATGCAGGCGCGCTCAGGGGCATCGGCCAGTGTGGCAACGACAACCGCCGTATTGGTGTTCGGCCAGCCCCAAGTGAAGATTTGGGGAATGGTGACAACTGTGTGCGCCTCAGCCGGCAGGCCGGCGGCCAGAGGATGCTCCGGGCGCACGATAACCAGATTCGTTTGATTGGCGGTTTCGCCCAGGTCAACGCCCGACGTATTCCACGTCATCAGAAAATCATCCTGAACGTTGACTTCCCAATTGAGCACCGGGATGGGGACACTGGTGAACTTACCGGCCACGTTGCCTGAACTAACCGTCGCGGAGATGACGATCAGCACCATGCCATCCACGTCGCTGGCTTGGGTGGCGGCGTCGTCCATGGGATAAACCTCAAACCCATGGGCCTCAAGCCGGGCTTTGACGCCTGCATCGCCGGGATTCAGGCTGTCCGGATTACCAACGATCAGCGCCACTTTGGGCCCGCGAATGGCGCGGAACGACCAGACATTGGACAAGCCGCCGTACTCCAGCCCAACCGTATAAAGCCTGCCTGCTGTCCAGGGATTGGGTGGCTGATAACGGAGTGTGGTGAGGCCATCGGACACCTGACGGCTTGGGACAACTTCCTGGCCGTCGAGATACATCCGCACGGCGGAGTTGCCCAGATTCAGCATCTGGACTTCGATCGGGGCAGAGAGCGGCACGCCGGCAGCGTCGGGGGCGGGGTTCACGTAGTCCACGTAGGGGACCGGGCTGCCGGTGTAGGACCGGTAGGCCTTGATCGCCCCGGGTTGCGAGCGATCGTTAATCAGCCAATTCGTGCCGCTGCCGTCCACGGAGAAAAACTCCAGACTCGGGCTTCCGGTGTAGTCCCGTTGAAAATAGAGCAGTCGAACCGGGTACAGACCCGCCACGGGCACATAGACCAAAACCGTCGAGTCCGCGGCAGACCGCGTGCCGTCGTAAGCAGCCAGCACCGGGGCGAAAATGTCACGAGGCGACAACCCGGCGGTGAGGCGGAAACCGTCGCTGCTGTTGACGCCCAGTGTGTGCAAGCCAGCCCCCAGCTCTAGATGGGTCAGTATTTCGTGGGCCGCATTCCCGGAATATCCCTCTTGGCCAGGCAGCCCGGGCATCGGTTCCTCGGCATAGCCGTTGGCCCAGGTGAAATTGCCCGCGCCCCCCTGGGTTTGGTCCCAATTCAGGACGTCCTCGTCGGTGAACGTTGGTCCGCCGGTAATCAGGTTCGAGTAGGGGACACCGGTGGCGGGGTCAATCAACCGGCCACGAATCTGGGCTTCGGCCCGATTCAAGTTGTGGGCAATTGGAGCGTCGTAGCGGACCTGGTGCGCGAGGATGTCAAAGCCGGGCGTGTTGAGGTCCACGCTGCCAGGTGCGCGCGCCTGGTCGCCGGTGAGCGTCTTGTAGGCGGGCACGAGGAACGTAAGGTCCGCAACATAGTTGCTCGCCGGGACGGCGGTGTCTGCAAACTGAAGCTGAATCGGGAGTGTGGCTTCGGACGGGAAAATGACCGGGGAATGGTAAGTCAGCGACACGCGTTGCGCGGTGTAGAGGATCTGCACCGGGACATTGCTGCCGTAAAGCTGCACTTGGACGGTGTTGGTGTTGACCAACCGCGGCGGGGTCTGCTGGATCGAAATCGTGAACTCGAATGGCGTCCCGGTCGGGCGTCCGACCGAGGGAGGCGGATTGGTCGGTGGGGTGGCGACGGCGATTTGGAAGCCGGCGATGAAGGCCTCGTTAAAACTGCTGCTACCGCCGTAGAGGGCCTCGACGTTGTTATTGTCCTGCACCGTAATGACGACCTCGTTGGCCCCGTCGGAGCGGAACAGAAAAGTGGACACGGCCGGCTCGGCGGGGCCAACGCCGGCGCTGAAAACCGGCCCCGGGCCCCAGCTTTGCAGCAAATCGTCCACGACCAAGCGGTTTACCTCGTCCGCATCCGACACCAGGATGTCGATCGAGGGCTTGGAATCGTTGTTGCCGTCGTGGTGCCACATGGTCATTTCATACGTGCCGGCGTTCAGGGATTGAATGCGCATGGTGATGGGATTGGCCCGTTTGAAGGCGCTGCGCAGCATGGCCGCCAACGGCACGCTCGGGTCCACCGCGCCGCGCTGGCGGGTGTCCACACTGTCAAAGGCGATGGTGAAATCGGCGTCGAAATCTGCGGAAAAGGCCTGCGACAACGCCGCTCCGCCCAGTCGTTCGGGCGTAATCCAGGGAATCCAATCCGGTTGTGGCGTAGCCGCCTGGCCCCCTACGTCCACTTTGATCTCGCCTTGAACAGAGAGTCCCGCTGCCAGGGCTGCAGCGATAGCCAAGGTGTTGAGGTAACAAGTCTGGTTTCGCATGATTTCAGTATATCTGTCCACCGCTCTGGTCGCCTAGGTTTTTCAGGCGATTCTGATTGGTTTTTTAGGCTATTCAGGCGACCGCCACCATCAAACCGCTCGGAGTTCGGCAATCTTCCATGGACCGCAAGCGCCGTTGGCGTCAAAGCATTTCCGACCGGTTTCTGCGGACTTGGCCTCTGGGGCGCCGTGGGTCAGTCCCTCACGAGCCAGTTCAAGTACTGCTCCAGGTGCGTGTAACCGTTGCCCGAGTCCCGTGCGCCGTCCAAGGGATCTTGAAAGTCCAGGCCATGCGCGCGTTCCCAGTCGTCTGGCATGCCATCCTGATCAGTGTCCCTCGGGGGCGGGCTGGAGCGCAGCTCCGGCCAGCCGCCCACTGCGCGTTGCGAATCGATTAGCCCCTTGCCGCCGCCGCCATACGTTTCGCCGTAACGAGCTGTGCCCGATCGAATCTCCTCGATAATCCGCCGATCTACCGCATCGCGAGACAGTGAACAACCCGCCCGGGCCAAAACCGCCTCGAATGCCTCCTCGGCGGAGGTTGTGGTGACCGGGGCCACGACAAAAGGCTCAGCCACCCGCAACGTTGCCTCGGAGGCCCCGCCGTCCGGGGTGAAGTCAATGCCCCCGTCCCAGTTATTTGCGGAAATGGCGGGATATCCCCAAACGAAGTTGCCGGCGGCAAACATCTTCCCCCGCGGGTCTGACTGAAGGAAAATCCGCCGGCGCACGTTGGCCGCGGTGGCAGGACCGCACTTGTAGTAATTGCTGACCCAGTTGCGCGGCCACAGTTCGCCGCCATAGGCGCTGTTGAATCCCCAGTTGTAGATCACGTTGTTACGGAAATCCATCAGGCCAGAGGCGGGGTTGCCGGAGGCGCGCGGGTTACGACTGGAATGGTGGGCCAAGATGTTGTGATGCCACGACCCGCCAGGACCGCCCCACAGGCCGCCATAGCCGTGCGCCCCTTTCTTGTGAACGGATTGCGTCAGGCTCTCACTGACCAGACACCACTGAACAGTCAGGTTGGTGCCTTTGTTGATCGAGAGCGTTTCATCCACCCCCCAGCTTACGGAGCAATGATCAATAATGATGTGGTCGCCTTCGCCGGAAAACCCGTCCTGCTCCCGGCGCATTTCGTCCCCTGGCCGGAAGCGCAGGTAGCGGATCACCAAATGGGAGGTACGGAAGCTCACTTGGTAGTTCTTCACGCAAATCCCGTCGCCGGGCGCGGTTTGCCCGGCAATGGTGAGGTAGGGGTTGACAATCCTCAACTCGGACTCCAGCGGGATGGTCCCAGACACCCCAAACACGGCCGTGCGCGGACCGCTGGCCTCGCAGGCAGCCCGCAGACTGCCGGGCCCGCGGTCGTGCAGGTTGGTGACGTAATAGACCTTCCCCCCGCGCCCACCAAGCGCGTACTTGCCAAAGCCTTCCGCCCCTGGAAACGCAGGCGCGCGGTCCGGGCGAAAATTCCGGAGCACGACCGCGCCGGCGGCATCCCGGTAGCGAACATCGCATTTCCAACCCGGCGGCAGCGTCACGCGTTCAAAGCGCCCTTCCACTTCCGCGCCCGGGCCGAAGAGGGCCAACACAGAATTCTCGTGCGGATCGACTCCGCCGACAAAGCGCACGTCCAAAGTGCCTGAAAGCCGCCAACGTCCGGCCTTGACCGGGTGTAGAACCTGGTCGTGGGTGACTTCAAAACGAGTAAGCGGGCCTACAGCCCGCCACCCGCTTTCAGTCTGCGGGTTCGCGCCATCGGCAGCACCAAGGGTCGCTGCCCGAAGCCAAGCCGCCAGGAGCAGCAGGTGCAACTTGGCCTCAGGGCGAGGGCGGTCGCTGACTCCGCCGCGCGTGCCGGCCTGCGATGCGACGACCTGGTTTGCGCCGGTGCCGTGATCGGCTTTGGTCCGCAGCCTGGTCCATTGGGCTGACTTGGCGTCTTTGTTCCTCATGCGTGGCACTTTGGAAGGGTTGTGTAAGCGGCCATTCTCGCCAGCAAGAGGCGTGAGAAGCCCGGTGCTTTCGCAAGCCAGTTGCCCCAAACACCTTTCTTTGAGGAGCCGGTTAACCGGGGTCGCTGTTTCCTCGCCATCTGTCCCGCCGATTGCATACCAGCTCCTCTGGGGCAGATGCCAGCGATATCAGCGAATTCAAGTTGTCTTGCTGGGCGATGCGCGTCGTCGGCCTGCCCAAACCCTGCGGCTCACCAAGCCACGGTTTCCGGAACTGCCGCGGTTCAGGCGCGTTTGGCGGGCAGAGCGTTCGTGACGCGGTTGAACCGGCCTGTCGGCCCGTGTAGTGTGGGTCTGTGCCGAATCCCAGCCAAGACGGGAAAGGCGCCCCCAAGCGGGTGCCTGCCTTGCCAACGCCGGAGGAAGAGCGTGTGATCCGGCCCAAAGTCGTGCCGGTCCCGCCCTGTGGGGTGGTGATTTTTGAGAGTCGTCACGCACCGGGGTTTGTCGGCGAGCTGCAAGACGACTTCTCCAAGTTTCTGTTGATCCTGACCGGCAAAGCCCGATGGGAGGCGGCAGGCCGGGCGGTGACTGTGACAGCCGACAGCCTGGTGCACATTCCCGCCGGGTTGCCGCATTGCCAGAGCGATTTCCCGCACGAACCGGTGATTCTCTACGCCATTCATTATCGGCCTGCCTTGCTGCCTGAGTTCCTCAGGCAGAGCCTTTCGGAACACGGCTTGTTGCATTTGGATGTGCCCGGCTTTGCCCCCACCCTGGCCCGCGCCATCCGATCCGACTTCCAGGAAATGCTGTTCGAGCAAAGCCTCCAGCGCCAAGGCTGGGAGTGGGTGCTACGCTCACGCTTGACCGAGCTTGCCGTACGGACGGTTCGGATGTTCCTGCACGATCAGGAAAGTCGTCGCCCCTTGGAAGTAAAGTGCATGGACAGCACCGAGCGGGTGGCGCGTTATGCCGCGCAGCTACGCACCCGATTCTACCTGCACCAGAACCTGGACACGGCCGCTGCGGCCACCGCATTGAGCCGTCGCCAGTTCACTGAACTCTTTCGCAAAGTGACGGGCGAGAGCTGGAAACAGTACATCATGCGACTGCGCCTCGAACACAGCCGAAAACTGCTGGCGCAAACCGACAAGAGCGTGAGTGCCATAGCCTTTGAAAGCGGGTTTGAGGACCTTTCTCATTTCAATCACTGTTTCAAGCGCGCGTTCGGTGTCTCGCCCCACGCCGTTCGGCAGGCCCAGCGGGTTGTGACGCCACAGGACACGCGCGTCCCGTGAATTCACCTGAAGGCGACCTTCTCGTCAGGCTCTTGAAATGGCTGTTTGAGGTAATTGACGCCGGGAGGCGCCGGGATGCTTGCGGGCTTTCCCGCCAGAAAAGACCCTTTCAACGCGCTGCCACGGCGCTTGTCCCGCCGTGGCCACCGGGCCGTAACGCCCGAATCGCCTGCCCGGGCCTCAAGCCGCCCCGAGACGGTCGCGTGGTTGCCGCCGCCCCGGCCAGAGCGGCCCGCACGCATCACGTCAGGCCCACGGCCTGGCCATTCGGCAGGATGCGGATGCGCGCCGCGGCCGGCACTTTGGGCAGCCCCGGCATGGTGACGATGTTGCCGCAGATGGCCACCACGAAGCCTGCGCCGGCGGCCAAGCGCAGTTCGTTCACGGTGAGGCGGAAGCCCCGCGGCCGACCCCGCAAGTCGGGATTGTCCGAAAGGGACAGCGCCGTCTTGGCCACGCACACGGGCAATTGATCGAAACCGTGTTGGGCCAGCAACGCCAACTGTCCGCGCGCCGCGCGGTCAAACTCCACCCCGCTTGCTCCGTAGAGCTTCCGCGCCAGGGTTTCGAGTTTTCCCTCAATCGGCTGGCTCAGCGGATAGAGGAACCGGAAGCGGCGGCGGCGGTTCGTGGCGATGGCCCGCAACACTGCTTCCGCCAACGCCACCGCCCCCTCGCCGCCCTTGTCAAAATGCTCCGACACCACCGCTTCGACGCCGAGCCGCGCGCAGAACCGGATAATGCGGGCATGGTCGGCCGGGCTGTCGTCCGGGAAACGACTGATGCACACCACCGGCTCGCGGCCGAAGAGGCGGATATTCTCAATATGCTTGGCCACGTTGCCCAGGCCGCCGGTCTCGGTAAATCCGCCGTGATAGGCCACGGCCTTGGTGGTGACCACAATGACCACCGCCCCGGGCGTCAGCCCCGCGGTCCGGCACTTGATGTGGAAGAACTTCTCGGCGCCCAGGTCGGTGGCAAAACCGGCCTCCGTCACCACGTAATCGGCCAGTTTCAACGCCAGCCGTGTGGCCAGACAGGTGTTGGTGCCCTGAGCAATGTTGGCGAAAGGCCCGCCGTGAACAAAGGCCGGCGTCCCTTCCAGGGACTGCACCAGGTTGGGCAGAATCGCGTCGCGCATCAGCACCTGCATGGCGCCGACGGCTTGGACGACATCTGCCCGCACCGGCTCGCCCTTGTAAGTGAAGCCCACCACGATGCGAGCCATCCGCTCGCCTAGGTCATGAAAGTCCCGAGCCAGGCACAAGATGGCCATGACTTCGGAGGCGGGGGTGATGTTGAAGCCGTCCCGGCGCGGCACCCCGTGCAACGGCCCGCCCAGCCCGATGATGATGTCGCGCAGCGACCGCTCGTTCAGGTCAATGACCCGGCGCAGCACGATGCGCCGCGGGTCAATGCCCAGTTCGTTGCCGTGTTGCAGATGGTTGTCCACCAAGGCGCAGAGCAGGTTGTTGGCCTTCTCCACGGCGTACATGTCCCCCACAAAATGCAGGTTGATGTCCTCGGCCGGCACCACTTGCGCCCGCCCGCAGCCGGTGCCGCCGCCTTTGATGCCGCAGTAAGGTCCGAGCGAGGGCTCGCGCACGCAGAACATCGCGCGCTGGCCCAGGCGCCGGAGGGCATCCGCCAGGCCGATGGTGGTGGTGGTCTTGCCTTCGCCCTGCGGCGTGGGCGTCATGGCGCTGACCAGAATGAGGCGCCCGTCAGGTTGGGCACGGCGGGCGGCGAGTTCCTGAATGGGAATCTTGGCGATGTAATGGCCGTGGGGGAGAATCGCGTCCGGGTCCAAGCCCAATTCGCGGGCGGCTTCGACAATGCGCCGGGGTGGCAGACCGTGGGGAGTGGCTGGTGCTTGCGGCATAGGCGCGGCAGTCATAAAGGAAGGCGGCGCGGCCGGCAATGTTGAAGCTGTAACCGTGTTCATGCTCGTCCTCGTCCTTCGTCCTCGTCCTCGT
>Ga0073932_1005235_pt1 | contig 14315 bp, 14 predicted proteins | sample DewCreD2012metaG_FD_76967 | JGI IMG/M metagenome (GOLD analysis project Ga0073932, IMG submission 76967) | Hot spring sediment bacterial and archeal communities from British Columbia, Canada, to study Microbial Dark Matter (Phase II) - Dewar... ... | reverse complement strand
CGAGCTGATGTCGAAGATGTTGACGAGGGTATTGAGAGTCGCCTCGGTTTCGCGGATGGCGCGGGCGTAGTCGAGGGCCTTGTGCATGACCGAGAGCATGGTGGCGAGCTTACCTTTCGCGTAGTCGCCGGCGAGCTTGAGGGCGTCCTCGGCGGCCTGCTTGTCCTCGATCGGGAGGGCAGGAGTGGTGTTGTAGGTGTCCTCGGCCGCAAGATAGGCGGCGTGGGCGCTGTCGAACTCGCCCATGGCCACTTCCAGCTCGCCCGAGTCGAGGACGTAGGTGCCGCCGCTGTCGGAGACCTTGGCCACGAGGTCCATGGCGGTCTGGAAGGCGCCGGCTCTGAAGCGGTTCAGGACATACTTCTGGTTCTCGACAGTGACAAGCCTGGTCTCGTACTCGGACAGGCGGTTGCCATTGTCGACCAAGACGACGGCCTGCTCGACCTCGCTGGCGGTGTCGACGAAATTCTTGGCGCCGGTGGCGACGGAGTCCTCGTAGTCCAGCAGGGACAGGTGGACGTCCTCGTCCTTCCGTGTCAGGGGCTCAAAGTAGGTCTCAGGCAGCTCATTGATGACCCTGGTCACGCCGCCGAAGAAATCGAGCACCTGGGGGTTGACGTGGGGGTTGACGATCTCGCCGAGGGCGTCGTAGGCCTCCTCGTTGAAGATGATGTTCAAGTACTGACCGTACTTCTCGACCACGTACTTGATGTGCATTGACTCCTGGCTGATGGAGACGGCGTCGGGGTCCATGGAGACCAGGAAGGGGCCGTCGATGGTCTGCAAGGCACCGCTGTCGAGAATCTTGACCACTTCGAAGTTGTACAGCCGGAACGGGTAGGTCGCGTTCAGGGTGTCGTTCAGGGTCATGATGAAGCCGAGGTTGTCGTAGGCCTTGCCGCGGCCCTTCGGGTAGGCGGCGAACAACATGTGGTTCTTGAAGCCGTCGACGGTCTTGGGCTTGGCGGTCTTCACGAAGGTCTCGAGGGCGGCCTCGGTGACGTTGGCGTCGTCGCTGAAGGCGGCGACGGTCCTCAGGGTCACGTTGGGGACAACGGCAACGTCGCCGTTGACGTCCAAGACGTTCTTCTGGGACTCCTTGGACTGGATGTTGACGATGGCGTGGGAGAATCCGGCGTCGTCGGGCATGACCCGGAGGGCGAAAATCCCGCCGTGGGAGTTCAACCAGTTGAGGGCATTATAGGCCGCCTGGCCGTGCTTCCTCATGTTCGGATTTCCGTAGTGGAAGATCCACTCCGAGGGGCTGGTGATCCGGGTGATCTTGTTGTCAGGACCGGTATCGGAGGTGAACACCAGATAGAGCTGGGTGATCCCCTGGGCCGTGACGAAAGTGATGGAGTTGTCGATGATTTTCGACCGTACTGATGGGTGGATAAATTCCATAGGTTCCAAGTCTTGCCGGCTCCGGGGCTCCCGAATCCGGCCGACTTCCTCCTTTCAGGTTGGGATTGAGAATGCCAAATAGTTAATTGGTTGTTGGAATTGAAAGGCCTGGAAGCCGAAGCTTTCCCGGCCCCGAACGAAAAGAAAGGGCCATCGGCGTAGACGCCGATGGCCGTTCTTCCGGTGGGTCAGGGGGCCGAGTGCGCGGTGCGGCAGAACCCGATGATCGTCTTTTCTAAAACCTTTACGCACGCGTTTTTGAACTCGTCGGTCTTCATAAGGTCGCACTCCCTCTTGTTGGTGTAGAAGGCGAACTCGATAAGGATGGCCGGCGCGGCGGTTCTGTTCAGGATGTAGAAGCCGCTGGTCTTCTTGATACCCCTGTCGGGAATCTTGAACTTTTGGAAGATTTCCTCCTTGTAGGCTTGATGGCAGATCTGCGCTACCTTGAGCCCCGCCGGGCTCCTGTAGTACACCTCGAAGCCACAGGCGTGGTTCCACTCGTTGGAGTACAACCGGTAGGCTGTGCCGGTCTTCGGGTCGGTCCTCTCTACGACGGGGTTGAACGCGTTGGCGTGGACGGAGATAAACAGGTCAGCCTTGGAGTCGTTCGAGAACTTACACCTCTGGTTGAGAGGGACATCCTGGTCGGTCATTGACTTGGTCGACAGGACGGTAATGTTTTTGTACCTGGACTCCTTGAATAGCTTCAGAACCCTGTCGACGACCTCCTGGTTGAACCTGTATTCCAGCAGAGTCTCGTCGGGGGACCTCTTCCCGGCCGTGCGGACGTCATGGCCCGGGTCGAGGACGATCACGAAGTTAGGGGGCATTTTTTTCTCCTTAGTATCGGATCGTTTTTTCGATCGGGCTTTCCCGTTCCTCCTTACCGAGGCGGGTCCTCCTGATCGAGCTGACGATGGATTCATTGACGTCCTGGAAAGCGAGCGCCGCGAACGTGGAGGAGAGCTGCGGGATCTTCATGATGGAGTGCATCCTGTACCCGTCCTCTCCGGCGTCGGGACGGCCCGCCCGGAGCCGGAACGGTCTGTCCGGGTCCTTCGAGTCCCGGCAGAGCTCCGACAGGGTAAGTTCAAGCAGGAGGGACTGGACTCCCAGGTTGACTCCGCTCGCTTCCATCGCGTTGTGGTAGAGTTGGACGAGCCCCGAATACTCAAGGCCCTGGGGGAGCTTTCCGCTGTTCAGAAGCCTGATAAACTTCCTTATCGACACGTCGTTGACGATCACGTTGTCGTTCGGAAGGAACGTCTCGCCCCGGGAGTACGAGAGGACAAGGTAGTCATCCGGCTCGGACTTTCTGGAGAGGCTCAGCGCGGTCTCTTCCCGGTTGGAATGGACCGCTAGGACGACGTCCATGGGCACCCCGAGGGAGTACAGTTTCCATTCCTTGCTGAAGAAGGCCTTGAAGGCGAATATTCCGATGGTCCTGAGTGTCTTCCCTTCGAGGACCGCGAGCTCAGGCTCCCCGGACATGTATTCCTTCGGGATGTAGGCCTCGAGCCGTTCGCAGTCGACGGAGTACCCTCCCTTTTCAGGCTTGAGGAACTTGAACTGGGGCATCGGACGCCTCCTTTCCGGCCGTTCCCGGATTGAAGTCCTTGGAGACGGCGATGATCCTCCTGACCGCCGACAGGAAGGAGTCCCTCCCGGGATACGGACGCGTCGCGGCCCTGAGCCTGTTGGCGTTGATGATGACGTTGGAGACGAAGATCGCATTGTCCTTCAGCCGGGTCTGGGCCACATAGGAAAGGAACCTGTAGGAGAAAATCCTGACATGGGACTTGAACGGCTCCTCCAGAGCGTCCGCCACGAGCTGCTCGACGTAGTCTGGTTCGTGGAAGGTGTACTCCTTCGAGGACTTAAGTTTGGACCTCACGTGCGCGAGCACGGAGGAGTACTCTTCTTCCGACGGCATGGAGTACGCTCCGTAGTGCCTCGGAAGGCCGGCAAGCGGCAGGAGGGTGTCCGACTCGGCGTACTGGGCGATCAGGGCTCTGTACCTCGAGGCCAATTCCATCGCTGCGGCGGCCTTCTTCTTTCTCCCGCCTCCGGGTTTCGAGCTCTCCTGGCTGGCGAGCTCCTCGAGTTGCCGTATCTTTTCCGAGAATTCGCTGACGATCTTGGTCCTCGGGTCCTCCATGTCCTTGAACATTTCCTTTTCCATTTCCTTGATGTCGGAAAGGTCTTGGAAAAGCTGTGCCTCGCCTTCCTTCACAGCGGTGGCCTCGATCGCGGCCTCTAGGGCGGGGGTTGTCGTGGCGTTCTCGGTCATTCGGGGTCTTCCTCCTGTTGGAATTGTTGAGCATTCTTCAGGAACGCGTTCACGAGCATGCTTTTGACGTCGAAGATCACGAAGGGCCTGTCCTCGGACTCGTCGAACTTCGAAAAGAACCTGTCCTTGAAATCGGGCTCGAGGGACGCCGTGCCGCCTTTTCCACCCAAGATCCTGGCGACGGCCATGTTGTTGTACTCCTCCGGGTCGAATGTGACCGCGGCCGGGACGACCGCCTCGGGCCCGATGGACTCCCTCACGTGACCCACGATCTTCTCGATGTTATGGACGACGACCACGTTGTCGAAGTTCCTTAGGAGCTTGCGGAGGGAGTAAATTCCAAGGTCCTTTTTCGACGTTTCCGGCTTGAACATCTGGACGAACTGCTTTTTCCCGGCCATCGCCTCGGAATAGAGCAGCTCGGTCATGACCCTCCGGTACCTGATTACAAAAAACCTGTAAAGCTCCGCCACGTCGTGGATGGCGGCCCCCGTCCTGTCGGGGTTGAGCCTGAAGCCGAACTTCGACTCCAGAAGGGAAAGGACTTCGGAGTACGCCCTCTCCCTGATCCTCCTTAGCTCGGCCCTCAGCTCGTCATTCTGGCGGAACTTGACGTCGTGGAGGTAACGGAACCTGTAGTCCAGGCCTCCGAGGTAGTCGACGCCCCCCGACGACGGCATGTCCGAGGATGCCACCTGCCTTCTGACGTTCTCCATGAGGATGCCGTCCGAAATGTACTGGAGCACCTGCTCCCTCTCAACCTCCCCGACCACCTGGTTTTGTTCCATTCGATTCCTCCTTGTTTCCGTTGCCTTACTCGTCGGCCCCCCTGGACGGGGAGTTCGCCGCGAGAATGGACAGGAGCAGGCTACTCGCCTTTCCAGCCCCCTTTCTCTCGGCCTCCCTCATTTTGGCGTCCAACTGCCTTTCGATCATTTCCTCGAGGAGCCTGGATTGGCCGGCCGATGGCGAGTTCCGCACGGCGATCCGGTCCAAAAGGTTCGAAGCCTTGGAGGCGACCGCCTTCCTGTTGGCGTCCGGGGTTCTCGAAATATTATAGTGCTTTAGGTTCGACCCGAAATTGATGACATACCTTCCGATCAGGTATGAGAACAGGCTGTCGTCGTGGGCCCCGGCCCGGTGTTCGATCTTGCCTTTCTTGTTCCTGACCAAGTCCTTGATGTCCTGGAAGATCGCTCTGCACACGACCTTGTCATGCTCGGATGCCACTAGGGTGAACAGGATTTCGTTGATCATCAGGTCACGGCTAGCTGAGTCGGTGCTAACCCCGTAAACCCGCCTCTTGGCCGCGGACCTGACGACCCTCCCATCCATGACCTTCTTCTCGGCCTTGACTTCCCTGACCTCCCAGTACACATTCTTGGCGGCGGGGCCGGCGAGGAGGTTGTCGATCACTCCCTTGCCGAGGGAGTTCCTTTCCGGCGCCAGGATGCAGTTCGGAAGCACTTTCACGAGGCGCTCGAGCATATCTGATAGGTCCCTTGTGTCGATCTTGTTGCTTTTGAAATGCCCGACGGTCGCGAACGAGAACGGGTCAATTATGGTCGCCGAGGACGAATCGAGGTCTAGGCCGCCCGCGACATCGACCCCCACGACGTATGGGGTCATCGGGTTGAGGGTCTCGTACAAGTCGAACACGTAGAAGTCGTTCACCACGAGCTTGCCGGTTGGTTCCCTCAGCTTGGCGTCGATGGCGGCCATGGACTCCTCGGAGAACGGGGAGGTGTCGTTGACGTGGCACCACTCGAGGAGGATCTCTCTCTTGATGGCACCCATGTCGTTCTCGAGGTTCCTGCACTCCTTCCTAAACCACTCCTCGCTCAGCCCAAGCTCCCTATAGGAGAACTCGACGTGGACGAAGTCGTTCCTGGAGTTCTTGGCGATGTACTCCTGGATTCGAGGCCTCTTCCAGTCGTAGAAGAGCTCGGTGAACTTGCACGCCCCGTCGATCTGGGCCTTGCAGAAGGCCCCTTCGGGGGAGTCAAGAATGTTCGGAGTGGTCGTTATCGTCTTGGAATAGGGCTTCCCGTTCGCCGCGGCAAACTCGGCCGCCTTCGACAGTGCCGGCGCGGCCGAAGAGTAAATTATCTTGTTGTACTTGCTAAATGCCCCTAAATTTCTTTCATGCAGATCGCAACACTGCATGCAGCTTTGGCTGCTTTACGTTTCCGTAAAGATGAGACTATATCTTCATCCCGTTGGGGATGCTCTCTATTTCCACCCCGCATGGGGTGTACTCTACTCCCTTCTGCCGTTCCGGCAGGGTTTCGATAGTCGTTGAACCAGATTTGCCTTTTCCTGTTTGGTTTCTTTCGAATCTCTCTGATTGAACCTGATCAATGGAATACCTTTGGATTTACAGTATTGGTTTTTGACTTCATCTCGCTAGACTTGCTTTTCAAAATTGTCACCAAATGACGGTTTTATGTGCTGTTTCCTGTCGGCTTTACCAGGAAACATGGTTTCACTTTTGAAAAACAACAAAGTCGAAACGAAGCTTTTTCACAAACTTGCAATCGTCGATAAAATATTCCGTTTTGTATTCCAAGTCATTCTCAATCATGACTTTTTCAACGAACTTGTAAATTTTTAAAGGCCCTTTTCTGGAACAGGCAAGACACCTGTTCCCATTGGAGATAAAGTCGTTGGGTCTCATTTCGAAAATTCTGCCGCACCCAATGTGCTTGATGGAAATCTTTTCTTTCAATCCAGAATACGGGCTCATCAGCACATACGAGTTGTCGAGAATTTGAACTTCCAATTCGAAACTTTCCGGCTTTTTCTTAATCCTTTTAGGATCAGTATCTCCACATATGCTACATGTTCTTTCTTTTACTATGAATTTTTTGGAGACACCCAATATGAATAACCACTTCCAAATCCCTTGTAGATGAAGTTTTCAACTTGTGCTTTGTATTCGTTTCCACACGAATGCTTGAAATTGACTTTTTACAAATTCCGTTGAATTAAACCAGTTCGTATTCACCGTCTGTGAGTTTTGAGATTCTTTTTATCCACCAATTCAGACTATTCATGCCTTCCTCTTCAAATATTAATTTCTAATTAAGGAAGGCATTTCGTCAAATCCGGCTGCTGATAGCCCAATTTTCGCATTTTTTTACTGTCGCGTATAGAATTACCTTCCGCTGTAGTTGCGAAACTCTAAGGGTGTCCCAGCAATTAAGAGAGTTTTAGATGAGCAAGCATTTCACTCATCGAAGTTGACAATCGGTGTAGTCAAACCGCGGCCCAACTTGTTCGCGAAGTTCGGGTCCTTCGCGGACGGGAGCGGCTTGATGCTGTTCCTGGTCTTCGCGCTCCAAATCAGTGTCTCGTTGTCGGTATCCTTCCCCTTGGTCAGGACCGCGTCCTTCACGTACTCTGGGAGCAGGTCCACGATGTCCTTGAACTTCTTGAGGTTGAGCTTCGAGTCGGCGAACTCTTTGTTACTGTACAAGATCATGGTGTTCTCCGTCCCGAAGTGGTAGATCCACGTGTCGTCGGCGATGATCGAGGTGGTCTTGTAGTTTTGCCTCGGGAGGAGGAGGACCACATTGAGGTTCTTCTTCCGGCAGAACAGCGCTGCCAGGTTCCCCCGGTGGAGGACGAACTGGTTAGGGCCGCCCGGCGTTGGTATCCTCACCACCTCCCTGAGGTAGTACCATTTGTTGACGCTGATTTCCTGGAGTATCCTCGCCTTCAGTTCCAAGGTCAGCCTCGACTCGTCCAAGGGGTCGATGCCGAGGAGGTTCTGGTCGTAAAGCTTGAGGAAGAACTTGTTGTTCTTGATGCCCCGCTCCTTCAGGAATTTGTACATCCTGATGAAGCTGAGGTTCCTCGTGGTGTAGTCGTAGACGAAAGACCCGTCTTCACGCTTCCCCATCGTTCAGGATCGCCTCCGTTTCCTGGAAATACCTTAATGTTGGGCTGCCCTTCTGAGGGAAAAGGGGGATGCCGGGATCGCCGAATCCACCGAGTCGAGCACGGCCCTGACGAAAGGGCTGGGGTCCGACTCCCTCATCGCCGCCACCGCCTCCCTAAGGCTCCCCTTGCGGCAGAATGGCAGACCCCCCTCGGGCCACGGGACCTGGAGCGACCTAGCCCCCGCTTGGAACTTCGTGAAGGCAGACTCCTCGGCTTTGAGGCATCCCATCCTGGCCGGGAAGCCGGACTGCCTGGGCTGCGAGCGGCCGAACTGCCGCCCCGCGTAGACCGCCATGAGGAGGAAAATCCCCGCCGGGACCGCGACCTCCCCCGCATCCAGTCCCGTCTTTTTCAACACGGTGGAGGCGATTAGCATCGCCGGGTCTGATCCGATCTGACACTTCCCGAGAAAGAACTTTGTATCGAACACCGATAACGCCGCCGCACACAGTTCCTTCCCCGTGCACACCGACAGGGCTTCCTCGGACACCTCGAGCACGACGGAAGAGCACTGGTCAATCTGGAAGTCGGCCCCCCTGGAGTGGATCGTCGATGCGGCCTGCTCCAAGTCCTCCTTGGAGGGGAACGCCCTCACCGTCGGCCGGGAAAAGTCGGGCACGACGATGAAGTCCTTCAGGGACACCCCTGCCGCCCTGCACGCCGAAACCATCGTCCCCGGATTCCTGTCGCCCCTCCTCGCCGCCGAGAACGCCGTCTTTATCGCGTCGGCCGCCGCCCTGGCTTCTTCCTTGATCATCTGGTTTCAAGTCTCCTTTCCTGTTCGGGTGAGAAAGGGCCCGATGCCCCCGGAGGGACATGGGGCCCGCTTTCGCTAGGCTTTAGGGTCAGGGCGCGGACGCGGGCAGGGTGCCGTCGTTGTTGACAATCGTGATGCGGCCGCACAGGGGGACGAGCTCCTCCATGGTGTGGCGCTTGGTCATCATGATCGAGGGCACGTTGGGCATCTGTGGGTCGAGGTAGCCCTTCTCGATGTTGAAGGAGTACGGGTAGTACTTGTAGGTCATGAGGTCGACGGCGTCCGGGATGAAGATCATCCGAAGCTCGCCAGCGGGCACGTTGGGGGTGGAGACAATGAGGTACTTCAGGGCGGTGCCGCTGTAGGCGCCGATGTTGTAGCCCACCTTCACGCCGCCGCGCTCGTCGGCGGTCGAGGTGAACACCCAGTTCACGTTGGTGATGAGCTCGACGTCGATCGGGTGGCCGTACACGACGAACACGCCGTTGTAGTAGCTGCTGTCATTCTGGATCTTGAGCGCCAGCCAGTTGATGACAGTCTTGAGCTCTTCTCTCCACTCCTTCTGGGAGAAGGCGAAGGCGGCGCTCGGGCGGACGTTGAAGATCTTGTTGTACGTCGCGCCGTTGGCGGTGTAGCTGTCGTCGAGGAACTTGATCAGCTCGAAGTCGAGGGCCTGGGCCACGACATTCGACATCAGCTCGACCACAGAGGTGGCGCCGTCGATGTTGTACAGTGCCATTAGGTCGGTGAGCCACTCGACCGGCAGCGGGGCATTGATGTGCTGGCCGGGGGGCACGGTGACGTCTTTGGTCTGGATGTCGAAGCTGACCTGCTGGGACCGCTCGTTGGCTTCCGGCGACAGGTGGCCGACGACTTCGATGCTCTGGATGGTGCCTTTGAGCGAGGTGGCATTGATCAGGCCGGTGGCGATGTCGACGTGACCGAACAGGGTGTCAGTGTTGATGGTGGTGTCGGTGTGGGCGGCGGTGACGACGCCCATGATATTGCCGCGCATGTCGCGCTCGAACTTGACGTCGACGGTCTTGTTCTCGGGGTTGGCGCCGCTGGCATCGGTCACTTCCATGACCACCTTGCTGACGTAGAACTTCGGCGACAGGGTGTCGTTGGCGAGCCGGGTCTGGCCGTTGACGGTCAGAAGGTCAACGCCGTCGAGCGGCAGAGCCATGACGCCGCAGGCCAGGGGCTTCAGGCGGCCGAGGATGCCGTTGGTGGCGGGGTTCTTGAAGGCCGCGGGGAGGCTGTGCTTGGTGCCGTCGCTGTCCTTCAGGTAGGGCTCCATCCAAGAGATGACGAACTTCGGGACCTTCACGGCCTCGGTCGGGACGACGTTCTTCATGGCCACGCGGGTCCACATCTTGCGGACAGTGGGCATGGAGAGGGAGGCGTAGGGCTGGATACCGGAAATCGAGGCTTCCTGGAGGATAGCTAGGCGGCAGTTCTCGAGGAGCTGTTGGGTGCTAGCGAGCTCGTCGGCGGGGAGCCCCTCGCAGAGCTTCTCGACATACGAATTGAAGAGAGCGTTCTCAGAGACGATCTCCTCGAAGCCGGTGCCGAACATGGCGACCTTCTGCTCCTGGAAGAACTCTGAGGCTTCCTTCAGGATGGCGGAAAAGCCATCGTTCTGGACCTTAACGGGACTGTTCCTGTACTCCAACATGGCGGCTGACGGTCTTCCCAATGGCTCTCCGAGGAAGACCCCTCCTTTCAGGTTGTATTCGATTTTGAATTTTCCGAACGAGGGGCGCGGCGCCGGCCCCTTGCGTTACGAAGTTAATAAACTGTTACCCTTGCCACCCGGACGGCAGCGCGAAATCGACTCGCCCTTGGGCTTCGGGTCACCCCTTCGGGGCGATTTTCCCAATCGTTTCGACGATCATGTCGATGGTCGTCTTGAGCTGGACGAAGACCATGAGCAGCTTGGGGTACCTGAACCTCTTTGCATAGTGTTCAAGGACGAACTCGATTTTCTCGATCGTGTTGTCCACGTATTTGGCGTACTGAAGGACGATCTTCCTGGACTGGTCGTCGGGCACGGTGTCGGCCATGGAGGCCATGTCGGACCTCAGGGTGCGGCAGAGCTTGAGAAGCTCCTTGTAGAATTCGATGAGTCTGTATTTCTTAACGCTTTCGACGGCGTCTTTTTTGCTGTTGGCATGGGCGTCTGCCTCGTCATCCTCGGCGTCGTCGAGCCCGGTATCAAGGTCGTCCCCGGCGTTCTCGTCGTCCTCGGTATCCTCCTCCCCTCCCAGAGGGGGATCTTCCTCCCCCTCCCCGACGTCGGCGTCCCCCGGGTCTTCCTTTTTATTATCCTCTGGGGCTGGGTCTTCGTCGGCCTCCCTGACGACCGCAGAGGCGTCCTCCCGGCCCTTTCCGGCGTCGTCACGCTCGGACTTCAGGTCCTCCGGGGCGCCATCGCCGGGCTTGCCAGGCTTTTCGCCCTTCGTGTTCCCGGCCGGGTCAGTCCTTTTCTTCCGTTTGAGGATCTCTTCCTTGCTTTCCAAAAACATCCTTTCTCTCCCGTCAAATCGTCTTGGCCGTCGCGAGCTTGGCGATCCCCGATTTCAGGTGGTTCTTCACCTTGATCAAAACATCCTTTTCCTTCGGGTCCTTCTCGTCAGCTAGCTTGGACTCGACCATTTCGAGCTCGGTTTCGAGCTTTTTGATAAGTCTAGCCTTCTGGGCCAAGTTGACCCCCACCCTCAGCCGCCTGTCGATGTACCACGCGAGGACGGCGTAGAGGACCCCACCGGCCTGATAGACGCCGAGCAGGAGAAGGAGCTTGACCACGAACTTGATGATGTTCGTCTCCTCCCCCGCTAGTTCCTCCGGGGTCATCCGATAGATGTTCTTCACCTTCTCGATGATCCACCTGGACAGCTTCATGGTGAAGCCGGGGTTGTCCTTCTCCTTCATGAGCTGCGAGAATTCCTTGTTGACGTCCTCCACGTTCCTGTCGGAAGACGAGGTTTTCGCCCTGGCGGGCTCGGGGGAAGACTTCTTTTTCTCGGGTTCCTTCTCATCCTTTTCGTCATCCTCCTCGAGCAACCGGGAGTAGTCCCCAGGCTCAGCCTTCGCCCTTTCCCTGCGAACCATTTCCTCGGCCTCCAGGAAGGCCGCTTTGAAGTCAATCATGGTATTTTCCTTTCTTTCCGCCACAGGATCGATTCCTGCTGCTGAACATATCAATATAATGTTGCCGGACTATAAGAAAGGACGACAAAAAATGAAAACGCTGAACGAGTACGCCGACCCGAACCTGGTCGGGTACATTATCTGCGAGGAGGCCTTTCAGGCCCAGCCCGAGGTAGTGTCCAACAACAAGGACTGGATCAAGATCAAAAGCCCACTCCAGGACGTCGACAAGGTCAACAGGAACAAGCGCATGTACAGGGAGTCCGTCATGGAGCAGGCCATCCAATCTCCCTACGTGAAGGAGCGCCTCGCCACCAAGACCTTCTTCGGCGAATGCGGGCACCCAGTGGACCCGGACATTCGGCGCCAGATGCACATTGATCAGACCAGGATCTCCCACATCGTCACCGAGATCGGAATGTTGAACAAGGTGGTCCATGGGGTCATCGAGTCGGCCAACACCATGGCGGGCCGGGACTTCAAGGGTCTCGTCGAGCAGGGCTGCAAGGTGGCCTTCAGCATGCGCGGAGTCAGCCCGGTGGTCGAGAACAAGTCGGATTACGTCGAGGTGAAGGGGCCGCTCACAATATTCTCGTACGACTGGGTAGTACACCCCTCTCACAGCATCGCCTACATGGAGTCCATCGTCCGCGAGAGCACCATGAACATGCTGCGGAACAAGGACCAGAAGTCGGTCCTCACGGAGGACTGCCTCTCCCTCGGGGCCGTCCGCCCGATCCTCAACACTGACGTGATCAAGTTCGTCAGGGACAGCAGCCGGCGCTTCCGCACCGTCGCCGAACAGTTCGAGATCCCAAAGAATTGCCGGATCACCATCGACCCGGATATGAGGTTCGTCAACTTCCACGAGGACGGCCGGATCGTCAAGGTCGCCATCGAGCGGTACGTGCACAGGGAGATCGACGACTTCCTGTCCCGGTCCTGACGGAAGGGGGAGGCCCGTGGGAGTCATCAACGCCACCAATGTCCTGAGGTACATCGAGAGGAAGCTCGGGGTCTCCCACATGGAGGTCTTGGAGCTCTCGAAGAAGGACTTCATGGAGACCGTTATCCAGGAGACCCTCCCGACCTTCAGCAACTATTACCCGTGCTTCCCGAAGATCACGATCGACCCGACGGCCGACGCCGTCCCGGGGCACATCGGGGTCTTTTACCTGAAGACGGACTATGAGCTGCTTGGGGTCAGCAAGGTCCTCTACAACGAGATCCAGCTCGGGATCTTCCCGTCCTACTGGAGGGGGACGAACCCACTCGACAACTACATGATCAACAGCATCGAGAGCCTGGCGGTACTGCCTCTCACCTTCGAGTTCAGGTCCCCGAACATGGTGGAGGTATACCCGAAGAACAAGGTGTGGAGCAGCCTGCTCGTCGAGCTGAAGGCTGTCCACCCGGCCCACATGACCACCATCCCGAACTCCCTCCGGGAGCTCTTCATGAAGCTGGCTTACTACGATGTGGCCGCGAGCCTCCACCCGATCAGGCAGAGGTTTGCCAATGTCAACACGATCTACGGCAGCATCGAGCTCTTCATGGACAAACTCCAAGAGGCCGAGGACAAGAGGGAGGAGCTCCTCGAGAAGCTTCGCTCGAATTTCGCCAAGGACCCCAGGCGGAAGAAGCTCTACATGTTTTGAGAAAAAACCCGGTGCCGGCGACGGCCCCGGGTTTTTTCTCAAGTCTTAGTCCTCCTGTTCTTCCCAGGTGTCATCCCAGGAAGAGGGGCTTTCAGGCCAATCGTCGTCCATACTTGCTCCTTTCAAAAGAAAACAGCCCAGAAGGGCTGCTTGGCAAAGGGCACCTCCGTCACTTATTCAACATGGCCTTCAGTTTGTTCCAGCACGGGGTGACGACCTTCTTGACAGCTATCTTTTTGGCGGGTGCCTTGCTGGAGGGCTTTTTGTTCTTTTTCATTGAAATCACCACCTTTCAAAATACATAATATCAGTGCGAACTTCTGATTCGTTACGCCTCGGGAAAGAGCCCGTACGCTTGACCGGCGTACGGGCATTACTCCCCATGAGTTTAACTTCTCGTCAGGTTGTACAGCGCTAGGACCGGCTCCTTGCTGTCCACGTACCGGACGTTCTGGCCGTTCGCGTCCAAGAGGTTCTTCTTACTGACGACGGCCGCGGCGGCCTCAGCGTTGGCCTCCTGGGTAAAAAGGCCTCGAATGGAGATAGTATCACCGTCAAAGTCGGCCCCGAGCGTCCTTAAGTACGCCGCGTTCAATAGGCAGGTGTCGAGGAAGGCATGCTCCGGGGCGTCGGAGTGCCCAGCCACGTCCGGCCACTCCGGGAACCTCACTCCGTCGATGGTCTCCTCCTTCGTCTTATAGGTGGAAAGCAACCGGACCTTGGCTGGGAAGATGCTCTGGTAGTTCTCCACCGGGTAGCGGGTGATGTACGCGTACTTCCCCTCCGTCGCCCTGGCTGCGAGGTAGTAGAGCAGATCGGTGACGGTCAGGGGCCGCCCGAGGAACTTGGAGAAGAACTCGAGCCTGATCTTGGACTTGGAGCCCCCGCCCTTGGGCACCTCCACCGGGGAGAACCGCAGGTCCGGGGTCTTGATATACCTCTGGACCATCCTGCGGACCGCCTCGGGCGTGAACGCGGCGAGGGCGGGCTCCCGGTCGGCGGTGGCCCCGTAGACGTAGCGGGCCAGGTCCGCGGCCTCCTTCTGAACGAACGGGAGGAATAGATTGAGGGCGTGCGACAGGGGGACTCCGACCGAGTCGAAGGG
>Ga0073932_1005234_pt1 | contig 14317 bp, 11 predicted proteins | sample DewCreD2012metaG_FD_76967 | JGI IMG/M metagenome (GOLD analysis project Ga0073932, IMG submission 76967) | Hot spring sediment bacterial and archeal communities from British Columbia, Canada, to study Microbial Dark Matter (Phase II) - Dewar... ... | reverse complement strand
CGATGTGGCGCGTGAGGCAGAACCGGCATGTGTACGGACAGCCGCGCGAAAGCTCCACCAGAAACATATCCGCGAACGCCGCGCCATCGGACACCACAGGCGAATGCGCCGGCTCGGTCAGCGCATCGAGCCGCGCGGCGCTCACCACGCGCGGCGCGCCAGGCTTTTCGCGCCGTGCCGCAATGACGCCGTCACTGCGGTATTCGACCTCGTGCAGGGATGGCGCATAAACACCCGGCAGCGCCGCGCACCGGGCGATCAGGTCTCGCCTGGCGGCGCGCGTGCCCGCGCCGCGCGCATCGCGCAGCGCCTCGATCAGATCGCGAAGCAACGGCTCGCCGTCGCCCGCGGCCACGAGGTCCAGAAACGCCGCAACCGGCTCGGGATTCGCGCTCACGGCCACGCCGCCCGCGATCACAATCGGAGGCCCAGTTCGCTTTTCAGCAAAAGGCTCCACGCCGCCCTCGCGCAGCAGCCGCACCATGTTCGGATAATCCGGCTCGAACGCGAGCGAGAACGCGACCACATCGTAATCGTTCAGCGGCCGGCCCGTTTCCATGGTCGAGACATGCGCGGGACCGGCGCCGGGTTCCGGCATGAAAAACCGGTCGCACCGCACGCCCGGCTCTCGGTTCATCAGGTGATAAATCCATTGGAACGCCAGGTTCGCCATGCCCGCAGCGTATGTTGAAGGAAACCCGAGGGCCACGCGCAGGCGCATGGAACGCCACTGCGATCCCTTGCCGTAGTCGTAGAGAAACCGCTCGCGCGGCGGCGCGGCAGGCGCGCCTGTTGCGTTTCTTTTTCCGGCCACTATTTTTTCTTGCCCCTCAAGAACGGCGGCACATCCAGGTTGTCGGGCAGGCCGCCCGGCGCGGGCGCGGAACCGCCGGGCGCGGGGCCGCCCTCATCCGGAGCGGGACCCGCATCATCGTCCTCGGGCGGCCCGGGCTGCGGCGGACGCGCGCCAATCACGGGCTGCGGTCCCGCGGGCCGCCGCCGGGCCATGGCGCCGGAGAATGAAGTGGCGATCACCGTGATACGGATTTCGTCCCGCACATTTTCATTCACCGAGGTGCCGAAGATGATGTTGGCGTCGTCGTCCGCGGCGCTGGTGATGACTTCCGCGGCGGCGTTCACCTCGGTGAGGGTCATGCCCGGACCGCCGGTGATGTTGAGCAGAATGCCGCGCGCGCCCTCGATGGAAGTCTCAAGCAGCGGGCTGGAAATGGCCATTTCCGCGGCGCGCACCGCGCGGTCGTCTCCCGAGGACTGGCCGATGCCGATGAGCGCGGTGCCCGCGTTGGACATGATGGCGCGCACATCCGCGTAATCGAGATTGATGGTGCCGGGCACGGTGATCAAATCCGAGATGCCCTGCACGCCCTGCCGGAGCACATCGTCGGCCACGGTGAACGCGTCCACAAGCGAGGTGTCCGGCGGGATGATGGCCTTGAGACGGTCGTTGGGCACCACGATGAGCGTGTCCACGGCGGCAGCGAGCTGTTCAAGTCCCTTTTCAGCAACCATCATGCGGCGCCTGCCCTCGAAGGTGAAAGGCTTGGTGACCACGCCGATGGTGAGGATGTTTTCGCTTTTCGCGGCCTGGGCTATCACGGGCGCGGCGCCGGTTCCGGTCCCGCCCCCCATGCCCGCGGTCACGAACACCATGTCCGCGCCTTCCACGAGCGCGTTGATGGCGCTGATGCTGGTTTCCGCGGCGCCGCGGCCCGTCTCGGGATCCGCGCCCGCGCCCAGCCCGCGCGTCATCTTGTCGCCAATTTGCAACTTGTATGTCGCCCGGCACTTCTCCAGCGCCTGGGCGTCGGTGTTCACGGCGATGAACTCCACGCCCTGTATGCCTGACTTGATCATGCGGTTGACCGCGTTGCAGCCGCCCCCGCCGACTCCGATAACTTTTATTTTTGCTCCTGTGGTCTCCTTCTGCATGGGTTCCACTGGGGTCACCTCCCTGGATTGTATTCCTTGAAAATCCCGCGCGCGGCGCGCTGGACGAGACTTGCGGCCCGCTGCCACAAAGAGACTGGCGGTTCTGCCGGCGCGATGTGGCGCAGCGCGGCGCAGCGCGCCACGCCCACGGCCGTGGCGTGCTCGGGGCCGGACACTTTTTCGTGGTTCGAGCGCACGCCGCGCGGCGCGCCCACGCGGATGTGCGTACGCATGACATCGCCCGCAACGCGCGCCAGGCCCGGCAGATGCGCCACTCCGCCCGTGAGCACCACTCCGGCCGGAATGGCCACCATCGGCTCTTTTTCCTCGAGCTGCTTGAGCGCGAGCTCAAAAATCTCCTCCACGCGCGGGTGGATGATTTCCGTGAGGATGCTCTGGGGCACCTGGCTGGTTTCCTCGCGGCCCACGAGGCGCATTTCCACGGGTTGCGCGTCGTGATCCGCCTGCGGGTCCGCGTTCCCGTATTTGAGCTTGATGCGCCGCGCTTCGCCGATGGAGGTGCTCAACCCGATGGCGATGTCGTTGTCTATGTGATCGCCGCCCACGGGAATGACGAAGGCGTGGGCCATGGCGCCGCGCTTGTAGAGCGCCACATCCGTGGCGCCGCCCCCGATGTCCATGAGCACGACGCCGATTTCCTTTTCGTCGTCGTTGAGCGCGGCTTCGCCGGACGCCATGGCCGAGGGGATGAGGCCCAGGACCGAGATGTCGAGCCGCGCCAGGCATTTGACGAGGTTGTGGATGGGCGCTGACGCGCCGGTGAGAATCTGCACCTGAACATCGAGGCGCGAGCCGGACATGCCCACGGGTTCACGAATACCCTCGTGCCCGTCCACGGCGTATTCCTGCTCGAAGATGTCAATGATTTCCTTGTCCGGCGGAAGGCGCAGGCCGCGGGTGGACTCCACGGCGCGCTGCGTGTCCTCGGCGGTGATGCTGTGCGGGTTCATCACGCTGGTGACGCCGTGCGCGGTGTTTGTGGTGAGATGCGCTCCGGTGACGCTGATGTAGGCGGCCTCGACGGCGTGCTGGGCCATCTTCTCGGCCGCGCTCACGGCGCGGTAGATGCTGCGCGCCACGCGGTCAATGTCCGTGACCATGCCCTTGCGCATGCCCTCGGTGTCCGCGACGCCCACGCCCAGCACATCCAGCTCATGCTGCTCGTCCGCGGCCGCAATCACCGCGAGCGCCTTGCTGGTGCCCACATCTATTGCGTTGATGATGTTGCGTTCCGTCTTGCGCGCCATGATCTATTCCTTGATTGCGGCCTCCGCGGTTTTTTTCTTGATGAAGGTCGCGGCCTCGAGATTGCGCAGGTTCAGCCCTTCGTAGGGCACGCCCGCGCTTTCCAGGCTGCGCACCAGAAGCGGAATGTGATCCAGTTTCTCGCCCAGCCTGTCTCCATTGCCGAGCAGCACATACGCGCCATTGTTCATGTACAGCTTAAGCCCGTTCTTGTTGAAGTGCGCCGATGTCATGAGCGAACCGAGCGCAGGCTCGGCCTTGTCGAAGAAGGAAATCATGAGCGAGTCGTAGGGGAACTCGAGCCTTCGTCCCACCTCGGCAGGCTCCACGGCGTTCGACGAGATCATGCGCAGGCTGCTGCTGCGCGCCACATCGCTGATCTCGAGAACCACCTGTTCGCTGTCAATCATGTAGAACACCTTTTTGCTGCGCACATAGGCATAGGGCTGGCGCTCGGTGATGGTGATGAGAATGCGAGACGGCAGCTTGCGCTTGAGACTCACACCGCGCACGAGCGGGATTTCGCCGATAGCCGCCTTGACCCTGCCCGCGCGGAACGCCAGCATGTTTTCGCCGGTCCTGACGCCGGACGCGAGCAGCACCCGGTCCTCGCTCACCCGCTCGCACCCGTTGACATCAATGCGCTTGATCTCGAAGATCTCGGAATTGACAACGAACACGGACGCGAACATGAGCATGAACAGCACAAGGATGATCACGCGGGACCAGATCACGCGCGCGCGCTTCTTGCGGCGCATTCCGGTGCGCAGCGCAACCACTTTTTTGGGCGGCTGCCCGGCTGGCGGCCCGGCATGCCCGGTGTTGTTGTTCAGCGGTTCCATGCGTTTCCCTAAAGCGCGGCGATCACCCCTGGTCCCCGCAGACTGTCTGCACAATGAGACGCGCCGCGCCGCGCCGGTACAATGCGCGCGCTGCGCGCGACATGGCGTCCAGCTTCTGTTTGTCCTCCAGAAGCGGCGCCGCCACGCCGTCCAAACGATCCAGCTCCCGGTTCAGGATCATTTCGGCGGCGTTTCGTGCGCACAGATAGCGCGCGTTCTTTTCCTGATGGTTCTCGGCCGCGTACGGGTACGGCACGAGCACGGACGGCACGCCCTGGCACATAAGCTCGGCGATAGTGGTCGCCCCCGCGCGGCACACCGCCAGATCGGCCGCGGCGTACGCCAGGTGCATCTCATGCAGGTACGCCTCGACTTTGACTCTGTACCCCGCGCCGCTGCCCAGAGCGGACTCGTATTGTTTTCTCAAGTCTTCATCGTTGCCCGGTCCGGCGAGGTGAAGCGCCTGCCAGTCCGCGCGCTCCCTGTGCCGCTGCGCGAACCGGACCGCCGCCTCGTTGATGGCCACCGCCCCCTGGCTGCCCCCGAAGATGAACAGCGTGGCGCGCTCCGGATCCAGGCCGAGCTGCTCCCTGGCCTGGCTTTTCGACGGGATCTCCGTGTCCTCGAACCGTGACGGATTCCCCGTCAGCACGCACTTGCCCGCGGGCGCGCCTTCGGTGTTCTCGAAGCTGATGAACACCCGGCGGGCCAGCCGCGACATGAGCCGGTTGCTCTTGCCCATGGCCGTGTTCTGCTCCTGCAGATACACGGGCAGCCCCAAGAGCCGCGCGGCCATGACCGTGGGGAACGACACATACCCGCCGAACCCGATGACATGCGTTGCGCCCGCCGCGCGCAGTTGCGCGCGCGCCCCGGACACCGCGCCCGCAAGCGTGAGCGGCAGGCGCAACGCGCCCGCCGACACCTTTTTTCCGGGCAGCCGCACCGCACGCACCGGACGGAATGCGATGCCCTCGCGCCGCGCAATCCGTTCTTCCGCGCCCCCGGCCGCTCCGAAGATGTGCACTCCACAGTCCGGCGACAGCGCGTTAAACGAGTGCGCCAGTGCGATGGCCGGGTAGATGTGGCCTCCGGTTCCCCCGACAGCCAGCACGATGTTTTTCATAAAGCATTTTCCTCCGCACCGCCTCGCGGGTGGAGATGTTCACAAGAATGCCAACGCCGAGATAGATGCTGATCAGGGACGCGCCTCCGAAACTTACGAATGGCAGGGTCAGCCCGGTCACGGGCAGCACGCCCACGGCCACGCCCATGTTCACCACGGCCTGCAACATGATGGTGAAGGTGATGCCGAACGCCAGATAAGAGCCGTACGGATCGCTGCATTTCATGGCCACGCGGAATCCGCGCCAGCCCAGAATCGCAAACAGCACGAGGATCAGGACCATCCCTATCATGCCCGCTTCCTCGAGGATCACCGAGAAGATGAAGTCCGTGTGCTGCTCGGGCAGGAAGAATCGCTTGGCGTCGCCCATGCCCAGGCCGCGGCCGAACACGCCCCCGCTCACGATGGCGATCAGCGACTGAATGATGTGGAACCCGCTGTCCTGGGCGTCGGCCCAGGGATCGACAAACGCAAAAATCCGGCGCATGCGGTAGGGCTTTATTGCGACCATGAGCACGGCCAGGGGCGCGGCCATCGCCAGAACCGACCCCAGATGAATGAACCGCGCGCCCGCAATAAACAAGATGGCGAGGCTGATCACGGTCATGACCCCGGCCATGCCGAAGTCCGGCTCCAGCAGCGTCAATCCGGCCATGAGTCCGACCGGGCACAATATCAGGAAAAACACGCGCGTGTCGCGCACTTTGTCCCCGGCGCGCGCCACCAGCGACGACACGAACAGAATCAGCGACAGCTTGGCAAGCTCCGAGACCTGAAAATCCAGGGGGCCCAGATTCATCCAGCGCCTGGCCCCGTTCACTTCCTTGCCGATGCCCGGGATCAGCACAAGACACAGCAGCAGAATTGAAAACCCGAACAGATACGGCGCAATGCGTTTGTAGAACCTGTAATCAAAAAACGCAGTGAACAGCATGCCGCCCCACGAGAGCAGCACCCAGATGATTTCCTTTTTCAGATAATAGGTTCCATCGTTGAGCTTGGCGTAGCTGGATATGCCGCTGGCGCTGAACACCATGACCACGCCGATGGAGGTCAGGATGAAAGCCACGGCGATGAGCACATAGTCCGGCATCACAGCCGGCGGCGGCTCCGCGGCCTTGATGGCGGGGCCAAGAGGATTTGCGTTGTCAGAGCGCATGGACGGCATCGGTGAACACCCGCCCCCGTTCTTCGTAATTTTTGAAAAGATCAAAGCTGGACGAGGCGGGCGAAAGCAGCACCACGCCGCCCGGCTCGGCCAGACCCGCGGCCGTGCGCACGGCCTCGTTCATGGTGTCCGCGACGCGCACCGCGTCGAACCCCGCGGCCCGAAGTTCCCCGGCCATGCGCCGCAGGCCGGGACCGACGATCACGGCGTGCGTGGCCGCGGCGCGCACAGCTTTATAGAATTCCGTGTAATCAAGGCCCTTGTCGTCTCCGCCAAGAATCAGCACCATGGGCCTTCCCTTGAACGCGCGCATGGCGGCCAGAGCCGCGTCCGGATTCGTGGCTTTGGAATCATCCACGAATTCCACGCCGTTCTTCACCGCCACAGTCTGAATGCGGTGCGGGAACCCTCTGAAAGAGCACAGCCGCTCCGCCACATCAGCCGCAGGCACGCCAAGAACCAGCCCGCACAGGGCCGCGTGCAGGGCGTTGGAATGATTGTGCTCTCCTTTGAGCAACATGTCCGATTCATGGCACAGCTCCGTGTCCGCATTCCCGAGGCGCGCGGTCAGCGCGCCCTTGCGCATGAACGCGCCGCGCTCCACTTCTTCGAGCGTGGACACGAACAGCACATCCGCGGCCGTGCATGCGGCCATGGCGCGCACCCTGGGATCGTCGCGGTTCAGCACGGCCGTGTCTCCAGCCTCCTGCTTTTCGATGAGCCGCCGCTTGGCCGCGGCATATGCGTCCATGGTTCCATGCCGCTCCAGGTGGTCGGGCTGCACATTGAGAATCATGGCGACGCGCGGCCGCAGAGTGTCGCACAGTTCGAGCTGGTAGCTGCTCAACTCGGTCACGAACACGGTGTCCCCATTGCTGTCCGCCACGGCTTCGATGAGAGGATCGCCAATGTTGCCAACCACCCGCACATCCTGGAATTTCGCGCCCAGGATGTGCCCGGTCAGCCCGGCCACGGTGGTCTTGCCGTTGGTGCCGGTGAGACCCGCGAACACCCCGTCGGCCAGGCGGAACGCCAGTTCTATTTCCGACATCACAGGCACGCCGCGCCTCGTGAACCGCTGGACCAGCGCGTGTTCGGGCGGCAGGCCGGGGCTTAATACGATCAGTTGCGGATCAGCACCGGCGGCTTGCGCTGACGGCATGAACCGCGCGCCCGCGGTTTCCACGGCCTTGATGGCCTGCGCGAACGCGGACAGATCCGCGCGCGTGTCCGTCACGGTCACCTCCGCGCCCAGGGGAGCGAGCGCGCGGGCGCAGGCCCGGCCCGTGACTCCAAGCCCCACGACCAGCACACGCATTCCCTTGAGCCACGCGGCCTGCTTCAAATCCCTGTCCTCCTCACCGCGCAAACGCCATAAGCGCCGCGGCGCAGCAAGCGGCCGTGAAAATCCAGAACCGCGCCACAACGCGCGTCTCCGGCCATCCGGCCTTTTCAAAATGGTGATGGATCGGCGACATCAGAAACACGCGCCGGCCCGTTGTGCGGAAAGACGCCACCTGAATGATCACCGACAGCGCCTCGGCCGCGAACAGCAGCCCGGCCACGGCCAGAAACAGCTCGGCGCGCGCCACGATGGCCACGGCAGCCAGAAGCCCGCCGATGTACAGCGAACCCGTGTCGCCCATGAACAGGCTCGCCGGGTGCGCGTTGAACCATAGAAACCCGCCCAGCGCGCCCGCGAGCGCCGCCAGCACGGGGAGGAACTCACGGGCCGCGGCGCCGCCCGTGCGCGCGAGATACAGCCCGAATGCCGCGGCCACGAACACGGTGCATCCGCCCAGAAGCCCATCCAGCCCATCCGTGAAATTCACGCTGTTCAGCGTGCCCGCGAACACGAATATCACGAACGGAACAAACGCCCACGCCAAGTCCAGATCCACAAGCCCGAACGGCATGCGAATTGCCGTTGGCATGTCAACGAAACGCAAAACATACCACGCCGCGGCGCCGCCCAGCGCAAGCTGCAGAACGAACCTGTACCGGGCTTTGACGCCTTCGGTTTTCTTCCAGATGAATTTGGCCAGATCATCGGCCATGCCGATGAGGCAGCATGCCGTGGCCAATGCGATGGCGAACCATGCGTGGCGTCCCGGCGCCGCGCCCGAAATCACCAGCGCCAATGGCAGCGCCACAGCGAAGCCCGCTCCGCCCATGGTCAGGGTGCCGGACTTTGCGCGGTGCGATTCCGGCCCCTGCTCGCGGACAATTTGCCGCGCCTTGATGCGCCGCAGCAACGCCATGAGCGCGGCCGTGATCGCAAGATTCAGAACCAGGGCCAGCAAACCCGCGGCGAGCAGCCGTTCCATCAGATTTTCCCCCCGGCCAGCATTTCCACGACCTTTTCCAGATGCATGCCCCGCGAGCCTTTGACCAGAATGAGATCGCCAGGCAGAAACAACGCGCCCATGCGCCGCTTGAGCAGGGGGATGCTCTCAACCGCGACGACCATGTCCCCGGGCATGCCGCTCTCGAGAGCGCCTTCGGCGATCTGCGCGGCCTCGGAACCGATGGTGATCAGAAGATCGCAATTGCCGTCCACAAGTTTTTTGCCGATGTCGAAGTGCTCCTGGCGCGAGTATTCGCCCAGCTCGAGCATATCCGCAAGCACTGCCACGCGCCTCCCGCCCCACGGCAGCTCACCCAGCATCTGAAGCGCAAAAGCAAGTGAGGTGGGGTTGGAATTGTAGGTGTCGTCAATGATTACAGACCCGCCGGGCGTTTGTATGCGGCGCATTCTGCCCTGTTCGGCGATGTCCTGGAACAGCCCGGCCCTGATTTCCTCCACGCTCATGCGCAGATAGAGGGCCACGGAGATCACGGCCAGCGCGTTGTACACATTGGCGCGGCCGAGCAAGGGAAGACGCACGCGCCAGGGCTGGCCGACGCCATGCACGCGGAACGAGATGCCGTTGAAGTCGCAGGAAATGCCCGTGGCGCGCAAGTGGCCGCTGTTGATGCCGAATGTCACCACATCGCCCCGCGTTCGCTTGGCCAGCCACGGGGTCCACTGATTGTCCGCGTTCAGAAACACGGGCGATCCCTGGGGCGCTTCTTCAATGAGTTCTCCCTTGGCCGCGGCGATGGCTTCGGCGCTGCCAAGTTCGCCGATGTGGGTTTTTTCCACATTGGTGATCACGGCGATATCCGGGGTTGCGATGCGCGCGAGTTCCCGGATCTGGCCGGGGCCGCGCATGCCCATTTCCAGGACCACGGCGCCGGTGTCCGCGCCCGCGCGCAGCAGGGTCTTGGGCACGCCGATTTCGTTGTTCTCGTTTTTCTCCGTGGCCACCACGCGCCAGCGCCGCGCCAGCACATTGCGCATCATGTTCTTGGTGGTTGTTTTTCCGCAGCTTCCGGTGATGGCCGCGACTGGCGCGCGCAGGGTTTTGCGCGCGGCCGCGCCCATGTCCTGATACGCGCGCAAAGTGTTCCCGACGCGCAGGACCGCGAAATCTCCGGGCAGCCGTGCGCGGCCCAGGCTCTTGCCGTGCGCGGCCGCGCAGCCGATCGCGCCCTTTCGCGCGGTGTCCGCAATGAACTTGTGCCCGTCGAATTTCTCACCCTCCAGAGGAACGAAAAAAGCGCCGGCGCATTCTCCCCTGCTGTCCGTAGTTATGTCCCGGATCAGCAAATCGGCGCGCCCGCGCTCCACGGCGCCGCCCGTGGCGTCAGCCAATTGTCCCAGGGTCAGCGGCTCCATGCCCCATCCTTTCCTGGAGGATCTTGCGCGCCACCACGCGGTCGTCGAAATGGATGGTGCGGTCCTTGAATATCTGGTAGTCCTCGTGTCCCTTTCCGGCAATTACAATGACATCGTTTTCGCGCGCGCCGCCGATAGCCGCGTGAATGGCTGTGTACCGGTCTTCTTCGATCAGATATTTGAAATCCCTGGGCGCGGTTTTCTGTTCAAGCTCCAGTTCCACGCCGCTCACGATCTGCTCGATGATGCGGTAGGGATATTCGGTGCGCGGGTTGTCCGAAGTGACGATTGCGAAATCCGCGAGGCGCGCGGCAGCGCGGCCCATGAGCGGGCGCTTGCCGCGATCCCGGTCCCCGCCCGCGCCGAACACCACGATCAGGCGGCCGCCGCAGATCCGGCGCGCGGATTCGAGCACATTCACAAGCCCGTCGGGCGTGTGCGCGTAATCCACAATCACGGTGAAGGGCTGGCCCTGGTCAATCTTCTCGAACCGGCCCGGCACGCAGGGCATGGAGCGCAGGGTGTTCCGGATGTTTTCCGAGGGAATGCCCTCGGCCAGCGCCCACGCGATCACGGCCAGCGCGTTGTACACATTGAACAGGCCCAGAAGGCCCGACTCCACGCGAAACGCCGGAGTAAATGCGCTGTTCACGGTGAAGGCGATGCCGGTGGCGTCAAAGGCGACATCCGTTGCGCGCACATCTGCGTCCGCGCTCTCGATGCCGTATGTCACCACGCGGCCCGGCAGGCCCTCGCGCGTTTTCTCGTAGTGTTCATCGTCGCGGTTCAGGACCTTGATTCCGTCCCCGGACACGGCGTCCATGAGAAACGCCTTCTTGGCCGCGAAGTAATCTTCGAAATCCTTGTGGAAATCCAGGTGGTCCTGGGTGATGTTCGTGATGATGCCGGCGTTGAAGCGGCATCCGGCGATGCGGTGCAGAACCACGGCGTGGGAAGACACTTCCATGCTCACATGCGAGCATCCGCGATCCTTCATGCGCGCGAGCAGCGCCTGCAGGTCCAGGGACTCGGGCGTGGTGCGCTTGACCTTAAGCTCCTCGTCCGCGATGCGGTTGACCACGGTGCCGAGCAGCCCGGTGGTTTTGCCCAGAGAGCGCAGCAGGGCGTCGGCCATGAACGCCACGCTGGTTTTGCCGTTGGTGCCCGTGACCCCGAGCAGATGCAGCCCATCCGCGGGATGGCCGAAAAAGTTCGCGGCCAGCGCTCCCATGGCTCTGCGCGTGTCCGCGACTTTAATCACGGTCACGCCCTCGAAGTCGCCATTGTAATCTTCAACCACGAGCGCGGACGCGCCGCGCGCCACGGCCTCGGGCATGAACGCATGTCCGTCCACATTGAATCCGCGAATGCAGAAAAACAGGGCGCCGGGCGAACACTCGCGCGAGTCGTAGCACAGCGCCGATATTTCAGGATTATCGGGGCCGCACAGCAACTCGAATTCGTATCCGTCCAGGATCTGCTGCAGTGGTCTGGTTATCACGGCGTCACATCCGTTCGGTTTTCGCCCGCCCACGAAAGAGCCGTCGTGGAGGAGGGCGGGATTTTTTTGTAAAGCAGGGTCTGCATCATGACCCGTTGAAACAGGGGCGCGGCCGTGAGGCCCGCGTAATAATACGGCTTGGGATTGAGCAGCACGGTCACCACAACGAATTTGGGATCGTCGGCCGGGGCGAAGCCCGCGAACGAAGCGATGTAGCGCCTTTCCGCGCGGTACGATCCGCCCACGGCGACCTTGGCCGTGCCCGTTTTGCCGCCCACGGCGTATCCGGGAATCTGCGCTTTCTTGCCCGTGCCATTGGCCACAACAGACGCCATCATGCGGCGCAGAACATCCGAAGTCTCCTGTGAGATCACGCGCCGCACGCGCGCGGGCTTGTTCTCCTTGACCACAGAGCGGTCAGGCGCCACCACGCGCTGCACCAGCAGCGGCCGCATGAGCCACCCGCCATTGACCAGCGCGCTGTACGCCACCGCCATCTGCAGCGGCGTCACCGAGATGCCGTGCCCGTACGAGACCGTTGCGATAGTGCTGTTCCGCACCCAATTCGCCTCCGCCGGAAGCAGGCCCGGCTCGGAGCCGTTCAGACCGATGTCGTACCGGATCCCGAACCCGAATTTCTTGAGGTATTCCTTGATAATTTCAGGCCCGATGGCCATGCCGATTTTCGCGAAGCAGATGTTGCTCGACTTCTCCATGCACTTGGCCAGGTCTATTGTGCCGTACGCATCGTTGTGCGACTCGGTGATGTTGAAGCCGTCAATGCGCAGCGAGCCGGGGCAGAACACCGTGGGGCTGTGCTCCTTGAATTGCCCGCTCTCCATGGCCGCAGCCGCGATCACGGATTTCATGATGGACCCCGGCTCGTACACATAACTCAAGGCGTTGTTGCGATAGCTGCTCTTGGGAAAATCCTTGTAATTCGACGGGTTGAAAGTGGGGTTGCTGGCCATGGCCAGAATGCGGCCCGTGTGCGGGTCCATGACAATGACCGCGCCGCCCTCGGCGTTGTGTTCGGCCACGGAATCGGCAAGCTCCTTTTCCGCGGTGTACTGGATGGCCCGGTCTATGGTCAGAACCAGGTCGTTGCCGTTTTTGAAGTTGACCCGCTTGCTTTCGCTGTTTGGCACATTGCGCCCGATGGCGTCCTTTTTGAGATACACGACGCCGTCCTGGCCGCGCAGATGCTTTTCGTATGTGGCCTCCAGGCCCTCGATGCCCGTGTCCAGGCCCTGAAACCCGATGATGTTGGCGGCCAGGGAATCCTGGGGATACACGCGGCGCGTGGCGTCCAGAAACCCGATGCCCTTGAGTTCCAGGCTCTTGACGGCGGACGCATCCGCGTCGTCGGCATGGCGCTTGACCCAAATGAAAGGGGTGTCCTTTTTCAGATCCTTCAGCAGCGTTTCCTTGTCAACGCCGGACAGGACTTGCGAGAGCATGCCGGCGACACGCTCCTTGTTTCCGATTTCGCCAGGCATGGCGTAAATGGACTGGCACGGCACATCCATGGCCAGGATTTCGCCGTTCGTGTCCAGAATGGCGCCGCGCCGCGCGTGCAGATCAATGCGGCGCAGACTCTGCCTTTCACGGTAGGCCGTGAGTTTGCCGGCCATGGCCGTGTTCACCTGCACCACCCGGCCCGCAATCAGCAAAAAACACACGGCAAAGCATATATAAATAAAAATAATCCTTCTAGTGTTAGTGTTGGTTTTTGCGGTTTTCATTCCCCCGTACCTTACAGCGTTGATTAATACATCTGATAATAGTCGCAGGAGAGGAAGCAGAAGCGGACTCGAACGATGGGCGTCAGATGGGATCTTTGTGCGGTTCGTTGCTTGTGAGCGCCAGGGCGCCGGTGACCCTGCCCGGATCCACATAGAAAACCTGCTCGGGCGAGCGCATCACCACTCCGGCCTCGACCAGGTTTTTCTCGATGGATTCGAAAGACTGCAGGCTGTTGAACTGCGCCTCCAGCTTTTCGATGTCCGCGGTCAGGCGCGCGTTTTTGATTTTGTAGTCGTCAATCTTCTGGTATGTGTTGTCAATTTCAAGCCGCAGCCAGACCTGCGCGGAAGCGATGACGCACATGAACAGCGCGGCCAGAATCACGGCGCCCAGAATGTTGAACCACTGGCCGCCCATGGACGGCATGGGCAAAGGCGCTTCCTGCCGGGGCGGTTCCGGGGGGATGCGATATTCCATTTTTGTCGCGGCAGCGTTCATCCTCATCAAATCCTTTCTACGATCCTTAGTCTTGCGCTTCTGCTTCGCGGATTCTCCGCGATCTCCTTTTCCTGCGGCACAATCACTTTTCTGTTCACCAGCCTGATTACGGGCGGGTTGCTGCACAAACACTCATCCGGGGGAAGTTCGCAGCGGCAGCCCCTGGCCGCGCGCCGGAACAAGTCCTTGACGATTGCGTCTTCCCGGCTCTGGTACGAGACCACGGCGATGCGCCCGCCGGGCGCAACAAGCTTCATGGCCTGGCGCAGAGAGGACTCCAGGGCGCCGGCCTCGCGGTTCACGGCCATGCGAAGGGCCATGAAAACCCTTGTGGCCGGGTGTCTCGCCTGCCTGCCCCCGCGTCCCGCAACCGCGGCCGCGATGTCCGCAAGCCGCCCCGCAGTGGCGATGGGCGCCCTGTCCCTCTCGGACGCGATGCGCCGCGCGATGCGCCGCCCGGCTCGCTCCCCGTGCTCGAAGAACAGGTCCGCAAGCTCCT
>Ga0073932_1005230_pt1 | contig 14322 bp, 12 predicted proteins | sample DewCreD2012metaG_FD_76967 | JGI IMG/M metagenome (GOLD analysis project Ga0073932, IMG submission 76967) | Hot spring sediment bacterial and archeal communities from British Columbia, Canada, to study Microbial Dark Matter (Phase II) - Dewar... ... | reverse complement strand
CCGTCCACTCGCCCACATTCGTGACGGGTGGTGTAGCCGCTGTCCCGCGCACCGAGCCGTTAGCGATAACCAATTGGTGGAACGACAGATTTGACGATTGAACAAGCTCGTTGTAAATGACTTCAGGATCGTTGTTTTGCAGGATCGTCAAACCAGCGGTAAAATTTGCAACGGTAACGCTCGTTGGAACGGTTGGAATAAGTGACGCATTTAGGGGTACCAAAAGTGCTGCGTTAACTCCTGTCGCCGTGAAATAATCGTCGTCATTTGTCGGTCCCGAGCCAAACCCCGCGATAAGATTCAACGACATGTTGTCTTTGATCGCTTTGAAGTAATCGAACAGGTTGGTCGTTCCGTTTCCAGTCAAATCGCCTGGGCTGCTCGCGATCAAATCGGTGATGGGCGTGCTGCTGCTGTACACCGCGATCATGCTTCCTGAAGGAGCAGAAGTCCCGGTCAGGGCGCTGATCGTCAACCCGGTTGCCGTCGTTGCCCCAAAGTTCACAGTTGAACCGGAGATGCTAGTCACTTGCTGGCTGAAAATCGCATAGATTCGATTGTTGATCGGACCAACACCACTCACAGTCGGAAAATGATTGTCTAACCGCACGAAACCGAGCAACACGTCGCCGACATCGAACGTGTTGTTGTTGTTAACGTCCACGTACGCTTCGCGGTCCTGGTCCTCGAAGCTGTTGGAACCGTTAGCCAGGATGCTGCTCAAAAAACTGGCTTGCGCGGTGCTCGCGCCAAATAGCGCCACCGCAGCCGCCAGCACTGCAAACGGGATGATGTTTCGTTTCATGACTTGATTGCCCAAAAACTCGTGTGTGACCTGTTACTTAACTCCGAACACCGAAGCATTCTTCTCACCCCCGTGGGGGGCGGAGCAGGTCGCACCCCGGATCGCGGGCATGGATATGCCACCCGCGCTCGACCGCCAGGCCGCACGCCCGACATTCCAGCTCCCACATCGCCACACCAGGCAACACCGCACCGGCCAGCATCAGTCCACCGCTCGCCCCAGGGGCCGGGGCCCCCATCCCGGGCACAAAACCCTCGTCGGGCAGCCAGTGCGGGCCAGACGGCACATGCGGCCGCTGAGCCGGCAGCTCACCACCGCCGCGAGCCAGCCCCTGCGGAGCTTCCAGCGACCCCGCCGCCTCCCAGCCTTCCCAGCCGAAAGCGGTCAAGATCGCCGCGTCGGCCGACGACAGACCGGCCCCGCCCGCCAGCACGCTGCCTAGCAGCACGCCCAGCGCTACAGAGAACCGCCCGATCGTCGTCCGTCCGGCAACCATCCTGCAGGATTTCCTCGACTTCGCAACTTCAGCCACCCTGGCCCGGCCGTCCACTGCCCACGTGCACTGGACGCCGCCAGGCAAGGCCTCGTGCCACCCCAGCGTCAGCCCACACCGGACCCACGCGCAGGGCGCACTTCCCGCTGTCATGTGTATATGGGCCGCCGCCCGTCGCTCCCTGACAAAGAAAACCCGCTGGCAAGCTAAGAAACGGCAAAATGCGGGAGACCGCATGACACAGAAATAAATACCCGAAAAATATTGCTTGATGCGGAGGGCCGCGGCAGCCAGACGCTTCTGGTTCCCCCGCGTCCGAAAAAAACGTAAACTGCGACAGGAGCACCAGTTGCTGCTGATCGCGGAGCGTCGCACGCAGATCGCCACGTAGCGAGACCTTCCGATGAAACGGCCAAGCCCGCCTCCGCCGATCCTGAATCTCGCCCGAGCCGCCAGCCTGGCTCCTTCGGGCGATAATACGCAGCCTTGGCGACTCAGCGTTCACACGGCCCCCTCGCAAGATGGGGTCCTTCAGGGTGACAGATGGCAGATTCACGTCGAGGTCGATCCGTCGCGCGATCGCTCGCCGATGAATGCCGGGCAGCGGATGGCGCGCGTCGCGGCTGGGGCGGCGGCGGAGAATGTGGTGTATGCTGCGCGAAGCTGGGGCTGGCCGGCCGAGATTGGGCAGCAAGGAGCATGCGGCCTGTCAGTCATGGTGGCGGGCGGACCGCTCGTCGCGGAAGCACCTGCTGAAGAGAGATGCGAACTGCCGGCGGCGCTGGTGTGCCGGACGACCAACCGTCGGAAGTACGCGGGACGAGCGGTCGAGCCGAGGGTGGTGGAAGAGCTGGCGGGCGCGGCCGGAGGGTGTGACGGAGTGCAGGTGGCCTGGGTTGTGGAGCGCCGGCGGGTGGAGGAGCTGGGGTGGCGGATCGGCCGGGCAGATGGACTGCTGTTCGGGATCGAGGCCGCGCGGCGGGCGTTTCTGGAGAATATCCGGTTTGACCGACCGGCGCGGGAGGCGGTGAGGGAGGGGCTGTCGCTGGCTTCGCTGGAAATGGGGCCAACAGAGAGGCTGGGGCTGGGGACGCTGCGCTGGATGCCGCAGCGGCTGTTTCAGGTGCTGGGGTTAAGCCGTCTGTTCGCGCGGCGTGCGGAGGAGCTTGTGCGCAGCGCCAGCGGATTATTCGTGATCCTGACGCGGGGGTGGGAGGCGGCGGGCGATTTTGCGGTTGGCCAGCAGATGGAGCGGGCGTGGCTGGCCCTGACGAGTCGGGGATTGGCGGTGCAGCCGATGATGTCGCTGCCGGTGCTGGAAAACATGGTGCAGGAAGGGGTGATCGAGGCGGGGGGGCCGCTGGCGGCACAGGTGCGTCAGCTCGCCACGGAGCTGTGCCTGATGGCCGCAGGCAGTGCGCGGGAGCGGGTGGCCGCGGTGCTGCGGTTCGGCTACGCGGCAGAGCCGAGCGGCCGGGTCGGGCGTCGGCCGGTGGAGGAGGTGCTCCAGGCAGGGCAGGCAGGCGGTGCCCAGTCCACAGGCCCCGCAGTAGAAACGGAACCGCCTGTGGCAACACAGCCGGCTGTGGCAACACAGCCGCCTGTGGCGACCGGGCCGAAGGCGGAAACAAGGCCGAAGGCGGCGGCAGGTCCAGCCGGGCCAACAGGGCTTGTCAGGGCGGGGGCGGCTGGGGGATAAAGGCGCCGTGGAAGGCATGCCCCGGTAAGCCCACTGCCGCTGCGGGTCCGGCTGGGGACCGGTAGGGAATCACAGCAACTGCCATCAGCCTGGCAAACGGTCGCCACGAGTCCTTGTGCCGGGCTTGGAAGCGGTGAGGCATCACAGCAACTGCCATGGCCGACTACCCTTACGACTTGATCGTGGGTCTGGAGACGCACGTCCAGCTCAAGACCCGGACGAAGCTGTTCTGCGGGTGCAGCACGCAGTTCGGCGCCCCGCCCAACACGCAGACCTGCCCGGTGTGCATCGGCATGCCTGGCAGCCTGCCGGTGATGAACCGTCGGGCATTCGAGCTGGCGCTAACGGCGGCGGTGGCCCTGAATTGCGAGATCCCCGAGTTCACCAAGTGGGACCGCAAGCAGTATTACTACCCGGACCTGCCCAAGGGGTATCAGATCAGCCAGTACGACCTGCCGATGTCGCGGAACGGCTGGCTGGAAATCCACGATCCCAAGGGGAGTTTTGCACCCAAGAGGGTGGGTATCATCCGGGCGCACCTGGAAGAAGACGCGGGGAAGAGCCTGCATGACGAGGTGGCCGGGCGGGCGGACAGCCGGATCGACCTGAACCGGACGGGAACGCCGCTGATCGAGATCGTCTCTGCCCCGGATTTGCGCAGCACGGAGGAAGTGCGGGCGTACCTGACGGAGCTGAAGCTGCTGCTGACCTACCTGGGCGTGTCGGACTGCAACATGCAGGAAGGTTCGCTGCGGGTCGATGCGAACGTGAACATCCATATCCACGCGCCTGGCGGGACGGTCGCCACGCCCATTGTCGAGATCAAAAATCTCAATAGTTTTCGTTTTATTGAGCGGGCGCTGGCGTACGAAGCCCGGCGGCAGTACGAGGTGTGGCAGCAGACGGGGAAGAAGTTCGGCGACGAGGGGACGTTCAAGCAGACGCGGGGCTGGGACGACGCGCGAGGGGTGACGTTCGCCCAGCGGGAGAAGGAAGAGTCGAGCGACTACCGCTATTTCCCGGACCCGGATTTGTGCCCGGTGATCACGCCGGCCGCGGAGGTGGAGCGGGTGCGGCGGGAGATGATCGAGCTGCCGGCGGCGATCCGGCGTCGGCTGGAGGCGACGTACGGCATCCCGGCGTACGACAGCGACGTGATCGTGGCGCAGGGGCGGGCTTTCGTCGATTATTACGAAGCGGTGGCCCAGGTGGCTGGGGATGGGAAGAAAGCAGCCAACTGGGTGACGCAGGAGGTGCTGCGGGTGCTCAATGAGCACGGGTGGGAGCTGGCGCGGTTCCCGCTGCCGGCGGCGTGGCTGGGGGAACTGGTGCGGCGGGTGGTGGCTGGGGAACTGGAGATCACGCGGGCCAAGGAAGTGTTCAACGACATGGTGGCCCACCGGCGGACGGCGGCGGAGTCGATGCAGGCGCTGGGGATCGCGCAGGTGGACGCGGCGGAATTGGAGGCGCTGTGCCGGGAGCTGGTGGCTGCCAACCCGAAGATCGTGGCCGATGTGAAGGGTGGCAAGCAGCAGGCGGTAGGGGCTTTGGTGGGCCAGGCCAAGAAGAAGAACCCCAACGCCAACCCCAACGAGGTGCGGCGGATCTGCCTGGAACTGATCGCCCAGAGCGGGTAGCACGAGGGCGGCGGCGGTCTGTGGTGCCGATGGGCCGCTGCGGGGACGGGCAGTGGCCGTGGTGTTCGGTGGCATAGCGAGGGGCGGCGGCCGCTTGCCGCGGCGTTTTGGGCCGGTCCCAGTAGCATTGCCAGGATCGAAGCGATACAATCGACGGTTGCCGATGGGTTGGCCGTGCATCGTTCAGGCTGGTTTCCTGCATCGATCGGGAGGTTTGCCATGCTCCGAAACGTCTTCGCACTGATGGCGGTGTTGTCGCTGGCGGCGAGTGCTTTTGCCGCGGAGGCGATTACGGGAACGTATCTGGAGAGCCGCACCTGCCAGGTGTACACGGGTCCGTGCTTTGCGAATGCGGAGACGGCGCTGGCCGGACGCGAGGCGGTGATGGCCTGGAACATCGAGTCGGGCAAGAAGAACGGCGTCGATCTAGCCGGGCTGTCGGTGGTGATGGTGGTGCGGGGTAACAGCACGCTGGGGTATCAGGGGGTGGAAGACCCCAGCGAGCTGAAGTCGGTGATCATCGTGGATGCGAAGGCCAGTCCGCAGCAGCGGCAGGCCCTGATCGATTTCGTCAAGGAGCATACGGGGCGGGCCGGGCGCGAGGTGGTGCGGATCGACACCGCCCCGATCCAGATGTCGCTGGATAGCGTCGAGCTGCGCGGGGAGCTGCGGGCGGGCGAGCTGGTGCGGCTGGTGACGCGCAAGGCGCGACCGACCGACTGCATCTGCACGAACGAAGTGGCTTTCTATCCGCCGCTGGCTCCGGTCGAGCGGTTCGCGGCCGGCGTGTCGGTCGAGGCGGAATACAAGGGGAGCGGGCTGGGCGTGACGTTCAGCACGCCGGAAAGCCGCAGCGCCTACATGGGCGAGTTCATCTACGAGTAGGCCGGCTACCCCAGTAGGCTTGCCACCCCAGCCTGCCGACGAAAGGTAGCCGCTTGGGTCCTGCTTTCGCGAGGCGTTCGCCTCGGTCGGCAGGTATTTTGCGCGCCGGTCGCTTCGCCGCAGTGCGGTTCGCCGTTCCTGCGCCGCGGCTAGACGATATTGCCTCCGCGGAGGCTGCCAGCCGACCGCAGGTGGAACAGCATGGCGGCGCGGGCGGTTTCGGCATCGCCCGCTTTCAGGGCCGCCAGGATCGCCAGGTGCTCCTGGTAGCCTTGCTGGAGGTTTTCCGGTCGCTCGGGAGCAGCGAGGTAAGAAATCCGCTTGAAGCTCCAGATTTTGCGGAGCATTTGCCGCAGGGCGAAGTTGCCCGAGCGGTCGGCGATGGTCAGGTGCAGCTCGAAATCGAACTGGGCGGCTGCCTCGAGCCAGCCGTCACGGCCGCCTTGCGCGGCCTGAGCAAGATGCGCTAGTCGGGCGAGGTCTTCAGGTGTCAGTCGGCCGGCGGCACGGGCCGCGGCGGCCGGCTCCAGCAGTTCCCGCAGCTCGTGCAGTTCCACCAGCCAGTTTTCGGCACCTGGCCGGACGATCGCCCGCTTGTTTTTGCGGAGCAGCACCAGTCCGTCGGCCGCCAACCGCTGCAGCGCCTGCACAACGGGCGTGCGGCTGACGCCGAGCTGGCGGGCCAATAACGTGCTGCGGAGCGGCGTGCCGCTGGTCAGCTCGCCCCGAACGATCTGGAGCAGAATCCGGTCGTAGACCTCCTGGACGAGGGAGGCGTCGTCCGGGCTGGCCAGCGCGATGGATTCTGGAGACGGACCAGGGGAGAGGGGATTGACCGTTTCGCGTGACATGGCTAAAGTGAGTTCACTTCTGGAGCCTGCTTTCAATGGCTCGTGCCATAAGTTATCGTAGTTGCACGGAATCGTGTCGTCGAGGGCGTCCTGAAATTCGATCAAAAACCGCTAAGTGAGTTCATTTTATGCAAGAGCCAGGCTTTTCAACGGCCGTGCACACGCTCCGGGCCGGCATGGTCGGGATGGGGATGATCTTCGACGAAACGTACCGGCCGTTCTTCGAGCAGGCGTACCAGAGCGGCCTGTATGACCGGCAGTGCGGGGTGATCCGGGTCGAGCTGGCGGCAGTGGCGAGCAAGACGGGCCGCCGGGCGGAGGCGTACCGCCGTGCTGCCGGGTCGCGGATCAGCGCGTTTGCGAGCTTTCAGGAGCCGGGGGCGGTCGAGCAGATGCTGCGGCAGCCGCTGGACTTCGTGTGCGTGGCCACGCCGGACGACCGGCACTTCGCCGCGGCCAAGGCGGCGCTGGAGGCGGGCAAGCATGTGCTGATCGAGAAGCCATCGGTGCTGTCGCTGGCGGAGTTGGACGAACTGGAGGCGCTGGCGCGGCAGAAGGAGGTGCTGGCCAAAGTGGTGTATCACAAGCTGCTCGATCCGGACCACAAGAAGCTGCGGACGCTGGTGGCGGATGGCGAACTGAAGCACGTCAACAGCGGCTACTGCACGCTCCTGGAGCCCAAGAGCATCAGCGGCAGCCAGTTCGCGGAATGGATCGCCGGGCGCAATCCCGGCACGTATGTCGCCGTGCATTACATCAAGCTGATCGACTTCACGTTCGGCGGGCGGCTGAAGAGTGTGACCTGCACGGGCCAGCGCGGACTGGTCGGACCGGCGGACGGGAACACGTGGGACTCGACGCAGCTTCGGCTGGTGTATGGCTACGACGATGGGCGCGAGGCGGCCTTCGACATCCACACGAGCTGGGTCACGCCGGACAACTTCCCGGGCTATGTCGATCAGGAGGTGCAGTTCCGCTTCGACAACGGCGTGTGGAACGCGCACAGTCGCAAGCGGGGCGTGGAGCTGACGATCGAGGGACGCACGCCGCTGGAGCGGAAGATCAACCTCAACAACCATTACAACGGCCAGTTCCTCGAGCCCTGGGGACAGCGGTCGCAGCGCGGGTATGGCGTGGAAGTGTTGGAGCGCTTCGCGCGCGAAGTGGCGCTGGTCGAATTCGGTGGCCCGCCTGCGGAGCGGCCGCAGCGGCTGGAGGCTGCACGGCGACTGGCCTACAACGACCTGTCGGCCGATCGTCAGGTCGTGGCGGCCGTGCAGGCGATGGAGGCGATCCTGGCGCGGCATGCGGCCGGCCAACCCAACTGCGTCGTCGAAGTGGATCACCCGCGCGGCGGCCTGGTGCTGCTGCCGCCGGGAAAGGCCGAGGCGGAGGTGCTGTACGCGGGCCGGGTCGCTCGCTGCTAGGCGGCGTCGGCGGCCCCCCGCGTGATCGGTCGGCTGCTTTTTGCCCACAGAGTTTTTGTCCCAGAGTGCGTCATCGACGGTCGGCTGCCTTCCGCGACGAACCTTCCAATCGCCGTTGGCGTCTTTTTCGAACCAATCCGTTCAGAGCGTCTCGACAACCTTCCTCGATAACCTCCTTTCACGAGGCCTTGCCATGCTTGCCACGCTCGAAGTCCCGCCGCCGATCGCCCATCCCGGTGAAGACCGATCCAACGACCTGCGTCGCCGTCTGGCCCAGGTCGAGCCGCATTGCCTGCGGACGTACACGCCCAGCCTGGCGGTGCTGGCCCAAAGCAGCGGCTGGCATCACTGGACGCCCGAGGGACGGAAGCTGGCGGACTTCACGTCGGGCGTGCTGGTGATGAACCTGGGGCACAACCCGGCGCGGTGGTGGCAGCGCGTGCAGCACTATTTGGGCTTGGATCAGGCCGCGGTGGAGGGGGGCTTTTTGCACGCGGTGACGCTGAATGCGTACAACGCGGCCACCGAGATCGAGGTGCGGGCCAGCGAGCGGCTCGTGCAGCTTTTGCAGCGGCAACCGGGCGGGGCGCGCTGCCAGCAGGTGCTGTGGGCGGCCAGCGGCAGCGAAGCGATCCAGAAGGCGCTGTGGGCGGCGCTGGACCGCCGACCAGGCGAAGACATCATCCTCGCCACCCGCTACGGCTTCCATGGGAAGAAAGGGCTGGCCGGGGCCGTGACCGGTTGCGAAAGCGACAAGGAACGCGACCCCCGCGTGAAGTTCCTTTCCTTCCCGCAGGAAGAGTGCGTCAATCTCGCCCGGCGGCGACAACCGCTGGACCTGAGCCGGTACGAAGCGGAGCTGGCGCAGTGCTGGCAGACCTATGGCCGGCGCATCTGCGCGCTGGTCACCGAGCCGTATCTGGGCGGCGGCGGCTCGTACCATCCGCAGAAGGAATACTTGCAGCTTCTGGAGCGGTTCTGCCGCGAGCACGATGTGGTGTTCATCCTGGACGAGGTGCAGTCCAATTTCGGCCGCACCGGGTCGCTGTTCGCCTTCACGGAATATGGAGTCGAGCCGGATATCGTGGTGCTCGGCAAGGGACTGGGCAACGGCGTGGCCGTCAGCGCGGCCGTGGGCCGGGCCGACCTGTTCGCCGCCATGCATTACGGCGAAGGCTCCGATACGTGGAGCGCTAACCCGCTGGCCAGTGCCGCGGTGCTAGCCACGCTGGACGAGTACGAAACGACCGACGTGCTCGCGCAGGCCCGCGCGCTGTCCAGGGTGCTTGAGCAGGGGCTGCTGCGGCTGACCGAATTGCCGCCGATCGCACACGTGCGCGGCGAAGGCGTCGTGTGGGGCGTCGAATGTGCGGCGGTCGGCCAGACCACGGCGAATGAAGTCGCCGCGGCGATCGTCGAGGCTTGCTACCGTGGGGATGCGCAGGGACGGGCGATCCATCTGCTCGGACCGCTGGCCGGCAAGGTGCTGCGCGTCAGCCCGCCGCTGGTCATGCCGCCCGCCGAAGCGGAGTCCTACCTTGAAGCGATGTACCAGATCGTGGCGGATGTGGGGCAACAGCTCGCTCAGGAATGACGCCCGCGGCGTACGCGACGGGACGCTCAAGGGGCCGCATCGCGTGCCGCAGCGGCCAGCGCCGCGAACGATCGCGGCCCACGTTCTGCCGTCTCAGCGCGAGAATTGCCGCAGCAGCCACAACAGGCCGGTCAGCAGCAGGCTGAGCAGCAAACTGGTCGCCAGCGGGAAGTAAAACCGGAAATGCTCCCGCTCGATCACGATGTCGCCCGGCAACCGGCCCAGCCAAGGCACGGACGACATCGCCAGCCAGAGCAGCCCCGCCAGTGCCAGAAGCAGTCCCAACCCCACCAGCATCCAACCAGGATGGTCCATCGACGCCGATCCTCGGAGAAATGTCTTCTCAAATGCCTTCTCAGGGCAATGGCTTCGTGCGTCTCCCACGGCGATGAAACGCTGCGATCTCGCGTGCTGTTGTATTAAACGCGAGTCGGGCCGCACCGTGAACCCCGTCCCCGATGCATGCGATGTTTGGTCGCACAAGCAATACGTCGCTCACCATGGACCGGGAACGGACGACCCTTGCTCCCGGATTCGCTGGGCCCACGACTCGGCCAGCTCGGTCACTTCCGCCAGCGCGGACTCGACCCGAGCAACCCATTCGGTCAAAGCCGGGCGGGAAAGGTCCGCCGGCACGACCATCGGTTCACCGATCACCCCGGTCAATGTGCTGCCCGGCAGCGGCAGTGCGAAACGGTCCCAGCTCGTAAACCGCCAGGCCCTGGAAAAGCCGATGCCCACCGGAACGATGGGTAAGCCGGTTTGTGAAGCCACGATCACGACGCCTGGCTTGAGAACCCGTCGTGGACCCCGCGGTCCGTCGGGGGTGATTCCCAGATGCGTCGAACCTTCCGCACTGCGGATCATCTCCAACAGGGCGGCACAGCCTCCGCGCGCTGTCGACCCACGGATGACACCGATGTCCAGACGCTGGCAGACCTGTGCGATCAATTCCCCATCGGCGTGCTGGCTGATGAGAACCCGGATTTTGGGTCGGGTAGCCAGTGGGGCGAGCAATCCCTCGTGCCAGAACGCATACAACAGCCGCCCCTCGGCAGGGTTGGTAGGGTGCTGCCGGCCATCGCGACTGGCGATTTTGACCCGCATGGTACGCATCCAAGCCCGTACCACGTGGGCGATGACCGACGCCGCATGTGGAATGAGCCACCGATGACGTTGTTTCATGCCGCCGTGCAACGGGTAGGGATCGAATAGACGCTCAAGCCGCTCCGATCGAGCATCCTGGCGATGGTTCGTTTCATAAGCCTTTTTGTAGAAGCCACTTGCGAAAAAAGATCGGGCTGCGGTGCAGAGCGTGCCCGCGTTCAGGTCGATCTACGAGCGGCCCGAGTGAGGATGCCTTGAGCCGGGCTTTGTGCCGGCCGGGACGGCTCCTGTCAAGGCCGATCGCCTCAAATTGCAGCAAGCCCATGCCAAGCCGGGCGTACCCGTCGTGTGGTGCCCCTGCCTCGCGCGGTGATCACAACCTCGTCACTTGGCGGATTGAGCGAGCCTAGCAGAATCAAACTAATTTCACTTGAAACTTTGACTTTTGCACAGGGAAGTACGGCTCTTTTTCGCATAATAGCTTGTCAAAAATGTCGAATCGCATATCATCTAGTAGTCAGGTCAACGGCCTGCGAGAGTCATAGAAGGAGCGCTGGCTGGATCATGGACCATTCGTCCGACATTGCTCTGGTCGATCTGCTCCGCACGCGGGGACCGCTCAGCGTCGCGCAACTCGCGGCAGAGATGCAAGTTACGCCGACGGCTGTCCGGCAGAGGCTCGTGCGCCTTTTGGCGCAAGGGGACATTTACCGGCAGACCGAGCGGACGAGCCGCGGGCGTCCTCGACACCGTTATGGTTTGACAGAGAGGGGGCGTCGCCGGGCAGGGGCGAATTTTGCCGACCTGGCCATCGCCTTATGGCAAGAGATCCGCAACATCCGGGATCCGGAGGTGCGACGGGGGCTGTTGCAGCGGATCAGTCACCGACTGGCTGGGATTTACGCGACCGCGGTCCGCGGTGCGTCGCTGCACGAGCGGATGGAGTCGCTGGCAGCCTTGTTCCGCGATCGTCGGATTCCCTTCGATGTGCAGGGGAGTGCCGATTTGCCACTACTGAGCGCTGGGGCATGCCCCTATCCCGACCTGGCCGAGCAGGATCGGGCGGTCTGTGCCATGGAACGGCTGCTGTTTTCCGAACTTTTGGGGGAGAACATGCGGCTGACGCAGTGCCGGCTGGATGGGCATGCCTGCTGTACGTTCGAGCCGGCAGGCGTGGTGTCGCAGCCGTCCGACCACGGCGTTTTGCCCACTTCGTCGGACAATGCGGATGGCCGCATGGTCCTGGAGCGGGCCGGGGTGGCGGCAGAAGGGGCTGCGGGTGCGGCGTCTAGGAACGGGAAGGAAAGGCGGTAAGCTATCTGGTTTGCACCTGAGGTTGCGTTTCCGGGGCACCGAGGAACAGGCCAAGCCAGTGGAGACGAGCATGAACGAGGAATTCGCCACGCTGCCGTGGATCGAGGGACGCCTGGAAGAGGGCGTGATCACGACGACGCTCGAGCAGGCCATCAACTGGGCGCGTCAGTCGAGTATCTGGCCTATGACGTTCGGGCTGGCATGCTGTGCCATCGAGATGATGGCCACGGGGGCCAGCCGTTACGACATGGACCGGTTCGGGGCAGGGGCTTTCCGGGCGACGCCGCGGCAGAGCGATCTGATGATCGTGGCCGGGACGGTGACGTACAAAATGGCCAGCCGGGTGCGGCGGCTGTACAACATGATGCCCGACCCGAAATTCGTGATCGCGATGGGGGCCTGTACGGTAGGAGGCGGGCCGTATTTCAAGTGGGGCTACCACGTGGTGAAGGGCGTGGACCTGGTGGTGCCGGTGGATGTGTACGTGCCGGGGTGCCCGCCGCGGCCGGAAGCGCTGCTGGAGGGGCTGATGCGGATTCAAGACAAGATCCGCGGGCACCGGATCGCCCGTCGCAAGGATGCCCCGCCGCCGGGTCTGACGGGACCGGGGACGAAGGTGGACGACGAATTGCCGATCCCGCACCACAGCGGCTATGTGCAGCCGCCGGTGGATGTGCCGGCTTTGACCAGCCACCAGAAGATCACGGGGTGAGGGCTGGGTTCCACGACCCGATGTGCGATTCGGGGAAGCACGGTCGGACCTGGCGATTAGGACAATCCCCCGTGCCGAAGTTCATAGCGTAGCGGAGGTATGATGACGGACACACTGAAGATCGACAACCTGCATGTGGCGGTCGAGGGCAAGCCGATCCTCCGCGGGGTGAACCTGGTGATCCGCCGGGGCGAGACGCACGCCCTGATGGGCCCCAACGGCTCGGGCAAGAGCACGCTGGGGCTGGTGATCATGGGGCACCCCAAGTACGAGGTGACCGCCGGGTCGATGACGTTCAACGGCGTCGACCTGCTCGACAAGACGCCGGACGAGCGTGCCCGGCTGGGGCTGTTCTACGCCTTCCAGCGGCCAGTGGCGATTCCTGGTGTGCGGCTGGCCGATTTTTTGCGGCATGCGACGACCAACGTCCGTAACCCGCAGCGGCGCGAGGGGGAGGAACTGATGCCGATGCGGGAATTCCGCCGCGAGCTGAAAGCGAAGATGGAGCAGCTCCGGATGGACCCCGAGTTTGCCCGCCGCTATGTCAACGACGGCTTTTCCGGCGGCGAGATGAAGCGGGCGGAGATTCTCCAGCTCGCGATGCTGCAGCCCAAGATCGCGATCCTCGACGAGACGGACAGCGGGCTGGACGCGGATGCGGTCCGCCTGGCCAGCCAGTCGATCGCCGAGATCGGCCGCGAGAAAATGGGCCTGCTCATCATCACGCATCATGACAAGCTGCTGGAGCACAACCCGCCCGATTTCACTCATGTGATGCTCGGCGGCCGGATCGTGGAGACGGGCGGCGTCGAGCTGGCCCACGAGCTGCACCGCCACGGGTACGAGCGCATCCGGCGCGCGTATCCCGAGGCGGACGAAGCCAATCGCCGGATGCAGGAGCAGGAAGAGCCGGCGGCGGCAAGTGCCTGAGGCCGACGGCGTCCTCGTCCCTGCCTTGCTTGCAACCCCTTGCCTGGGATGAACCTCATGGCGACTGAGATCCTTGCCTCGAACGTGCACGCCGACCCGATCGGCGAGATCAACAAGTACGACTTCCGCACGGAAGCCCAGCCGGTGTTCCGCGCCCGCAAAGGGCTCGATGCCCAGATCGTCAGCCAGATCTCCGATCTGAAAGGCGAGCCGGACTGGATGCGCCAGTTCCGCCTCAAGGCGCTGGAGATCTTCTTCCGCAAGCCGATGCCCACCTGGGGCGGCCGGATCGACCTGGACTTCCAGGACATCTACTACTACCTCAAGCCGACCGACCATCAGGGGCACGCCTGGGACGAGGTGCCGGAAGAGATCAAAAAGACGTTCGACCGGCTGGGGATCCCCGAGGCCGAGCGGAAATTCCTGGCGGGGGTGAAAGCCCAGTTCGAGAGCGAAGTGGTGTACGGCTCGCTCAAGGAGGACCTGGCCCGCAAGGGAGTGATCTTCACCGATACCGATTCGGCGGTGAAGGAGCACCCGGAGCTGGTGCGCCAGTATTTTGCCAGCGTGATCCCGCCGGACGACAACAAGTTCGCGGCCCTGAACTCGGCCGTCTGGTCGGGCGGGTCGTTCATCTATGTCCCCAAGGGGGTGCAGATCGAGTTCCCCTTGCAGGCCTATTTCCGCATCAACGCCGAGCGGATGGGGCAGTTCGAGCGGACGCTGATCATCGTGGACGAGGGCGCGCAGATGCACTACGTCGAGGGCTGCACCGCCCCGATGTACAGCACCGAAAGCCTGCACTCGGCCGTCGTCGAGGTGATCGCCAAGCGCGGCTCCCGCGTGCGTTACACCACGATCCAGAATT
>Ga0073932_1005224_pt1 | contig 14329 bp, 12 predicted proteins | sample DewCreD2012metaG_FD_76967 | JGI IMG/M metagenome (GOLD analysis project Ga0073932, IMG submission 76967) | Hot spring sediment bacterial and archeal communities from British Columbia, Canada, to study Microbial Dark Matter (Phase II) - Dewar... ... | reverse complement strand
GCAGAAGTGTTGCGGCTCTGCCGGGGGGGGTGGGGGGGGGGGTGCCGGGCCGCCCCCGTCCGGGGGGGGGGGGCGGGGGGGGGGGGGGGGGACGACATGCCGGGGTCGGCGGCGCGCTCAGGTTCGGGGCCGGCCGTCGTCGGTCTGACCCTCCAGCGCGCTCAACAGCGGCCGGATGCCCAGGCGTTTCCCTTCCACCACACGCAGGTGGAGCAGCACGTTGGGGTAGACCGTCTGCAGGCGGTGCAGGGCCGGCGCGGGCAGGGCCCAGAACTCGCTCGGCGCCAGCACCCGCCCGGAGGCGTTGCGCGGCGTGCCGAAGAGCACGGCCCGGCCGCCCAGGAACTCGCCCGGCGCCGAGAACGTCCCGATCTGCTCGCCGTCTTTGTCCAGGATGGCGACCGAGCCGGAGACCAGGAGATAGCACTCGTAGCCCGGCTCGCCGAAGCGGAAGAGCATCTCGCCCGGCTCGTAGCGGCGCGGCTGGAAGTCGAGCGCCAGGTCCAGCAGGGTGGCCCACGGCAGATGCTGGAAGGTGGGGTGCCCCCAGAGCCAGTCGGCCCGCTGGAAGGCGTCGTTCAGGCCCAGCGTCTCCGCCACCGGCCGGAACACGTCCGGCGCCAGGCCGAGCAGTTCCACCGGGCCGCGCGCCGCCAGCGTGGCCAGGCGCCGCTCGCCCTGCAGCGCGCCGCGCTCGCCGAGGCTGTTGCCGCGTCCCAGCACGCGCAGCACCTGGTCGCCGCTGCGCGCCTCCACCAGGCCGGCGTGGACCACGTAGGTCGTCCCATCGGAGGGATCGCCCTCGCGCACGATCACCTGGCCCGGCTCCCAGCGGGTCAGCTCGGCGCGGCCGGCCAGCGCCGCGCGCTCGGCCACCGCCAGCCGCGCGAACAGCGGGCAGGCGGAGAGCGTCTCCACCCGTTCGGCCTCGGCCTCGCGCGGCAGCGACGCGCCGATGTGGGTAACGTGCCCGCTGGCCGCGAACTCCACCGTTTTCTGGTTGAGCAGGCCGGTGTGGCCGGCCGGCAGCCGGGGCTGGCTGGTGTGGGCGAAGACCACGCGCTGGCTCTTGGCCGCCAGGGCCATCAGCGTCTCCGGCGTCAGCGTGGTGTGGATGGCGCCGCCGCCGGCGTCCTGGACCAGGATGGTGGCGCCCTCGGCGAAGCTCATCAGCTCCGCGCGCCGCGCCTCCGTCAGGATCCCGTCCTCGGACAGTTCCTCGAACCAGGCTTCGTCGTAACGCATGTCGCCGGAATAACACAGGCTGTTGACGCGCACCGCCAGGGTCGGGATGGAGTGGATGGCGTAGATCGACTCGAAGCGGCGCCCCTCCAGCATCACCGGCCGGCCGGGGTCCAGCGGATAATAGTCGAAGAGCGCCTGAGCCTCGGCTTCGGAGACGGCCAGCATGGCGGCCAGCACGCGCAGCAGGCTCTGGTAGACCACGCCGGAGGTCAGCAGGCGCACCCGGTGCTCGCCGAGCAACAGGAGCTCGGGCAGGCCGGCCAGGTGGTCCTCGTGCAGGTGCGAGAGCACCACTTCCGAGATCTGGCTGGGCGAGATGCCCAGGTTGCCGAGGCGCACGCGCAGGTAGGCGGCCACGTCGAAGAGTGTCGCCTGGCTGTGGCCGGTGGCGCCCAGGTAGGCCAGGAAGCAGGTGGTGATGCCGTTCGGGTCGAAACCATCGCTACCGCCGATGAACTGCAGCGTGATCTCGTGCCTGGAGACCGGGTAGGGCGGGGCGAGCGTCAACGGCACGGCCGGCATCCGGATCTGGGACGAGACCGTCGCCACAAGCGCGCCGGCCTCGTAGAACTCGAACTGGTCGCCGGCCAGCCGGATGGTCACGTCGTCCCCCAGGTCGCCGCCGGCCTCCAGCGACGTGATCTCGGCCAGGTCGGCCACCACCGGAGCGCGCTGGAGCGGCGGGAAATAGGCCACGGCCCGGCACTCGTTCTGCAGCCAGGCGTGCGGCGCGTAGTCGGCCGGGTCGGACGGCCCGTCGATGGTCTCCTCCAGGATGCAGCTCAGGCGCCTGGCCTGGGCCTGGGTCACCGTGATCAGGCGCGTGCGCCGGCCGCCGCCGACGAAGAAATTGGAATAAAGCAGAAACTCGACGCTGGCGTAGCTGATGCCGTGGCGCACAAATCCGCTCGAGCCGAGCTGTTGGCCCGGCGGGATGTCGGGCGGGAGCAGGACGATCTCGGGCACCGGCAGGCCGGCGGCCAGGATAAACTTGAGGGTCTCCGGCGGGCTGTTGACCAGCACCCGGCCGGCCGCCGTCTCGACGACGGCGATATCGTTGGGCAGCCGGCGGACGCGCTCAGAGGCGGACGGGTCGGGCGTGGACATGGCAGCGCGGCGCGTCAATGAGGCGGGCGGTCCGTCCGTTGCTGGATGATCCGATAAGCGGGATGGCAACGGCCTGATTATAACCGCACCGGGCCGGGTTCTGGTCCGCCGATGGTTAATCGAGCGTCAGAACGACGGCCCGCCCCGCGGCTGGCCGAGCGTCCCGACCGGGTCTACAACCTGAGCCCGGGCCGAAGGCTCGCCGAGGTCCTGTCGGATGGCCGCGGGGCGCGCCGCGCCCGGAGCGCCGGAAGTTGACCACCAACGGCGGGGGCGCTCCACAGGGGTCATCGGCTTGACACGGGCCCCCTTTTAGCCTATACAGGCATCAATACCCGCTGGAGACTCCTCACATGCGCCTGGTGACCTTCCAGTCCGAGACCGGTCCGCGCCTGGGCCTGGTGCGCGCCGACAACGCCATCACGCCCCTGCCCCAAATCGGCATGCAGGGCCTGATCGAGGCGGGCGAAGCGCGCCTGAAACGGGCCCGGACCGGGACGGGCTTCATGCTGCCGTTGGCCTCGGTCCGGCTGATGGCGCCCCTGCCTGAGCCGCGCCGCAACATCTTCTGCATCGGCATGAATTACCGCGCGCACGCCGCCGAGAGCCTGCGGGCCAAGGGTCTGCCGGTGAAGATGCCCGAAGTGCCGGTGTTCTTCACCAAGGCCACCACGACCGTCAACGGCCCGTATGACGACATCCCCTTCGACGCGGGCGTGTCGGCGCAAATCGACTGGGAGGTGGAGCTGGGGGTGGTGATCGGGCGCAAGGGCAAGAACATCCCGCGCGAGCAGGCCATGGACTACGTCTTTGGCTATACGGTGATCAATGACGTGTCGGCGCGCGATCTGCAAAACTCGCACGGCGGCCAGTTCTTCAAGGGCAAGAGCCTGGACGGCGCCTGTCCGATGGGGCCGTGGATTGTCACCAAAGACGAGGTGCCGGACCCGCACGCGCTGCGGCTGTGCTGCCGCGTGAACGGCGTCACCAAGCAGGACTCGCACACCGGCGACATGATCTTCGACATCCCGACGCTGATCGCCTGGCTGTCGCGCGGCCTGACGCTTCTGCCGGGGGACGTCATCGCCACCGGCACGCCCAGCGGCGTCGGTTTCGCGCGCACGCCGCCGGAGTTCCTGCGGCCGGGGGATGTGGTGGAGTGCGAGGTGGAAGGGATCGGGACGTTGCGGAACAGAGTGGCGGCGGCGTGACGCCGCGTCACGCCTTGGGGGTCTTGCTGACCTCCCACACGCAGGCCGGCGCGCCCAGGGCGCGGCATTCCACTTCCTGGATGTCGAAGTCCTTGCCGGTCTGCCAGTGGAGCGACTCCTGCAGGGTGCCGTTGAACAGCCAGCAGATAGCGGCGTCGGCGTGCTTGCCCGCGCACATGGCGCACTCCGGGGCGACGTACGCCCACTTGTCGCCGCGGTCCGCCACCTGCAGGTGCAGCTCCTGCCCCACGGAGTTCGCCAGTTTCTGAAATCCGTTCTGGATCGTCTCCAGCCCCATTTTGAGCTGGGTGGGCACCGGCAGCACCTTGGCCGCCAGCATCACGCCCAGCCCGAACAGCGCGCCCTGCTGGTCGATGCCGTGCTTGGCCGAGATGCGCCCGATGCGCAGGACCATGCTCTTGCCCGCCCGGCCGAAGAAGGTCAGCAGGCCGGCGCTCAGGCTGGCGTAATCGCCGTAGGAGAGCATCCCGCTGAGTTTGAGCTCGTTGGGGGGATAGTTGTTGATCAGGCGCTCCAGCCCGGCCTGGCGCAGGACGATGGTCAACCCCTGATGGCCGACCACCTCCTCGGCGGCCAGCAGCGCCCAGCGCATGTAGGCGTCCACCATGTACAGGTCGGCGACCGGGTCGTAGTCGGCTTTGGGCTTGATGTCCATAGGTTGGATTCTAGTAGGAGTAACATTAAAACACAACAGGCAATGTCAATCTTGCTGGCATTGCCTGTGCGCGTCAGTCGGGGCGCCCGGATTTGAACCGGGGACCCCTTGCACCCCATGCAAGTGCGCTAGCCGGACTGCGCTACGCCCCGACGTGAGCGCATTATAGCAGTCCGCTATGGCTTTATCAACTTCAGCAGGGCCTCGGGCCGCCCGCGCAGCTCGTCCAGGCTGAGCCGCCCGGCGCTGAGCGCCTCCAGCGTCTCGGTCAGCGCCGCGTTCACGGGCGTCCTCACGCCGCAGGCCGCGCCGTGCCGGACCACGGCGCCATTCAGCCAGCGCACCTCGGTCCGGCCGCGCCCGCTGTGCAGGTCGATGTGGAAGGATGGGCGCTTGCCGCCGCGCGCCGCGCCCACCCCGCGCTGGAGCAGGGGACGCGCCAGGCCGGCCGGCAGACGCGCCGCCAGCGCCAGCGCCCGCACCGGCGTCCCCGGCAGATCGACGACCGGGAGGCGCCGCGCGCGCATCACGGCCAGGCACTCGCGCAGCATCTGCGCCTCGACCGCGAACAGGCGCGGGTCGCCGAACACCTCGGCCACGGACAGGTCGAGGATGGCGGACGTGGCGTTGCCCACCAGGTTGGTCAACAGCTTGGACCACTTCAGGGCGCCCGGCGACGCGTAGCCGCGCGCGTTCAGCCCGGCCCGGTTCAGCGCCTCCAGCACGGCGCGGCTCAGCGGATGGTCCAGCGCCACGCCGACGCCGCGCTTGCGTTCCACCACGAGCTCGCCCGCGCCGCGCCGTGCGACGGCGGTGGTGACGGCCCCGGCGATCACGCGGCCCGGCCCGAGGGCGCGCTCGATCTCGGCCTCGTTGTCCACGCCGTTTTGCAGGCACAGGACCGGCGGCGGCGCGGCGGCGGCGGCGCGCAACTCGTCCAGGGCCGCGGCCGTGTCGAACGACTTCAACGCGAAGACGACGACGTCATAGCTGTCGGCCGCAAACGCCGCGGCTGGCGTCTCGAAGACGGCGATGGACGGCAGATGGACGGGGCCGGTCTCCAATTGGAGTCGCAGGCCGTCGGCGCGCAGGGCCGCCGCCGTCTGGCCGCGGGCCAGGAAGGCCACGGCCTGTCCGGCGCGGGCCAGGTTGCCGCCCACATAGCCGCCGATGGCGCCCGCGCCGTAGATCAGGAAGCGCACGCCGGCCTCACTCCAGCCTGGCGCCCACGAACCCGCGTGCGCCGCGCGCGAAGTCGGCCGCCGGCATCGGCTGTTTCCCGGCCGGCTGGACCTCGACCAGCAGCAGCGCGTCCGCGCCGCAGGCCACCGCCGGGCCGCGCTCCGTGCTCACGACGGTCCCGGGCGGGCCGAAGGCGCCCGCCAGCACGGCCGCGCGCCGGACCTTGAGCGGTCCGCCGGCCCACACGGTGAAGGCCCCGGGCCAGGGATCGAAGGCGCGCACCCGGCGTTCCAGCTCAACAGCGGCCTGAGTGAAGGTCAGCCGGCCGTCTTCTTTCTTCAACTGCGGGGCGTAGGTGGCGTCCGAGGCCTCCTGGGGGACAGGGGCCAGGGCGCCGGATAAATAGGCGGGCAGCGCTTCGACCAGTAGGGCCGCCCCGGCCTCAGCCAGGCGGGCCGTCAGCGTCCCGGCGGTGTCGTCCGGCCGGATCGGCTCGGCGCGCCGCGCCAGCGTCGGCCCGGTATCCAGGCCGGCGTCCATCTGCATGAGCGTGACCCCGGTCTCGGGATCGCCGGCCAGCAGCGCGGCGGCGACCGGCGCCGCGCCGCGCCAGCGCGGCAGGAGCGAGGCGTGAACGTTAAGGCAGCCGCGGCGCGGCAGGTCCAGCACAGCCGGTTTCAGAATCTGCCCAAAGGCGGCCACCACAATCAGGTCCGGCGCCCAGGCCGCCAGTTGGGCCATGGCCTCCGGCTCGCGCAGTTTCTGGGGCTGGATGACCGGCAGGCCGGCCTCGAGCGCGAACACCTTCACCGGCGGCGCGATGAGCTTCCGCCCGCGGCCGGCCGCCCGGTCCGGCTGCGTCACCACGCCGACGACGTGCGTGTGCCGGTGCAGGGCCTTCAGGCTGGGCACCGCGAACTCCGGTGTGCCCATGAAGACGAGGCGCAGGTGGGCGAGGTCGGTCATCGGCGGCATTCTAACATGGGCGCGGGCCGCAACTTGCGCGATCGGGCAATCGGCATAAAATCAGGGCAGTCCATTCACACGCACATGCCAAAGGAGATCAACGATGACTGACCAACCGATGGGTTCGGGGATGTCAGGGGAAGTCACCAGCGACGATAAGCTGTGGGCGCTGCTGGCTTACCTGTTGAGCCCGCTCGTGCCGATCATTCTGCTGATCTGGGAAGAGAAGAAGAACCGGCCGTTCATCCGCAGCCACAACGTGCAGGCCCTGATTTTGGGCGCCGTGAACTGGGTGCTGGCGACGGTGCTCTCGCCGGTGTTCTTCATCGGCTGTTGCACGGGCCTGCTGCTCTTCGGCTATCAGATCTACCTCGGCATCCAGGCCTACGGCGGCAAGTCGGTGACCATCCCGGTGATCACGGACTTCGTCAAGAACCAGGGCTGGGCCTGACGCGCCTGACGCCGGACTTTTGAGCGAGACGCAGCCCGCCCAAGCGGCGGGCTTTTTCTTTCTCCTGGCGCACAACCGGCGCGAACCGGGTGCGTATTGTTATCCAGGAGGTAGCCATGACCGATAACATTCCTGCTGACGCCGCGCCGGCCTCTGAACCGACCGCGTCAACCGCCACCGCGCCCCTGCCGGCCAGCGCGGTCCCGCTCTCGCCCGGCGACGAGCGCACCTGGGCCTCGATCGCGCACCTGAGCGTGCTGCTCAACCTGATCACGGGTTTCCTCGGCCCGGTCGGCGCCCTGATCGTGTATTTCATGTACAAGGACCGCTCGCGTTACGTGGCCTACCACGCCATGCAGAGCGTCGTCTTCCAACTGCTGTGGTGGGTGGCGCCGGGCGCGCTCATCGGCTTTATGTGGGGGGCGACGGGCTTGCTGTCCCTTCTGGTGGTCGGCCTGCTGTGCATCCCGTTTGCGCTGATCCTCACCCCGCTCATCGGCCTGATGGGCCTGCTGGCCCCGTTCTACGGCGCGTACGGCGCCTGGGAGACCAGCCAGGGCAAGGACTTCAAATACTGGCTCGTCGGCGACTGGGTGCGCGGCACGCTCACCGGCTGACGAGCAACGCGGCCATCCAACCGGACCACGAACCGCCGGCGACCAACCCTCGCCGGCGGTTTCCTATCTGTTCAGCCTGCGGGGCCTGCGCTAAGATGACGCCATGCCGCCCCAAAACGCCAAACGCTGGCTGATCGCGCCGCCCCTCACGGACGCCGCCCAGGCCGAACTCAACGCGCACTCGCCCATCGTCGCCCAACTGTTGTTCAATCGCGGTTACGCCACCGCTGAAGCCGCCCGCGCCTACCTGGCCGGCGAGCTGGCTCAAAGCGACGACCCGTTTCAGTTGCAGGGCCTGCCGGAGACCGTCGCCCGGCTGCGGCGGGCGATAGCGGCCCAGGAGTCCGTCGTCATCTACGGCGACTACGACACCGACGGGGTAACGGCGACCGCGCTGCTGGTGCAGGTGCTCACGACGCTGGGCGCCCGCGTCCGCGCCTATATCCCCCATCGCGAAGACGAGGGCTACGGCCTCAACCACGAAGCCCTGCGTGCGCTCCGGGAGGAAGGCGTCGGCCTGGTCCTCACCGTGGACTGCGGCATCCGGTCGCTGGAGGAAGCGGAGACGGCGCGTTCGATCGGGCTGGACCTGATCATCACCGACCATCACACCCCGGGCGAGGCCCTGCCCGACGCGCAGGCCGTGATCAACCCGAAGCGCGCCGACGACGCCTACCCGGAGAAGAACCTGGCCGGCGTGGGCCTGGCCTTCAAGCTGGCCCAGGGCCTGCTGCGCGGCCAGCCCAGCCCGCTGACCGCCTCCGACGTCCTCGACCTGGTGGCGCTCGGCACGGTCTCGGACCTGGTGCCGCTGACCGGCGAGAACCGCTGGCTGGTGCGCCAGGGCCTGAAGGTGATCAACAAGCCGCGCCGCGAGGGCTTGAAGTCGTTGATCGAAGTGGCGCGGCTGCGGCCCGGCGCTATCGACGCCGGCAACCTGGGGTTTGCGCTCGGCCCGCGTCTGAACGCGGCCGGACGCCTGGATTCGGCCCTGGCGGCGTACGAGCTGCTGACCACCAGCGACCTGTTCCGGGCCAGCACGCTGGCCATGCAGTTGGAGGCCCAGAACCGCGAGCGCCAGGCGCTGACCCGGGAGACCCAGGCCCGCGCGCGCGAGATCGCGCTGGCGGCCCGGCCGGACGCGCTCCTGCTCTTCGCGGCCGACCCGGATTTCCGGCATGGCGTGGTGGGGCTGGCCGCCGCCCGGCTGACCGACGAGTTCTACCGCCCGGCAGTGGTGGCGCGCCGCGAGCCGGACTTCACCCGCGGCTCGGCGCGCAGCATCCGCGAGTTTCATATCACCCAGGCCCTGGACGAGTGCCGGGCGCTGCTGGTGAAGTATGGCGGCCACGCGGCCGCGGCCGGTTTCACCACTCCGACCGGCGCTGTGGATGAGCTGGCCGAGCGCCTGCGCGCCATCGCCGAACGCGAGCTGGGCGGCCTGGACCTGCGCCCGGCCCTGCGCGTGGACGCCGAAGTGCCTCTCGCGGCGCTCACCTTCGACCTGGCCCGCGAACTGCGCCAGTTCGAGCCGTGCGGCTACGGCAACCCCACGCCGATCCTGGCGACGCGCGGCGCGCGCGTGGCCGACGTCCGCCCGGTGGGCGCGGAGGGCCAGCACCTCAAGCTGACCGTCACGGACGGCCGCCTGAGCTTCGACGCCATCGCCTTCAATCAGGGGGCCTGGCGCGACCGGCTGCCCCGGCAGGTGGACCTGGCCTACACGTTCGAGATCAACGAGTGGAACGGCGAGAAGCGCCTGCAGTTGAATGTGCGCGATATCGCGCCGGGCAACGGCTGATCCGGGGAGACACGGTCTGCCGCGAAGGGCACGACGTCACACGATGTTTTCGTGATCATCCGTTTCCGTACGCGCACTTCGTGGCCGAAGTCCTGTGGCCGGAGGGGCTCGACGCCGGTTGGCGGCAAGAAGCGGGACGATTTGAGGCGTCAGCAACAGCCCGAGCAGGGCGAGCAGGCTGATCCCGGATAGCGCCAGACCGGTTGTAACCGAGTCGGGCGCGAAGCGAAACTCGACGGCGTGCGGGCCGGCCGGCAGGGGGACCGCCCGGAACATCAGGTTGGCCCGCAGGATGGGCGCGGCCCGGCCGTCTACGGTCGCGCTCCAGCCCGGATAAAACGCGTCGGTCAGGACGAGATAACCGGGGCCGGTCGCGGTCAGGCGAAGGTGCTCCGGCTCGTACACCTCCAGGCGGGCGTCCCCGCCGTCGCCCGCGGCCCCACCCTCTGACCGCAGACGATCTGCGGCGTCCAGCACCACCACCTCGGCCGGCTCCCAGGCCGGGTCAGTCAGCGCCGCGCGGGCGGCGGCGGCGTCCTCAACCCAAACGGCCTGTGACGCCACAAAGGCGCGCGGCAGCGCCTCCAGGTGCTCGTAGACTTTCACATCCCCGGAATGCGCCAGCCGGAACGGCCCAAGCGTCAACGACTGAAACGCGCCGGTGCGCGTATCGATCAGGCTCAGGCCGCGCACCCGGGCCGGGCCGATCAACTCGATCTGCGCGGGCGTGAACGGCCGGCCCAGGCTCACGCGCCCGTCGCTCAGCGGCAGCTCGATGGTCACGCCCCCGGCGTCCGTCAGGCGTAAGCGCCCGTCGGCGCCCTCCGCCACGACGCCCACCGCCGTCGCCTCGAAGGCCGGCGCACGCGCGATCCGGGAGCGCTCGCCCTCGGCCAGGTCCAGCGTGAACTGCAGGTCATAGAAGACGCCGTCGAGCCAGGCGTCGCCGACTTTGTCCGTAATCAGCCAGCGGGCGTTGACCAGCGCCAGCAGGCGCAGGTCCGGGACCGTCTGCAAATTCTCGCGCAGCCGCCCATCCGCCGATGGCCTCCCTGTCAACAGCGCCGTGAACGCGGCATAGGTCCGCAGCGGCAGGACGCCGCCGTCGAAGCCATCCACCGCCGGCGCGCCCCAGGCCAGCGGCAGGTTGGGCGAGAGCACCTCCTTGTGCTTGGTGGCGACGATGAACTCGTCCACGGCCGCCGGCGGGAGTTGCGGCTCGAGAAGGCCGCGCAGTTCGGCCAGGTCGCCGGGATCGAAGCGCAGGGCGCTCATGGAAAGAAACCGGTCGGGCGCGGGCGCCGACCGGTCGACCAGGAGCTGCGTCATCGCCGGACGCATGGACGCATAGGCCTCCGGGGCGGTGAGCGTGTTGAGGGGCAAGGTGCGCGACGCGCAGAAGAGCTCCAGCATTACCAGAGCCGCCGCGCCGGGGACGATCGTTTTTCCAAATGGGCGCGTAGGCGCGGGGCTCAGACCCGCGCGCCCACGTCCCGGGATGACGCACAATATCGCCAGCGCCGCCAGCGGCGCCAGCCAGCCGACCCAGTCTGAGATCGCCGGCGCCCCGAGCGGCCCGGTCTCACCCGGCGGCGTCAGGCCGGTGGCGAGCGGCGCAAGACCGAGGAGGGCGACCGGCCAGAGCACAGCCAGGAGCCAGAGACGCGGTCGCCGGCCCCCGGCCCACAACCCCCGGCCTTCAGGGCGCAGCCGGTCCAGCCCGAAGCCCGCGAGCAGAGCGGCGCCAAAGGCGAACAGGAACAGCCAGCGCGCCGGGACGCGGAACAGGTTGAAGGGCGGCAGCGCCGCCAGGGCTGCGTACAGCGGATTGAAGCCGCCCAGGGCGAACGTCAGGCCGGTCAGGGCCAGCACGGCCAGCGCCACAGCCGGGCGCGACCGGCGCCATCCCAGGGCGGTCAGCGCCAGCCCGGCGACGCTGGAAGAGGCGACGAATTCGGAGAACAGGCTGCGCGAGTAGCCGGGCAGCAAGGCGCGGCCGAGCAGGCGCGGGTCCAGCGAGAACGACAGCGCCTCGCGCCAGGGCAAACCGCCGCTGCGCAGCGACTCGCGCGCCAGTTCGAGAGTAGGGAGCAGCTGGGCGGCGGCGAGACCGAGGGCCAGGGCCAGGACAGGACCCAGGGACAGGAGGCCGGAGACCAGAAAGCGGGGCCAGCTCGAAGGGGCGGCCGGCGCAAGGGTGACTGCTTGGTAGAGGCCAAAGCCGGTTAACGAGATGAAGACGCTCTGGGTATGTCCGGCCAGGAATTGCAGCGCGATCACGCCGCTCAGCGCGGCCACCTTCCAGGCCCGGCGCCGGACCTCGGCCGCCAGCAGCAGCCACGGGAACCAGGCCAGCGCCTGGAGCTGGTTGACGTGCTCCACCTGGGCCAGGACGTAGCCGCCGAGCGCAAAGAGGCCGCCGGCCAGCAGGCCGGCCCAGGCCGATTGGCCCAGGCTCCGGCGTGCGAACGTCTGCGCGCCGGCGAAGGCAATCAGCAGGTGCAGGGCAATGGCGAACTTGACCGCCTGCGGCGCTGAAAAGAACGCCAGCGGCCAGTTGAACGGGTAGAGCACGCCGGTCTGGGAATTGGCCAGGAAGGGCGCGCCCATAAAGAGCTCGGGCGTCCACAGCGGAAGGCGGCCGTCGAGCAGGGCCCGCGCCCGGTAGTCCCAGAGCGGGTAGAAATACAGGAACGTGTCGCCGCGCGCCAGGATCAGGTTAGTGAAGGCCAGCGGCCACCCGAAGAGCAGGACCAGCCCGGCCCCGGCGGCCAGCTCCCACAGCCGTGGCCCCCTGGCTGCCTCGACCTGTGCGCGTGGATCATGATTTTGCATGGGTTCACTGCCGGGGCGAGTATAACCTGAGACGCCGGGCGGCGATGTTTGACGCCGGGCGTGAACTTCGGTAAGATTCAGGCGGTTCGGCGGGGCTTCCGCGTTTCCGGGAGGCCCTGCTTTCGTGTGGAGGGCGCGATGACGGACGCAAGCGGCAACCCGGCTGAAGCTCAAACGGTGACGGGTGAGACGGTCCACCTGGAGGGCGGCAGCGCCTACGTCATCAAAGCGACGACGGCCCAGCTCGAGAGCAGCCTGGCCAGCACGGTCTATGCGCGCGACGTGGACATCCGCGTGGGCGCCGTCGGCTGGGCGGAGAGCGAGTTGGTGCGGGCCGACCTGGGCGCGTTCGGCCTGGTCCGGGCCGAAACCGTAGCCGTGGATCAAAGCGCCGTCGGGGCGGCGCGGGCGACGACGGCGGCCCTGAATCACAGCGCGGCCGGCGTCGTCGTGGCGGAGCGCGCCGATCTGAACCATGTGCGCGCCCTGGTGCTGATTGCGGGCGAGGCCAACGGCGCCGTCCGGGCCTTGCTGGATGAGCGCGGCGCGCTGCTGGCGGGCCTGGCCGCCGGCGCGGCGCTTGGTCTGGTCGGGTTGATCGGCGGCCTCCTGAGCCGCCGTTCCGGAAAGTGAAATCGGCGGGCGGCATCGGGCCGGCCGCTTAAGTGGAGCGCAGGTAATAGTCGCACGGACTACGTCCGTGCTTATGGCGCGACCGGTGGTCGCGCGGAAGCACGCGGCTGCGCCGCGTGCGACTGTGAGAGGCGCCCCGGGAGATAAAAAGAATGGACACGCTCGTTTTGAACGCCGAACGCCGGACGGTCACCGGGAAAAAGGTTGGCCGCCTGCGCCGCGCCGGGCTGCTCCCGGCCGTGGTCTACGGGCCGGACAGTGAACCGCTGGCCGTGCAACTGAATGCGCGCGAAGCCACGCGCGTCATCCGCAAGATCGAGGGCACGCAGCTCGTCGACCTGGTGGTGGACGGGAAGACGCGCAAGGTGCTGGTGCACGAACTGCAGCGCGACGCGATCCGCGGCGACTACCTGCACGCCGACTTCTACGCGCCGGACATGACCCGGCCGCTCCGCGTGGCGATCCCGATCCACCTCACCGGTTCGTCGTTCGCCGTCACCGGTCATTCCGGCGTGCTGGTGCGCGGCCTGACCGACCTGGGCATCGAGTGTCTGCCCGGCGACCTGATCCCCTCGATCAGCGTGGACATCAGCCCGATCCAGGAGATCGGCCAGGCCATCTACGTGCGCGACATCCAGGTGCCGGCCACGATCAAGGTGCTGAGCGACCCGGACGACATGGTGGCGCGCGTCACGTACCAGGCCAAGGAAGAGGATCTGACGGCCGTCCCGACCGCGACGACCGCCGAGGTCGAGGTGGTGGAGAAGGGCAAGAAGGAAGAGGAAGGCGAGGAGGGCGAGGCCAAACCGGCCGCCAAGAAATAACGGCGCCGAACCCGGTACAGCCCGGAGGCGGGAGCGAACACGCTCCCGCCTCTTTTTGTTCAGAGTGGGAGCGCCAGCAGCGGCCGGACGATCTCCAGCAGGTTGAGCAGCATCCGGGCTGTCGCGCCCCAGATCGTGTGCTCGCCGTAATAGAAATAATAGACCGCGACTTTCGGGCCGGGGACGAGCGGCTCGCGATAGCGGACGTGGAGGTTGGCCGGGTCCGCCAGCCAGCGCAGCGGCACGCCGAAGACCGACGCGATCTCGCCGGCCGAGAGCCGGAACTCCCACGGCCAGGGGATGACGCCGACGACGGGCGTGATGCGGTATTGCGTGACCGTGAGCAGTTCGTCCAGCTGGCCGATGACGGCGACATGGCGGCGCGCCAGGCCGATCTCTTCTTCCGTCTCGCGCAGTGCCGTATCCACGCGCGAGGCGTCCCCCGCCTCCACGCGCCCGCCGGGGAAGGCCACCTGGCCTTTGTGGCTGTCGACGGTGTGCGTGCGCCGGGTCAGCAGGACGTGCCACTCGCCGTCGGCCTGAAACAAGGGCACCAGCACGGCCGCCGGGCGCGCCTCCCATTCGGCGCGCGTCGTCGTCGGCCGGGCGGCCAGTTGCGCGCGCAGTTGTTCCGCGAAGTCGGTCATCGCCCGGCGCGTCTCATCGTCCCGGGCTGTCCGGCAGGGCGTTGGCCGCGATCACGTCCCGGTACCAGTAGGCGCTGTCCTTCGGCAGCCGGCGCTGTGTGGCATAGTCCACGGACACCAGCCCGAAGCGTTGG